>Ga0164290_1001112_pt1 | contig 52448 bp, 43 predicted proteins | sample Micstemetagenome_FD_108782 | JGI IMG/M metagenome (GOLD analysis project Ga0164290, IMG submission 108782) | Contaminated culture microbial community from soil near Moab, Utah, USA - Microcoleus steenstrupii SON62 (Illumina Assembly) | ecosystem: Environmental > Terrestrial > Soil > Soil crust...
CAGTCCCGCCTTCGGCGGGATTCCGAACGAAGCGCCCCGCCGAAAGGCGGGGCTACATCCCGATCATCGCAAAAAAGAAAACCCCAAGCCGAAGCTTGAGGTTTCTGTCGGGATGACTGGATTCGAACCAGCGGCCTCTTCGTCCCGAACGAAGCGCGCTACCGGGCTGCGCTACATCCCGATCAAAGCGTCTCGAGTAATTATGCATGCTGGTGCATTTTCCTCGTTTGAAGGGAGTGCAAAATAAAGGAATTCAAAGCATTATTTGGCAAAAAAAATTTCGATCCCAGTCGTTTCCATTGCATTCAAGGCCGTTTTTTCTTCCCGGGCCGCACTTCTTCGTTCCGATGTATCTTAGCCGCCGCATGGACATCCTCATCCGCCAGGCCAGGCTGACCGACCCGGCCGCTCCGCTTCACGGTCAAGCCGTGGATATTGCCATCCGAAACGGAATCATTCAGGAAATAGCTCCCACACTATCCTTGCGGGCTGATCAGGTGATCGAAGCTGCTGGCCATGATGTATCGCCCGGCTTTGTAGACCTGTTCGCCCATTTCTGCGACCCCGGCGAAGAGCACCGCGAAACCATTGAAAGCGGCGCCGCAGCAGCGGCCGCAGGTGGCTACACGGACGTCCTTGTCGTTCCCAATACGCAACCCTGCACCCATAGCAAGAGCACCGTCGAATACCTGCTTGAAAAAAGCAGGCGCACCGCGGTCAACCTGCATCCCATCGGTGCCCTGACGCGCAATACCGAAGGCAAGGAACTGGCCGAGCTGTATGACATGCATGCAAGCGGCACCCGGGCGTTCAGCGACGGCTGGAAGCCGGTGCAATCAGGTGGCCTGCTGGTAAAGGCCCTGCAATATGTGCTGCCCATCGATGCCACCATCATCCAGCTTCCTGACGACCGTTCCTTCAACCCGGGTGGTCTCATGCACGAAGGCGTGGTGTCGACCCAGTTAGGACTGCCGGGCCGCCCCTCCATGGCCGAAGAGTTGATGGTGGCCCGCGATATCGAACTCCTCCGGTATACAGGGTCGAAGCTGCACCTTACCGGTATTTCTACGGCCGGCTCCCTGGAGCGCATCCGAAGGGCGAAGCAGGAAAGACTGCGGGTTTCCTGTTCGGTTACGCCCTATCACCTGCTCTTCACTGATGAAGACCTGCGTGGCTACGATACCTACCTGAAAGTGAACCCACCGCTCCGCACAGCAGCCGACCGCGATGCTTTGCGGACAGGGGTGGCCGATGGCACCATAGATTGCATTGCAAGCCATCACCTTCCGCAGGACAGCGATCACAAAATCATTGAATTCGAATATGCCGCCTTCGGCATGATCGGCCTGCAAACCGCCTTTGCCGCCGTGTGCACCGCCCTGCCACAGCTCGGCTCTGAAAAACTGGCGGCACTTTTTGGCGGCAATGCCCGGCAGCTGTTCGGCTTGCCCGGCGGAAGGATCGCTACAGGAGAGCCGGCTGCCCTGACCCTTTTCCGGCCCGGGCATCCATTTGCCTTTTCAGCGCTGCACAATAAAAGCCGGTCGGCCAACAGCCCGTTTCTGAATCAATCACTTACCGGTAGTATTACCGGCACAATTCATAAAGGCAGCGTATTTTTGAACACTATTTAATTGCTTATGGCTGCAACCAAACAGAGGAATCACCTGGGCGCCGGCATCATCCTTGCCGCCATCATGATGGTCATGCAGGTGATCATTCATGTGCAGGGACGCGGCGCGAACCAGTACCTGTTTTTGTCCACCCTCCTTCCGCTACTCGTCGGCATTCCCCTGTTTACCTGGCTCGAAGCCACCCGCACGCCCTTCGCGCCCTCGTTCAGCAGTCAGCTTTCGTTCGGACTTAAAACCACCAGCATCGTCATCCTGCTGATGGTCATCTTCGTAGTGGTTTTCTTTAAAGGGTTTCCGCAATTCAAAGACCGCCTGCTCGAAGCAAGGCTGGACCTTTCCGAAGCACGGGGTATCAAACTCGACGACGAAAGTCTCAGCCAGGATCTGGCCGACTGGGACCGGCATTTCCTCCAGCGTATCATCACCATCGTATTCATCACACATATGTTTGCCGGCGGACTGGCTTCTGCGATCGGCGCCCTTATCAGTCCTAAACGTTCATAACTACCATGGATCTTTCGATCGTCGTTCCCCTGTTCAATGAAGAAGAGTCGCTGCCGGAGCTTACGGCCTGGATCCGCCGTGTATGCCTGGAGCATGGCTACAGCTATGAGGTGATCCTGGTGGATGACGGCAGCACTGATGCCTCCTGGGAAGTAGTGCAGCAACTCCGCGCCGCTGATCCGCAGATCAAGGGCATCCGCTTTCAGCGCAATTACGGAAAGTCGGCCGCCCTCAACGAAGGTTTCAAAGCCGCAGAAGGTGATGTCGTCATCACCATGGACGCCGACCTGCAGGATTCTCCCGATGAAATTCCCGAGCTGCGGCGCATGATCCTGGAAGACCGTTTCGACATCGTGAGCGGCTGGAAAAAGAAACGCTACGACAATAAGTTCACCAAAAATCTGCCGTCGAAACTGTTCAATGCCGCAACGCGCCGGGTTGCGAAAATTCACCTGCACGACTTCAACTGCGGGCTCAAAGCCTACCGGAAGAAAGTTGTGAAAAGCATCGAAGTGTATGGTGAGATGCACCGCTACATTCCGGTGCTCGCCAAGTGGGCGGGCTTCCGGCGTATCGGAGAAAAGGTCGTAGAGCACCGCGCCCGTAAATACGGCGTTACCAAGTTTGGATGGGAACGCTTCGTCAATGGCTTCCTGGACCTGCTTTCCATCACCTTCGTAGGTAAGTTTTCGAAGCGCCCGATGCATTTCTTCGGCCTCTGGGGAACGGTGTTTTTCCTGTTAGGCTTCCTGTTTACCATGTGGCTGATCATTGCCAAGATCATCAACCCGTCCGAATCTCCGCTAACCAACAAACCGGGCTTCTATATTGCGCTGACCTTCCTGATCATCGGGATGCAGCTGTTCCTGGCCGGATTCGTGTCGGAGCTGGTGGCTCGCAATGCTCCCGGCCGCAATTCCTACCTGATCGAAGAAAAAGCCGGACTCTGATGGCAAAGGTGATCATCATCGGCCCCGGACATCCCCTTCGCGGCGGACTGGCCACCTTCAACCAGCGCCTTGCCCAGGAATTTCTGGAAGAGGGGCACGATTGCAGCATCGTTTCCTTTTCCCTGCAGTATCCCGGCTTCCTGTTCCCGGGCACCACGCAATACAGCGACGAGCCTGCGCCGGAAGGACTCCGTATCCGCCCGCTGATCAACTCCGTGAACCCGCTCAGCTGGCTGTCTGCCGGCAGGCAATTGCGCCGCGAGCGTCCCGACCTCATCGTCGTGCGCTACTGGCTGCCCTTCATGGGTCCGGCGCTGGGGACCCTCCTGCGCATCGTCCGTAAAAACCGGCATACCCGCATCGTTTGCATTGCCGACAATGTAATCCCGCACGAAAAGCGCTTCTTCGACACGCCGTTTACAAAATACTTTCTTCCCTCCTGTGATGCCTTCGTTACGATGAGCGACAAGGTCTTTGCCGATCTGCGCCGCTTCGTACCCGCAAAACCGGCCGTGATCGTGCGCCATCCCTTGTATGACAACTTCGGTCAGAAGCTCAGCAAAGAGGAGGCGCGTTTGAAACTCGGACTTCCGCCACAGGAAAAGATCGTACTTTTCTTCGGCTTCATCCGAAAGTATAAAGGCCTCGACCTGCTTCTGGAAGCGATGGCCGACCCGCGTATGCAGGAGGTACGGCTGCTGGTGGCCGGCGAGTTTTACGAAGACGAAGCGCCCTACCAGGAGATCATCCGCAGCAAGAACATCGGCGAACGGATCTTGCTCCACACCCGCTTCATCCCCGATTCGGAGGTGCGCTATTACCTCTGTGCGGGCGACTTTATCATTCAGCCCTACCGCAATGCCACACAAAGCGGCGTTACCCCCCTCGCCTATTACTTTGAGCGGCCCATGGTGGTCACCAACGTGGGTGGCCTGCCCGACCTGGTGCCCGACCATCGCTGCGGCATCGTATGTGCGCCCCGGCCAGAAGCCATCGCCGGAGCCATCGCGGAATGCTACCGTTTGGGGGAAGATTTTTTCGTTCCCCATCTGCGGGAAGAAAAGCAGAAATATGCCTGGAGCAACCTGACAGAGGCGCTGTTCCGGATGGCCGAAAAATAAGACAGCCGCTCGGACGGAAAGCACTATTTTGCCTTTTGAATTTTTGTTTTTGACAGCTTTATGATTTACCGCAGCAAAGCGCCTCTCCGCATCGGCCTCGCCGGCGGCGGCACCGACGTCAGCCCTTACAGCGACCTTTACGGAGGCACGATCCTCAACGCCACGATCTCCCTCTATGCCCATGCGAGCATCGAGCCGCTGGCCGAGCCGAAAATCATACTCGAAACGAATGACCGCAGCGAGCGCCTCGAATACGATTTTGCAAAGGAACTTCCCATCGACGGCCATCTCGATCTGCTGAAAGGCGTATACAATGCCGTGCAGCGCGATTACGGCACCATACCGGGCGGCTTCCGTCTTTCTACCTTTGTGGATGCGCCGGCAGGCTCAGGGCTGGGCACCTCCTCCACCCTGGTGGTGGCCATCATCGGCGCCTTTGCCGAATGGATGCGCCTGCCGCTGGGCGAGTACGACATCGCGCATTATGCCTACGCCATCGAACGCAACGAACTGAAGATGGCTGGTGGCAAGCAGGACCAGTATGCCGCTACCTTCGGCGGTGTCAACTTCATGGAATTTTATGAAGGAGACAAAGTGATCGTGAACCCGCTGCGCATCAAGCAACACTACCTCTTCGAGCTGGAGAATAACCTCGTATTGTACTATACCGCTACCAGCCGTGAATCAGCGAAGATCATCGAGCAGCAAAGCCGCAATGTGGTGGCCAAAAAGGAAGGCAGCATCGAAGCCATGCACCAGCTGAAACAGCAGGCGCAGATGATGAAGGAAGCGCTCCTGAAAGGCCGCATTCACGAATTGGGTGAGATCCTCGATTATGGCTACCAGCAAAAACGCCGCATGGCCGAAGGCATCTCCAATCCGCTGATGGAAGACATTTACGAAACGGCCCGCAAGGCAGGCGCTACCGGCGGAAAGATCTCGGGTGCCGGCGGCGGCGGCTTCATGATCTTCTATTGTCCGGCCAATACCAAATTTACTGTCCTCAAAAACCTCGAGCGCTTTGGCGGCGTACACCGCAGCTACCAGTTTACGGAGCATGGGCTGAAGACCTGGTGCCTCTGAAGAATATCGAATACGGAATATCGAATAATGAATGTCGGATGATGAAATTCGGCGTTCGGGTTTAGCTTTGTGCGATTCTACGCATTATGGAACAAATCAAAAACATCATACAGGCATCGATCGACGTAAAAACGCAGCTGCTGGCCAATGAAACCCTGCTGCAGACCGTTGCCGACATCACGCGGATCATGGTCAATGCGCTGGCGGCTGGCAACCGCATCTACTTCTGCGGAAACGGAGGCAGCGCCGCCGACGCGCAGCACCTGGCCGCCGAATTTTCGGGTCGCTTTTATACCGACCGAAAGGCACTTCCCGCCGAAGCGCTGCATTGCAATACCTCCTACCTCACCGCTGTGGCGAACGATTACAGCTACGATGTGGTGTATGCCCGCCTTGTGGAAGGCATCGGCCGTGCGGGCGACGTGCTGGTCGGACTATCCACCTCGGGCAATTCGGCCAATATCGTACGGGCTTTTGAAACGGCCCGCGAAAAAGGCATCGCCACCGTGGGCTTTACCGGCACCACCGGCGGTATCATGAAGGGCCTGAGCGATCACCTCCTCAACGTGCCCTCGACCGATACGCCCCGGATCCAGGAAAGCCATATCCTGCTCGGACATATCATCTGCCAGCTGGTGGAAGAACAGTACTTCGCAACTGAAACGGAATGATTGCCATGACCGAAGCGATCATCCTTGCCGGCGGACTGGGCACGCGGCTCCGTTCGGCCGTACCCGACCTGCCGAAATGCATGGCGCCGGTTGCCGGAAGGCCCTTTCTTTCCTATGTCATCGACAGCCTCCGCCGTCAGGGTGTGCAACGCTTTGTTTTTTCGCTGGGCTACCTCAGCGAACACATCGAACAATGGCTCTCGGAACACTATCCTACCCTCGACTATACCACCGTTGTGGAAGACGAGCCCCTGGGCACCGGCGGCGGAATTCTCTTTGCCCTGAAAGCCACCGTTTCCGATCAGGTGCTGGTGGCCAATGGCGACACGCTGTTTACGATTGATGCCGGGGAGCTTGCAGCGACTCATGTCGAAACGGGCGCCGCCTGCACCCTTGCCCTCAAGCGGATGCATGGCTTCGACCGCTACGGTGTCGTAACCCTGGATGGAAAACGCATCCAGGGATTCGAGGAAAAGCGCTTTTATGAGGAAGGACTGATCAACGGAGGTATCTACCTTGTCGACAAAACACAGCTACTGCAACGGAAACTCCCGCAGCAATTCTCGTTCGAAAAAGAGTTCCTGGAGCCGGCCGCGCAGCAAGGCGCACTCTCCGGTGTTGCCTTCGACGGCTATTTTATCGACATCGGCATTCCGGAAGACTTTGCCCGCGCACAGCAGGAACTGGCAGCGGCGCCGCTCGACTATACGCGGGTAGACAACAGCTGGACCCTCTTTCTTGACCGCGATGGCGTCATCAACAACGAGCGGGTAGGGAATTATGTGTTGCATCCGTCCGAATTTCATTTCAGCCCGGGTGTCCTGGAAGCCCTTCCGCTGCTGGCGCGGCGCTTCGGCCGCATCATCGTGGTAAGCAACCAACGCGGGGTAGGCCGCGGGCTGATGACCCGCGAGGACCTCGAAGCCGTTCATGCGTTTATGCGCAGCCGGATCGAACAAGCGGGGGGGCGCATTGATGCGATCTACTATTGCACCGAAAAGGATGATCGCTGCTTTTTCCGCAAACCCAACCCGGGGATGGCACTTCAGGCTGAGAAAGACTTCCCGGAGCTCGACCTGGCACGTACCATCATGGTGGGCAACAAGCCCAGCGACATGCGTTTCGGAAGAGCTGCAGGTACCTTCACGGTTTTTGTTACCACTACCAATGCCGGCCAGTCCTTTCCGCATCCCGATATCGACCGCCTCTACCCCGACCTGGCCGCATTCGCAAAAGATGTCGTATCTGCCCCCGGTTCCGGCGCGGCAAACGAATCTTAAGATAATTTTTGAACCGATTATCCGTTCTTAGAGGAACAAGAATGATCTACCCCGTGAAGAAACCCCTCCTGTTCATCGTGCTGCTGCTGGCGACTGCCGGCAGTGTCTGGGCGCAAAAGATTACGCCCGGCGACCTCCGCTCCCTGCGCAGCCGCGAAGATTCGCTGATCAGTCTCGTGCGGGTCATCTACCTCGACGAAGCGCCGGCAGCGCGCCTGCGTGCCGACAGCCAGTTTGTGCGCACGCTCGTGCGAAGCCTGCAGGTGCGCAACTCCTTCCAGTATGGCTACGACTCCCTGCTGGGCATTTCGCGCCTGTATGCACCCGACAGCAGCTTCCGCATTTTTACCTGGGCCGTGAATTACCCCGGTTCCTTCTCCCGTAAGCGCGGCGCCATCCAAATGCGCACCACCGACGGATCACTCCGCCTGATGCCCCTGCGCGACGTGCGCGAGTTCATCGAAAACCCGCAGGACTCGGTGCGCAGCCGGGAAAACTGGATCGGTGCCGTATACTATAACATGGTCAAGACCACCTGGGAAGGTAAAAATTATTACACGCTTTTCGGCATCGACGACTATGGCATCGCTTCGAAGCGCAAGTGGATCGAGGTACTGAGCTTCGATGAACGAGGACAACCTCGTTTCGGAGGCCCCTTTTTCAGTTTTGAAGACGGCAGGGTACGCGACCGCTTCTACATCGAATACAAGAAACAGGCAGCCACGACGGTGAACTATGTAGACGAACAGAATATGATCGTCTATGACCATCTGGTCTCCGAAAGCAATCAGCCCGACCTTCCGTACACGCTCATTCCCGATGGCGATTCTGAGGGATTTAAATGGGAAAAAGGCCGCTGGGTGCATATCGATAAGGTCTTTGACTATAAGATCGATGTGAGTGGCCCGGAAACCATGATGGGTCGCCCGCCGATGGGGCAGCCGATCCTGGATAACAACGGCAACATCAACGAAGGCAAGCTGCAGGAAGCCAGCGACCGCAACGAAGGCAACGCAAAGCCCGATCCCAAAAAGAAAAAGAAAGGATAAGGCAAAAGCTGTGTAACAGCTGCGTTGATCCGTTCCGGATACGCCCGACCGCTGCCATTCTGTTCCGGTTGCTCTGGTCTGGTTTTCGCTTTACTTTGCCGCTATGGCAGTAGAAATCGAACGGAAGTTTCTGGTCAAGCAGGAAGAATGGGCCGCCTGGCCCAAAGAGGCACCCCGGCATCTGCGCCAGGGCTATCTGTTTAAAGATACCCTCAAAACCGTACGCGTGCGTGTCAGTGATGACGCAGGCTATCTAACGATTAAAGGCAAGGTAGTCGGTATCAGCCGCGCCGAATTCGAATTTCCCATTCCAAAGGAAGAGGCCGAGGAGCTGCTGATCCGCTTTTGCGAGGTGGTCGTGATCAAACACCGCTACCTGGTGCCCTTTGAAGGGAAGACCTGGGAGGTGGATGTATTTCTGGGCGATAACGAAGGGCTGCTCGTGGCAGAGCTGGAGCTCAGCGAGGAACAGGAAACCTTTTCACTCCCGCCTTTCATTGACCGCGAGGTGACGGGCGAGAAACGCTACTACAACGCGCAGCTGGCCCAGAATCCGTTTAGAAACTGGTGAATCAACCGACCGGATTACTACACCCGGTCGGGGGGGAATTCTATGATTTCCTGCAACGGGCGATAAACGATGCGCTTCATGGAAACGTAAGATCCGCGTCGACATGGTCGCGCCCCGCCGGGGCGCCTTGAACCACGCAAACCTTCGATTTTGCTATAAAGCTCGCGCTCCTGACGTGGCGCAGCGTTTTCATGGTGTTTTCGGAAGTGCTCGATATGCCAGCAACAAAAAAGGTCCCCTTGACGAGGACCTCCAATAAACTAACCCACGAATAAGCCATTGGGCCAACCGCACTAATCATCCAGCTTCAGCACCGCCAGGAAGGCCTCCTGCGGTACTTCCACGTTACCGATCTGGCGCATGCGCTTCTTACCTTCCTTCTGTTTTTCGAGCAGCTTGCGCTTCCGGGAGATATCACCGCCATAACACTTGGCCGTAACGTCCTTACGGATGGCCGAGATGTTTTCGCGGGCGAGAATCTTGGCACCTACCGCGGCCTGGATGGCAATCTGGAACTGCTGGCGCGGCAGGAGTTCCTTGAGCTTTTCGCAGAGCTTGCGGCCAAAGTCCTGTGCACGGCTGCGGTGAATGAGCGCCGAAAGGGCATCCACCTTGTCGTTGTTCAGCAGGATGTCCATCTTGACGATGTCCGCCTCTCGGTAGCCGATCGGGTTATAGTCGAAAGAAGCATAGCCGCGGGTCTGGCTCTTGAGCTTGTCGTAAAAATCGAATACGATCTCGGTAAGCGGCATCTCGAAGATGAGCTCTACCCGTGTTGTGGTGAGGTAACTTTGATTGATCAGGATGCCCCGCTTGCCCAGGCACAGCGTCATGATATTCCCCACATATTCGCCCTTTGTAATGATCTCGGCGCGAATAAAGGGTTCTTCGATGCGGTCGGTCTTCACCGGCTCGGGCATTTCGGCGGGGTTGTTCACGATGATCTTCTCGCCCTTCGTCGTATAGGCAATGAAGGATACGTTGGGCACCGTCGTGATTACCGTCTGGTTGAACTCACGCTCCAGTCGCTCCTGGATGATTTCCATGTGGAGCAGTCCAAGGAACCCGCAACGGAAGCCGAAACCGAGGGCCTGCGAGGTTTCGAGTTCGAAGGTGAGCGAGGCATCGTTGAGCTGCAGCTTTTCCATACAGTCGCGCAGTTCTTCGAAAGCATCGGTTTCTACGGGGAAGATACCGGCGAACACCATCGGCTTCACTTCCTGGAAGCCTTTGATCATTTCTTGCGTGGGACGGCTCGACGTGGTGATCGTATCACCTACTTTCACTTCCTTCGCATTTTTGATACCGGTGATCAGGTAGCCTACGTCGCCGGCACCTACTTCTTTAGTCGGTGTGGGTTTGAGCTTGAGGATGCCCACTTCGCTGGCCTCGTATTCCTGGCCGGTAGAAATGAACTGCACCTTCTCCCCCGCACGGATGGTACCGTTAAGTACCCGGAAGTACACGATAATTCCCCGGAAAGAGTTAAAAACGGAGTCGAAAATCAGGGCCTGCAGCGGCGCGGCCGGGTCACCCTTGGGTGCCGGAATGCGATCCACAATGGCTTCGAGAATGCCCTCAATGCCAATACCACTTCTGCCGGAAGCCAGCAGGATCTCTTCGGGCTTGCAGCCGATGAGGTCTACGATCTGGTCCTTCACTTCCTCGATCATCGCACCATCCATATCGATCTTGTTGATGACCGGTATGATCTCGAGATCGTTCTCCAGCGCCAGGTACAGGTTGGAAATGGTTTGCGCCTGGATACCCTGGGTAGCATCCACCAGCAGCAGGGCACCTTCGCAGGCGGCAAGGGCGCGGCTCACTTCGTAGGAAAAGTCGACGTGTCCGGGCGTATCGATCAGGTTGAGAACATACTTCTCGCCCTTGTGCACATAGTTGATCTGGATGGCGTGGCTCTTGATGGTGATGCCTTTTTCGCGTTCCAGGTCCATATCGTCCAGCACCTGGTCCATCATCTCGCGCTCGGAGATGGTGTTGGTGGTTTGCAGCAGACGATCGGCCAGTGTGCTTTTGCCATGGTCGATGTGGGCGATAATACAGAAGTTGCGGATATTCTTCATTGCAAAACCCTTCTTTGGGAAGGTCGGCAAAGGTAACGAAAAGCGGTGGCTGCCAATGAATTTGGTGTTAATTCCTATCTTGTCGGACCGGTGTTTAACGAAGCCGGTTCGTGATGAAAGAGGCCATCAAACGTTTTCTCCGGCAAAAGGGTATTTATGAGTACCTGCGTTACAGCCGTCTTTTCCGCCTCTACCAGCAGCTGGCAAAGCCGGCCGACCGGGTACAGGAACAGCGGGAGCTGACATTTTACCGCAGTTTCCTGCCAGGTTCCTCCGCGCTCTTTTTCGACATCGGTGCCAACGACGGTCACAAAACGGAGGCCTTTCTGCGGCTCACCCGCCACGTGGTTGCCTGCGAACCCGATCCCGGCAGCTTCCGGACGCTCCGGATCCGCTTCCGGAGCCGGAACCGGAAGGTGACTTTGGTGCAAAAAGCGTTGGGCGCCACAACCGGCGAAGCCGAACTGCTGGTGCACCATCCCGGCTCGGCCTTCAACACGCTGAACCCGCAGTTCGGCAGCCTGCTCGAAAGTGATCGCCAACAACGCTGGAACGAAGAAATACGCTTTGCCGGCACGACGCGCGTAGAGGTAACCACGCTCGATACACTCATCAGCGCATACGGACGCCCCCACTTCATCAAAATTGACGTGGAAGGGTACGAACTGCAGGTGCTCCGTGGCCTGTCAGAAGCCATCCCCTTTATCAGCCTGGAATGCCTGTTTCCGGAATTCCGTGAAGAGCTGTCAAAAAGCCGCGATCATCTCCGCCGCCTCGACCCTTTGCTGCGCTACAATATTGCACGGGCAGAACGCCTCCTTTACGATCACTGGCTGAGTGATCAGGAACTCGACCATTGCCTCCAATTCTGGACGGAGCCGCATTTCGAACTGATCGTGCAGATGCCTTCTGCCTGCAAAAGCTAAACGGCGCCTGGCGTGTTCGCTTTGATGGCTTCGATGATGCTTCCCAGCCGATGACCCGCCGCAATCCCCGGCGCAAGGGTCCGCAGGCTTGCCCGCATCGCGCGGTAAGCCGCCGGACTGATTGCAGCCAGGCGCCGCGGCAGCGCTGACAAAGAAGGCACGCAAAAACCGATTCCGTAATGTTCCACCAGGTCCGCAGCGGCGCTGCCTTCAGCACAAACCACCGGCAGCCCGGCCAGGATGTACAATGACAGCTTGTGCGGCGAGTTGAAGCGGGTATACGCGCCCAGCGGTCCCGACAAAGTTTCTGAAGACTCGCCGTCCCAGATGAGTCCGAATGAACCTTCCAGACGGCCAGGCAGTTCCGCAGGTGGAAAGCGTCCCTTCAGAAAAACGTTCGGTGGCGACACCTCCGGAGCATAACCCTCGCCGTAGAGATGAAATGACAGATCGGGATAGGATGCCAGTTCGCGGAGAAAGCCGCTTTTAGCCAGGTTACCGGCAAAGCAGATCTCCGTTGAGCAGTGGCGCTCCTGCTGCGCGGGAGATGCGCAATAGTCAAAAAAATGGAGCTGTTCTACCTGCACCGGCGCATGGTGTCTGCGCAGCCACCGCTCCATCGCATCATTATGCACGATGAAAAAGTCGACTTGCCGGAAAAAGCGGATCTCTTGCTGCAGCAGCCCGGGATCGCCATCGCGGAGGCCGTTCACATCAACGAGCAGGCACCAGATGCGCACATCCGGCCGCAATCGGCGCAAGGCCCGCACCAGCAGGCGGTTGAGGGTGGCATGAAGCGGCCATTGAAACAGGATCACCGATCCCCGTGGCAAGGCCATGGCCAGACGAATCATCCGGGCCGCACGACGGAACCGGGCTTTCAGTCCGGAATCGGTGTGATAACCGGGATCGAGCGGGAGCAATCCATGCTGCCGAAAGAGTCGCTCCGCATCCTGGTGCACAATGCCGCCGTGAAAGATGGGGCTGCCGGCTGGATGCTCGGGAAGGTAATAATATCGGGAAATTGCAGGCATGGCCGTTCAAATAGCGCTTTTGGATGGGAAGAAAAAGAAGAACAGCTGCCGCAGCAGCGCTGCCCGGAACAGGCGCAGCAGCAGCAGGTAGATCAACCCGCCGCTTCCGGTAAAAGCAAGTAGAAAGGCAATACCGTCCAATCCAAGCCGATGGTAGCCATGACCGGCAAGCAGAAAAAGTCCGGCGGTCAGCAGCGCCAGCAGGAAAGTGCCCAGTGGCAACCGAAGCCGCACCCCGGCCCTGCGGGCGCCGTAAAGATTGGCCGCCAGCACGACCGTTTCGCTGGCGTTCAGGGCCCAGGCCATCCCGGTTCCGCCTTTTGCACGTGCCAGCAAAAGGGCCAGCAGCAAAAAGGCACCCGCACCCAGGGAAAGGCTGATGAGCACCCTGCGCTCCTGGTCGCGCGGGAGCAGCACCTGCTTGGTGAGGAAAAGGGTTGCCGTTATGAGAGCAGGAAAAGGAGCCAGCACTTTCAGATGCCCGGCGACACCCGCGAAGCCGGCACCGAGGTACAAACGCGTAAAAGGTTCCGCAACCACCCAAAGGGCCGCCCCTGCCGGCACCGACAACAACAGAAGCGCTTCGGCCGACAGGCGGAGGGCGGTATCCCGTCGTTCCCGGTCTTCCTCTCGGCCCAATGCTACCATACGGGGATAAAGCACCTGGAAGGCGTCGGTGATAAATGCTGAGAAAAGCCGTACGAGTCTTACGGCATAGGCATATAGCGCCACGGCCGCCGTTCCTGCCACCAGGCCCAGGAGCACGTTATCGAGCAGCAGCGGGATGCTGTAAAGAAGGCTGATGGCATAGGTGGCGCGCATCACCTTCAGATGCGGACGCCAGTTGAGGTTCCGGAAACGCGGACGAACCGCGCGCAGTACCGACCCGAGGTTGATAGCGAGAATAGCCAGTGCCGACGACACAATGATGGCGTAGTGGCGGGCATAATGTTCGGGCTGATGCACCAGGAGGAAGAGGGACAGCAGGGCGAGGGCGCGTACGGCAAGCGTGCGCAAGGCTATGTAACGGAAATTCTCGGTGCCCCAGAAATACCATTCACAGGCAAAGCCGTTCAGCAATAAAAACGACAGCGACCAGGCCACCAGCAACGGGTTGCCGATGCGCTCATACAGGAACCACACCGTGCCCGCATAAAGGAAGGTCGCCAGCAAAGAAGTCAACAGGTGCAGCGAGAGCAGCTCGGAAACAAGCCGGCGGAGGGCGCCGGGATCGTTCCGGCTCCTGGCTACGGCACGCACCGCATGGGTGGCGATGCCGGCCTCGGCCAGAACCACGAAATAATACACCAGGCTATCGGTAAACTGCACCCGGCCCAACCCTTGCGGGTCGAGCACACGCGTGAGCCAGGGAATGGACAGCAGCGGAAACAGCACCTGACTCAGGGAGAGCAGAAAGTTGTAGGCCAGGTTCTTTTTAACGCTCACGGATGCACGGTTTTCGGAACACAGGTTCCGCATGGCTGCAAACATATATATTTAGCCACGGAATGACGATCGTCCTTTACGACAACGAGCACTTTGAGACGCTGGAGATGCTGGTGGAAGTATTCCAGCAGGGCACCCACCAGCTGCACCTGGCCATTCCGGAGCACATGCGCCAAACGCTCGAAGACTCCGGTATCCTTCCGTCAGATTGCCTGCACGTGCATGTATTGCCCGCCGCCCCGGCCCTTCATCCCCGCTACCTGAAGCAATTATGCCGCACACAACAGGCGGCACTGCTGGTGCTGGCCACCGTTTCGGCCCGGCACCTGTTTTTTGCACGCCTTTGCCGCCGGCTGTCCGGCACGCGCGTCCTACTCGGAGTGCACGACCTCCGCGACCTCTTCGAACCAAAACCCGGAGGAGGAATCAAGGGATGGCTTCGTGCCTTGGGCCGGCAGCACCTGCGCCACCGCGTGGCTGCTTTTTTTGTGCTGCTCGACGAAATGAAGACGTTGATGCGCACAAGATATGAAGTCAAGCAGCCGGTGCTTGTGCTGCCGGGTCGCTGTTATCGGGTCGGTCCGGCAGGTCCCGCCCCCGAAGGCCCGATCCGCTTGCTGGTAGCGGGTTCCATCGACGAATCGAGGCGCAACTATGCCTCCGTGAGCCGGCTGGCGGAAATGCTGCGGCAACACAAGGCTGAAGAAAAAGTCAGCATTAGTATCTGCGGCGGCCTGCCGCAGGAACGTTCGCTGCCGGCCGGGATCAGAGAACCGGATGAACTGGTAGAAATACGGACGGGGGCTTTCGTTCCGGTTGCCGCTTATGAAGCTGCACTCGGGCACGCCGAGCTGATCTGGGCGCCCGTTCCGGAACGGTTCAGCCGCCCGGGGCATCCCGAAGAAAACTACGGGAGCACCAAAAGCTCGGGCTCCTTTTTCGATGCCATCCGCCATGGCAAGCCCCTGCTGGTTCCGGACCACCTGCCCCTGCCTACCGCTATCCAAAGCGCTTCGCTCAGGTATCCCGATGAGGCGTTCCTGCTCTACCTGCTGCTGCACCTCCACGAAAACAGGAGCGCCCGGGAGCGCCTGCAGGAACTGGCCCGCGAACAGGCAGCACGTTTTCTTCCGCAACAACTATACAGAAGACTGCACCAGCAACTCCTGCGGCTCCTGGCAGATCCAGATTCTGTTTAGGTGATCAGAACCCCTGCTCTTTCCAGCGCCCTTTGCCGCAGATCCCGAACAACCGTACACCAGCAACAACCTATTGTGCCTCAGGCAGGCGGCAAGGCCGGCTGGAAACGGAGAAACTGCTTGCGGTTGATGTAAAACCGATACAAAAAGTAAAGAACGGGCACGAAGCTGAATACCTTCAGCAGCAGGTTGTCGGTGCTTAGTCCGATGATGTACGTAAGGGTCAGCAGAATAAGCCCGGCGATAAGCTGATCGTCATCGATTGCACAACCCACCTTGAAATAGTAGGTGTGCTGCTTCAGCGTTTTAAGCACATGAGGAGTGGTATGGTGATAACCGTCGGACGCAACCAGCAAGGGCCGGTGCTGCCCGACGGTGATCACAACAGGAAGTTTTTTGTCGAGAAAATAAATCGACATGCCGTCTACGACTACCCGGAGTTTTACAAACCGCAACAGAAACTGATTTTTCCGGATTAATACGATACGATATGGCTGCTGAACGTTTGTTATGACTTCAAAGCTTTGATAATTTGTACGAAATCCTGTGCCACAAGTGAGGCGCCGCCTACAAGTCCGCCATCCACATCAGGCGCGCCGAAAAGCTCGGCGGCATTACTGCCTTTAACGCTGCCACCATAGAGGATCGGGATGGCATTCGCGGTATCCTGTCCCCATTTGCCAGCCAGAACGCTCCGGATGTGGGCATGCATCTCCTGCGCCTGGGCTGCTGTGGCGGTTTTTCCGGTGCCGATGGCCCAGATGGGCTCATAGGCAATGATGACCTGACGCATCTGCTCATACGTCAGGTGAAAAAGAGACGCTTCGAGCTGACGCTGCACAAAGGCATTCTCTTCGCCTGCCTCGCGGATCGCCAATGCTTCGCCGCAGCAGAAAAGCGGCTGTATGCCGTTGTTCAGGCAAATGTCTACCTTACGGGCAAGGAGTTCATCGCTTTCGCCAAAATACTCCCGGCGCTCGCTGTGCCCCAGGATGCAATAACGGATTCCCATCGACTGCAGCATCTCGGCCGACACCTCGCCGGTAAAGGCGCCCGACGTCTTATCATGACAATTCTGTGCGGCAATGGCAAAACCCGCTTCCTCGTCCACTTCACTTTTGGCCAGCACCAGGTAGGGAAAGGGGACGGCAAAAAGCACCTGCTGGTGCCCGCTGAGGGTTGGCCGCTCACTTAAGATTGCATCCAGCAGTTGTTCGGCCTGCTGGTAGCTCAGATTCATTTTCCAATTGGCGGCAGCAATTTGTTTTCTCATGGTTGATGTTTATTCGTCTATTAGTCTATTGGTTTATTGGTAAAGGACGGGGCAACAGGCGTTCAGGGCATTATCGGCTACGCCGCCGGGCGGAACAAAAATCGGGAATTGGAGCTTGGCAAACCGTAGAAATTTCCTGCTCCGGTCCGGGTCAATCCGTCCGGCTCAGTAACGCTTGTAGACGGCTCTCAGTATCGCAAGTTCCTTTTCCCGCACGTCCACGCCCTTCATCCGCTTCCAGCCGGCAATATCGGCCAGGGCCTTTTCGAGCTCGTAGCGCTCCAGGCCCTCTTGTCCCCACGAAAAAGAAGGGATGTACTTCGGAGGAAGCCCGTTGCCAAAAACGTTGCAGGAGACACCGATGACGGTGCCGGTGTTGATGGACGTATTGATCGCCGTGCGGCTGTAATCGCCCATGAACATACCACACTTGGTGCCGGCTTCCCGTATGCCGCCGGGAGTATACACGCGCACTACAGAGGCATTATTCTTCACGTTGGAATTGGAGGTGCCGGCGCCCAGGTTACACCACTCCCCCAGCACCGAATCGCCCAGGTAGCCGTCGTGCGCCTTGTTGGAATAGCCAAACAGGATACTGTTCTTGATTTCTCCGCCAACGGTGCAGGCCGGACCGATGCTGGTGGCGCCATAAACGCGGGTTCCCATCTTAAGCACGGCCCCTTCTCCTACCGAAACCGGGCCGCGCAGGGTCGAGCCCTCCATAACGAGCGCGCCGTTTCCGATGTAGATAGGCCCTTCGGTGGCGTTAAGAATGCAATGCTCCACGCGGGCGCCCTTTTCGATAAAGACACGGGAAGCATTGATCATGCTGGTGCTGCGGGGCGCTCCCTGGCTTTTCCGCTTGTGGGTGAGCAGCTCAAAGTCCTGCTCTATTGCCCAGGCATTGAGACGCACGATATCCCAGGGATACCGGATCTCCCGGAAATCGGCGCTCACTTCCACCGCCTTGTCCATTTTGATACGATGGGGCCCCAGCACCTGCTTGCGCGAAATGCAGTAGATGAAGTTTTCCCGCTCGGGCAACGACAGGAACTCGCCCGGGCGCAAGGCCTGCACCTGGCGGGCCAGGGCGGGGGTGGGCAGTATGTTTCCGTGTATCAGGTAAATCAGGTCCTTGCCGATCTGCTCGTCGATCACGACGCCATCCACATCCTTGTAATCTTCCTCCTGCTTGTCGAAAGAAGGCCAGCCGAGCAGGCGCTCCCACTTTTCACGTATGGTGAGGATGCCGACGCGGATATCCTGGATCTGGCGGGTAAGGGTGAACGGAAACAGGTCTTCTGGACTGCAAAACTCTTCCGTAAAGACAATCTTTTCCATGGTTTCAATAAAGGGCTAAAATAGAAAATCCCCTCTTGCGGAGGGGATCTATCAAAAAACAAAGCTGAATTACTTCTTGGCGTACTTCTTCTTGAACTTGTCGATACGGCCGGCTGTGTCTACAAGTACGTTCTTACCGGTGAAGAAGGGGTGCGATGTGCTGGAGATTTCAAGCTTGATGAGCGGATACTCATTGCCATCTTCCCACTTGATCGTTTCCTTCGTGGCGGCAGTGGAGCGGCTCAGGAAGGCGTGACCATTGCTCATATCTTTGAAAACCACGTATCTGTAATTTTCCGGATGCAGACCCTTTTTCATAATATCTTTTTTTTAGCGGCGGCTGTTTTTTACTAATCGAAGGCGCAAAGTTAGGGAGAAAGTTCAACTGCGCCAAAACATTCGGCTGTTAATTTTTTTTACGAACGCATGTTCTCATACTGCAGGGGAACCCCGATGTTCCAGCCTTTCGATGCCTGTATAACTGCCTGAAGATCATCGATTTTCTTACCTGTAACGCGCACCAGATCGTCATTGATGGAGGCCTGCACCTTCATCCCCGAATCCTTGATCTGCTTGACGATCTTTTTGGCATCCTCCTGCTTCAGGCCATTCGACACCGTAACTTCCTTTTTCCAGACTTTACCGCTCTGGTAACCCTCTTTCGAGGTATCGAAGGCTTCCGGAGCGATTCCCTGCTTGTGTGCCCGGTTGATCAGCACATCGATCAGCTGGTTCATCTGCATCTCCCCTTCTGTTTCCAGGCTGAGCTTGAAGTCCTTCTTGTTGAGATCAATCACAACATGCGTGTCTTTAAAGTCGAAGCGGTTGGTAATCTCCTTCCGGGTTATGTTGACCGCGTTGTCGAGCGCCTGGGCATCCACCTTGGATACGATATCGAATGAAGGCATAATGGAATTGGTTTGCGGGCAAAGATAAGATCAGGAGAAAATGCAGCATGCAGGATATCGGAGCGATACCCTACCTGCTGCATTTTACAGATAACAGTCTACATTTTAACGCCTTACTGCTGCCCACCGCCCACGCGGTTCAGTTCATCCTGGGCGCTCGAAGAGCGGCGGCGTTGCTGGGGTGCGCTCTGTCCCTTGCTGAAGCGATAGGTGAAGGCGAGGCCCACCCGGCGGTTGTCCCAGCGGCTGTGAATGGAGGTATTGATATTGCCGAAGTTCACATTACCCCGGAACTGCTGGATCCAGAAGGGGTCGGAAATATTGAGCTTTATCGTGCCTTTGTTCTGCAGCACCGACTTCGACACGCCGAAGGAAATCACCCCCATTGGTTCGGCCATCATCAGACCACCTTCGAGCGACTTGGAGCGGAAAAAGCCGTTCTGCTCCAGGGTCCAGCCCTTCTGCAGGCGGAACTGCTGGCTGAAATTGGCGTTGAAGCTGGTGAAACCTGCGTCCAGGATGGTGTTATTGACGAAGCCTTTAAACCGGCTGTTGACCACGTTGGTGTAAATGTTCACAAACCACCATTTCTTCACCGGCAGGTTGGCACTAACCGCCAGGCCGATCATCCGGCTCGATGCGATGTTTTCCCGGGTCTGGAAGGATTTCTTCTCCACGTCGTTCTGCTTCAGCACCTCCGAGATGATGTCTTCGGTCTTGCTATAGTTCACTACCGTATTGATGATACCACGGAAGTTGTGGCTCAGCTCGACATTGTGCGCGAACTGGGGTGTCAGGTAGGGATTGCCCTGCTGGTAAGTGTATTGATCGAGGATACGCTGAAAGGGGTTGAGATCCTGGTAGTTCGGACGCTCCAGGCGGCGGCTGTACGACAATCCGACCGTGTTCTTCTCATCGGCCTTATAGCTGAGGAAGGCTGTCGGAAACAGCTGCACGTAGTCGCGTACAACCCGGGTTTTGGTGGCGATCGAGTTCCCGATCGAATGCGTATGCTCCATGCGCAGGCCCAGCTGGTAGCTCAGCTTCTTCAGCTGCCTGCTATAGTTGGCGTAGGCAGCATTGATGTTCTCTTCATAAATGAAATGGTCGCTGCGGGCATCCACCGTATCAACACCGGTGCTGTGGTTGCGCGACAGATAGGGTGCGTTGTTATCGGTTTTTACATAGCTGCTCTTGGCACCGAGCTCCAGCTTACCGCCTTTGCCCAGCGGTGTCGCATAGTCGGTCTTGGCGCTCAGGATGTCGATATTCTGGTTCAGGGTACCATGCAGGTAATAAGGTACTCCGAACGGATTCTTCGCCGCATCGAATTCACGGTTGTCGGACACCTGATTGCTCTGGGTGCGGTACAGTACGTAGTCGGCATCCATCGAAAACTCGGCACCCTGCTTCTTCAGTTGCTTCCGGAAGTTCAGGTTGAAACCGGCATTTTTCCATTTGTCGCGGTTGTTCGACAGGGCTATGTTGGTGCGCTGCAGCTGACCGTTGCCCGCAACCAGATCCGCCACCGACTCTCCCTGGTAACCGCGCGGATTGGTGCCGCCGTTGATCATGAACCCGATGGTGGTCTTCTTGTCGATATTGTAATCCATGCCGAGACGTGCGTTCAGGTTCTTTCCGTGCCAGCGGCCGTAGGAAGTTTGCGCAAAGGTGGTATCGAACACACCGCTGCTGTTGCGGAAGCGGCGCTGGAGGTTCAGCTCATTGAAGCCTTCGAAATAGGAAGCACTGAGGCTGGTGAAGAGATTGACCTTACCGGTGCGGTAGTTGAGGCTGAAGTTGTTCGGCGACTTCGGGTAACGGCCCTGAACATACGAGAGGCTGACACTGCCGTTGAGTCCCTTTTGCAGGCCTTTCTTCGTACGGAGGTTGATCACGCCGGCATTTCCTGCGGCATCATACTTTGCCGAAGGCTGGGTCATGATCTCGATCTGGTCGAGCTGGCTCGAAGGCAGGTTGCGCAGCATGTTGGTAAGATCCTGGCCGCTGAGAAATGTCTGCTTTCCGTCTACCAGGATGATCACGCCGTTGCGGCCTTTCAGACTCACATTGCCATCACGGTCGAGTGTGATGCCCGGTGATTTTTCGAGCACCTCCAGCGCACTGGTACCCGCATTGGTGGGAGAAGCATCCACGTTCACAACCATTTTGTCGAGACGGGCTTCCACCAGCGGCTTGCGGGCCACCACGGTTACACCGGTCATCTCTTTCGACGCGCGGCTGAGAGCTACCGCCGGAAGGTCAACGGAAGCAGTGGCTTCGAAAGGTGCGGAATAACTACGGCTGAAACCGACCGATGTGTATGACATCAGGTACCGGCCGGCGGCGATTCCGCTGATCTCAAACTGCCCGTTTTTATCCGTTACAGCCAGTTTGGCCAGCGACGAGTCTTTAGCGCGCAGCAGGGATACCGTTGCCGCAGCCAGCGGCTTTCCATCGGCGTCCTGCACGAGTCCCGATATCCGGTTACCGTTTTGTGCATGCACGCCAAGCGCGGCACAAGTGGTGGTCAGAAGGGTGAAAAACGTTTTCATGATTTTGGTTTGATTTGGTGAAGCTCCGGGAAAGATGAAGCTTGTAAAATGAGTTGTTGTGTGAATTGTGATAAAACCTTCGCAAACTGTGACGACTCAGCACAGGCACCGGTTACCCGTCTGAACCGTATTCTTACAAGTGGATTTTTTCTTCGATAAACGGTAAACTGTCCGCAGTGTCAGTTGCTTCCTTTGATGCGGTTCAGTTCGTCCTGCGCGCCTCCTGTGCGGCGGCGGGGTGCAGCATCCTTGAGCGGCTTTCCGAAGCGCCAGCTGAACGACAGCGAACCTACCTGTGTCTGACGCACCTGAACAAAGCGGGCTTCCGTATTCTGGAAATTGATATTGCCTTCCTGGCGGTTCGTCCAGAACACATCGCGCATGCTCAGCTTCAGCGTCGCCTTGTTTTTGAGTACCTGCTTGCTGATGCCGGCCGACACCTGGCCGAAGCCCAGGATCCAGATCTGTCCTTCTACGCCCCTTGAGCGCCAGAAGCCACTCAGCTCAGCGCCCCAGCCTTTTCCGAAGCGAAACTGATTGTTGGCATTGAACATCAGGTTAGACGCCGAAACGTTTATCTGTTCGCCATCACCATTCAGCCGCCCCCTAAACTGTCCGTAGTTGTAATTGCCGTAGAGCACCGTGTTCCACCATTTGGTTACCGGAAACTGGGCGCTGACCGACATTCCAATGGTTTCCTTCAGGCCAACATTGCCGTTCTTGATGATGGTGGCGTAAGACAGTCCACCCGAACCATCGCGTGCGGGTTCAAAAGTTTCCATCATCAGGTCGATGGTACGGCCATAGTTCACTGTTGTGGTGAGGAAACCCCGGAAGGTATGTCCGAGCTCGAGGTTATCCGTAAACTGCGGACGCATGAAGGGACTGCCTTGCTGGTAAGTATACTTGTCGAGGAAGAACAGAAAGGGGTTCATGTCCTGGTAGGCAGGCCGGTCGATCCGGCGGCCGTAGGAGAAGGACCACTGATGCTTGTCGCTGGACTTGTAGCTCAGAAACAAGGTGGGGAAGATGTTGCCGTAATTACGGCGGAAGGTGGAGTCGGGGTGACGCAGCTTATCGGGGCTCCCGAATTGCCGGCCCTCGATATTGGTATGCTCGTAGCGGAGGCCCGCCTGCATACCCAGCTTACCGAAAGAACGCTCATAGTTGATATAGGCGGCATTGATCTGTTCGCGGTAATCGAACTGGTTGGTTTTTCCTGTGACTACCACTTGATTACCGGAAATGATATTGAAATAGAAGGCGCTGTTGTCGGTATGAACGAGACTGCTTTTCAGACCGGCTTCGAGCTTTCCGCCTTTGAAGGGCTGACTGTAGTCGGCTTTGGCCGAGTATATCCGTATATCTACGGGCAAGTCGCTGCGCAACTCCTCTCCTCCCTGCTTATTCCAGGAGGGATCAAAACTGTTATTGTAAAAATACTGATCGTTGATGCTACGGTAGCGAACGATGTCGATATCGGCTGTAAGCTCGCGGCCCGTCGTGTCGAACACGTGGCGCAGGTTGAAGTTGGCGGTGCCGTTCCGGAACTTCTGGCGGGTGTCACTTTCCGCATAGGCAATGGAATCGGTGACGCCGGCAGCATTCTTCAGGAAGCTGGTGTTGCGGCTGCGGAAGCGTTCGGGGTTGCTGAAGCCACTGAACACCATACCGAGGGTAGTGCGTTTATTCACGAAGTAATCGACCCCCAGCTTCGCGCTGAAATTATCGTTCTGGTTGCGCAGGCGTGCCTCCTGGTCAAAAATAGCCGTGGTCGTACCGGTACTTAAATCGCGGAACCGGCGATGGATATCCAGGTTCTGAAAATTGTTGCCGTGATTGTAGTTGCTGTTGGCAAATAAGTTGACTTTGCCGGTCCGGTAGTTCAGGTTCAGGCTTCCGTTGGTCTGCGTAAAGCGGCCCTGCTGAAGAGTCAGCGTCGTACTGCCATTGAAGCCTTTCTGCCGGTTCTTCTTCGAACGGATATTGATGACGCCGGCATTACCTGCCGCATCGAAGCGGGCCGAGGGCTGGGTCATGATCTCGATCTGGTCGATGGCGGAGGAAGGCAGCCCTTTGAGGTAATTCGTCAGTTCGGCGCCGGTAAGGTAAGCAGGTCGTCCATCGATATATACCTGGATACCCTGGCGGCCTTTAAGGCTGATATTGCCATACCGGTCAACGGTTACGCCCGGTGATTTCTCGAGCACCTCGAGCGCCGTAGCCCCTACATTGGACACTGCGGCGTCTACATTGATGACCATACGGTCGGTCTTCTGCTCGATCATGGGTTTGCGGGCCACCACGGTCACCCCTGCCAGCGATTTGCTCTGCGGCGCGAGCCGGATCAGCGGCACCTCCACCTCCACGTTTACGACCCTGAGCGGAGCGCTGAATACACGGGCATGCCCCACGGCCGTCACCGAAAGCAGGTAATCCCCGGGCTGCAGTTGCCCGAAGGCGTACATACCCCGGGAGTCGGCCGCTACAAATCGCAGCACCGACGAATCCTGGGCCTGATGCAGGGAAATGGTAGCCTGTGCCAGCGGCTTTTGGTCGGCGTCGGTTACCTGGCCACGCAGTCCGCCTTGCTGGGCCTGGGCCAGGGAAGCGAAAGACACCGAGCAGATAAGGGTTGAAAGGAGTCGCATTTTTAGAGGTTTTAGTACTTGCCGTTGATGATTACATGTCGAAAGTAGGTACTGTGCAATGCAAAGTACATTGTTTTGTAAGCAAACGGTATTTTTCAGGGATGGCCGGTCATTATTATAGGACGGACCGGAGCGGGTGTGGTTACGCTTTTGGGCTACGGGTATTTGAATGGTGATGAGCCCGGTTAAACGGACATTATTCGGAATGAATGGAGGAGTAACTTCACCCCCTTAAACAGATTTCGTGATGTGGATTGATTATCGCTCCGATACGGTTACCAAGCCGAGCCCTGGGATGAAACAGGCCATGATGGACGCCCCGGTGGGCGACGATGTTTATGGGGAAGACCCGTCCGTAAACGAGCTGGAAGCTTTAGGCGCAGGCCTTTTTGGTAAAGAAGCAGCTCTCTTTTGTCCCTCCGGCACCATGACCAACCAGATCGCCATAAACGTGCACACCCAGCCGGGCGATGAAGTGATTTGCGATGCTACCGCGCATGTCTATCAATACGAGGGGGGTGGAATCGCACGTAACGCCGGCGCATCGGTTCGGCTCGTGGAAGGCAGCCGGGGCCGCATCAACGCAGAGCAGGTCGCCGCAGCCATCAACCCCGACGACATCCATAAGGCCCGTACCCGCCTCGTTTGCCTGGAGAATACCTCCAACCGGGGCGGTGGCAGTTGTTACCGCCTGGAAGATATGGCGGCCATCCGGTCGGTATGCGAGGCGCACGGTCTGATCCTTCACCTCGACGGCGCCCGCCTTTATAATGCCATCGTTGCCCGCCAGGAAGAACCGCAGGACTATGGGCGGGTTTTCCATAGCATTTCCCTTTGCCTGAGTAAAGGCCTGGGTTGCCCGGTCGGGAGCCTGCTGATCGGCGACACTGCCTTTATCCGTAAGGCCCGACGTGTGCGCAAAGTATTCGGTGGAGGCATGCGGCAGGCAGGATTCCTGGCTGCCGCCGGTATCTATGCGCTGCAGCACCAGGTAGAGCGCCTGGCCGAAGATCATCATCATGCCCGGGTGTTGGCGCACGCACTGAACAGTTGTTCGTTCGTGGCATCCGTGTTTCCCGTGGAAACCAACATCATCATCTTTGAGGTGGCGCCGCCCCACACGGCCGCGGCAATCGTTGCCCGTCTCCAGGAAAATCAGGTGCTGGCCTATGCTATCGCCCCGCAACAGGTACGGCTGGTGCTTCATCACGACATTACGGCCGCCATGGTAGAGCGTACGCTGGAGATCATTCGTGGGCTGTAGGCCCGCAGGGGTCCGGCGAGGGCAGCACGCACCTTTACCGGATTACGCGACCAATGCCGATTCACCGTAAGTTTACCGACTATTTTAAACGACTACAAATAGATTATGTTTCCCCGCATCAACCCTACGGCCACCGCCTCCTGGAAAGCACTCCAAAGCCATTTCGAATCGGTTCGCGGTCAGCACCTCCGCGACCTTTTTGCCACTGACCCCGACCGTTTCCGGAAATTTTCCTTTTGCCTGGGCGAGCTCATGATCGATTTCTCGAAAAACCGCATGACTGCCGAAACCATGCAACTGCTGGTGCAACTGGCACACGAATGCCGGCTCGCTGAAGCCATTTCCGCACTTTTCGAGGGCGACTTCATCAATGAAACCGAACACCGCTCGGTGCTCCATGTGGCTTTACGCAATTTTTCCGACAAACCCGTTTTTGCGGCCGGCAGCGACGTGATGCCGGATGTGCGCCGGGTGCTGGAACAGATGCGTTCTTTTTGCACAGAAGTGCACGAAGGCAACTGGAAAGGCTATACCGGCAAGCCGATCCGTCATATCGTCAACATCGGCATCGGCGGCTCCGACCTCGGTCCGTTAATGGTTACCGAAGCCCTGCGCCCCTACTGGAAACCAGGCATTGAAGCTCATTTCGTTTCGAACGTAGATGCCAGTCATATCGCGGAAGTGTTGAAAAAGGTCGATGCCGAAGAGACGCTGTTCCTGATCGCCTCCAAGACCTTTACCACCCAGGAAACCATGACGAATGCGCAGACTGCGCGGGCCTGGTTCCTGGAGCGGGCCCTGGAAGAAAGCCATATTGCAAAGCATTTCGCAGCCCTCTCCACCAACGAAAAAGCGGTTACAGCATTTGGAATCGACAAGGCCAATATGTTTGAGTTCTGGGACTGGGTGGGCGGTCGGTATTCGCTGTGGAGCGCCATCGGGCTTTCCATCGCACTTACCATCGGATATGAGCCGTTCGAGCAATTGCTGCGGGGTGCCCACGAAACCGACGAGCATTTCCGCACGGCGCCTTTCGAAGAGAACATCCCCGTGCTGATGGCACTGATCGGCATCTGGTATGTCAACTTCTTCAACGCGCCAACAGAAGCGATCCTTCCCTACGACCAGTACCTGCACCGCTTTGCCGCCTACTTCCAGCAGGGTAATATGGAAAGTAACGGAAAAAGCGTCGACCGCAACGGCGAAGAAGTTGGCTATGCCACCGGACCGATCGTTTGGGGTGAACCCGGCACCAACGGCCAGCATGCCTTTTACCAGCTGATCCACCAGGGTACGCACCTGATACCTTGCGATTTCATCGCGCCGGCACAATCGCACAACCCCATCGGCGACCACCACGATAAACTCCTTTCCAACTTTTTTGCGCAGACGGAAGCCCTGATGAACGGCAAGACGGAAGCGGAAGTAGAAGAAGAGCTCCGTCAATCGGGAAAGTCCGCAGAGGAGATCGCCCGCCTGACGCCTTACAAGATCTTTTCGGGCAACCGGCCGACTAATTCCATCCTGCTCAAAAAGCTGACCCCCTACACCCTGGGCACCCTGATAGCGCTCTATGAGCATAAGATCTTTACCCAGGGTGCCCTCTGGAATATTTTCAGCTTCGACCAATGGGGTGTGGAACTAGGTAAGCAACTGGCCAACCGCATTCTGCCAGAACTCCAAGACGACCACCCGGTACGATCGCATGACGCCTCTACCAATGGCCTGATCAATGCCTACAAGGTGATGCGACGCCCCTGAACAAACAACCCCTCGCTAAGGCGAGGGGTTGTTTGTTTCGGCCCGGATCAGTTATTCTGAAAGCGGCAGCTCGATCGGCCGCGGGGTAGCAATCTTACGCAGGCAGGACTTTCCCTCCACCCGGAGCTCCAGCAGCAGTGTACCGGAAGGGACACGCTCCGGCACCGGGCGGCGGCGGATAGCGGGCGCCAGTGCCAGACGCCAAAGCTTGTTGCTACCGGTCGCAGAAATGCTGATCTCCTTACCCGAAACCGGATCACGCCCGGGCACAACCGAACGTTGCGGCAACGGCTCCGCCAGCACTTCAAAGCGGCGCTTTCCGAGCCAGGCATAGCCGCCATCGATTCGCTTTACCTTACCTTCCAGAAAAACCATGTACGTGGTATCGTGTGCCCGCCCCATCGGGTTTCCCTGTTCGTCTACAGCGATATTTCCCGGCGATTGAATTCCCCGGAAAGCACGCAGATTCCGCAGGCCACACTGTGCGAAGGAATAGGCGGCACAACCACAAAACAGCAGCAGGAAAAGCAGTCGTTTCAGCATGATGGTCATTTGGAATTAAGAAGCGGGAAGGCGCGGGCAGGATGCACGGCCTCCTGTTAATAAACGCAAAATCCCTCCGAAGAGGGATAGCCAGTGTATGATCAGTAATTTTTTACCATTTGTCAACGTCCTCTGAAGAGGCCGTTGCAGAGGTAACGGCGGGCGCTTCGGTCTCTACGGTTACGGTTGTAACAGAGGCCACCGTGATCTCGGTGGCACCATCCAGCTCATCCGACTCATGATCATCGTACACATCCTCATGATTGTAAGCGTCGAAATCGAAGTCGGGCATGAGGTTGGTTTTCACATGATCCACCGCTTCGTTCAGTGCCTTGATGAATTTATTGAAGTCTTCCTTGTAGAGGAAAATCTTGTGGCGGTCGTAGCCGTTGTCGTTGAAGCGCTTCCGACTTTCCGTAATGGTGAGGTAGTAATCGTTGCCCCTCGTAGCACGCACATCGAAGAAATAGGTACGGCGCTTGCCGGCACGAATCCTCTTGCTGTAGATGCTTTCCATTTTCTTGTCGTTGTTATCGTACGCCACAGTCAGAAAATTTAATTACAGTTAGGTAATTGGTTTGTTTTTATACTCTTACAAATATAACCCTATTTTTTGTCCAGCCAAATTTGCCGGTTTTCGTTTAAAAACCCGGATAACCGGGGCCGATCAGGGCAAAAGTGCGCGTTCCGTTTCACGTTAGGAAGAGCGATCCCGGCTGTCTTCGGTGAGCTGGCTCCGGTACATTCCGGCGTAAAGCCCGTCCAGGCGCAGCAATTGTTCGTGCGTGCCGGTTTCCGCAATCCGGCCCTCTTCCAGCACCACGATCCGGTCGAATGCCGACAGGCTGAGCACTTTATGCGTGATTACGATGGCCGTTCTGTTCTTCAGGTAAACACCGATATGATTGAGGATCTCCCGTTCCGTTCTGGTGTCCACGGCACTCAGGCTGTCGTCGAGGATCAGAATGGGCTGGTTGCGCACCAAAGCACGGGCAATCGACACGCGTTGCTTTTGTCCGCCACTGAGGGTCACGCCCCGCTCTCCTACCAGGGTATCATAGGCGTTTGGAAATGCCACGATATCACGATGTACGGCGGCTGCGCGCGCGGCGGCTTCCACCTGTTCCTGCGAGGCTCCGGGCGCACCAAAGCGAATATTGGCCGCAAGGCTGTCGCTGAAGAGGAACCCATCCTGCGGCACATAGCTGACCTGGCTACGAAGACTGTTGAGCCGGATGCTGCTCAATTCCTTTCCATCTGCCAGAATCGAACCGGCCGAAGGATCGTAGAGCCGGAGTAATAATTGCACGACCGTGCTTTTACCGCTTCCGGTGCGCCCAACGATGGCCACCTTCTCCCCCGTGCCGATGTCGAGACTGAAGTTTTGCAGGGCACGGATACCGGTGTTCGGATAAACGAAGTCCACATTCCGAAACGTAATTGCCCCGTCGAGAGCTACTTCCTGTGCCCCGGCACTGTCGGCCACAAGCGGATCTGTCAGCAGAAATTCGTTCAGCCGTTTCTGTGATGCGGCCGCACGCTGGATCATACTGGCGGTCCAGCCGATGGCGCTCACCGGAAACGTCAGCAGGTTGATGTAGATCACAAACTCGACGATGGCCGCCAGTTCGATCTGCCCGCGGATATACTGCAGTCCGCCCAGCATGATCGTAAGCAGGGTGCTGATGCCGATGAACAGCGACATGGCCGGAAAGTACAGGGCTTCGATCTTCGCCAGGGTGGTGGCATCGCGGCGATACTTTTCGCTGTTATCGGAGAAGAAGCCCAGCATGGCTTTTTCCTGCACTAAAGACTTGATTACGCGGATACCGCTGTATGACTGCTGGGCATTTGTAGTGATGGCCGCGAGCGTGGCCTGCAGCGCTTCACTGCGGCGATGGATGACCGTATTTACCCGGTAAATGGTCAGTGCCAGCAGAGGCAGCGGGGAAAGCACGTAAAAAGTCAGTTCCGGACTCCTCTTATACATGAAGAAAACGGTCATGGCAATCAGTGCCGTGAGGTTGCAGAGATACATGATGGCCGGCCCGGTGAACATGCGCACCCGGCTGACATCTTCCGACATACGGCTCATCAGGTCGCCTACGGTATGTTTTTTAAAGAAGCCCGCATCCAGGCGCTGGTAATGCGCATACACTTCATTCTTCTGGTCATACTCGATATGGCGGCTCATCACAATGATGGTCTGCCGCATGAAAAACATGAACAATCCACGGAGGAGCGCCAGCGCCAGAATCGTGATGCCTGCCACCGCCACTACGTCACCAACCGACAGCTCCCCGCCCTCTACCCAGCCGATAAAGCGCTGAACGAGAAAGTCGTAGTTGGCCGGATGGGTTTTGGGCCGGTAACCCGGCAGCTGGAGAGCGCGCTGCACGTAGTCGATAATGGAACCCGTGACCTGTGGAGCCAGCACGCCAAAGTAGTTGGAGATCAGGATAAACAGGATTCCGGCACTCAGCCGCCAGCGGTATTTGATGAAATAGGGAACCAGGTGCCTCAGGTGCTTCACGAAAAGGTTTTGCCGGCAAAGGTAGGTTGATGTGCAGATTAGCAGATTAGCGGATTAGCGGATGGTGGGTGGCCCCGAATTTTCTGCAGGTAGGAGAATGCGCCTCTTACTCTACCTTATCTGCCTGCTTCCGGCCACGGCTGCCCGGGGCACCACCTATTATTTTTCGAGCACGCTGGGGGATGACCGCCGGAGCCATCGGGAAGCCCAACACCCGTCAAGCCCCTGGCGATCGATCGAAAAGCTGAATACCCTGTTCGGCTCGCTGAAGCCGGGCGACTCGGTGCTGCTGCGCCGCGGCGATGTGTTCGAAGGTACCATCGTGGCGGCGGCTTCGGGGCGTGCAGGACAGCCGATCGTGGTGGCTGCCTGGGGTAAGGGCCCCGCTCCTGTCGTCAGCGGGCTCATGGCGCCCGGGCCCTGGAAAGATGAGGGACAGGGCATCTATACCGCCAGCCTTTACGGGGCTCCTCCCCGACTGCGCCTGGTGCTCCGGGGAGGCCGACTTACAGCTATGGGGCGTCACCCGAACGCGGATGCCCCTCAAAAGGGTTACCTGACACTGTCCGCTCCTTCGGCGGTAACGGAGATAAGAGCCACCGCGCTGGACGGGCAGCCCGACTGGACCGGCGCCGAGGCAGTTATACGTACCAGGCATTGGATTATTGACCACCGCCGGATCCGCCAGGCAAGCCCCGGCCGGCTGCTGCTCGACAGTGCCGCCACCGAAGCACCGCAGAAAGGATTCGGCTTTTTTATCCAGGATGATCCACGCACCCTCGATCAGGAGGGCGAATGGTATCATGACCGGAACCTGCAGCAACTGCGCATCTGCGCAAAGAAGCAGGCACCTGCGCTGCTCGGGGTGGAAGTGGCTCGACGCCCGACCCTGCTCGTTGTACGCCGTCAGCAATACCTGCACTTCGAGAGTATCTTTTTTCGTGGAGCCAACGACTACCTGGTTGAGCTCGACCAGGCCGAGGGCATCACCATCCGAAACTGCCGCCTCGCGTTCGGCGGAGTCGGCGCCATTCGCGGACGGGCATTAACCAACTCCCTCCTGGAAGCAAACATGATCCACGATCAGCACAACGACGGTATCTACCTGAGCGGGAACTGCAGCAGCAACATCCTGCGCAACAATACCATCCGGAACATCCTGCTCTTCCCCGGCATGTGCCGCAGCGGAAATACCACCGGACTGGGCATCTATGCGAACGGTGCGGGACACCGGGTTATGGAAAACCGGCTCGACAGCTGTGGCTTCACCCCCATCCGCTTTGGCGGCGACAACGTACTGATCCACCGCAACCTGGTGACGCGGTTCAACTTCATTAAAGATGACGAGGGTGGTATTTACACGTGGAATAATAATCCTGGCGCACCGCTGAACAAGGGCCGCGTAATCAGCGAGAATATCGTCTTGCATGGGATCGGGGCAAAGGAGGGCACTCCCGGACATGCACGGGCAGATGGCATCTACCTCGATGACAATAGCGGCGGCGTGGAAATAACAGGGAATACAGTAGCCTGGTGCAGTCATCACGGCATCTATATCCACGATGCGCATCATACCATAATCCGCAACAACCTTTGTTTTGCCAACCGGCGGAGCCAGGTAACGTATAAATACGATGAGGTGGCGCCCAACGGGGAAATACGGAATATGGTGCTGGAGTATAATATTCTTTTCAGCCAGGATGCCGGCGTGCCGGTGCTGCGGATGGAGTCGATCCGCGACGATATCCGGATCATGGGCACTGCGAATAATAACCTGTATGCCCGGCCCGATGGACCAGAGCGCATTATCGATGTAGACTACCGTATGCCGGGTGGTGTATGGATCCGCAAAAGAAAGAGCCTGAGCGAATGGCAACAATTTTCTGCGCAGGATGCCCGCTCAAGGCAATGGAGGTGGCCGGCAACAGCCGCCGACACCTGGGACCGGGTAGCGCAGCGTCTCCGGCTATGGCCGCACGATGATCCCGGTTTCTCCGGGAGCCCGCTGCGTCTTGAATACAATCCGGGCGGCCGTACCCGCACCATCAGCCTACAGGGAAACTGGCAAGACCTGGAAGGACGCCCTGTCCGCGGAAAACTAACCCTCCCGCCCTTCCGGTCGGCCATCCTGGTGCGCCGTCCCGAGGCAAAAAACGGAAGCGAAGCGAATCAGTAAGCATTCTCCTCTCCCTTGATAATATTGTAAACAGTGAGGAAGATGATCTTGACGTCCAGCCAGAAATTCCAGTTCTCCATATACCAGATATCGTGCTCGATACGCCCCTGCACATCCTTCAGTTCCTTGGTTTCCCCACGATAGCCATTGACCTGGGCCCAGCCGGTGATGCCGGGTTTCAGGAAGTGCCGGATCATGTATTTATTGATGACCATCCGGTAGGTATCGTTCATCTTGAGCGGGTGCGGACGCGGTCCGCAGATACTCATGGTACCCAGCAGCACATTGAAAAACTGCGGCAGTTCGTCGAGGCTGGTCTTTCTCAGAAAACGACCCACCTTGGTAACACGATCGTCGTCTTTTGTGGCCTGCTTATACTCGGTATCCTTTTCCGCTACTTTCATGGAGCGAAACTTAAAGACCTTAATGATCTTCTTATCGCGGCCAAGTCGGTTCTGGGTGAAGAAAATCGGCCCCTTCGAGTCGAGCCGGATGAAGAGCGCGATCAGCGGCACCAGCCAACTCAGTAAGAAAATGATGACCATCAGGCTGAACACAAGGTCAAAAGCCCTCTTCTTGATTTTGTTACCGAGTTCCGTCAGTGGTTCACGCCGTAGGGAAAGCACCGGCACGTCTTCCAGAAAGTCGACATGCATATTGCGGTTGATGAACAGGTTGTAGTCGAGTACGAAACGCACCCGGATGAAATTGTCTTCGGCCGTTTCTGCCAGCTCGTAGAGATACTCGTTGTCGCGCGGGAGCAGGGTGGAATAGATTTCCGACACTTCGTTGGCGATGGCGTAGTCGAGGCATTCGCGCAGATTGCCCAGGATGGGGTAAACCGACAACTCTTCCACACGGTTGTAGTCTTCAAAATACCCAAGTATGGCACGGCTGCGCGTGTCTTCACTCAGCATTGTGGCCACACGCTTCCCGATATCGTTATAACCGAGGATGACCACCTTACGCAGGTATTGTTCTTCGAAATTCACATAACGGCTGATCCAGATGTACAGCAGTCGGGTCAGGAGCAGGATCCCGCCAAATCCCAGCAGGAAGGTCGTCAGGAAAGATCGGGACAGCGGATACTTCGAAAAAAAGGCATAGATGATCGCTGCCTGGAGAAAGAGCAGGTAAGCCTTGGCCGTATTGCGGATGAACAACTCCGCCTTGAAGAAAGAGCGCTGGCCATACATCGAGAAGAAGGTACAGACCGCAATCCATACGACGTTCATCACTACAAACAGCAACACGTAGGCGCGGGAGAGCCCGGCATCGGCGTACGAAAACAGGTAAAGTATGAAGGCGATATTGAGGGCCGCCAGGTCGAGAAACGAGAACAGGAACTGAAATGCTGAGTAATGTTTTTTGTTCATGTCGGACGGTTAGGCCGGTGGTTTTCTGTTTCTGGCATTGCAGTTGCAGTCGGAAACGGGAATGCCCCGGACAAAAGTTCTTCTTAAAATTTTTGTGCCGCAGGGCTAAACCATCGAAACCGTCAACAATCACATCATGAAAAGCACTTCAATCCTGACCGCCGGCATTTGCCTGGCCGCACTGGCCTCCTGTAAGAAGAAAGGAGATGACACACCCGCCACAGCCAACGTAAACTACCAGATCACCACAACCAACCGCAGCTCGGGGCTGATCAACTGGACAGCCGCTTCCGGCACCGGCAAGCAGGTTTCCTTCAAAGGCACCAGCTCGGGTGGCGCGCGTGTGGAAGAATACAAGCTTGTATTCAACCAGATCGACCTGTTTACGAATGCTGCGATCACCTCTCTCCCTGTGCCTCCGGGCAATTACCAGAACGCGGAGTTTAACGACCAGATGATTCCTTCCCGCGATCCGGGGCTGCGCCTGCAGGGAAGCTTCACCAGCAATGGAACAACCGTCCCGGTACGTGTGAACATCGACCAGTTTGTGGAGATTGCCACCCGCATGCCGTCCATCAACCTGGAAGCGGGCCGCAACTACACAGCGAACCTCACGCTCGACCTGTCGAAGGTAACCGAGGGTATCACCGCCACGCAGTTGAACAATGCCCAACGCACCAACGGTGAAATCGTCATCGCATTCTACTCCAACTCCAACCTGCTGCTGACGATCATCAACAACATCAACAATGTAATGCGGCACGAGGTAACGGTGAACTAAACAAAGACCGCATAAATGATACAGCCGGCTTCAAATGGAGCCGGCTTTTCTATGCTGTGCTGCTGACAGATGCGCCGCACCTGAAACCGAACGTACACAAAGGAAGCATCCGGCAGGCATGCGGCAGACCTGCCTGGATGCGTAGTGCAAGTAAAGGTTATCAGGACAAGTTATCGATCAGGCACGTTCCCGGCGGAACATCTGGACCACCTTGCCTTCGCCGGGCAGCCCTGCGCCCGACTTCCAGAATTGCAGCACCCGGCCCATAAAGGCAAGGTTGCCTGTCACATAGCGATGATACATGCGCTTCGGTTCGAGCAGGAGCCGGTAGGCCCATTCAAGGCCAGACCGACGCATCCAGTAAGGAGCGCGGCTGACCTTGCCCCCCATGTAATCGATAATGGCGCCGCCATTGATCAGCAAGGCGGGGTACTCGAGATGCTGCCGGAGCAGCTGCGCAACAATTTCCTGTCGCGGGTTTCCCATGCCCAGAATTACCATTGCCGGCCTCGTTGCCTGCACGATGTCGAGGTAATGCGCATCCGACCGAAAGCCGTCGCAGCAAAGCACCACTTCATGCCCTTTCGCACGAAGTGACTGGGCTGCCTGGTGCAGCCAGGGATCCCTGGTTCCCAGGAGCGCCACCCGGCTGCCCGGGCGCTGCTCCAGCAAATAGGGGATGAAATCGGTTCCGCAGAAATTGAAGCCGGGGTCCTTACGAAGGGCTTTAAACAGCAGCTCCATACCCTTGCCATCACGCAGCAGCAGATCGGAGGCGAGCAAGGCTTCGCGGTAGGAAGAATGACTATGGGACAGGTTGAATCCATGTGCATTGATGAAGGAAAGCACCACCGGCCGTCCGACTACACCAACAAGAGCGTTCAGCTGTTGCGCTGCCATCTCGAAACTGGTAAAGCGGGCGACCTTTCCGATAATCCTCAGGTTCGATACTTTGGTTTCCATAAAACAAGCCATTGATGGGTCGATCTGGTTAAGCGGCCTTGCTTCGCTCGCGAAAAAGCTGGCGAATCTGGCGGACCCTGCTCTCCCAGGAGTTGCTACGTGCCAGCTCCACGCGCCTTGCGGCACGCTCCGGCGTATCCTCGGCACAGGCCTTCCGGCAACATTCGATGAACTGTGCATTATCGCATTTATACACCAGCCCCTCTTCAAATACCCAGTTGCGGGTATTGGGCATCTCGGTCACCACGGCCGGCTTACCCATCGACAGGTAGAGCCAGAGTTTGTTGGGTGTGGCGCCCTTGTTCAGCAGGCTGACATCGTAAGGAGCGATACAGGCATCTACCTCCTGCAGTGCCTCGTGCAGGGCAGCGCCGGTTTTCGGGCCCAGCAAACGGGTATTGGGATGCCGGAGCAGGCGCTCCTGGTTGGCTTTGCTCGCCGGCCCGATGAAACGGATCTCGAACTCCTGAAGCAAGCGTTCGATCAACGGAAAATCAAGGTTGTTATCGAGATAACCAACCAGTCCGAGCACCGGCAGGCCTTCCCGTTTGCGCGGTGGCGTGAACGTAAGCTCGGGAACAGGAGGAGCGCCCAGCGGAATGACATGAGTGGAGGGATTATAGCGGCCGATCTTGCTCCCCATGTAATCGGAGGTAACCACACAAAGCCGCGCCTTCTCTGCTACCAGTCTTTCGGTGCGGGTATGATACCGGTTGATGAAGAAGGGATTGAAGTTGCCAAATCCCACGTTATCATCGGCGCAGTAAAAAATGACATTATCGAAAAACTTATGAATGGCCGGTGCTGTAAAATCGAAGCAGTAAACCATTTCGAAATCCACCTTCAGGCCCTGGATCTGGCGGAGCAGCCAGTTGTGATAGGCTTCGTTGATCAGGGGCGTGCGGTAGCGTACCCGGTAGTCGAGCCAATAGTAGGGTGTGATGACATAGATATTGGGTTCCACCTGGCGAACTTCCACCCGCGGACGGCCGGTGCGGTTCTTCTCCACAAAGTAAACGGCACCTTCCTTCTTCAGTTCATGGGCCACCTGGTGCCGTGCGCGTGGCGGCTCATCCCAGCAGGTTACGGTAGGGTAAATAAGGTAATTAGGACGACTCATTGGGGGTTGTATTAAGGGTTTCAGATTCCGGTTTCCTGGAGCTGACGTTTGTTTCGGATAGTGTGCACGAAGCCTTCCATGCGTCCCCGAAACATATTGTACAGCTCTCCCGACTTCCGGCGGTCGAGGGTCACCACCATTTTGAGCAGCGGGGCCACCATACCGCGGATGATGATCATATAGGGAACGTCGTAAGCGGCATACACCATACCCATTCCACGCTGCCGGGCACGGATGACGGAATGCGGCCGCGTGCGCACGGGTATGTAGTGGTGATAAACCAGGATGGAGGCATCATACCAGATCTGCATCCCGCGCGACACGGCACGAAAGGTCAGCTCACTGTCTTCGCCGCCGCCGATAAACTGCCCGATGCCCACGTTCCGGAGAAAGCCACCCAGCGCGTGGAAACACTCCGTCTTGAAAAACAGAACATAGGTGACGTAGCCCACCGACCGGAAGGAGTAGATCTCCTTCTTTCCGAGCGCACCCGAGGGAATGCCGCCATAGGGATTCTGTACCCAATTGATGATGAGCAGTTCGGTGGCAGGTGTATCCTCGAAATGACGGTTAACGGCATCGAGGGCGCCTTCTTTAAACCAGCAGTCGTCATCCGGAAAGCACACGATGGAATAACGCGCCTCGCGGGCGCCGGCATTGCGGGCTTTCGATTGATTGGCCTCTGCCTGACGCAGGTGCCGGATGTCGACCCGGTCGCTGTATTCCTGTACCAGGTCGTCAAGGAAGCCTTCGGGATTCTGATCCACCAGGATCAGCTCGAATCGGGAGAGATCATTTTGCAGCACCGAATCAAGAAGGCGCCGGAGCTCCTCCTTCCGGTTCAGTGTGGCCACCACAGCCGAAATACCATTCATAGTCGTTAGGTTTAGTGTTCAGGTTTAGACGGAGTTTATTGGCGTACCGAATCCTCAGCACCTGCTGCTTCGGGCAGATCGGCGGATGCCGGCTTCAGTTGTACATACCAGAATAATACCATAAGCAGCACGAAGTAGAAATGCTTGGCGCGGAAGAAGCTCGACTCGGTGAGATTGTTGAACAGAATCACCAGCACAAGGAGGCAAACTACCCCCTCTGCCGATGTCGTTTTTCGGAAAACGGTCATCAGAAAGGGGTAAAGAAAAATCAGGAACAGGGTGAGACCGACGAAGCCGCCCATGACGCGCACGTCGAGGTAACCGTTGTGCGCCTGCCCCGGATCCCAGTCGAGCTCGGTCATATGCGTGGTGGGATTAAATCCTTCATGCTCCAGCGGCCAGTAACCACCGGCACCGAAGCCGGTGAGGTGCCGATCGCGGGCGTCGAGATCACCCAGCATGATGTCCCACACATCACTGCGCCCGGTAAACGTAAGGTCGCGGTTCATAAATCCGAGATCGGAAGTCCCGTTCTTCTGCAGCAGGCTGGCATAGGGCATGGCCAGCCCCAGGAGGATGATGCCGATGGCCAGCGGACGGAGCAGGCTTTTGAAATGGTAAACCCCCAGAATCAGCAGGCTGCCTCCCAGGGAGGTCATACTGTCGCACTTCACAAACTGGAACAGCAGCATGGCGTTGAGCAGCAGGAGCATCGGTAGTGAGAACTGTTTCCGGTTGTAGAAATTCAGTGTCAGGAAGGCGAAGGCGAGGAACTGGCCCATGTTGTTGGGGGAGGCGAAGAAACTCTGCACCCGTGGCGTATCATCCACAGTCCAGGTTGCCTTATCCGGGAACAACATGATGAAGCAAAAGCTCAGCACCGTCATCCCCAGGGCGTACCGCTTCAGCATGCGGAGCAGGTAACCCTGCTTTTCGAGGCTGACGGCAACGATAGCAAAGGCCTGCATCACGGTAAAGCAGGTACGGGTGGCAAAAGAAACCGCATCGCCGCGCATCCAGGGATCAGCCCAGGTTACCGAGGCCAGCAAAAAGCAGAGGAAAAGCAGCAAGGGCCCCGCCCCTTCGGCCCGAAGTCCCGGCTTGTGCATCAGCAGCAGGTAGCCGGCCGAAAGCGCGATCATGACGGCACTTAGCGCATTGGTGACCGGCTTTAACGGTGCAAGGGCGGGCAAGGCCACAAAAAGTTCGGCAAAGGGAAAGCAAAGGACGATAAGCTGCACATCGGCCAGCAGCACACGGAGCAGCTTTCCGGTATAGTTATGGTCTGACAAGGCAAGTACACTATCGGCGGTTCTCATGGTTTTCTCGGCGGGTTAAAGGCGTTCAAACCGGTAGCCCTCCGCGGAAAATGTGGAAAGCACCCGTGGTAATACGGAACGCAAATTCCGTGCGGCACTTTCATTATCATGAAAAACGACGATCGCACCGGGCGCAGCATGCCGCGCCACGTTGTCGTAGCACTGCTCCGCGTCGGTAGCCGGATCAAAATCACCACTCAGAATACTCCATTGCACCACCTGCAGGGGCGCTGCACCACGGGTCAGCCGTCGGGCCTGCAAGGGCGTAATATGTCCGTGGGGCGGACGGAACAAGCGGCTACGGATCAGCCCGCGCGCCTGTTCGATATCGTTGTAGTAACGCCGGTTGGCGGTGCGCCAGCCATCAAGATGGCTGTAGGTATGGTTTCCGGTGCTATGTCCCTCATCCAGTATCCGCCGGTACAATGCCGGGTGCCGCTCCACCTGCTCACCCACACAGAAGAAAGTGCCTTTTGCCCCGAAAATGCGCAGCTGATCGAGCACAAAATCAGTGATACCGGGAAAGGGTCCATCGTCGAAGGTCAGGAAGAGTACCTTCTCCTTGGTCGGTACCGACCAGATACAGGGACCATAGAGGCTACGGATCCAGCGGGGCTTTGTTACATGGTAGCGCATGCGAGCGGTTTGTAGTGTTGGTTAACGGGAGGTTTTCAGCCGCACCAGCTGCAAGAGATGCGCCAGCAGAAAGGAGGGCCGGTAATAAGCAGGACGGCAAAGCCCGATACGGCTCGAGCGAAACCAAAATGCATATACCAGGAACAGAGCGGCCTCCGAAAGCGGCCAGGCCAGTGCGGCACCGCGTATCCCCCACAGGGAACTCGTGAGGGGAAGCAGCGCCACATTCAACGCCGCACCCAGCAACACGAGCCTGAGGTAAAGGTTGTCCTTTCCCAGGTGCAACAGCACCTGCTGTCCGAAAGCTCCATTGAGGGTCGACAGGAACAGTACACCCGACAAGAGCTGCAGCAGGGGCACCGCCGGCGCAAATTCCTTTCCATAGAAGGCCATGATCACGGGGCCGGCAAACAAGAAGGTGGCCAGGCATACGCCGCCCGATACCAGCACGAGGTAAGGCATCGTTTTGTTGACCCGGTCCAGTCCTTCCTGGCGGCTGCGGGCAAAGGCCTCTCCCATATACGGAAACAATACGGTGTTGAGCGGCATCGCAATAATCGACAGGATGATCGCTATAAGGCGGAGCGCTGCCGACAGGTAACCGATCTCCAGCGTGCTCAGGAAAAAAGCCGCCAGCACCACGTTGGTAGATTGAGCCTGGTTCGACACCCACCAGATGAGAGCCAGCTTTCGGTTGCCGGCCAGCGTGCTGCGCACCTCCTGCAGCGTCGGGATCGAGAACCGGATCCCGTATTTCTTGCATGCAAAGTGCAGCGACCAGAGCGATACCAACAGGTGGGCCATGCTGGAGATCAGCGGATGGTAGAGGTAATCATCGCGCTCGCGTACAAGCAGCACCACCAGCACCGAAAAGAACAGCTTCGACAGAAAGCTGAACACTGCATAGCGCCTTGAGTCCTGCATGCCATGATAAAGCCAGCTCGGGTTAATGACCCAGCCCAGGCACATCAGGAAGGTGAACACCGCCACCGGTTTGTCTTCCCGAAGCTGGGGCACCGTAAACAGGCAAACCGTGAAGACAAGTCCCGCAAGCAGGGAGAGGTACGCCTTTGCGGTCAGGATATTGGAAAAAACCCGGTCGCGTTCCGGCGGGTTGTCGCGATGCTGCACGATCAGGCGGCTTCCGTAAAGGTCGAATCCGGCATTGACCAGCAGCACGAAGTATCCCACGAAAGCAAAGGCATAATTGATCACGCCGTAATATCCCGGGCCAATGACCCGGGATATGATCGGCAGCGTAACCATCGGCAACACATAGTTGCCGATCTGCAATAACGATAAAGAGAGAAAGTTGGAGAGGGTTTTCCCCTTGGCCCCTTGATTTTTCATGTCGGCGGTTCGTTAGGTCAGGTATAAAAAGATGCCTTATCCGGCATCGGTATAGCGCAGGTAGGGATACAGGCGCGGCAGCTTCTCTTCCGTTTCTGCGGCTACCGGCAGCGGACGGGCAACCGGTATGTCGGCAATGAGCACATAGCCCAGCGAAGCAAGTGAAGTAGTTACGGTATGCATGCGCACCACCTTAGCGCCCACTTCTTCCTGCGTTTCTTCCAGTACCGGCTCACGGCGCACCTTCGTGCGGGCAATGCGTACCTGCTGGTAGCGGGCCAGGAAACTTTTGATCATATCCACATCTTCTTCGCGGATGACGGCGGGCTGATTGAGCCAGTGCATCAGTCCGATGACACCGTTCACACGCTTCACCGCTTCGAGCTGGTCTTCACGCAGCCGTACAAATACAACCGTAGGAAACAGGGGCTCGCTTTCGCTGCGCTTCAGAAAGCTCCATTGGGACGCAACCGTGCGCAGGGGGAGATAAGTGTCGTAACGTTTTTTCGAGAGATAGGCGGCGACTTTCTTTTCGCATTTAGGGCGGGTGCAAAGGGCATACCACTGTCCTTCACCGGGTAAAAAGGTGTTCATTTGGTAGGTTTTATAGGTTAGCTGTTCTGCCGGTTAGCAGAATTCAAAATACAAAGTCGGTGTTCCCCGAAGGTGGATGGTGGATGGGCTTTACAGATCAGGAAGCTCTCTTCAGTGAGGCCGGCGCAGGGTGGACTGCAACTGGCGGAAGAGGGTGCGTACACCCCGCTTCGCAGGCTTCGTATAAACGCGGTTATCTCCGTAGCCGTAACCGAACCCGAGACTGTCGCCCTGCCCGAAGATGCCCCGGGGCCGCACGCCGTTAAAGACGATCGAGAGGCCCGGAAGTGCTCTTGCAGGATTGGTTTCGTCGAGCTTGTGGATAAAGGACTTGGGGGTGTGTGCATGCCGCACCACGAACAGGGTCTTGTCGCTGTAGTCGGCCAGAATGTAGGCATCCGTAGCCATTCCCACCGGCGCTGCATCCAGGATGATAAAATCAAAGGCTTCTTCCAGGTACTCGAACAATGCGGCAATTTTTCCATTCAGTAAGAGTTCCGTTGCATGTGTTTCCGTCTGTCCGGCCGACACCACAAAAAGCTGCGGATTATCGGTTCCTTTGATGATCTCATAGGGTTCGATCTCTTTTTCGAGGTACTCTGCCAGCCCTGGGCCTTTTGCCGTGGTCAGGTTGAGGGTAGCCTGTGGGTTCCGGAGATCTGTGTCTACCAATACAACTTTCTTGCCAGAGAGCGACAGATTCCAGGCCAATTGACGGCTCAGAAAACTCTTTCCTTCACCCGAAATACTGGACGTAATGAGGATCTTTTTTTTGCCCGACTGGCGGCTGAAAAGTCCTGCCGACACACGAAGCTGGCGCATTTGCTCCCCGATCACCATATCGGGCGGGAGATTATTGCCCGAACGCGAATAATCGATTTCGGCAACCACCGGAACAGCAGCTCCGTTCTCAAGTTCGGAGCGGAACAGCAGCTTCCTGCTGAAGGTTTCTTTCACCAGAACGTAAATCATGGTGGCCAGAAGTGCCAGCACGACCGCAATGGCCATCACCAGGCCCTTGCCCGGGCTTACGGGCAGAATGGAAGCGCGTGCGGTTTCCACGACCTTACTGTCGGGAATATGCGAAGCCGAGGCGATTGCCGTCTCTTCACGCTTCTGGAGCAGGAACGAGTAAATACTGTTCTTGATCGATTGCTGACGGCTCACATCCAGCAATTCCCGTTCTTTCTGCGGAATGCCCTGCAGCATATTAGCGTAGCCTGAATTCGTGGAGCTGAGGTCGCGTTCGCTGGCGATGAGCGAGCTGCGCTGGTTGCGAACATTCTCAAGGATACCCGGCCGGAGGCGGGCAATCTGATCATTGATCGCCTGCATCACGGGGTGATTCTCTGCGGTGGTTTTGCTCAGGCGCTCCCGCTCCAGCTCTGTTTCATACAGCTTGTCGAGCAGACCCGACAACAAAGGATCCTTCACGCCGAGTGTTGACGGAGCGATACTGCTTTTGGTATCATGCGACGTAATATAGCGCTCCACCTGGTCCAGCACTGCCTGCCTCATCCGGATGTCGGCGAGCTTCTGGTCGTTCTCTCCTACCTGCTTCAGGTACAGGCGTCCCTGCTCGCTGAGATCGACAATACCCTTCTGGGCCTTATAGCTCTGGATCTGTTTTTCCACCGTGCTCAGTTCCCGCTGCACGATCTGCATCCGTTCGTCCACAAAAGCAATTGTGTTGCGGGCGATCGATTTCTTATAGTCGATGCTGGCGTCGTTGTATTTACGGATCAGGGTATTCAGGATGTCTTCACCCCGCTGCGGCACTTCGTCTTTCAGACGCAGGCGCACAATGCTCGAAAGCTTGCCGGCGGGCATCACCTCCACCTGCTTCACAAGGCCGGCCGCTACGGCACGGGGCTCGAGCAGCCGGAAGGAAAGTTCACCATCGGCGGGCGTTTTCAGGCGGGGATTGAGGCTAAACCGCAGGGTGCCGTAGGGAGTACTTACGGGTTGATGGAGGGGGTAGCCCTTGCCGTCGAGCAGCACCTGCCCGGCAGCGGCATCATACCGAAATGATACAGGGCTTTTCACTTCCTTTATCTGGTTCAGATCAGGTGCTGTAACGATAACCGGAGAAGAGGTATAGGCAGATCGCTGTCCGACCGCACTGTTCTCGTAAATCGGCGCATAAAGGTGCAGGCTGCGCACCACCTCATCGGCCAGATTGCGCGACTGAAGCACCACAATCTCGTTTTCCACGATCTTTTTTGAGCTTAATACGTTCAGGGCTTCCGACACGTTGATCTCTTCAGAACCCTTTTTCTCGTCTTTGATCAGCAGGGTGGCATTCGCTTCGTAGATCGGGGTTGCGTAACGGAGGTAAACGAGGGCCAGGCCGGAAAAGCAGAAGGCCAGAATGATGAACAGGGGCCAGAAGGGCAGATAGCGAAAGGCAATCTCTTCTGTGAGTGTGGTGTTTTTCGGGGTAGGTTTGCTGGGCATTGTCTTCACGGTTTTATCGGGTAACCATATCGAGGATGATGGCAACAAACGACAGGCCACTTAATATGATCGGCAGCACCTGGCGGCTATTTGTTGCCGATGCCACGCGGGCCCGGTTAGGTTCTGCATAGAGCACATCGCCGTTCTTCAGGTAGAAATACGGGGAGTTCAGCAGGTCTTTTGAGTTCAGATTGATCCTTTTGGTGATCCGCTCGCCGTTTTCTTCGCGGATCAGCAGGACGTTCTCCCTTTTTCCGAAAATGGTCAGGTCGCCTGCGAAGCCCAGGGCTTCCAGGATCGTAATTTTCTCGTTGGGCACAGGCACCACCGTGGGGCGGGCCACTTCCCCGAGTACCGTCACCCGGAAATTGAGGAATCGGATGGACACAACGGGATCGAGCAACAGCTTCCGCTCCACCAGGTGATTCCGGATCTGCTCCGTCAGTTGCTGTTTGGTCAGTCCGCCGGCCTGGAGCCGGCCCAGCACCGGAAACTGGATGAAACCCTGCGGGTCTACCAGGTAGCCATGTGGCAACAGGGCATTCGTGCCGCTCAGGGGAGTGCCATTGGTATTGGTGTTTGTATTGAACATGGAGGCGGCATCAGCGTTCGGACTGTTCACCTGGATGCCGAGGATGTCGTTGGGCTGAACGATCTGCTCCACGGCACTGGGAACAGACATTCGGAGGTTGTCGGGAACATCGTTGAAATAGGTAGCCTTGCGGGTATTTACGCAGGATGTACACAAGAGGAGCAGCAACGGCAGGAGCGCCGCGTTGCGCCGGACGGACTGGTTCATACGTTTTAATTAAGGACCGCCGGTAGCGGTTGGCCGGGCAGGTACAATTCGTATGCCACTGAAGGGTTAAGGGGGAAGCCGGTTACGCGGTAACAAAAGATGGCGGATACCAAACAGAAAAATCAAGGTCATAGAACCAAGGCCTTACGTATCTGCGTATTGACCCACCCGCTGGGTAGCAGGGCCCGCCTTCGCTAAAGCTTCGGCGGGCGGGAACCGCTTTCGCTAAAGCTTCCTTGGACAAAGGTCTTATGGGCAATTTGCGCTTCTAACCGATTTGGTGACGGCGGAATGCGGACTCCGTCCGCCGTAGCCCGCAGCAGCCGAAGCCCTGGCGGGCGGAGGTGAAGATCGGTGGAGGGAAAAAGAAAGCCCGCCTTCGCTAAAGCTTCGGCGGGCGGAGGCGGAGAGAGAGGGATTCGAACCCCCGGACCTTTAACAGTCAACGGTTTTCAAGACCGCCGCAATCGACCGCTCTGCCATCTCTCCGGGGCAAATGTAAGGGGGACCGGATAAACTGCAAAAAACAAATATTACATGCGCCTCATTCACAGGCAGATAGGACAGATCCGTCTGGTCAGGCTTCGGATGCTCCGCCCTGCGGGGGCAGGGAAGCCAGAACGCCCTGGATATCCAGTAGCTGATGGACCTTACTATGGAAGAAATCCAGTTTACCGAGTAAACAGACGAGTTGCTGCTGCTCGGCAAGGGTCAGGTCGCCCATCAGGTCGGGTACGCCCTGGAGCGCTTCAAAGCACCGAAGCACCGTTTTTCTGCCTTTGGCGGAAAGGGCAATCAGGGAAGACCTTGCATCGTTGGGATTGACTTTCTCCAGGATCAGCCCTTCGTCCTTCAACCGGCGGAGCATCTGACTGCCGGTTGTCAGCTCCATCAGACACTGCCGCAGTACCTGTGATTTCGAATGACTGCCCATGAAAAAAAGAGTGGCGAGCAGGGCAAACTCGTCGGGGTTGCGCATGCCCAGGCGCTTCAACGCCTGCTTTGCCGATACGCGCTGAAAGCTCTCCAGCCGGCCAATCAGAATACCGGCCAGCAATTCTGTTTTGGGCCATCCAGACGAATCAGAAAGTACGGCCGATTCCGCTGCATGCGCTATCGGAGGCTGTTTTCGAATCAGCCACACGCCAAAGTCAGTGGCGTCACCGGTGCCACCCTCATCAAGGTACTGTTTCCACAAGGCATCAATGGTTTGCTTCATAGCCGGATCAGGGGTAGTAAAATAATTTATCCAATATTGCATATTTTTTATTCAATATTGAACCTTTTTAATTTTGCATCGTTTACAGGAGTTACAAAATCAGCATTCAAACGACCTATGTACAAAAGAACAAACAACATTCGATTCAGTTTATGGGTACTGGGACTGCTCGTATCCCTGAGCGTTTTCTCCCAGAACGGCGCAAGCATCAGCGGCGTTATCCTGAACCGCAACACACAACAGCCCCTTCCTGGCATCACCCTCACGTTACAGCCTGGCGGCACACAGGCCGCTTCCGACAGCCTCGGTCGCTTCCGGATCAGTGGGCTGACCCCGGGCACCTACACGTTACTGGCATCCGGTGTAAGTTATCAACCGCGTACGCTCAACAACCTGGTGCTCAACACGGGCAATGAAACCACCCTGACCGTCGAACTCGACCCGGCTGTAACGGAGCTCGCCGGTGTGGTCGTAAGCAGTCGAAAAAACACTGCCCGCACAACCTCTCTTGAAACACCCCTGAGCGTACAGCGCCTCACCACCGAAGATATCAAGGCCAACCCCGGCGGCAACTTCGACATCAGCCGTGTCATACAGTCTTTGCCTGGTGTGGGTGGCGGTGCGGCCGGCGGCTCCTTCCGCAACGATATCATCATCCGGGGCGGCGCACCTGGAGAAAACGTGTTCTACCTGGATGGAATCGAGGTGCCGATCATCAACCATTTCAGTACGCAGGGCAGCGGAGGAGGTCCTCAGGGCATCCTCAACGTCAGCTTTATTGAAGATGTCAAACTGAGCACTTCCGCTTTTGATGCCCGTTACGACAATGCACTCAGCAGCGTGTTCCAGTTCCGCCAGAAGAACGGCAACCCCAACCGCCTCCAGGGCAATATCCGCCTGAGCGGCACCGAAGTGGCAGCCACCTTCGACGGACCGCTATCGAAGAACACTACCTTCCTGGCCTCGGCCCGCCGCAGCTATCTTCAGTTGCTGTTCCAGGCCATCGATCTTCCGATCCGACCCAACTACTGGGATTTTCAGTTCAAAACCACCACGCGTATCGACAAAAAGACCACGCTTAGCCTGCTGGGAATCGGCGCCATTGATGAATTCCGTTTTGCAGCGCCCCGCTCTGCCACACCCGACAAACTGTACATCATCAACAGCAACCCCCTGATTAACCAGTGGAGTTACACGGTGGGCGCCACCCTTCGCCGGCTGACTACGAAAGGCTACTGGAACCTGGCCCTCAGCCGCAATACGCTCGATAACCAGGCCGACAAATATGAAGACAACGACAAGCCCTCGCCCGACACCCGCACCCTCCAGATACAAAGCAATGAAACGGAGAACAAGCTTCGCTTCGACATCACACAGAAGTACGGAAGGATAAAATTGAGCTACGGTCTCGCAGGGCAGTACGTTCAGTTTGAAAACCAGTTCCGGCAACTGTTGCGCCCCCGCATCACCGACAATCAGGGCAACCTGGTGCAGGAAGAACAAAGGCTTGCCAGCGTTACGGCCGTAAACTTCTTTCGTTACGGAGCGTTCATTCAGGCCGGCACACGTATACTGAACAACGGGCTCTCGCTGAGCGGCGGCCTTCGGGTGGATGCCAATAGCCTGGCCAGCAGCGAAAGCAATCCCTTTCGCCAGCTGAGCCCACGGATCAGCGCCAGCTACGCACTCACCGACAAGTGGAACCTGAGTGCCAGCTATGGACTGTACTATCGGCTGCCCAGTTATACCCAACTGGCGTTTGCCAATGCGCTGGGCATGCAGGTCAATCCGGGCGCGTATATCCGGAGTACCCACTATGTGGCCGGGGTAGAGTTTCTGCCCAGCGACGCCACGCGCTTCACCTTGGAAGGATTCTATAAGGGATACCGTAACTACCCGGTAAGCATACCCGACGGCGTGAGCCTTGCCAACAAAGGCACCGAATTCGGCGCAATTGGCAATGAGCCAGTCGTGCAGAATGGTACCGGAAGAGCCTATGGAATGGAGTTGTTTGCACAGCAGAAACTCACCAATCGCCTGTTTGGCGTGCTGAGCTACACATTATACTGGAGTGAGTTTTCCGGCATCAATGGCCGACTGGCGCCTGCCAGCTGGGACAACCGCCACTTGCTGAGCCTGACAGCGGGCTACAAGTTCAAACGCAACTGGGAGTTGGGACTCAAGTTCCGCTACCAGGGATCTGCGCCCTTTACGCCCTACGATCTTGAAGCCAGCCGGCGCAACTTCCTGACCCTGGGCACCGGTGTGTTCGACTTCAGCCGCATCAATAGTCAGCGCCTGCCCGCCTTTCACGCTGCCGACATCCGGATCGACAAGAAGTGGAATTTCCGACGCCTCACCTTCGACCTGTTTCTCGACATACAGAATTTCTACGGATCAACGGCAGCCGGCGTGCCCCAGTTCACATTCCGCCGCACCGCCGACAACCGGGCCTTCCAGACAACCGACGGACAGGCCGTTCAGCGCAATGGCAGCAATGCATTGCCCACGCTCCTCGAAAACCGGGATGGCAGTGTACTGCCGACGATTGGCTTCATCGTCGAATTTTGATTGAAACCACATAAAAATGAAGCGGGCCTCTGGGAGGCCCGCTTCATTTTTATGTGCCACCTTACTGTACAGCGGTATTGAAGGTCACGTCCGCATCGGTCGACGATTTGGGGCTGTCGATCGGATCATTCGCGGCCTTGTTCGGCGGGTTGCCGCCATAGTGCCGGAGCACAACACGCATGGTGCCATTGCCCGCGCCAACGGTTGTCCAGGTGCTGCTCAATCCCAACGGAACACCTGCTGCATCATTATTCAGGTTGGTGACCGTAATGCCATTGCCCGAGGGCACAAAGTAGAAACGGTGCGAACCACCTTCAGCAGAAATTTCGCCGGTCAGCTCCTCTACCGGGTTTTTTGTTTTGTTGAACGCACGCAGGGCCACGTGGTAGCTGGTGTTTGGCGCCAGCGAAATGGTCTGAATCGTGGGCGCTGCGCCACCCGGCCCATCCGCATCGTCGTACTCGAACGACACAGCATTACCGCCGGTTACAGGCGTGAAGGTCAGACGCATCGTCGTGATCACTTCCTCATGGTTGTGCTCATGATCATCATGCTTTTTCTTGCAGGAAGCGAAGATCATGGCGGCGGCTCCGGTCAGGAGCAGGCCTTTCAGCATTTGCTTTTTCATGGTTATCGATTTGATTGTACAGGTTGTTTTTGAAATCCGATCCGTAAACGGAAAATGATGTTACGCCCTGGTTCATCGGTATAGTACCGGAAGGCGTTCAGGTATTCGCGGTAAGACTGGTTAAATAAATTGCGTGCAGTGACACTGAATGTAATTGGATAGCGGCCTACTCGAAACGTGGTTCCGGCATTGGCATGAAACAGGGCATAGGCTGGGGGCGGCGGCGCGTAATCCTGGGCCCCGTTGCGTTCGTCGGGGACGCGGTTTTGCCGGGCCACCTGTTGCGCCTGGAACGAGATGCTGGTAGCTGTGAGCCCCCGGAAGTCGCGCAGATTATAGGTCAGTTCCTGCTGCAGACGGTCCGCAGGCATCAGAATGAGCCAATCGCCGGTGCGCAGGTTTCGGGCCCGGAGCATGGAATAACGGCCCTCTACCCGGAAGCGGTCGAAGGGCTGGTAGGCCAGGGTCATATCCATTCCCTGCAACAGGGCATCGGTTGCCTGGTAGGTAAGCAAAGGGAAGGCGCCGCGTATCGTAAGCACAGGGTCGTTGGGACGTGGCTGCTGGTAAATAAAATTGTTGATACGGTTACGGTACACCGATATCTCCCCCTGGAACTTCCGGTCCTTGCTGAAAAAACTCTGCCCCAGTGTCAGCAGCAATGATCGTTCGGGCCGCAGGCTGATATCGCCGATCTCATAAGTGCCCGTACCGTGATGAATGCCATTGGTAAGAAGTTCATTTACATGCGGTGCCCGGGTAGAAAGTGATGCTCCAGCATAAATACGCCAGGCGGGGAGCAGCTTGTAGCCGGTGTTCAGGGTTGCGGCGACCGTGCTGAAGTCGAAACCATACTCGGTGAGAACCTGGCTGGCGGTCTGCAAGCGGCGGGTGTGCAGGTCTTTGCGGTCGAAACGAAGGCCGCCCTGCAGGTCCCAGGGACCGTCTGCCCACTTCTCCAACACGTATACGCCATAGGAAAAGGAGCGGTAGTTAGGGATCAGGTATCGGCCCGAGTAGCGGTTGTCTTGCTGGATGGCGGTGAGGCCCCAGGTTCCCGAAAGAGCGCCTTTGCGGGGATGTTCCCAGTTTACTTCCTGCGAGAAAGTGCTGACGGAAAGATCGATCTGCGCACCGCTGGCTGCAGCATTGCGCACCACGTCGAACTCGCGTCGATTGTTGGTTTGCAGCGCGAGGAGCACATTGAAGCGGCTTTTACCGGCATCAAACCAGGTGCGTGATTTCAGTAGATGGTGTTCCATTTCCTGCCGGGGCCTTCCGATCGCATAGCTTTGCTGGCCGGTATGCACCGGGTCGGGGTGTCCTTGCGCAATGGCGTTGCGTAGATCGGCCAGGTTACCGATATGAGCGCCGGTGAAAATGCCTACCTCTTTGCTGAACAGGCTGTAATAAAGTTCAGAGCCGAAATGTTCCCGGCGCCAGCGGGCGGTGAGCGAGAAATTCTGCTCTCCGAATCCGGTATTGTTGAGCCGGTAATCCGGCGTGGTGGCATTCGCGGCACGTCCAAAGGTGCCCTGGACCCGCCAGGTAAAGGAGGGCAACCGGCGCAGTTGCTGCTCGAAAATACCGGAGACTACGTATTGCCGGTTATTGGTGAAATACACGCTATGCAACTCGGCCTGGCTACCAGGCTCATTGCGCAGTGGCCGCGGCTCCACCACAACGGCCCCGCCGATAGCATCGGAACCGTAGCGAAGTTCCTCTCCGCCTTTCACCACCGTAATGTTCCCGGCGATGAAAGTGTCGATTTCCGGCGCATGTTCATTTCCCCACTGCTGCCCTTCCTGCCGTACACCGTTGTTGATGGTCAATAACCGGTTGCTGTGCAGTCCGTGCACAACCGGCTTGGAGATGCCCGTGCCCGTCATCAGTTGTGTGACGCCGTTAAGCCGGGCGGCGGCCTCTCCCAGCGACAAGCCCCTTGTTTCTTCGAGTGCGCGTCCGCTGAGTTCTCGACGCAAGGCCGCCGGTGGCTGCTGGCGCGCCGCAGCGACTGTAACTGTTTTTAATTCCCTGGTTAGCGGAGCTAAATCGACATCGGTATGCTGGCTGCGCTGCAACTCAACCTTGCGCCAGATCGTGTCGAAGCTGGTATGGGTAATCAGCAGCCGGTAAGTGCCGGCGCAAAGGCTGTCGAAGCGAAAATCGCCGTTGGGATCTGTCACCAGGCGGCGGTTGCGTTCTACCAGCAATACGGTTGCACCGGAGAGATTTTCATGGGTGGCCGTACTGTGCACATGGCCGCTCAGACGCAGATTGCAATTCTGCGCACGGGCAGCACCGGCAAGGCCGGCACTCAGGACAAGCGAAAAAATGAGATGCTTCAAGATTCAATAGATAATACAGCGCAGGGCTGCAATGTGTGTGCCCGCAGATCAGGGGATGATGGACACTTGGCAGGAATGTACAAGGGAGCGCGTGTGCAAATCAGGCCACCGGTGGTCCGCGATCGGAATAGGAAAGCCCGACCGAGCCTGGCTGATGCGAACGAAAGCAGGCCTGATGGGAAGCGGGAAATTTCTGTGGCGCTGCCAAGGTGAAATCGGGCCATTCGAATCCTTCCTGGTTCAGTTGGTAGACGCAGGCATCGCAATGGCTGATCTTTCCCAGTTCGGCCTGTTCCTGCTTACCCGAAGGTTCGGAATGGCTGTCTCCATGCACATGCAGGGCTTTACCCAGCAGACCACCCAGGAGCAGGCAGCAGAACAGCAGGGCTAAAAATGAACGTGCTATGTTCGTGGAGTGCGACACACAGCAAAGATATGGGTGGATACATTTGCAACAATGTTACAATTCAATTTTTGATGAGCGGCAGTGCGCGGGTGATTTTTTCGCGGTGATGAATAAAACAATCCCGAAGAGCCGTACATTTGCCGCCCATCAGGAGAGATGCCAGAGCGGTTGAATGGGCCGGTCTCGAAAACCGGTATAGGGGCAACTCTATCGAGGGTTCGAATCCCTCTCTCTCCGCCTCCGCCCGCCGAAGCTTTAGCGAAGGCGGGCTTTCTTTTTCCCTCCACCGATCTTCACCTCCGCCCGCCAAGGCTTCGGCTACTGCAGGCTACGGCGGACGGGGTCCGCAGTCGGCAATCACCAAATCGGTTAGAAGCGCAAATTGCCCATAAGACCTTTGTCCACCGAAGCTTTAGCGAACGCGGTTCCCGCCCACCGAAGCTTTAGCG
>Ga0164290_1001113_pt1 | contig 52428 bp, 54 predicted proteins | sample Micstemetagenome_FD_108782 | JGI IMG/M metagenome (GOLD analysis project Ga0164290, IMG submission 108782) | Contaminated culture microbial community from soil near Moab, Utah, USA - Microcoleus steenstrupii SON62 (Illumina Assembly) | ecosystem: Environmental > Terrestrial > Soil > Soil crust...
CCCGCGGGGGCTATCCACCCCCGCCCCCGGACCCCGCTTTTCTTTGCTTGCGCCAAAGAAAAGGGGGGAAAAGAAAGGCGCTCAATGCCGGCCCTGCCCTAGGGGCATGGGCCGATGCCACGGCTGCTGACATGGCAAGCACAGCCCGTGTGTCTGCGTGCGAAGTCTCGGGCGCTAAGGCGGCCCGGGTACGGGCCGCACAGACCAGCGACGACCATCACGGCCGCGCTGCGAGAACAGATCGCGACGGCGGACTTCCACGAGCCCGCCCGTGCCATGCGAAGGCCAAGGCAGAAAGCCGGCGCGGGTACGCGCCGGACATGACACCGCATGAATGCCTTCGGGCTGGTAGGTCCGGCCCGGAATCGGGCCGGCTAAGCGGGCACGGCTTCGCAGGGCAGGGACAGAGGCCGAGGGAGTCCGCCGTCGCGATCTGTTCTCGCAGCCCGCTGGTGATGGTTCTGAGCGGTGAGTGCAGCCGGTACTCCGGCTGCCTTAGCGCCTTGATCGGGGCGGGCAGAGGACGGGCTCTGGTTGCCATGTCAGCAGCAGCCGCCTCGGCCAGCGCCCCTAGGGCGCGGCCGGCATTGAAGCGCCTTTCTTTTCCCCCCTTTTCTTTGGCGCAAGCAAAGAAAAGCGGGGTCCGGGGGCGGGGGTGGATAGCCCCCGCGGGCTCTGCCAATCAACCGAAGGCTTGCTGCGTCAAGCTAGGCTGTAGCCTCTCGAGCAAAGGCAGCAAGGGCTTGAGCTCCCGGTAGCGCGTCGCCGTCTTCACCGCATAAGCCAGGAAGCGCGGCAGGTCGGCCAGGTACTGGGGCTTGCCGTCGCGGTGCTTGAGCCGGCAGAACACGCCGAGGATGCGCAAATGGCGCTGCAGGGCGGTGAACTCGATCAGCCGCCAGACCTCGCCGAAGTCGGCGCTCCAGGCGATGCCGGCGGCCCGCGCCGCCTCCCAGTAGCGCACCGCCCAGTCGAGCTCCTGCTCCTCGTCCCAGCTGATGAAGGCGTCGCGCAGCAACGACGCGATGTCGTAGCCGGCGGGGCCGTGCAGCGCGTCCTGGAAGTCGAGCAATCCCGGCTCGCCGTCGGCGCCGGGCAGCATCAGGTTGCGCGGCATGTAGTCGCAATGCACCAGCACCTGGGGCTGGTCGGCGAAGGCCTGCACCAGCGCCGCGCAGACCGCCTGCCAATAGCCCTGCTCGCGCTCGCTCCATTGCTGGCCGAACTCGCGCGCCACGCACCACTCGGGAAACAGCGCCAGCTCGGCGCGGATCTGCGCCTCGTCGAACGGCGGCAGGCCGTCGCCGCGCGCCTTGGCCTGCAAGCGCACCAGGCTGGCGATCGCCGTTCGCATCAGGCGGTCGGCGGCGGCCAGGTCGGCGTCGGCCTGCGCGCGCTGCAACGCCGGCAGGAAAGTCTCGCGGCCGAGGTCGGCCAGCAGCAGGAAACCCTGCTCCGGCGCCGCCGCGCGGCACAGGGGCGCGCGCAGGCGGGCGGCGGCCAGGCGCTCAAGCACCGCCAGGAACGGTGTGCAATCGTTGTGCTGCGGAGGCGCGTCCATCACGATCAGGCTGTCGCCACCGGCGCCCTGCAGCCGCCAGTAACGGCGCGGGCTGGCATCGCTGGCGGCGATCGCGAGGGTGTCGGTGCGCAGGCCGAGGGCGCTGGGCAGCATGTGCAGCCAGTCGCGCAGCTGCTGCTCGCGCGCCGGCTCGAAGGCGGCATTGGGGGTCATGGGGTGCTGGGGTGCTGCGGCTCGCCGCGACCGCTGGAGATAATCGATTCTAAGAATCCCCTCCAGCCGAACCGCCCTTGCCCATCGCCTCGCCGCTGCTCGCCGCCTTGTTGACCTCCGCTGCGGCCGCGGCATCCGAACCACCGACACCGCCGCTGCGCAGCGTGCGGCAGCTGCTGCCCCGACCGGCACAGCGCGGCGCCGTGGTGCTGCAGGCGCAGCAACTCAGCGGCAAGGTCGGCCAGGCGCTCAGCCTCAGCGGCGACGTGCAGCTGCGTCACGGCGACACGCTGCTGCGTGCGCCCAGCCTGGTCTACGACGAGAGCAAGGACGAGGTGCGCACCGACGCCGCGGTGCAGATCGAGCACCTCGGCAACCAGCTGCAGGGCCGCGGTCTGCGCCTGCAGCTCGATGCCTTCGTCGGCGAGCTGCTGGAGCCGACCTACAAGCTGTCGCTGACCGGCGGCAGCGGTCGCGCCAAGCGCATGGACTTCCTCGGCGACGAGCGCATGCGCGCCGACGACGCCAGCTACTCGAGCTGCCCGCGCGACGGCGACACGCCGCCGGCCTGGGAGCTGCGCATGCAGCGGCTCGAGCTCGACCTGCCGGCCAACGAGGGCCGTGCCGATGGCGCGGTGCTGCGCTTCCAGGGCGTGCCGATCCTGGCCGCACCGAGCTTCTCGTTCCCGCTCACCGACGAACGCAAGAGCGGCTGGCTGCCGCCGCACTTCGGCGCCGACAACCGCAGCGGCGTCGAGCTCGCGGTGCCGTATTACTTCAATCTGGCGCCGAACTACGACCTGACGCTGACGCCCTTCGTGATGACGCGACGCGGCTTCGGCAGCGATGTCGAGCTGCGCGGCCTGCATGCGCTGGGCGGCGCCAGCCTGAACCTCAGCCTGCTGCCGCACGACCGCGTCGCCGGCGACCGCCGCTGGTTGGCCTACGGCGAGCTCGACTCCGAGCCCTGGGCCGGCGCGCGCCTGCTCGGCCGCGCCGAGTCGGTCAGCGACGCCGAGATCTGGAAGGACCTGCGTCGGCGCATCGAGAGCCCGACACCGCGCCTGCTCGAGCGCGATCTGCGCGCCAGCCAGCAGCTCGACGCCTGGGGCGTGCAGGGCGAGCTGTATGCGCGCACCCAGACCTGGCAGCTGGCGCAGACCGACGAGGCGACGACGCAGATCGTCGCGCCCTACCAGCGCGTGCCGCAGCTCGGCCTGCGGCTGCGCTCGAGCAGCGACGTTGACTTGCTGGCCGGCTTCCTGCCGGTGCTGGGCCGACCGAGCTTCGAGGCGGCGCTGGAGCTGGAATACAACCGCTTCACGCTGCCACGGGCGGCGCTGGCCGGCCAGGCGCCCGGCGGCGAGCGCCTGCACCTGCTGGGCAGCGTCGCGCTGCCGATGATCGACAGCGCCTGGTGGCTGGTGCCCAAGCTGGCGGTCAACAGCGCGCAGTACCGTGGCTACGGCACCCGCGCGCAGCGCACCGTGCCGACCGCCAGCCTCGATGCCGGCCTGGTGCTGGAGCGCGACACGCGGCTCTTCGGCCGCTCGCTGCTGCAGTCGCTGGAACCGCGCCTGCTCTATGTGCACACGCCGTTCCGCGCCCAGGAGCAGCTGCCGCTGTACGACAGCGCGCCGCTGGACTTCAATGTCGAGTCGCTGTTCGCGACCAACGCGTTCAGCGGCGTCGACCGCGTCAGCGACGCCAAGCAGCTGAGCTTCGGTGGCACCAGCCGCTGGCTGAGCCCGGAAGACGGCGAGGAGTTGCTGCGCCTCGGCCTGGTGCAGCGCTACCAGTTCAGCCCGCAGCGCATCACCACCGACCCGGGCACCGTCAACCGCCGCTTCTCCGACCTGCTGCTGGCGGGCGCGGCGCACCTGCGCAAGCCCTGGTGGCTGGACGGCGCGCTGCAGTTCAACCCCGACAACGAGCGCACCGTGCGCTCGGTGCTGCGCGCCCGCTACAGCCCCGGCGATCACCGCACCGTCAGCCTGGCCTACCGCCTGACGCGCAACCAGAGCGAGCAGCTCGACCTGGCCTGGCAATGGCCGCTGACGAAGCAGCGCGGCGCCGGCGAATGCGGCGGCCGCTGGTACAGCGCCGGTCGCGTGCAGTACAGCCTGAAGGAGAGCCGCGTCACCGATTCGCTGCTCGGTCTCGAGTACGACGCCGGCTGCTGGGTGCTGCGCGTCGGCGTCGAGCGCCTGTCGACCGGGCTGGCCGAGGCCAACACGCGCTTCCTGCTGCAGCTGGAGCTGGTCGGCCTGTCCCGGCTGGGTTCGAATGCGCTGAAAGTCCTGAGGGACAATGTGCCCGGTTATCGCCCCCTGGCCAGCGACAGCGGCCGACCCTCGCTCCCATGACCGTTTCCCTTCTGCGCGCGCTGCCCCTGGCGCTCGGCCTGCTCAGCTGCGCCCCCGCCGTACTGGCCCAGCCGGCCAACGCCAAGCCCCCGCTCGATTCGCGCAGCGGCCCGACGGCCGCCGCCGCCGTGGCCGAGGAAGCCGCCGCCCGTGCCCGCCGTCTGCCCGGTGACCACATCGCGGTGGTCGTCAACTCCGAGGTGGTGACGGCCGGCGAGATCGCCGGTCGCCTGGAGCGCGCCAAGCTGGAGGCGGCACGCCGCGGCGAGACCCTGGACAGCGAGGCGGCGCGCAAGGAAGCGCAAGAGTCCCTGATCGAGGAGCGGGTGCTGGTCACCCATGCGCGCGATGCCGGCGCCCGCGTCGAGGAGCCGGAACTGGACCGCACGGTGGCCAACGTCGCCGCGCAGAACAAGCTCACGGTGCCGCAGCTGATCGAGCGCCTGAAGCAGGACGGCACCGACGTGAAGCGCTTCCGCGAGAACCTGCGCGACCAGATGCTGATCGAGCGCGTGCGCGACAACGAGGTGATCCGGCGCATCCGCGTCACCGATGGCGAGATCGACAAGCTGCTCGAGGAACGCCGCGCCGCCGCCGCCGCCACCGCGCCGGTCAATCTGGCGCAGATCCTGATCCCGGTGCCCGAGAACGCCAGCCCCGAGCAGCGCGCCAGCCGCCGCGCCGAGGCCGAGGCCGCGCTCAAGCGCGTGCTCGGTGGCGAGGACTTCGCCGCCGTGGCGCGCGAACTCAGCCAGGACGCCAACCGCCAGGGCGGCGGTGAGATCGGCCTGCGCCCGGCCAACAAGCTGCCGGATGTGTTCGCGCAGGCGGCCCAGGCGCTCAGCCCCGGGCAGATCCGCAGCACCCTGGTCGAATCCGGGGTCGGCTTCAATGTGCTGAAGCTGATCGAGCGCCAGGCCGGTGCCGACGGCAGCAAGGTCACCGAGACCCGTGCCCGCCACATCCTGGTCCGCCCCAACGAGCGCCTGCCGGCGCCGCAGGTGGCACAGCGCCTGGCCGAGATGCGCCGCGCGATCATCGCCGGCCAGGCCAAGTTCGAGGACCTCGCCAAGCAGATCTCGGAAGACGGCACCTCCCAGCAGGGCGGCGACCTGGGCTGGGCGACGCCGGGCAATTTCGTGCCCGAGTTCGAGGATGCGATGAACGCCCTGCCGCTGGGCGGCATCAGCGAGCCGTTCCAGTCCCGCTTCGGCCTGCACATCGTGCAGGTGATGGAGCGTCGCGAGGTGGCGATCGAACCGCGCCAGCAGCGCGAGCAGGCGCGCAGCATGATCCGCGAGCGCAAGTTCGACGAGGCCTACCGCGAGTGGATCTCGGATCTGCGTGCGCGCGCCTTCATCGAAGTCCGCGACGCGCCGCTGTGAGCATTCGCCCGCGCTCCCTGCCGGGCACGGCGTTCCGTGCGGGACGACGGTCCGGCTGGCGCGCATGAGCCACCACCAGGCGCGCAAACGCTTCGGCCAGAACTTCCTGACCGACGACGGCGTGATCGCCGACATCGTGCGGGCCATCGACCCGCGGCCGGGCGAGGCGATGGTCGAGATCGGTCCCGGGCTGATGGCGATGACGCAGCCGCTGGTCGAGCGCCTGGGCGCGCTGACGGTGATCGAGCTGGACCGCGACCTCGCCGCGCGACTGCGCAAGCACCCTCAGCTCCAGGTCGTCGAGTCCGACGTGCTGAAGGTCGATTTCGCTCAGTTCCCGGCCGGCGTGCGCGTGGTCGGCAACCTGCCCTACAACATCAGCTCGCCGATCCTGTTCCACCTGCTGCCCTATGCCGACCGCATCCGCGATCAGCACTTCATGCTGCAGAAGGAGGTCGTCGACCGCATGGCGGCGACGCCTGACAAGGGCGATTACGGCCGCCTCAGCGTGATGCTGCAGTGGCGCTATGACATCGAGCCGCTGTTCGACGTGCCGCCCGAGTCCTTCGACCCGCCGCCCAAGGTGATGTCGGCGATCGTGCGCATGACGCCCTGGAAGACGCCGGCCGCGGTCGAGGTGGCGCTGCTCAGCGAACTGGTGCAGGTCGCCTTCAGCCAGCGCCGCAAGCTGCTTCGCCACACCCTGGGCCGCTGGCTGGAGGCGCGCGGCTTCGCCGGCGATTTCAGCGTGCAACGGCGCGCCGAGGAAGTCAGCGTGGCCGAGTACATCGGCCTCGCTCAAGCCCTGCTCAGCTAGCGCCGGCCTCGGCGTCCTGGCGGTCGGCGTGATAGCTGGAACGCACCAGCGCGCCCACCGCCGCATGGCTGAAGCCCATCGCCAGCGCCTCGCGCTCGAACATCCTGAAGGTGTCCGGATGCACATAGCGGCGCACCGGCAGGTGGTGGTTGCTGGGCGCCAGGTACTGGCCGATCGTCAGCCGGTCGACCTGGTGCGCGCGCATGTCGCGCATCACCTCGAGGATCTCCTCGTCGGTCTCGCCCAGGCCGACCATCAGGCCGCTCTTCGTCGGCACGCCGGGCACCTGCTGCTTGAACTTCTTCAGCAGGTTCAGGCTGAACGCGTAGTCGGAGCCGGGCCGGGCTTCCTTGTAGAGGCGCGGCACGGTCTCCAGGTTGTGGTTCATGACGTCGGGCGGCGCCGCCTTCAGGATCTCCAGCGCACGGTCGTCGCGGCCGCGGAAATCGGGCACCAGCACCTCGATCTTGGTCGTCGGGCTCGCCAGCCGCGTCTCGCGGATGCAGTCGACGAAATGCTGCGCGCCGCCGTCTTTCAGGTCGTCGCGGTCGACGCTGGTGATGACGACGTAGTTCAGCTTCAGCGCGCCGATGGTCTTGGCGAGGTTCTTCGGCTCGTCCGGATCCAGCGGATCGGGCCGGCCGTGCCCGACGTCGCAGAAGGGGCAGCGCCGCGTGCACTTGTCGCCCATGATCATGAAGGTCGCCGTGCCGCCGCCGAAGCACTCGCCGATGTTCGGGCAGCTGGCCTCCTCGCAGACCGTGTGCAGCTTGTGCTCGCGCAGGATCTTCTTGATCTCGTAGAAACGCGTGTTCGGCGAGCCGGCCTTGACGCGAATCCAGTCGGGCTTCTTCAGCACCTCGCCCGGCGCGACCTTGATCGGGATCATCCGGGTCTTGGCATCGCCCTTCTGCTTCAGGGTCGGGTCGTAGACGGGAGCGTCGCTCATCGGGCTATCTCTGCAGTTGCGCGACCAGGCGTTCGGCGAGCAGGGATTGCAGCGCAGCCAGATCGGAGGGGGCGCCCAGTGTACGAAGGTCGACGGTTCGCAATCCGGGATAACCGCAGGGGTTGATGCGCTCGAAGGGTTCCAGGTCCATCGCCACGTTCAGCGCCAGCCCGTGGTAGCTGCAATGCCGGCTGACCTTGATGCCGAGCGCCGCCACCTTGCCCAGGCCGGCGAACGGGTCGGGCCGCGGGCCGACGAGTTGGCCATGGGCGCGCGGGTCGGCAAGGTTCACATAGATGCCCGGCGCGCCGCTGACGCGGTGGCCGACGATGCCGACCGCCTCCAGGGTCTGCAGGATCGCCGCCTCCAGCCGGTAGACGTATTCCTTGACGTAGATGCCGAGCCGCTTCAGATCGACCAAGGGGTAGGCGACGAGCTGACCGGGGCCGTGGTAGGTGACCTGGCCGCCGCGGTTGCTGTGCACCAGCGGGATCTCGCCGGGGGCCAGCACATGGCTGGCGAGCCCGGCCTGACCGAGCGTGAACACCGGCGGGTGTTGGCAGAGCCAGAGTTCGTCGGGCGTGTCGGCGTCGCGCGCGGCGGTGAATGCCTGCATCGCCGCCGCCGTCGACTCGTAGGGCAGCAACCCCAGGGACTTCAGAAGCATGGTCGGGATGTTAGGGTGAGCACATGAAAGCCCTGCTCCTCGCCCTGCTGCTGTCGACCGCCGCCCTTGCCGACGACGGCATCAAGCACCAGGACGCGAAGCCGCTGGCGCGGGCGCAGCAGGCGGTCGAACAGGGCCGCTGGCAGGAGGCCAGGCAGCGCCTGCTGCCGCTGGCGCGCAAGGGCAACCCGGTGGCGCAATGGGCGCTGGCGCGGCTGCTCGAGTTGCCGACGCCGGCGCGCGACCTGAACGCGGCGCTGCGCTGGTACCAGGTGCTGGCCGATGCCGGCGCGCCGGCGGCGATGGAGGCGGTCGGCCTCGCGCATTACCTGGGTCGCGGCACGCCGGAGAACCTGCGCCTGGCCGCCGACTGGTTCCGCCGCGCCGGCATGGCCGGCGAGGTCGGCTCGCAGTACATCCTGGCGACGATGTACGAGCGCGGCCTGGGCGTGCCGCAGGACGAGCGCCTGGCGCTGTCCTGGTACGAGCGCGCGGCGGCTCAGGGCGACGAGGCGGCGAAGGCGAAGCGTGATCTGCTGCAGGCGCAGCCGCTCACAACACCACTTTGACCATCGGGTGCGTCGACAGCGTGCGGTAGAGCTCGTCGAGCTGCTCACGGCTGGTGGCCGTGATGGTGATGGTCAGGCCGAGGTAATTGCCGGCCTTCGACGGCCGCTGCTCGATGGTGGCGGCGTCGAAGCCGGGATCGAACTGCGTCGCCACCATCGCGATGGCCTCGACGAAGCCCTCCGCCCGTGCGCCCATCACCTTGATCGGGAATCGGGACGGGTACTCGATCAGCGATTCTTCGGGCTTCACCACGGCGATTTCCTCACTTGATCCAGAGACGGATCGCATCCCAGAGCCGGCCGAACACGCCGGCCTCGGGCACCGCAGTCTGCGCCACCAGCGGCACTTCCTTCAACAGCGTGCCGCCGGCGCTCTTCACGCGCAGCAGGCCGACCTGCTTGCCCGCCTGCAGCGGCGCCAGCAACGGGTCGGGGCGCTGCAGCTCGGTCTGCAGCTTCGCCCCCTCGCCACGCGGCACGGTGATGAAGACATCCTGCGCCACGCCGAGCGCCACCGTCTTCGCCTCGCCCTTCCACACCGGCACCTCGGTCACCGGCTTGCCGGCCTGGTACAGGCGCAGGCCATCCCAGGCGCCATAGCCCCAGTTGTGCAGCTTCTGGCTCTCGTTGGCGCGCGCCTCCATCGAGGCGGTGCCGAGCACCACCGACAGCAGGCGCCGCTTGCCATTGGGGAACTCGCGCTGGCTGCTGGCAATCAGGCAGTAACCGGCGGCCTCGGTGTAGCCGGTCTTGAGGCCGTCGAAGGCCGGATCGCGGGCGAGCAGCAGATTGCGGTTGCCCTGGCGGATCTTGTTGTAGGTGTACTCGCGCACCTTGTAGTAGCCGTAGAACTGCGGGAAGTCCTGGATCAGGCGCGACGCGATCACCGACAGGTCGCGGGCGCTGCTGTGGTGCCCGCTCTCAGTCATGCCGGTGACGTTCCTGAACTGCGTGTTCTTCAGGCCCCAGGCCTGCGCCTGCTTGTTCATCAGCGCGACGAAGTTCTCCACCGAGCCGGCGACGCCTTCGGCCAGCGCCACCGACGCGTCGTTGCCACTCTGCACGATCATGCCGTGCAGCAGCTCGTCGACCTTCGGGCTCATCGTGGTGTCGATGAACATCAGCGACGGGTCGCCCTTGCGCTGCTCCCAGGCGCGCACGCTGACCGGCAGCGTCTGCTCAAGCGTCAGGCGCTTCTCCTTCAGCGCGCCGAACACGACGTAGGCGGTCATCAGCTTGGTCAGGCTGGCCGGATCGGCCTTGGCGTCGGCATCGCGCTCGGCGAGCAGCTGCCCGCTGCTGACGTCGAGCAGCAGGTACTGACGGGCCGCGACCTCAGGGGGTTGCGGCACCTGGGCCGCGGCGGACAGGGAGATCAGGGTGGCCAGCAGGGCCAGCAAGCGCTTCATCGACATCATTCAGGAGGACCAGGCCTGCACGAGCAGGCGTTTGAGCAGCGGCAGCTGCCCGTGGAAGAAATGGCCGGCGCCGGGCACCACCGTCACCGGCAGCGCCTGCGGCCGCGCCCAGTCGAGCACCGCCGACAGCGGCACGACATCGTCGAGCTCACCGTGCACGACCAGGGTCTCGGCCGGCACCGTGGTGGCCGGGAAACGGCTGGCGGCCAGGCCGACCAGCGCCAGGCGGTCGACACCGACCTGCTCGGCGACCTTGGTGGCGACGAAGGCGCCGAAGGAAAAACCGGCCAGCACGAAGGGCTCGCCGGCGACACGCTGCGCCTGCACCACCGCGAGCGCGTCGGCGATCTCGCCGGGACCGCCGTCGAAGCTGCCCTGCGACGCGCCGACACCGCGGAAGTTGAAGCGCAGCGTGCGGTAACCCAGCTGCACGCAGGCGCGCGCCAGCGTCTGCACGACCTTGTTGTCCATCGTGCCGCCATGCGTGGGCAGCGGATGCAGCACCAGCGCGGTGCCGATCGGGGCTGACGCCGGGTGGTCGATCGCCAGCTCGAGCGCACCGGCCGGGCCGGCCAGCTGGGCACGTTCGGTCTGCGCGTTCATCGGCCCACCGACGGATCCAGCAGCAGGCGCTCGACCACCTCCCCCTTGGCCAGGTGGCGATCGACGATCTCGTCGACATCGCTCTGGTCAACGAAGCTGTACCAGACCGCCTCCGGATAGACCACGGCGACCGGGCCGCCGGCGCATCGATCCAGGCAGCCGGACTTGTTGACCCGCACGCCGCCGGGGCCGGCCAGGTCAAGCTGCTTGACTCGGGACTTGCAGTGATCGAAGGCCGCCTGCGCGTTGTGCTGCGCGCAGCAGGCCTCGCCGTTGGCGCGCTGGTTCAGGCAGAAGAAGATGTGGCGCTGGAAGTAGCTCATCGGCGCGGGCCCGGGCGAAAGGGCGCGATTCTAGGTTCGCCACCCCGGGTCAACCCGTACATCAGCCAGCCCAGCGCGAGCAAGGGCCAGAACCAGCCCAGCCATTGCAGCAGGCCGTAGAGCTGCACGCGTGTGCCCAGTTGCCAGCGTTGCAGGTTCATCAGCAGGAAAGGGTCGGCCTCGGTGCGCGTGACGACGAGGATGAGACCGGTCAGCACCGGCAGCGCCAGCACGGCGTTGACGCGTGCCGGCAGCGCGGCGCAAACCGCCACCAGCAGCGCGCCGACACCCAGCGCCAGCAGCGCGCGCGGTGTCAGCCAGGCCCAGGTGTTGGCCGGGCCGAAGCCCAGCGCCGCCGCCAGGCTGGACATGCCGATGCCGACCAGCAGCACGCTGGCGAGCAGGGGCAGGCGCTGCCAGCCCGGGCGCGCCACCGCCAGCAGCAGCAGGCAGGGCGCGAGCAAGCCGAGCAGCGTGCAGATCAGCAGGTCGAAGTCGCTGCTGCCCAGGCGCGGCGTCAGGTCCAGCGCCAATTCCAGGCGATCGTTCAGCAGAGCCTCCAGGCCGTCGAGCAACGGCGGCAGGAAGCGCCCCTGGGCCAGCGGCGCCGGCAGCGGGAACAGCAGACCCAGCGGCCACAGCGCCAGCAGCGCCAGCGCGCCGGCCGAATGCGCCTCGAACCAGCGCTCGCGCCAATGGCCCCAGCGGTCCAGCCAGCCACGCCAGGCGGCCAGCGCGCCCAGCAGCGCGCCGAGCAGCGCACCACCACTGTTGAGCGCCCAGTCGGCCAGCGAAGGCACGCGCAGTTCGACGAAGCGCTGCGTGATCTCCAGGCAGTAGGCGGCGAGCGACGGCGCGAGGGCCGCCAGCAGCAACGCCGTGCCGCCCGCCGCGCCACTGCGCCAGGCCGCGAGAAAGACCAGCAGGCCCAGCGGCAGGTAGCCGGCGGCGTTGGCCCAGATGTCGAAGCGGCTCCAGTACTGCGGCCAGACCAGGCGCAGCACGTCCCAGCCGGCCAGGCCCTCGGGCCAGGCCCAGGGCGCGAACGGATGCAGACTGGCGTAGGCGATCAGCAGCAGGTAGCCCAGGGCCAGCCAGCTCAGGCCGGAGCGCCTGCGCACCCGCATGTGGCTCAAAACGGCTTCACCACCACCAGCACGACGATGGCGGCGAAGAACAGCACGGCGACTTCGTTGAAGACGCGGAACCAGCGATGGCCATGTGGCGACTCGCCGCGCTCGAAGCGGCGCAGCAAGCGGGCGCAGCCGTGGTGGTAGGCGCCGACGCAGGCGACCAGCAGCAGCTTGGCATGCATCCAGCCCTGCCCTTGCAGGTAGCCGGCCGGGTTGAGCATCAGCAACCAGATGCCCAAGCCCAGCGCCGGGATGGCGAGCAGGTTCGTGAAACGCATCAGCTTGCGCCCCATCAGCAGCAGGCGTTCTCGCTCCGCGCCGCTGCCAGGCTCGACCATCGCCAGGTTCACGAGGATGCGTGGCAGGTAGAACAACCCGGCGAACCAGGAGGCGATGAAGACGATGTGAAAGGCTTTGATCCAGAGCATCGCCGCATTATGGGAAGGCAGCGAGCCAGAACCATCGCGCGACCGAAGCGTCGCGCGGATGTTCGCGCCGCGGCCCGCCAGGGCCGTTAGCCGCGCAGCGGCGCGTGGGCGCGCTAGCGACCACCGGCGCCAGAACGGCAAAAAAAAGCCCCAGCCGAAGGCTGGGGCGGTAAAGCCTTGATGCTGTCATCACACAAGGCTCCTGCTCAGGGAGGAAAAGCAGGGAACAGCGGCCTCGCGGCTAACATTCGCTGACCAGTCTAGCACCGCCCCCCCGCTGCCCGGGAAGCCCCGCAGCCGCGGGTTGCCGAGAACAAACACACAGCCATGAGCCTTTCCTCCTTCCCTTTTGCCAGGCCCCGTCGCCTCCGCCGCGACGCCGCCACCCGCGACCTCGTGCGCGAGCACCGCTTGGGCGCCCAGGACCTGATCCTGCCGGTGTTCGTGCATGACATCGACGGCGTGCACGCGGTGCAGTCGATGCCCGGGGTGAACCGGCTCGGCATCGAACAGCTGCTGCCGCTGGCCGAACAGGCGCAGCGTCTCGGCATCCGCGCGCTGGCGCTGTTCCCGGTCATCGAGTCGGGGCTCAAGGACGCCGAGGGTCGCGAGGCACTGAACCCCGACGGCCTGGTGCCGCGGACGGTGCAGCGCCTGAAGCGCGAGTTGCCCGAACTGGCGCTGATCACCGACGTCGCGCTCGACCCCTACACCAGCCATGGCCAGGACGGACTGCTGGCGGCCGACGGCAGCCTGCTCAACGACGAGACGGTGGCCGTGCTGGCGCGTCAGGCGCTGATGCAGTCGCAGGCCGGCGCCGACATCGTCGCGCCCAGCGACATGATGGACGGCCGCGTCGCTGGCATCCGCCAGGCGCTGGAAGACGCCCGGCAGATCTACACCCGCATCCTGGCCTACAGCGCCAAGTACGCCAGCAGCTACTACGGTCCGTTCCGCGATGCCGTCGGCTCGGCCGGCAACCTCGGCAAGGCCGACAAGAAGAGCTATCAGATGGACCCCGGCAACGGCGACGAGGCGTTGCGCGAGGTCGCGCTGGACATCGCCGAGGGCGCCGACATGGTGATGGTCAAGCCCGGCATCGCCTACCTGGACATCGTCTGGCGGGTCAAGCAGCAGTTCAGGCTGCCGACCTTCGTCTACCAGGTCAGCGGCGAGTACGCGATGCTGAAGGCGGCGGCGGCGAATGGCTGGATCGACCACGACGCCGTGATGATGGAGACGCTGCTGGCCTTCAAGCGCGCCGGCGCCGACGCGATCCTGAGCTACTCGGCGCTCGACGCGGCGCGACTGCTGAAGAACGCATGAGCGGCGGCTGGCAAGCCTGGCAGGTGCACGAGGGCGAGGTACGCCCGCTGGCCGAGCTGCCCGTCGAGCCGCCGGGCGGCTTCGTCTGGATCGCGATCGAGCGGGACGAGTTGAGCGCGCATTTCGCCACCCTGCAGTCGCGGCTGGCGCATTGGTGCGGCGCGCCGCTGCTCGATCTGCACGTCAGCGACCTGCTCAACGAGCAGCTGCCATCCCATTTCGCCAACACCCAGGCCTATGACCTGATGGTGCTGCAGCGCCTGGCCGGCAGCGGCGAGGCGCTGCAGCTCGACACGCGGGCGCTGGGCTTCGCGGTCTACGCCAACGTGCTGCTGAGCGTCCATCCCGCCGGCTGCCCCTTGCTCGCGCATTTCGCCGAGCGCCTGCCGCAGTGGTGCGCTCAGGACAGCGGTCAGCTTGCCAATCGCCTGCCGGTCAGCACCGACGAGTTGATGCTGCGCATGGCCAACCAGCTGGTCGACAGCTACCTGGCGCTGCGACGCCGGCTCGGCCCCGAGTTCGGCGCGCTGCAGCAGGCGCTGATCGACACGCAACGACCATTCAGGGACTGGGCCCGCCTGCTGGCGGCGCGCGACATGCTGCAGCGCCTGCAGGAGCTCTGCGAGGACCAGCAGGCGGCGGTGCAGGAATGGCTGGACGCGCTCGCCGAATGGCCGCCCGGCGAGGGGCCGCCGGAGCAGGAATCGCTGCGCGTGCGCGGCCGCGACCTGCTCGAGCACATCGAGCGCGTGCTCTCGCACACCCGACGGCTGGCGGCGAGCACCGAGTCGGCGGTGCAGATGCATTACGCGGCGCTCGGGCACCGCACCAACAGCATCATGCGCGTGCTCACCGCGCTGACCGCCGTGTTCCTGCCGCTGAACCTGATCACCGGCATCTTCGGCATGAACTTCGACGCCTTGCCGCTGATCCACAGCAGCACCGGCTTCTGGGTCGCCTTCGGCCTGATGGCGACGATCGCGCTGGGCCTGCTGTGGTGGTTCAGGCGCCGTCGCTACCTCGGATCCTCATAGGGGTTCGCGTAGCCGAGGCCGGCGAGGATCTCGACCTCGTAGGCCTCCATCTTCTTGGCCTCGCGGGCCGTCTCGTGATCCCAGCCCTGCGCGTGCAGCGCGCCGTGCACGATCAGGTGCGCGTAATGCGCCTCCAGGCTCTTGCCTTGCTCGGCCGCCTCGCGCTCGACCACCGGTGCGCAAAGCACCAGATCGGCCAGCACCACCGGATCGTCGTCGTAATCGAAGGTCAGCACATTCGTCGCGTAGTCCTTGGCGCGGAAGCTGCGGTTGAGCTCTCTGCCCTCGTCCTCCCCGACGATGCGCACGGTGATCTCGCCCTCGAGCGCCAGCGCATGGCGGATCCAGCGCCGGACCTTGTGGCGGCTCAGCAGTGGCTTGTGGCGAGGGTCGCTGAACTGCAGCGACAGGCGCAGCTCCGGCAGCGAGGGGCTCATGGCGCGGCCTCCGACGGGCCGCTCCCGAGGAGGTCGCAGCCCCCTTGGGGGGTGGCGAGGACGCGCAGCGCCGCAGCCTGGGGGCTCATGCCCGACCTCCAGTCGCCGCGGCGCGGGCGTCATAGGCCTCGACGATGCGACCGACGAGCGGATGGCGCACCACGTCGGCCCGCGTGAACTGCGTGAAGGCGATGCCCTCGACGCCCTTGAGCACCTGCTGCGCATCGACCAGACCGCTGGTCGTGCCGCGCGGCAGGTCGATCTGGCTGGTGTCGCCGGTGACGACGGCGCGGCTGCCGTAGCCGATTCGCGTCAGGAACATCTTCATCTGCTCCGGCGTGGTGTTCTGCGCCTCGTCGAGGATGACGAAGGCATGGTTCAGCGTGCGTCCGCGCATGAAGGCCAGCGGCGCGACCTCGAGCAGACCCTTCTCCTGCGCCTTCACGACCTTGTCGAAACCCATCAGGTCGAACAGCGCGTCGAACAGCGGCCGCAGATAGGGGTCGACCTTCTGCGCCAGATCGCCGGGCAGGAAGCCCAGGCGCTCGCCGGCCTCGACCGCCGGCCGCGTCAGCACGATGCGCTGCACCTGATGGCGCTCCAGCGCATCGACGGCGCAGGCCACCGCGAGGTAGGTCTTGCCGGTGCCGGCCGGGCCGATGCCGAAGCTGAGGTCGTGCTGGAGGATGCGTTCGAGATAGCGCTGCTAGTTCGGCGTGCGCGCCGCGAGGTCCTTGCGCCGGGTGTGCAGCACCAGGGCCGGCGCCGGTGCCGGCACGGCGGCCTCGGACTCGCGCGCACCGGCCTCGACCAGCAGCAGCTGCAGCTGCTCGTCGCTGATCGCGGTGTCGGCGCGCAGGCATAGCGTCTGCAGCACGCCGAGCGCGCGCCGAGCGGCAGCGGCCGGCCCCTCGATGCGGAAGATGTCGTGGCGGCGGCCGAGCTTGACGCCGAAGGCCGCGGCGATGCCGCGCAGGTGAGCATCGAGCTCGCCGCAGACATGGGCGAGCTGGCTGTTGCTGGCGTTTTCGAAGGTGTGGTGCAGGATCAAGACGGTCGCCGAGGCAGGATGCGGCGGACATTCTCGCCCACCCCCTCCTGCACAATCGCGCGCCATGACCGCCTTCGCCCTCCCCCGCCCAGGCCGCCTGTTGCTGGCCCTGGCGCCGGCGCCGGCGCTGGCCCAGGTGCCGCTGCTGCCTCCCCAGGTGCTGGGCGCGCTCTGGCTCGGCGGGCTGCTTGGCGGCCTGGCCTTGAGCCTGCTGCTGCTGGCGATCTGCCACCGCTGGGAGCGCCGCCTGCTGCTGGTGGCTGCGGCCTGCTTCAGCTGGGCCGGGCTGCTGGCGATGCCGTCCGCGCGCGACCCGATGGTGCTGCCGCTGCAGGTGCTGCTCGCACTCAGCCTGTTGATGCTGCTGCTGCGTCAGGCCGACCTGCGCCATCGCGGCCTGGATCTGCTGCTGCTGTTTCCCGCCGCGGCCGCGCTGGCACTGGCCTGGGCCCTGCCCGAGACCCTGGGCCAGCGCATCCAGGCCGGCCTGCCGGTGATGCTGGGCATCGAGGTGCTGGTGGTCGCCGCGCTGTTCCTGTGGCGGCGCTGGCGGCTGTGGCTTCGCCTCGGCCTGAGCGACTGGCTGGAGGTGCTGCAGCAGGTGCAGCACACGGTGCTGCCGCTGCTCGTCGCCACCGCCGTCGGCGGGCTGCTGCTGCACTGGGAGCGCCAGCGCCAGCTGCCGCTGTCGGTGGCGGTGCTGCTGGTGCTGCTCGCCGGCGGCCTGCTGGTGTCGTTCGCGCGCCGGCGCGAGCAGGCCGAGCAGCGGCTCCGGCACAGCGAGGTGCAGATGCACGAGCGCATCGCCGAGCTCGACCGCCATCACCAGCAGCTGTCGGATCAGCGCCTCGAGCAGGTCACCGAGCGCGAGCGCAAGCGCATCGCCGGCGATCTGCACGATGACCTCGGCGCCAAACTGCTGACCATCGTGCACACCAGCGACAACGAGCGCATCTCCTCGCTGGCGCGCGAGGCGCTGGAAGAGATGCGGCTGTCGGTGCGCGGCCTGACCGGCCGCCCGGTGCAGCTGCTCGACGCCATCGGCGACTGGCGCGCCGAAGTGGTGTCGCGCCTGGCGCAGTCCAACATCGAGGCCGACTGGGTTTCGCTGACCGAGGACGTCGCCCACACGCTGCCGGCCCGTGCCTATGTGCAGACGACGCGGATCATCCGCGAGTCGATCTCCAACGTCATCAAGCACAGCGGCGCGACGCGCTGCGTGGTGCGCTGCGCGCTGGCCGACGGCGATTTCCAGCTCGTCATCCAGGACAACGGCAAGGGTGTTCCGACCGAGAAGGACGGCCGGCTCGACCGCGGTCATGGCATGGCGAGCATGAAGTCACGCGCCAAGCAGATGCAGGGCCAGTGCCTGGTCGAATCGGGTCCGGGCTGGGGTACCTTGATCCGCTTGAACATTCCCCTCTGACCCGCGCGGTCTGGATCTGCGGGATTCCCTCCGCCTCAACTGATTGGATACTTGGGCCATGGATCACGTCCTGCTTCTGGAAGACATCCCCGAGATTCGCGCCTGGCTGAAGGCGCTCGTGCAACAGGTGTTCCCGCGCTCGCAGGTCACCGAGTGCGCGCGCGTCGGCGATGCGTTGTCGGTCGTCCCGCGCCAGCGCTTCGAGCTGGCACTGATCGACCTCGGCCTGCCCGACGGCTCGGGGGTCGCCGTCGTCGAGGCCTTGCGCGAGCACCAGCCCGAGGCGCAATCGGTCATCGTCACGATTCACGACGACGACGAGCACCTGTTCCCGGCGCTGCAGGCCGGCGCCTTCGGCTACCTGCTGAAGGAGCAGGCCCGCGAGCTGCTCGTCGAGCAGTTGCAGCGCATCAGCGCCGGCGAGCCGCCGCTGTCGCCGTCGATCGCGCGCAAGGTCATTGCCTACTTCACCGGCCAGCAGCGGCGGCCGCAGTCGCCGGCGGTTCCCGACGTGCAGCTGACCGAACGCGAGACCGAGGTGCTGCTGCGCGTCGCGAAGGGCTTCACGCTGCCCGAGATCGGCGTCCAGCTCGGGCTGTCGCGCCACACCATCGCCGACTACGTGAAGCAGATCTACCGCAAGCTGAATGTCTCGTCGCGCGCCGAAGCGGCGCTGGAAGCGCAGCGCCTGGGCCTGTTCGGCCGCTCATGATCGGTCGCCTGCAGGGCACCGTGGCCGGCAAGTCGCCGCCACAGGTGCTGATCGACGTGCAGGGCGTGTGCTACGAGGTCGACGTGCCGATGAGCACCTTCTGCGCGCTGCCGGCGACCGGCGGTGCGGTGACCCTGCTCACGCATTTCGTCGTCCGCGAGGACGCCCAGGTGCTGTTCGGTTTCCTGTCGCATGAGGAGCGCGAGGCGTTCCGGCTGCTGATCCGCATCTCCGGCGTCGGGCCGCGCACCGCCCTGTCGCTGCTGTCCGGCCTGTCGGTCGCCGATCTCGCCGCCGCCGTGGCACAGCAGGAGGCCGGCCGTCTCGTCAAGGTGCCCGGCATCGGCAAGAAGACCGCCGAGCGCCTGTTGCTCGAGCTCAAGGGCAAGCTGGCCGATGCGCTGCCTGCCGGGACGGCGCAGGCGTCGTCGTCGGGCAGCGACATCACCCAGGCCCTGCTGGCGCTGGGCTACAACGATCGCGAGGCCGCCGCAGCGATGAAGGCGCTGCCGGCCGACGTCGGCGTCAGCGAGGGCATCAGGCTGGCGCTGAAGGCCCTGTCGCGCTGAGCGGGTACTGCCGATGCCGATCCAGACCGACGATTTCGCCCCGGCGCCGCGCCTGGTCTCGGCCGCCACCAGCTCACCCAAGGAAGAGGCGCTGGAGCGCGCGCTGCGGCCCAAGCGCCTGGCCGACTACGTCGGTCAACCCAAGGTCTGCGAGCAACTCGAGGTCTTCGTCGGCGCCGCGCGCAAGCGTGGCGAGGCCCTGGACCACGTGCTGCTGTTCGGGCCGCCCGGCCTGGGCAAGACCACGCTGTCGCACATCATCGCCGCCGAACTCGGCGTACGCCTGCACCAGAGCTCGGGGCCGGTGCTGGAGAAGCCACGCGACCTCGCCGCCATCCTGACCAGCCTCGAAGCCAACGACGTGCTGTTCATCGACGAGATCCACCGCCTGTCGCCGGTCGTCGAGGAGATCCTCTACCCGGCGCTGGAGGACTTCCGCATCGACATCATGCTCGGCGAAGGCCCGGCGGCGCGCTCGATCCAGCTCGACCTGCAGCCGTTCACGCTGGTCGGCGCGACGACGCGCGCCGGCATGCTGACGAACCCGTTGCGCGACCGCTTCGGCATCACGGCGAGGCTGGAGTTCTATTCGGCCGACGACTTGCAGCGGATCGTGCTGCGTTCGGCGGGCCTGCTCGGCGCGCCGATCGACGAGCTTGGCGCGCTGGAGCTGGCCAAGCGTTCGCGCGGCACGCCGCGCATCGCCAACCGCCTGCTGCGCCGCGTGCGCGACTGGGCCGAGATGAAGGCCGACGGCCGCATCACGATCGATGCGGCGACGCAGGCGCTGCGCCTGCTCGACGTCGACCCGATGGGCTTCGACCTGATGGACCGCAAGCTGCTCGACGCGCTGGTGAACCGCTTCGACGGCGGGCCGGTCGGACTCGACAACCTGGCCGCCGCCATCGGCGAGGCCAGCGACACCATCGAGGACCTGATCGAGCCCTATCTGATCCAGCAGGGCTTCGTGCAGCGCACACCGCGGGGTCGCGTCGCCACGCTGGCCAGCTACCGCCACCTCGGACTGGCGCCGCCGCAACGCGACGGCGAACTGTTCGGCGGCTGACGCGGCGCGCAGAAAGACGGCCCGACCGCGCCGCCCAAAGAAAAAGCGGCCCGAGGGCCGCTTTTCGCTGAAGGGGAGAACCCGATCAGAAGTTGTGGCGCACACCGACCGCCAGCGAGCTGTACTCGCCGTTGCGACGCACGGTCTTGTTGGTGTCCTTGTCGGTGTAGTAACCGTAGACCTTGGTGCGCTTGCTCAGGTTGTAGTTGTAGCCCAGGGTCCACTGGTCACCATTGGTGGCCTTGCCGAAGTTGGCGTGGAACTCCGAAGCACCCATCGTGTACATGACCGCCGCACGGGCGTTCTTGTAAGTCTTGGTGCCCGGGCCGTTGTCGACCTGCTGGTAGTACCCACCGACCGTGAACGAGCCCAGCTCGTACAGCACGCGAGCGGCCCACTGGTCTTGGTTGCCCTGGTCGCTGTAGCCGAAGCCCAGGTGCAGGGGACCACCGACGTAGTTGGCAGCGAAGTCGTAGCCGCGCTTGACGGCGTTCTCGCCGGCAGCGACCGCGATGCTGGCGGTCAGGCCGCCCATCGACGGCGTGAAGTAGGCGACCTTGTTCGACTGCAGGAACGGACCACCGTACAGGCCGTCTTCCGACGAGCCGGTGTCGTGGTTGTGCATGCTGATGTAATCAGCGGTCGCGAAATACGACTCGGGCGTCTGACGGCCCAGGCGGATCGCACCGAAGCTGCCGGCCAGCTGCACCCAGGCCTCACGACCCCAGAACGTGCCAGCGGCAACGCCGGTGTCCGAGCTGAAGCCATGTTCCATGTTGAACGAGGCCTTCATGCCGCCGCCCATGTCCTCGACGCCCTTGAAGCCGATCCGCGAGGCGTTGTTGTTGAGCTTCCAAACGCGGCTACCGCTGTTCGTCTTCTCGTTCTCGACGGTGGTGTTCAGGCGGCCGTACAGGGTGACCGAGCTTTGGGCGAACGCCGGGGCCGCGACAGCTGCGGCCACGAGGGCGATGGCGGACAGAGTGAAATTCTTCATCTTGGGCCTTTTCTGGTTGAGGTTCAGGCGCGGCGGACAGGCCAAACGCGCGAGGCGGAGCGAGTATAGGCAGCAGGGTTTGCCCGAGCGGAAGTGGGCGACGCAAATTCACAACAGCGGATTTGTGTCAAGGCGATGACCAGGTGACAGCGTGGCCACGACGAGCGGCAGCACGCAACAGTTCGAGCAGCGGCCAGGCGCGCTGGCTCAGGCCGGGAGGCGGGTCGACGCCCTCCTCCGGCTCGGTATCGGCCGGCGGCGGCGGTGGCGCCGAGAAGGCGGCAAAGGCCGCCAGCGCGGCTGGGATCTGCTCGGGCAGGAAGATGCCGTCGGCGGCCGGCTCCCGCCCCAGCGCCTGCAGCACCGCGTCGGCAGGCGCGTCGAGCATCAGCACGTCGGCACCGGCCTTGGAGCGGAAGCAGCGCATCAGCCCGCCTCCGCCGCGCCGCTGCGGTCGACCATCGGGAAATAAGCCACCCGCGCACGCGGGCGCAGGTAGTCGCGCGCGCTCTCAGGCAGGTCGGCCGGCTTCAGGCTGCGGCGGATGCCCAGCGACGGCAGTTCCTCGAGGTTCGTCACCAGGGCTTCGCGCGCCGGCACCTGGCTGTCGTGGATCAGCACGGTCGGCTTGAGCGGCCGGTTGGCGTTGACCGCCACCACCAGCGCGTAGCGGTCGTCGGTCAGCTGCACCGCCGAGCCGGGCGGGTAGACGCCCATCATGCGGATGAAGGCATTGAGCAGCGTCGCGTCGAAGCGGCTGCGGCCCTGCGCGAACATCAGCGACAGGCCCTCATGCGGCGTCAGGCTCTTGGCGCCGGGCAGCGGCGGGTTGCACAGGCCATCGAAACGGTTGACCAGCGCGACCACCCGTGCCAGCAGATGCACGCGATCGCCCGGCAGCTTCTGCGGGAAACCGGCGCCGTCAGCCTGCTCGTGGTGCTGCGCGATCACCGCCAGCGCCGACGCCGACAGGCCCATCTTCTGGCCGATCGCCACGCCCTTCGCGACATGCCACTGGTAGGCGGCGAGTTCGGTCGGGCTGAACTGCTCGGAGCGGTAGCGCAGGCGCGGCTCGATCTCCTGCTTGCCGATATCGTGCAGCAGCGCACCGACCCCGAGGTCGAGCAGCTGCTCGGCATTCAGCCCGGCGGCGCGGCCGAGCAGCAGCCCGGTCAGCGCCACGTTCAGGCTGTGCGCGCAGGCGCGGTCGCCGGCCGCCTCGGTGAGCAGGCGCAGGTTGACGTCCTCCTCGACCAGCATCTTGTCGAGCAGGCTCTGGCAGAGCAGCCGGGCATGTTCGGCCGCCTTCGCCGGCTGGCGCACCACCAGGCTGTTCAGCTCGATCAGCGCTCGCGTCGCCTCGGCGTACTGCGCCTCGCACTGCGCCAGCGCCTCGCGCTGCTTGCGCAGCGCCTCGCGGCGGGCTTCGGCGATGCGCTGCTCGGGGGATGGCTCCGGCGACGCCTCGGCCTGCGCCACGACCTCGACCTGCTTGAGCCGGCTCTGGGCCGGCGACCAACGCACCTGCTTGACGCCGAGCTTGCGCAGCACGGCGATCTGGTCTTCGGAGCTGATGCGGAAGTTCGACAGGGGGAAGGGATGGCGCATCCAGCCCAGGTCCAGGTGGATGAACATTCCCACCTGGAGCGCATCGATATCGATCAGGTCTTCGCTGGCCATGCGCCGAGTATGCAATGCCGTTCGCTAATCTCTGCGCCAAGGTAATTCCCGAGAGCAGGCCATGGATTCGCGTGTCGCACTGATGCAGCAGCTGTTCGCCACCGCGGACGCCGCCGCCCAGCCGGACCGCTTGCTGGCGGCGCAGCTGCCTGCACCGCCACGCGGTCGCACGCGGGTGCTGGGCCTGGGCAAGGCCGCGGCGACGATGGGCCTGGCGCTGGAGGCCGCCTGGCCGGCCGACGCGCCGCTGGACGGCGTGCTGGTCGGCCCGGGTGCCGCGCCGGACGGCCTGCGCCGGCTGCGCTGGCTGCAGGGCTCGCACCCGGTACCCGATGCCGGCAGCCTGGCCGGCGCCGAGGCGCTGTTGCAAGCCGCCGGCGGACTCGGCGCCGACGACCTGGTGATCGCCCTCGTCTCGGGCGGCGCCTCGGCGCTGGCCTGCGCGCCGGCCGAGGGCCTGAGCCTGGCCGACAAGCAGGCGCTGAACCGGGCGCTGCTGGCCAGCGGCGCCACGATCCACGAGATGAACACCGTGCGCAAGCATGTCTCGGCGCTGAAGGGAGGCCGTCTCGCCGCCGCCTGCGGGGCGGCCTCACTGATCAGCTTCGTCGTCAGCGACGTGCCGGGCGACGCGCTCGACGTCGTCGGATCCGGACCGACGCTGCCCGATCCCAGCCGCTGCGACGACGCGCTGGCGGTGCTGGCGCGCTACCGCATCGACCTGCCGCCGGCGCTGCGCCGGGCGCTGGAGCAGGGGCGCCTGGAGACGCCAAAGCCGGGCGATGCGCGCTTCGCCCGTCATCGTGCGGTGCTGCTGGCGTCGCCGCGACTGGCACTGCAGGCGGCGCGGCGGCAGGCCGAGCAGCTGGGCTGGCGCTGCCACCTGCTGGCCGATGCGCTGGAGGGCGAGGCCCGTGTCACCGGCGCGTTGCTGGCGCAGCTTGCCCTGGGTGCCGGTCTCGAGGGCTCACCGCTGCAGCCGCCCTGCCTGCTGCTGTCCGGCGGCGAGACCACGGTGACGCTGCGCCACGCCACGCCCGGCCAGGGCGGGCGCAATGCCGAGACCCTGCTGGCCTGCGAGCTGGCGCTGGCCGGTGCGGCGCACATCAGCGCGTTGATGGCCGACACCGACGGCATCGACGGCGCCGGTCCCGGCGCCGGCGCCTGGTTCGTCGGCGGCCAGGCGGTCGATCGCGGCGCGCTGCGGGCCGCGCTGGACGCTCACGACGCCGGCGGCTGCTACGCGCGCCGCGAGCAGGTCCTGCTGACCGGCGCCACCGGCACCAACGTCAACGACTTCCGGCTGCTGCTGATCGAAGCGCCGGGCTGACCCGGTAGCGCTCGCTGCGGCTGTGCGCCCACAGCCGGTCCAGCAGCGCCACCAGCGCCGGCGCGCCGAAGCGGCGTTGCCAGTCGAACGGGCCGGCCGGGTAGTTGACGCCCAGGCGCATCGCGGTGTCGGCGCCGTCCTCGCTGCAGACCCCCTGCCAGACGGCGTCGGCGGCCTCGTTGACGAGCATCGCCAGCGTGCGCGCCACCACCAGACCCGGGGTGTCGCGCAGCGGCACCGCGCGCAGACCGGCGCAGGCCAGCGCGTCGGCGGCGAGGCGGCGCTCGGCATCGCCGGCCTGGGGCGGGAACGCCAGCGCCAGCGCCTCGGCCCGCTCGTGCGCCAGCCAGTCGATGACGATGGCGCCGCGCTCGTAGGCGCAGCGACCGTCGCTGAACAGCAGGGTCAGGCTGTCGGCGCGCAGCCCGGGCTCGCCCGCAGCCCGGGCCACGCCCGGCAGGCGCGCCGCCAGCGCCTCGACCAGCGGCCCGTCGCCGAGCAGACACAGTGCCGGCGGGCAGGCCGGCGCCTCGGCCGGCGCCAGCCGCGGCGGCTCGCCGACGTAGAAGCCCTTGCCGACCTTGCGCCCGAGGCGACCACCGTCGACGAGCGCCTGCTGCACCAGGCTCGGCTGGTAGCGGCGGTCGCCGAAGTTCGCCTCCCAGACCGAGCGCGTCACCAGGTTGTTGGTGTCGTGGCCGATCAGGTCCATCAGCTCGCAGGGGCCCATGCGAAGCCCGCACTGCGCAGGCAGGCGTCGAGCTCGGCCGGCGTCGCCGCGCGCTCGAGCAGCAGTTGCAGGCTCTCGGCGTAATAGGGCCGCGCGATGCGGTTGACGATGAAGCCCGGCGTGCTGGCCGCCTGCACCGGCGTCTTGCCCCAGGCCCGCGCCAGGGCCTCGACCTGCTGCGCGGCGGCGGGCGCCGGCTCGGCCCCCGAGACCACCTCGACCAGCTGCATCAGCGGCACCGGGTTGAAGAAATGCATGCCGACCAGGCGCTCGGGATGCGCCAGGCCGTTGGCCAGCAGCGTGATGCTGATCGACGAGGTGTTGCTGGCCAGCAGCGCCGTGGGCGGCAGCAGCGCGTCGAGATCGCGCAGCAGCGCCTGCTTGGGCTCGGGCTTCTCGACGATGGCCTCGATGACCAGGCCGCAGCCGGCCAGTGCGCCCAGGCCGTCGGCCACCTGCAGGCGCGCCAGCGCCGATGCGCAGTCGGATGCCTGCAGCTTGCCCTTGGCGACGAGCTTGGCGAGCTGGTCGCCAAGACTGGCGATCGCCGCCGCCGCCGCGCCCTCGCGGGCGTCGAGCAGCAGCACCGGATGTCCTGCCAGCGCCGCGATCTGCGCGATGCCGATGCCCATCACGCCGGCGCCGACGACGCCGATGCCCATCGTGCTCATTGCCATGCCGGCCTCCGCTTGTCGACGAAGGCGGCAAAGCCCTCGCGCGCCTCGGGCGTGGCACGCACGCGGGCGATGGTGTCGGCGGTCAGCGCCTGCGCCGCCTCACCGATGTCGCCGGGCCGCAGCTGCGCGAACAGGGCCTTGATCTCGCGCTGCGCCTGCGGGCCGCTGGCCAGCAGCTCGGCGACGGTCGCGTCGACCGCCGCGTCAAGCGCGGCGGCGGCCACCGTTTGCTGCACCAGGCCCAGGCTCAGCGCCTCGCTGGCCGGGAATCGATGCGCCATCAGCGCCAGGCGCTGCGCGGCGCGCGGGCCGACGGCGCGAATCAGGTAGGGCCCGATCACGGCCGGCAGGATGCCGAAGCGCGCCTCGCTGACGGCGAACTGGGCGTCGTCGGCGGCGATCGCGATGTCGCAGGCGCAGGCCAGGCCCACGCCACCGCCCAGCGCCAGGCCATGGACGCGGGCGACGGTCGGCTTCGGACATTGCGCGAGCGTCGCGAGCATCGCGGCGAAGCGCTGCGCGTCGGCGCGGTTGGCGTCGGCCGACGCCGCCGCGGCACGGCGCATCCAGCCGATGTCGGCGCCGGCACTGAAGGACTTGCCGGCCCCGGTCAGCACCAGCACGCGCACGTCGGCGCGCGCCGCGCAGTCGTCGACCGTGGCATGCAGCGCCGCGATCAGGCTCTCGTCAAAGGCGTTGTGGCGCTCGGGCCGATCCATCGTCAGCCAGGCGACGCCGCGCGCGTCGACGCGCAGGCTCAGGGGTGAGGTCTCCATGCCTCGCAGTATCGAACCCGCCGGCACGCCTCAAAGGCCGAGGAACTGGCGACTCCAGACCTCCTGGGCATCGACCAGCCGGCCGGCGCGCATCAGCTGCACGCGGGCACCGAGCTCGCCGGCGTCGGCCGGGTCGTGGGTGATCAGCAGCGCCGCCATGCGCTGCCCCTGCTGGGCGAGGAACTCGCGCAGACGCGCGATCAGGTCGATACGCGTCAGCCGATCGACATTGCCGAAGGGTTCGTCGAGCAGCAACAGGCTGGCCTGGTCGCAACGGGCCAGCGCGCGCGCCAGCGCCACGCGCTGCGCCTCGCCCCCCGACAGGCTGCCCACCGCCCTGCCCTCGAGCGCCCGCAGCCCCATCGCCGCCAGCAGCTCGACGGCGCGCTGGCGGCGCGCGCCACGCGGTCCGGCGGGCAGGCCGAGCATGACGTTGCCGATGGCATCGAGATGCGGGAACAGGGTCGCGTCTTGCAGGCTCAGCGCCAAGCCACGGCGCTCCGGCGCAAGCAGCACCCGCCCCGGCGTCGAGGCGGGCCGGCCGTGGATCAGCACCTGGCCGTGGCTCGGCGCCTCGAAGCCGGCGATCAGGCGCAGCAGCGTCGTCTTGCCGCTGCCCGACGGGCCAAGCAACGCGACGATCTCACCGCCACGCAGTCGCAGATCGATGTCGTCGACCAGCCGGCGTCCGTCGATGTCCAGGCTCACGCCCTCAAGCCGCAGCATGCCGCTTCTCTCCCAGTTGATGCGTGCGCCAGCTCAGCCAGGCCCAGGCCGGCAAGGCCAGCAGCAGGCCGAGCAGCACCCAGACCGCGGCGCGGTCCATGATCTGCTCGCGGGCGAACGCGTAGGCCTTCAACGCCGGCGCCGAATAGCCGAAGGGCTGCAGCGTCAGGCTCAGGTCCAGCGCCTTCAGCGACTCGATGAACACCAGGGCCAGCCCCAGACCCAGGGCCGGCAGCACATGGCCGGCGAACGCGATGCCGCGCGCCCGCCAGGGGCCGGCACCGAGCGCCCGGGCCAGCTCGATCTGCGTCGGCGGCGTGCGCCGCAGCGCATCCAGCAGCGGCAGCAGCAGCAGCGGCAGGAAGCGCAGCGCCTCGGCGATATTGATCAGCAGCCGCGTGTCGCGCGCCTCACCGAGAAGGCGCGCGCCCAGCGAACCGTCGCGGCTCATCATCACGAAGGCCAGCGCCAGCACCAGCGAAGGCAGGAAGAAGTTCGCCAGGAACAGCCAGGGCAGGCGCTCGAGCCAGGCCGAGCGCGTGCCGACGCGCAGCAATGCCAGCACCGCCAGCGCCAGCAGCGCGGTCAGCAGCAGCGTGCCGCCCGCAGTCTGCAGCGCGTTCAGCGCATCCATCGGCATGGTGTCCCAACGGCCCCGGCCGCCGGACTTCCAGAGCCCGCGCAGCGTCATCGCCAGCGGCGCCCAGAAGCCGGCGACCGACACCGCCAGCACCCAGCTCAGCAGTGCCGCCGTGGCCACGAGCGACAGCGGCTTGCGCTGCGCCGCCGCGGCGGCCGCGGCGGCGCCGTTCTGACTCATCACCCGGGTTGCCGCCCAGCTGCCCAGCAGCACCATCGCCAGCGTCGGCACGATCAGCAGGCTGCAGCAGACCGCGGCCACGAACGAGCTTTGCGTGCCCAGCCAGAGCGTGTGAATGCCGACGCTCAGCGTCGGGATGCCCAGCCGCGCGGCGGCGGCGTAGTCGCCGACCACCTGCGCGAACACGATCAGGCTGCTCGCCGCCAGCGGCACCGCCAGCAGCGGCAGCTGCAGTCGCAGCAATCGCTGCAGCGGGCTCAGCCCGAGCGCCGCACCGAGCTCGCCATAGCGTGCCGGCAGCCGCGCCGCGGCAATGCGGAAGATCAGGAACACATAGGGCGTCGCGGCCAGCCCCTGCTGCAGCGCCAGCGCATGCCGACCCTGGAAGAAGTCGGCGCTGAAGCCGGTGCTCCACAGCTGCACCGTGATGTGCGGCGCGAACAGCAGCGGCAACAGCAGCAGCGGAGCGAGCAGCGCGCGGCCGCGGAACTGCCGCTGCGCCAGCAGCAGCGCCGGCACGGCGCCGGCCAGCAGCGCCAGCAGCAAGGCCTGCAGCGCCACGCCCAGCGTCGTCACCACCTGGCCGCCCAGACCGCTGCGCAGGAAATGGCCGAACCAGTCGCCCGGATCCCCGGCGCGCAGGGCCTCGGCCAGCAGGTAGAGGCTGGGGCCCAGAGCCGCGAGCAGCAGCGGCAGCGCCGCCAGCCAGCGGAGCTCAGCGCTCGGCGTCAAACTTGATGTCGCCGAGGTACTTCAGCACCGGCTCGCGCTGCGCCGCCATCGCCGCCAGCGGCACGAAGTCCATCTTGAAGCGGCCGTCCTTCAGACCCTGCTCGATGCCGAACTGGGCGAGCAGCGGATGCACTGCGACATCGGGTCGCGGCGAGAACTGCCGCGTCGCCCGCACCATCGCCTCCTGGCCCTCGACCGAGGCGAGGAACTCCATCAGCTGCAGTGCCAGGTCACGGTTCTGCGTCGCCTTGGTCATGCCGACCGCCGAGCGCATGATGAAGCTGCCCTTGCCGGCCTGGTCGGGATAGAACACGCCGGTGGCATCGGCCCAGGCCTTCTGATCCGGGTTCGTCGCCATCAGGTAGTGGTAGTAGGTGTTCACCAGCGCGACGTCACACTTGCCCTCGAAGATGCCCTTGGCCTGTTCGCGGTCGTTGCCCTTGGGCGTGCGCGCCAGGTTGGCGCCGAGCGCGGCGATCATCGCCTTGCCCGTGGCCTCGCCATGGCTCGCCAGGTACTGCGCGAACAGCGCCAGGTTGTAGTCATGCGCACCCGGCCGGATGCAGACGCGGCCTTTCCACTTCGGATGGCCGAGGTCCTCGTAGCTGCTGAGCTCCGACGGCTTCACGCGTGCCTTCGAATAGAAGATCACCCGCGCCCGGTAGGCGTCGACGAAATAGCGGTTCTGCGGATCGCGAAACGCGGCCGGGATCGCCTGCACGATGGCAGCCGAATCGAACGGCTGCAGCAGGCCCTTGTTGGCGGCGATCTCGAGCAGCTCGGCGTCCTTGGTGATGACGATGTCGGCTTCCGTCGGCCGCGACTCCAGGCGGTTGACCAGGCCCTGGTCCATGAACACGGCGGTCACCTTGGCACCGCTGCGCGCCTCGAAGGCGTCGAGCATCGGCCGCAGCACACCCTGGTCGGTGCGGTCGGAGATCAGGCGCAGCTCGCGCTGCGGCGCCTGGGCGTGGGCGGCTGGCAAGGCGGCGGCCAGCAGGGCCAGGGCGGAAAGCAGACGGCGCATCGAGTTTCTCCTTGGAAAAATGGGCGCGGCGACTCTAGCCGCCGGTGCCGACGCCGCCCTCCCCCCGAACGCGGGTAAAGGTTCAGAGACGTATCGGCAGCTGGCGGATGCGGCGCCCGGTCAGCGTCGACAGCGCATTGGCCAGCGCCGGCGCCAGCGGCGGCACGCCGGGCTCGCCGACACCGCCGGGCTCCGCCTCGGATTCGATCAGCGCGACCTCGATCGCCGGTGTCTCGGCCAGCGTCAGCAGCGGCTGCTGCGCGAAGCTGCGCTGCTGCACGGCGCCGCCCTCGATCGAGATCTCGCCATACAGCGCAGCGCTGAGCGCGAAGATCACCGAGCCCTCCATCTGCGCCCGCACGGTGTCGGGATTGACGAGACTGCCGGCGTCCAGCGCCAGGCTGACCCGGAGCACGCGAACCTTGCCGTCGCCGATCGACGCCTCGACGACCTGGGCGCAGATCGAACCGAAGCTCTCATGCAGCGCGATGCCGCGGGCGCGGCCCGGCGGCAGCGCGGCCCCCCAGTTGCCCAGCTGAGCGGCGCGGCGCAGCACGGCCAGGTGCCGCGGCCGCTGCGCCAGCAAGGCCTCGCGATAGGCCAGGGGATCGCGGCCCGCGCTGGCCGCCAGCTCGTCGAGGAAGCATTCGGTGGCGAACGCGTTGATCGAATGGCCGACGCTGCGCCAGCTGGCCACCGGCATGCCGCAATCGACGCGCAGCTGGCGCACCTCGATCGCCGGAATCGCGTAGGGCAGGTCGTACGCCCCTTCGATGTGGTTCTTGTCCGGCATGTCCATCGCCAGCGCCGGCAACAGGCGCTGCACCGTGGACAAGGTCAGCGACGGACCGGCGACGACGTTGCGCCAGGCCAGCGGCAGGCCGTCGGGGCCGAGGCGGGCGCCGAAGCGCGCGATCGCCATCGGCCGCAGCACGCCCTGGCTGAAGTCCTCCTCGCGGTTCCACAGCAGCTTGACCGGCCGGCCCCCGGTGCGCAACGCGATCGCCACCACCTGCTCGACGGCGTCGGTCTCGAGGCGTCGGCCGAAGCCGCCGCCCAGGTAGGTGGTGTGCAGCGTCACCGCCTGCTGGTCGACGCCAGCGACCTCTGCCGCCCTGAAGCGGGCGATGGCCGCCACCTGGGTCGGCGCCCAGATCGTCAGCTTGCCGTCCTTGAACTGCGCGGTGGCGTTCTGGGGTTCCAAGGTGGCGTGAGCCAGGAACGGCAGCTCGTAGTCGGCCCGGATCGCGCCGCCATCGAGCAGCGCGTCGGCATCGCCCTGGTCGCGGAACGCCAGGCCGTCGCGCTGATCGAGCGCGCGGCGCAGCTGGGTGCGCATCAGCGGGCTGTTCCAGGCCGCCTTGGGGCCGGCGTCGAAGCGCGGCGGATGCTTCTTCAAGGCGGCTTCGGCGCGCCACCAGCGGTCGGCGATGACCACCGCGGTGTGCCCCTGCAGCACGAAGGCGTCGACGACCCCGCGCTCGGCGCGCAGCGCCGCCGTGTCCAGCGCGACGACGCTGCCGCCGAAGCTCGGGCTCTGGCGGATCGCCGCGTGCAGCAGCCCGGGCTGCGTGACGTCGATGCCGTAGACCGCGCTGCCGTCGACCTTGGCCGGCAGGTCCAGGCGTGGCACCGGCTTGCCGATCAGCCGCCATTGCGAGCGCGGCTTCAGCGCCACCTCGGTCGGCGGGTCGAGCTTGGCGGCGGCTGCCGCCAGCTCGCCGTAGCCGATCGAGCGCTCGCCGGCCCAGACCCGTCCGGCCTCGGTGCGCAGCGACTCCCGGGGCAGCTGCCAGCGCTGCGCCGCCGCCTGCAGCAGCATCTGGCGCGCGCTGGCGCCGGCCAGGCGCAGCGGACCCCAGGCGTCGCGCACGCTGCTGCTGCCGCCGGTGACCTGCAGGTGCAGCCAGTAGCCCAGGCGCTGGCCGGCGCCGCGGGCAAAGCGCGCCAGCAGGCCGTCGTCATGCGGCTGCAGCGGCAGCACATTGAGCAACAGCGCCTGGTTGGCATAGACCTGCGCGACCGGCACGTCGACGACGCCGACCCGATGCCAATCGGCGTCGAGCTCCTCGGCCAGCAACTGCGCCAGCGCGGTGTGCACCCCCTGCCCCATCTCGGCGCGCGGCATCGCGATCTGCACGCTGCCGTCGGCGCCGATGCGCAGCCAGGCATTGAGCTGCAGGCGCTCGGGATCGGGCGCGCCCAATCGCTCGGCCGCCGACGGCGGACGCAGCGCATAGCCGAGCAGCAACGCACCACCAGCGCCGGCGCCAGCCATCAGCAGCAGGCTGCGGCGCCTCATGACGACGCCACCTGATGGATCGCGGCGCGGATGCGCGGGTAGGTGCCGCACCGGCAGAGATTGGTCATCGCCGCGTCGATCTCGGCGTCGGCGGGTCGAGGCGTGCGCCGCAGCAGATCGTGCGCGGCCATCAGCATGCCGCTCTGGCAATAGCCGCATTGCGGCACCTGCAGCGCGATCCAGGCCGCCTGCAGGCGCTGCATCAGGCGGTCGTCGCGCAGGCCCTCGAGCGTGGTCACCGCGCCACGCACCTGGCCGACCGGCAGCACGCAGCAGCGCGTCGCCTGGCCATCGATGTGCACCGTGCAGGCGCCGCAAGCGGCCACACCGCAGCCGAACTTGGTGGCGGTCAGGCCCAGCTCCTCGCGCAGCACCCAGAGCAGCGGCGCCTCCGGCTCGACACCGGGCAGGGCTTGCGGCTTGCCATTCAACGACAGGATCAGATCAGGCATGCGGTCACGATACCCGGTCGGCACGGGACCGCCACCTCGGCGCCCGCCCAGGTCGCGGACTGCCCGGGGTCAGGCGCGCGGCGAAGCCCCCATGCAAGCGTGGGCTTGCCAACTCGGCGAGCCTGAACGAGGCTAGGTTCTTCACCCGAGCTTCCCGTCCGGTACGCCATGCGCCTGTTCACCCCGCCCTGCGTCGCTCACCGTCCTCTGGCCCAGGCCGCAGCCCGCCCCGGCGGCGCGGCGATGGCGGGGGCGCGTCGGCCTTGAGCGCGCTGCCGATCGACGTCGGCGCCGATCCCGACGCGCTCTGGAAGCGGGCGATCGAGGCCGTCGGCGACAGCGTCTGGGACTGGTACGTGCAGTCGGGCGTGGAGATCTACTCACCCGGCTTCCTGCGCCTCTATGGCTACGAGCCCGGCGAGATCGAGCAGACGCCGGAGGCACTGGACCGGCTGACGCACCCCGACGATCGCGCGCAGATGGCGATCGACCGCGCCGACCATTTAGAGGGCCGCACGCCGGTCTACCGCAACGAGCACCGGGTGCTGTGCAAGGGAGGGTTCTACAAATGGGTGCTGACCCGCGGACTGGTGATCGCCCGCGACGCCCAGGGCCGCCCGCTGCGCATGGTTGGCACGCACACCGACATCAGCGCCCGCAAGGCCAACGAGGAGCAGGCCTGGCACCAGGCCAGCCATGACGCGCTGACCGGGCTGCCTAATCGCCGCCTGTTCGGCGATCGCCTGGCGCACGAGCTCAAGCGCGTGCGCCGCGACGGCCAGCATCTGGCGCTGCTGGTGCTGGACCTCGACCACTTCAAGTCGGTGAATGACCGCTTCGGCCACGACGTCGGCGACGCCCTGCTGGTCGAGGCCGCCGAGCGCCTGCGCGCCGGCGTGCGCGAGATCGACATGGTGGCTCGCCTGGGCGGCGACGAGTTCGTCGTGCTGCTCTGCGATCTTGGCGCCGAGCCGGGCGCCGTCGAGCGCATCGCCCGCACGCTCGTCGAACGACTGGCGTCGCCTTACCCGCAGCTGCAGGGGCAGCTGCAGCCGTCGGCCAGCATCGGCATCGCGCTGTGCCCGGGAGACAGCCTGGAGGCCGAGTCCCTGTACCGCTGCGCCGATCAGGCGCTGTACGCGGCCAAGGCCGCCGGCCGGCGCAGCTTCCGTTTCCACACGACGCGGCTGCAGCAGGCGGCGCATGCCCACAGCCAGCTCGCCGCCGAGCTGCAACGCGCCTTGGCCCATGGCGAGCTGCGCTTGCTGTTCCGACCGGTGCAATGCTGCGGCAGCGCCTGTCCGCAGGCCGAGGTGCTGCTGCGCTGGCAGCACCCGCAGCTCGGCTGTCTGAAGCCGCGCAGCTTCCTGGCCACGGCCGAGGCCGCCGGGCTGATGGACGCGATCGGTGACTGGCTGCTGCGCGAGGTCGCCGGCTGCCTGCGCGGCTGGCGCCCGGTCGCGCCGGCCTTGCAGCTGTCGCTGCGCGCCAGCGCCGGCCAGCTGCACCGCTGGAGCCGCAACCTGCCCGAATGGGGTGCGCGCCTGCGCGCGCTCGGCTTCGAGGGCGGCGCGGGTCTGCTGCTGGACCTGGATGAGACCCAGCTGCGCGACCCGCAACTGCAGGGCCTGCTGCAACGCCCGGCGCTGCAGGCCGCCGGCGTGCGCATCGCGCTCGACGAGTTCGGTGCCTCCGGCCATGCCGCGGCGCTGAGCAGCCTCGAGCATCCGGGGCTCAGCGTGCTGAAGCTGGCGCGCGAGCGCGTGCAGGCGGCGCAGGAGCCACGCGGTCAAGCCTGGTTGCGCTGTGTCACGCAGTACGCGCAGGCGCTGGGCTTGCAGGTGATGGCGATCGCCGACGCACCGCAGCGCGCCGCGCTGCAGCAGATCGGCATCGACGCGCTGCTTGGGCCGGGCGTCGCCCCGGCGCTGGATGCCGCCGCTTTCGGCGCCTGGCTGGCGGCGCATCCGGCTTAGCGGCAATCCCTGAGCCGCGACGACGCCGGCGCGGCCAACAATCGCGGCTATGCAGCCCCTCGTCTCGCGTTCGCTTGCCACCCCTGCAGGGCGCGCTGGCCGTTGCCGGCCAGCCCTTAGGCTGACGAAGACCGTCCAGCGGACGGTCTTCGTCCGGACTCAGCCCCCAGGGGGTGCGCAGTGGCCTCGAGCGGCTGGGCGCCACTGAGATGCCCCGCCTCGACTTCGATCACTTCACGCAGTGGATCACTGCGGCCGCCCGCGAGCACTCGCACCAGCTTGCCGACCATGTTGTCGAGCGCACCGGCGCCAGCCGGCGCGCGGTGCAGGCGATGCTGCGCCGACTCGTCGAGGCCGGCTGGCTCGAGCGCAGCGGCGGCTTCAGCCGCCCGGTCTACACGCCGGGACGGCTGCGCCAGGTGGTGCGCTCCTACCCGCTGCACGGCCTGCAGGAGGACCTGCCGTGGCAGCGCGACTTCGCGCCGAACTTCGTGCTGCCGCCGCATGTCGCGCGCATGGTGCAGCACGCGTTCACCGAGCTGCTGAACAACGCCATCGACCACAGCGGCGGCACCAGTTGCACGGTGTCGCTGCGCAAGACGCCGACCCATGTGCAGCTGCTGGTCAGCGACGACGGCTGTGGCGTGTTCGAGAAGATCGCCGGCACCTATGACATCCCGGACCCGAACCTGGCGATGCTCGAGCTCAGCAAGGGCCGCCTGACGACGGCACCGCAGCAGCACACCGGTCGCGGTCTGTTCTTCAGCAGCCAGCTGGCCGATGTCTTCGACCTGCACGCCAACGGCACCGCCTACCAGCGTCGGGCCTGGGACCAGGCGGGCTGGCGGCCGGGCAAGGCGCTGCCGCGTCAGGGCACCAGCATCTACCTGGCGATTGCGCTGGACACCACGCGCACGCTGGAGCAGGTGCTCGGTGCCTGGAGCCTGGACGGCAGCGGCGTCGGCTTCGATCGCACGCTGATCAGCCTGCGCCTGCTTGCCGGCCCCGGCGGCATGCTCGACAGCCGGGCCCAGGCCCGCCGCGTGGCCGCGCGACTGGAGCGCTTCAAGCGCGCCGAGATCGATTTCGACGGCATCCCCGACATCGGTCACGCGTTCGCCGACGAGCTGTTCCGTGTCTTCGGCAGCAACCACCGCGAGGTCGAGCTGGTGCCGATCAACGCCAACAAGCGCATCCTGGCGCTGATCGCCAACGCCGTCAGCGGCTAGGGCCTGGCCTTCCAGGCGGCGGCCCCCAGCAGCACCACCTGCAGCTGCTGCACGAAGTTCTCGGTCATCTCGGCCTCGAGCAGCGGCTGGCCCGGCGGCAGGTCGAGCAGCTCGGGCGCCGCGGCCAGCATGGTGTTGACGATCAGGCCGCAGATCATCTGCAGGCTCGCGGTCGGCATGTCCGGGTAGGCGTTGAGCTGGCGGAAGTCCTGCGCCATCTCGTTCGTGAAATGGCTGACCTCGTTGCGGATCGCCAGGCGCAGGATGCGGCTGCCGCCGGCGCGCTCGCTGGCGATGAACAGGAACAGCAGGCGGTTCTGCCGCACATAGTCCTCGTAGACGCGCACCGAGCGGCGCACCATGTCACCCTGCGCCACGCCGACCTGGCGGGCCTCGCGCAGCAGGCGGCGCAGCGTGATGCCGACCTCCTCGACCAGGGCCAGCCCGAGCTCGTCGGTGTTGCGGAAGTGACGGTAGAAGGCGTTCGGCACCATGCCGGCCTCGCGGGCGATCTCGCGGATCCCCAGGCTGGTGAAGCTGCGCCCCTCGCCCATTAGATCGAGCGCCGCCTGCAGCAGGCTGGCGCGCGTCAGGTCCTTGCGCTCGGTGCGCGACAGCAGCTCCTTGCGCTTGCTTGCCTCGGTCATTCTCGTCGTCCTATTGTGAACAGTCGTACTGTAGACAAGCCAAGAGAGCATCCACGAAAAGTTTGAGCATTGCGCTCTAAACGTGTGTTTCTGCCTTGCGTGTTTGTGTACGGTCGTACACATTTCGGTCCAGGCGCCGGAACTCCCTGGCGCAAGGAAGATCATGCACACCGCGACGCCACGCTGGCCCGACCCCCTTTGCCGCCCCCTGGTGCGCCTGCTGAGCCACCCGCTGATCGGCAGCATGCTGCGCCTGAGCGCCGTCGAGGACCTGCTCGCCGCGCTGCATCCGCTGCTGTCGCTGACCGAGGTGCGCGCCCGCGTGCAGCGGATCGACAGCGAGACGGCGGACACGAAGACGCTCTGGCTGCGACCGAACGCGCTGTGGCGCGGCGCCCGCGCCGGGCAGTTCCTGCGGCTGCGCGCCGAGATCGATGGCCGCCGGGTCGAACGCGCCTACAGCCTGTCGTCGACGCCCGGCGATGCGCTGATCGCCGTCACGGTGAAGCGCCAGGGTCTGATGTCGACCCATCTGCACGAGCGGCTGCGCGTCGGCGATGTGCTGACGCTCAGCCAGGCGATGGGCGAGTTCCAGCTGCCCGAGCCGCCGCCGCGCCAGCTGCTGATGCTCAGCGCCGGCAGCGGCATCACGCCGCTGATGGCCATGCTGCGCACGCTGCAGGCGCAGCGCCATGCCGGCAGCATCGAGTTCGTCCACCTTTGCCGCCGGCCCGAGGAGCTGATCTTTGCCGACGAGTTGCAGGCGATGGCCCGGCACCTGCCCGGCCTGAAGCTGCACCTGCACTACAGCATGACCGCCGGTCGCTTCGATGTCAGGAGCCTGCGCTCGCTGGTGCCCGATCTGGCGGATCGCCCGACCTGGCTCTGCGGCCCGGCCACGCTGATGGACGAAGTGCAGGCGCTGTGGGCCGAGGAAGGCTTCGCGGCGCCGCTGCACAGCGAGCGCTTTGCCGCCGCGCCCCGCAAGGCCAGCGCCGCCCTTGGCACGCCTGTTCCGGTACTCGCCGAACGCAGCGGCAGGCGCTTCGACAGCAGCAGCGCCGGCAACCTTCTGGAGCAGGCCGAGGCCGCCGGCCTCAGCCCCAAGCACGGCTGCCGCATCGGCATCTGCGCTTCCTGCCAGTGCACCAAGCGCAGCGGCACGGTGCAGAACCTGCAGACCGGCGAGCTCTGCAGCGAACCCGACCAGACCATCCGGCTGTGCATCAGCGCCGCCCGTTCCGAGCTGACGCTCGACCTTTGAGGAACCCGCCATGGCATTCGCCTCCCCACCGCGCTGAGCCGCGAGCAGGTCGCCGCGTTCGAGACCGAAGTCGACGCCATCCGCGCCAGCGGCATGAACAAGCTCGGCCAGGCCGATGTCGATCACATCCGCCGCATGATCAAGCTGTGTCGCGCCAGCGAGGTCGGCGGCCGCGCGCTGCTGCACTTTGGTCTCGGCCCCTTGAGCTGGGTCGGCGGCGTGCTGCTGCTGGCCCAGGCCAAGATCCTCGACAACATGGAGATCGGCCACAACATCATGCACGGCCAGTACGACTGGACCGGCGATCCCAGCCTGAACTCGCAGCGCTTCGAATGGGACATCGCCTGCGACGGCGAGAGCTGGCGGCATTCGCACAACGTCGTGCACCACCGCTACACCAACATCCTGGGCAAGGATCGCGACCTCGGCTACTCGCTGCTGCGCATGACGCCCGAGCAGCGCTGGAAACCGCGCCACTGGCTGCAGCCGCTGGCGAACCTGCTGCTGGCGATGGGTTTCCAGTACGGCGTCGGCTCGCACGATCTGGAGCTGGGCCGCTACAAGCATGGCGCGCTGCCCAAGCCGGTGTTCATGGACCGCCTGCGGCGCTTCGGTCGCAAGGTCGGCCAGCAGTGGTTCAAGGACTACCTGTTCTTCCCGCTGCTGGCGCTGTGGAGCGCGCCGCGCGTGCTGGCCGGCAACTTCGCCGCCAATCTGATCCGCAACCTCTGGACCTATCTGGTGATCTTCTGCGGCCACTTCACCGAGGGCGTGGCGATCTACCGGGAGGAAGACTGCCGCAACGAGACCCGCGGCGACTGGTACCTGCGCCAGCTTGCCGGCTCGAGCAACCTCACCGGCGGGCGCTGGTTCCATGTGGCCACCGGCCACCTGAGCCATCAGATCGAGCACCACCTGTTCCCCGACATGCCGGCACATCGCTACCCCGAGGTGGCGCCGAAGATCCAGGCGCTGTGCGCGAAATACGGCCTGCGCTACAACAGCGGCAGCCTGTGGCGGCAGTACTGGACGGTGATGAAGCGCATCGTCGTCAACACGCTGCCGCCCCGCGCGATGGCGCCGGCGGCCTGAGGCCTCAGAGCGGGTAGACGAGGCCGGCGCGCAAGCCCGTCAGGCCGGAGCCGACGCGCTGCAGCTCGACGCGCAGCGCCAGCGGCTCGCGCACCAGCACATGCAGGCCCAGGCCGACCAAGGGACGGGCGCGGTCGCCGTTGGGCAGTGCGTCGGCGAGCCCGCTGCGCAGCTGCGCCACGCCGGCCCGCGCGTAGGCGTTGAAGACGCCATCGATCGGGATGCGCCACAGGCCGGTGGCCTCGATCAGATGACCGGCAGCCTCGCGGCTGACCAGGTGGTCGCTGCCCAGGCGGCGCGCGCCGACTTCAAACGCGAGATGGCGGTGCGCCACCCAGCCGACGATCAGTCCCGCTCCCTGGCCGCGCCAGCGCGGCTCCTCCAGCCGGGTCGCGCTGGCTTCCAGGCCGACATAGAACTGCGCCTGTGCCGCCTGGCACAGAAGGGCCGCAAGCAGGCCGGCGATCGAGCGTTTCAGGGTCACGTCGAAATTCCTCGTCAAGGCCGCGCAGTGTAGGCAGGCCGCTCCAGAGGCCGACCCCAGCGGCGTGCCGACAATGCGGCCCCATGAACCCCGTTCCCGGCGCCGCAGCGCTCCGCTGCGGGCCCGTCGACGGGCTCAAGCTGATCGCCGCGCAACTCATCGTCTGGCACCACGCGCTGCTCTACGGCCCGCTGGCGGCGGCCGCCGAAGCGCAGGCACCCGCACTGGCCGGCTGGCTGCAGCGCTACGGTCGCTTCGCCGTCCAGGCCTTCCTGGTCGCCGGCGGCTTCCTGGCGTTGCGCGGCCTGCTGCGCAGCCGCGCCCCCGCGTCCGAGCTGCTGCTTCGCCGCCATCTCCGGCTGGCCCTGCCCTTTGTCGCCGCGCTGCTGCTGACGCTGCTGGCGCACGCGCTGACCGCCCGCCAGCTCCCCGAGCTGCTGCCCGAGGACGCCGGCGGCCTGAACCTACTCGCCCACGCGATGCTGCTGCAGGGCGTGCTGGGCATGGAGTCGCTGATCACCGGCGCCTGGTATGTGGCCATCGACTTCCAGCTCTACGCGCTGCTGCTGGCCGCCCTGCTGCTGGCCCGGCGCGGCCTGCCGCTGACCCTGCTGCTGACCGTCGCGGTGCTGGCATCGGCCTGGCTGTTCAACCGATACCCGGCCGGCGACGACTGGGCGCCCTACTTCTTTGCCGCCTATGGCCTGGGTGCGCTGGCGGCGCTGCCCGGCGCGCGCCACCGCAGCGGCCTGTGGCTGGTCGCCGCCGGCGTGGCCGCGTCACTGCTGCTGGAGTTCCGCGGCCGTCTGCTGCTGGCGCTGCTGCTGGCGCTGGCGCTGCAGGCGCTCGCCGATCGCCCCTTGCCGGCCCGGTTGCGCGACGCCGCCAGCGGCCTGGCCGACCGCAGCTTCGCGCTGTTCCTGACGCATTTCGCGGTGCTGCTGCTTGGCAACGCGGCGTTCCAGTGGCTCGGGGGGCCGCCCTGGGTCTGGCTGCTCGGGTGCTGGCTGGTGGCGCAAGGCGCCGCTGACGCGTTCCACCGCTGGGTCGAGCGGCCGCTGGCGCGCTGGGACGCGCTCGCCACCCTGGGCGCCTGGCGCCGGCAGCCGGTGCGAGCCTGGCGGCTGCTGCCGCTGACCGGCGCCCTCTGGGCGCTGGAGCTGGCCGCCGACCTGACCTAGGGTCGCCAGACCATCGCCGGCAGCGCCTGCTCGCCCAGGTGCTGCTGCAGCAGGCGCCACAGGCTGCCGTCGTCGCGCAGCCCGGCCAGCGCGGCGCGCAATGCCTTGGCATCGGCGGCGCAGATGCGGCTGGCCTCGATCTGCAGGCCGCCCACGGTCTGGCCGGCCTCGGGCAACGACCGTGAGCGCAGTGCCTGCCAGTCGTAGGACTCGGTGTGCATCACGCGCTGCATCAGCGGCATGCTGAAGGCGGCGTGGACATGGCCGACGGCGAGCGTGCGCAACAGCGCGCTGGGATCGCGCGAAGGCTCGACCCGTGCCGGCGGCAACGCGTCCAGGCGCTTGTCGACCCAGGCGCTGACGGTGCCGGTGGACAGGCGGCCGAAGATCACCGTCGGATCGGCGAGCAGTGCGTCCAGCGCACGACCGGCATGGCTGGCGCGCACCCAGAGCAAGGGCGTGGCCACCAGCAGCGGCACGATCTCGGGCCGTTGCGGCGTCCACAGCCGCAGCCCCAGCACCGGCAGTTCGCGCCGCTCCAGCATGCGCACCAGGCGGGCCAGCGGGTAGGCACGGACCTGCAGCCGGAAGCCAGTGCGCTCGGCGGCCAGGCGGACGAGGTCGGGGAGCAGTCCGCCGGCTCGCCGGCGATCGGCCTCCTCGTAGGCGAGATGGCCCGAAATGCCGAGACCGACCTCGTAGCCGCCCGCGGCGCAGGCCGGCCCGGCCCGGGCAGCCCCGGCGATGGCGCCGAGCAGCGCCAGCAGCAGCGGCCGCCGTGACGCCGGCATGGCTCAGCCCAGGCCCTGCTGCGCCAGCTGCCAGCCCAGCTCGGCGACCGGCTTGGCAAGCGCTCCTTGGGCCACCGCCTGCTGGCTGCTCGCCGTGCCCTGGCGCGCCCGCGCGGCGACGCCCTGCATGATGGCGGCGAGCCGGAACAGGTTGTAGGCGAGGTAGAAGTTCCAGCGCTCGCCGACCTTGAGGCCGCTGCGCGCCTCGTAACGCGCGCAGTAATCGTTCAGGCTGGGGATGCCGGCCGCGGCCAGGTCCACGCCCGCCAGCCCGCGCATCGGCCCGGGCGGCGCGATCCAGGCCAGCAGGTGGTAGGCGAAGTCGGCCAGCGGATCGCCAAGCGTCGACAGTTCCCAGTCGAGCACGCCAAGCACCGTCGCCTCGCCGCGCGCGAACACCAGGTTGTCGAGCCGGAAGTCGCCATGCACCAGCCGGGTGGCGACGTGCTCGGGCGCGGGTGCGTTCGCCGGCAGCCATTCGATCAGCCGCTCCATCGCCGGGTTCGGCTCGTCGGCAAACGCCGAGGCGCGGTACTGCTTGGTCCAGCGGCCGAGCTGGCGATCGTAGTAATTGCCGGGGGCGCCGTAGTCGCGCAGGCCCAGCGCGTCCAGGTCCACGGTGTGGATGGCGGCGATGGTCGCGTTCATCGCGTCGAAGATCGCCGCGCGCTGCTCGGCAGCGTGATCTTTCAGCCGCGGGTCCCAGTGGACCTCGCCGTCGAGCATCTGCATGACGTAGAAGGCGCGGCCGAGCAGGGCCTCGTCCTCGTGCAGCAGCAGGATGCGCGGCACCGGCACCTTGGAACCGGCCAACGCCCGCTGCACGCGCACCTCGCGTTCGATGGCATGGGCCGAGGGCAGCAGCTGCGCCACCGGCCCGGGCTTGCAGCGCATCACGTAGCGCTGGCTCGGCGTGATCAGCTGGAACGTGGGGTTGCTCTGGCCGCCGTTGAAGCGTTCGACGCGCAGCGGCCCCTCGAAGCCTGGAACCTGCGCGCTCAGGCAGGCCTGCAGCGCGGGCAGGTCCAGCCAGGGTTCGTCGGCGGGGCGGGTGCCGGCAAAGCTGCTCATCGAGGGTCTCCTGGGAAGGTCGCGATCATCGCCGCGTCAGAATGGTCCGCATCATGGCCCTTCTTGACGAGAACCAGCAGGCGACGCTGCAGCGCAACCCTTGGTTCGCCGCGCTCGAGGCGCCGCTGCGCGCAGCCATCGTGAAGCACGCGCTGCTGCGCCAGCTGCACGATGGCGAGCTGCTGTTCCGGCGCCTCGATGCAGGCGCCGACTGGTACGCGGTGCTCGAAGGCGCGCTGAAGGTCGGTGCGGTCAGCAGCCAGGGGCGCGAACTGACGCTGACCTATCTGGAGCCCGGCGCCTGGTTCGGCGAGATCTCGATCTTCGACGGCCAGCCGCGCACCCATGACGCGCAGGCGCAAGGCGCGACCACGGTGCTGCAGTTGCCGGGGCCGGCGTTCGAGACCGTGTACGCCGCCTACCCCAGCTTCGCCCGCGCGATGCTGAAGCTGCAGTGCGAGCGCCTGCGCCTGCTGTTCGGTGCGCTCGAGGAGGCCAACTCGCTGCCGCTGGAGCAGCGCCTGGCGCGCCAGCTGCTGAACCTGGCGCGCAGCCACGGTCGGACCGAGCCGGATGCGACGCTGCGCATCGCGCTGCACCTGCCGCAGGACGCGCTGGCGCAGCTGCTGGGCACCAGCCGCCAGCGCATCAACCAGGCGCTGAAGACCTGGGAGCGCGAGGGCCTGCTGCGCCAGCGCTACGGTGAGATCGCCCTCATCCAGCAGCCCCGGCTGCGCGAACTGGCCGAAGGAGGCCCATGAGACTGCAAGACTTTCAACACCGCGGCGACGGCTGCCTGCCCGGCCACCTCGGCATCCGCATCGTCGCGCTCGCCGAGCGCAGCCTGCGCGGCGAACTCAGCGTGCAGCCGTTCCTGCTCGCGCCGAACGGCTACCTGCACGCCGGCAGCGTGGTCACCCTGGCCGACACCTGCTGCGGATATGGCTGCATCGCCAACCTGCCGCCGGGCGCGGAGAACTTCACCACCGTCGAGCTGAAGAGCAATCACCTGGGCACGGCCCGCGAGGGGCTGATCGAATGCACCGCCAGCGCCGTGCACCTGGGTCGCACGACCCAGGTCTGGGACGCGGTGGTGACGCATCAGGGCAAGACCCTGGCGCTGTTCCGCTGCACGCAGCTGCTGCTCTACCCCAGCCAGGCGACCAGGCCGGCCACCAGCAGCTGAAGCGCCAGCGCGCCGGCGATGAGGCCGCCGTAGCGCGACCCGCCGGCGCCCAGCGCGACCAGGCTGCGCGTCAGCGAGTTGGCGCCCAGCGCCAGCAGCAGCGCGGTGGCGAGCAGTTCCGGCGTGATGCGCGCTTGCGCCGCCAGCGCCGCCAGCGACGGCAAGGCCGCATGAGCGTCCGCCAGGCCGGCCAGCAGGGCGCCGCCCAGCACGCCCAGCTCACCGAGCTGCTGCTGCGCGAAACCGACGGCGGCACTGACGCCGCTGAGCAGCAGCGCCAGCAGCAGGGCTTCGCGCGGCCGCAACGGACGACGCCCCGGCACGGCCGCGGCGCCGCCATCGCGCGGCGCCAGCAGCCAGGCGCTGACCAACGAGGTCAGCAAGCCGGCGGCCGCCACCGGCAGCCACTGGCGCAGCAGATGCGGTGCAATCGGCCCCAGCATCAGCAGGGTCTGCAGCCAGGTCGCCGCGGTCGACATCAGCGCCGCCGCGGCGAAGCCGCGCAGCGCCTGCGGCTGCGCGCGCACCTGGCCGCCGAAGCTGGCCACGGTGGCGGTGCTGGACACCAGGCCGGCGAACAGGCCCGAGACCAGCAGGCCGGCGCGACTGCCCAGCAGGCGCAGCGCGACGTGGCCGAGCGCCTGCAGCACAAGCAGCAGCAGCACCAGGCCGCCGAGCTGCCGCGCACTGACGCCGCCCAGCCAGGTCAGCCGCTGGGCCGGCAACAGCGGCAGCACGAGCAGCGCCAGCGCGGCGAGCAGCAGGCCGTCGTGCAACTCCTCGTCCCGCAGCACGCGATGCGCGAAATGATGCAGGCGGGCACGCATCGCGAGCAGCGCCGTGAGCAGCAGCGCGGCGATCGCCGCCCACAGCGGTCGGGACAGCGCCAGCGCGCCGATCAGGTAGGTGGCGAGCAGCGCCAGCTCGGTGGTCATGCCGGGATCGCGGAGCTGCTCCCGCTGCCGGCGCGTCGACGCGACCAGCATCGCCAGGCCGACGAGGCCGCCGGCGATCAGCCAGTCGCTGGCCAGCAGGCTCGCCAGCGCGCCGGCCAGCGCAGCGACGGCGAAGCTGCGCAGGCCGGCGATTTCGCGATCCGGCCCGCGGCCCTTGCGGCGTTCGCGCTCGAGCCCGACCAGCAGGCCGCAGCCCAGCGCCACGGCGAGGCCACGTGCGGTGGCGGCATCCAGGGTCTCCCACATGCCGGCATCATCGCCGGCCGCCGATCAGGCGACGCGGCAGCATTGCCGCATCAGGCGACGCGACAGCCTTGCCGCATCAGGCGACGCGACAGACCTTCAGCATGTTGGTGCCGCCGGGGTAGCCCATCGGCTCGCCGCAGGTGATCGCGTAGGTGTCGCCCGGCATCAGCACGCCGCGCTCGACGAGCAGCTTCTCGGCCGCCAGCAGCGCCGCGTCGCGGTCGTCGAACTTCGGCATCAGCAGCGGATAGACGTTGCGATACAGCGCCATCTTGCGCTGGCTGATCGGCTGCGTGGTCAGCGCGTAGATCGGCACCTTGATGCGGTGGCGGCTCATCCACAGCGCCGTCGAGCCTGACTCGGTCAGCGCGAGGATGGCCTTGCAGCCCAGGTGATGCGCGGTGAACAGCGCCCCCATCGCGATCGACTGGTCGATGCGCGCGAAACGGCGGTCGGCGAAGTCGGTCTCCAGGCTGACGTACTCGGCGCGCTCGGCCTCCAGCGCGATGTTCGCCATCTGCTCGACCGTCTCCACCGGGAACTTGCCGGCCGCGGTCTCGGCGCTGAGCATCACCGCGTCCGTGCCGTCAAGCACGGCGTTGGCGACGTCGCTGACCTCGGCGCGCGTCGGCACCGGGTTGACGATCATCGACTCCATCATCTGCGTCGCCGTGATGGTCAGCTTGTCCATCTCGGCGGCCATCTTGATCATGCGCTTCTGCAGCGCCGGCACCGCCGCGTTGCCGACCTCGACGGCCAGATCGCCGCGCGCCACCATGATGCCGTCGCTGGCCTTCAGGATCGCCTCGAGCTGCGGGATTGCCTCGCTGCGCTCGATCTTCGCGATCAGCGCCGCCTTGTGGCGGTAGGGTTCGCCGGCGACGTTGGCCAACTGCCGGGCGAGTTCCATGTCGGTGGCGTTCTTCGGGAAGCTCACCGCCAGGTACTCGCACTGGAACGACATCGCGGTCTTGATGTCCTCCATGTCCTTGCCGGTCAGCGCCGGTGCGGTGAGTCCGCCGCCCTGCTTGTTGATGCCCTTGTTGTTGGACAGCTCGCCGCCCATCTTCACCGTGGTGTGCACCGCCGCGCCGCGCACCGCGTCGACGGTCAGCACCAGCAGGCCGTCGTTGAGCAGCAGGGTGTCGCCCGGTTTGACGTCGCGCGGCAGCTCCTTGTAGTCGAGGCCGACGGCGTTGACGTCGCCCGGTTCGGTGCGGTCGGCATCGAGCACGAAGGACGCGCCGTTGACCAGCATCACCTTGCCCTCGAGGAACTTGCCAACGCGGATCTTCGGGCCCTGCAGGTCGGCCATCAGCGCGACCTCCTTGCCGACCCGCTTGGCGGCGGCGCGCACCGCGGTGGCGCGGTCGATGTGGTCCTGGGCCTTGCCATGGCTGAAGTTCAGCCGCACCACGTCGACGCCGGCGCGAATGAGCTGCTCCAGCACTTCGGGGCTGGACGAGGCGGGACCCAGGGTGGCGACGATCTTCGTGGCGCGGCTCATGGCGATGTAACTCGATTACGCAATCCGGCGATTATGCGATTACATCGGCGCGCCGGGTTGGGCTTGACGAAGGGTGTTGCATTGCCGGCCACCGGGGGCAGCCCGCGGCAGCTTCTCGAACGCCGCCGTCTCGGCCCAGGATCGCCGGCAGAGAGCCCCGCCCGCTATCAGGTCGCAGAGCCTACGCGATCGCCGTGACCGCCGTCTGCCCGGCACGGCGGTGCAGCTTGGTGAACGCCGGCAGGCCGGCCAGCAACTGCCGGCCGAAGTTCGTCTGCGTCAGCCGGGGGTCGTAGCAGACGATGGTGGCGCGGTCCTGCTCGCTGCGGATGCCGCGGCCCGCCCACTGGTTCAGGCGCACGCCCGTGGCCGGCACGACCAGCTCGACGAAGGGGTTGCGGCCGCGCGCGCTGAGCCACTCGGCGCGCGCCTCAGCCACCGGATCGGTCGGCGTCATGAAGGGCAGCTTCGGCAGGAACACCCATTCGCATTCCCGCCCCGGCAGGTCCAGGCCCTCGCCGAAGCTCTGCAGTCCGACCAGCACAGCACGCTCGCCGTCGCGAACTGCCTTGCGGTGCTCGCGCAGCAGCTGCTCGCGCGGCGCCTCGCCCTGCACCCGCATCTGCCGCCGCAGACCGGGCGGCAACGCGGCCACCAGCGTGCGCAGCTGGACCCAGGAGGAGCACAGCACCAAGGCACCGTACTCGACCGCCTCCAGGTCGCGGGCCAGCAGCTGCGCCACCTCCAAGGTGTGCGCGTTCTGGTCCTTCGGGCTGGCACGGGTGTCGGCCACCAGAAAACGGCCCTGGGCGGCGTAGTCGAAGGGGCTGTCGACGGCCAGCGCCTGAACCCCGGGATCGCCGGCCAGTCCGGCCTCGCGCAGGAAGAAGTCGAAGCGGCCGAGCGCCCGCAGCGTCGCCGAGGTGATCACCGCGGCGCGCAGCCGGCTCCACAGCTGGCTTCTGAGCACGCTGCCGGCGAACAGCGGCGACGCCTTCGCGCTGATGCGCAGCTGGTCCATCGCCGCTTCGAAGTCCAGCCATTTCGCCGGCGGCGGCTCGCCGTCCCGCGGCGTCTGCTGCATCAGCTGCGCCAGCTCCAGCAGATCACCCAGGCGCTTGAACGGCGGCCCGATCTCCGCCACCTGCAGCGTCACCAGCGGCGACAGGTCCTCATCCTCCTGTCGCGCGGCGCGCATCCAGGCGCTCAGCTCCGAGGCGCGGTCATGCAGGCGCTGAGCCTGCTGCTCGACCGCCTGCCAGAGCGCCGGCAGCCCCTCGGGCCAGACGCCCTCGGGCAGGCGGATGCGCGTGCTGCGCGGCCCTTCCTCGGCACTCTCGCCGCGCAGGGCCTCGATCGCCTGCGGTCCGAGCGTCTCCATCAGGCCGCGCACCAGGTCGTCGAGCGACTGCGTCAGCAACGCGGCACTGCCATCAAAGCCCTGACCCGGGTAACGCAGGCTGGAGGCGGCGGTCTGCAACGCCTTCTCCAGGCGCAGCAGCCAGCGCCGCTCGGTCAGCGAAGCCTCACAGGCGAAGTGCGCGAGCGCCGTCGCCGGCAGGTGATGGCCCTCGTCGAAGACATAGATCGCGCGATCGCCACTGGGCAAGGCGCTGAAGTCGGAGCGCAGCGAGCTGAGCACCAGGTCGTGGTTGGTGATCAGCACCTCGGCCTTGCTGGCCGCGCGCTTGGCATCGAAGTAAGGACATTCGTTGAACTTCGGGCAGCTGCGGCTGGTGCAAGAGGCACGATCACCGCCGATCGCCGGCCACAGCGCCAGGTCGTCGGGCTGCAGCGAGTCGCGCTCGCCGTCCCAGGCGCTGCTGGCCAGACGCTGACGCAGCCGGGCCAGGCGCTCGGGCGCGCCGCTGAGCGGCGGCAGCGCGGGACCGCCGTCGGCGTCGACGAGATCCAGCGGCTCTTGCTCGCCGCTCGCCGCCTGGTCGAGCTTGACCGGGCAGACATAGCGCCCCCGGCCCTTCAGCAAGGCGACCGTGGCCGGCACCTCCAGCGCGGCCGCCAGGTCCGGCAGATCCTTGAGCAGCACCTGCTCCTGCAACGCCACGGTGGAGGTGGACACGACCAGCTTCACGCCCTGCTGACGCGCCAGCAACAGGCCGGCGGCCAGGTAGGCGCGCGTCTTGCCCACGCCGGTGCCGGCCTCGAGCACCACGGCCTGCAATTCGCCCTCAGGCGCGAAGCGCGCCTCGGCCAGCCCGCTGGCGATCGCGTGCAGCATCTGTCGCTGGCCGGCGCGCGCCGTTGAGCCCGGCAAAGCGGCAATCAGCGCGTCGTACAGCGCATCGAGGCGTTCATGCATGGTCGGTGCCGATAATAGGAAGCATCAGAGGCGCAGCCGCGCCTCTTCGTTTTGAGTTCATCATGAGCGAGTCACCCGCCACGCCAGAGACCCCAGCAGCCGTCGAACCGGTGCGCGACGCGCAGGCCGCCGGTGCGCTGCTCAAGCAGTTGTTCCCCGTCCTCTTCAACGGGCCGGCCAAGCCGATCCAGCTGAAGGTCCAGCAGGCCATCGAGGCACGCGCGCCGGGGCGCTTCACCCGCAAGGCCCTGTCGGGCTTTCTGGCCCGCCATACCGCCAGCACCAGCTACCTGCTGGCGCTGACGAAAAGCGAGCATCGCTACGACCTCGACGGCCAACCCGCCGGCGAGCTCAGCGCCGAGCATCGCGAGGCGGCCAAGAAACTGCTCGCCGAACGGCGCGAGCGCGTCAAGGCGCGAGAGCAGGAAATCGAAACCGCGAGGCGCTGGCGCCTCGACCTGTTGCGGGACTTCGAGACCAGCAAGTTGTCGCGGACGAACTTCTGCGCCCTGAAGGGGGTGGCCGAGGCGCAACTGGACGCGCTGCTGGAGCAGGCGCGTACCGAGCGTGCGGCCTTGCCGCCGGCACCGCCGCGCGGCGAGCAGCGGCGCGACGGTCGGCCGCTGCGACGCGACGATCGCCGCCCTCCGCGCAACGGCGAGGCACGTCAGCCGACCGGCCGACCGGCCAAGCCGGTCAAGGGCTGATCAGCGCGGTTCGCAGGCGGGAGCGCAGACGCGCTCCTGCCGGCCCAGCACCTTGATCGACCGCAGGCTGCCCGGCAGCCGGTGCTTGCCACACTTGAAGCATCTGCGCATGTTGCCGCTGCCGAAGAAGGGCGAGCCGTTGAGCTTGGCCTCGAAGCGCAGGCCGTCCTCGCGGATCTCGGTGTGGGTGTCTGAAGTCGTCATGCAGCCGCCGGTTGTGAGAGGCGGGCGCATGCTAGGCCGGTCAGATGACCGTTCGACTAGCGGCTTGCCCTATCAGGGCTTCTTCGTGGCCAGCTGCTCTTCGAGTTCCTTGCAGGACGGCGCGCAGACCGGCTGGCTCTTGCCCAGCAGCTTGCGCGACTTCAGCATCGCACGCGGGCGATGCTTGCCGCACAGGAAGCAGGACATCGTGGCCGCGCCGAAGGAGGAGGTGGCCGCGAAGGGCGAGCCTGGAGCCTTGGACTTGTAACGCAGGCCATCGGCCTCGATCAGGGTCTTGGTGGTGTCCTTGGCCACGCTGTTCCTACCTTTGAGTTGTTGGCGAGCAGAAGTTGCGTATTCTCGCTCAAGCCAAGCCGGGGCCCGCTCCGGTCAAGCCCCAGCGAATTGGGGGGCGCGTCGCTGCACCCAGGCAGCAAGCCCTTCGGCCAGGTCCGCCGAGGCGGCGCAACGCGCCATGTCGGCGGCAAGTTGCTGGCGATCGAGACGATCGCCGGCGATCGCGTTCAGATGCCGCTTCATGCCCGACTGCGCCAGCGGCGCCAAGGCCAGCAACCTGGCCTGCCAGCGCAGCAGCAGGCTGTCCAGGTCTTCATCCATGTCGTCGAGGAATCCCGCCCGCAAGCGCTCGACGTCGCTCCAGACCTCGCCCGCCAGCAGCAGGCGCTTGGCCGCGGCCAGCCCCAGGCGGCTGATCAAGCGCTGCATGCCGCCGCCGTAGAAGTGCAGCCCAAGTCGGGCTGCCGGGATGCCGATCCGGCCCCTGGCGGCGCCGAGGCGGAAATCGCAGGCCAGCGCCAGGTCGACGGCACCGCCCCAGGCATCGCCCTGGATCAGCGCCAGCGTCAGCTGCGGCAGCGACTCCCAGTCCGCGGTCAGCGCCTCGAACAGCGCCGGCGCGTCGACCTTGTCCACGGCATCGATCTGGAAGCCGGCGCAGAAGTGAGTGCCCGCGCCGCGCAACAGCACGAGGCGCAGGTCGGGCCGGCCGCGCAAGCTGGCGATGTGCGTGTGCAGCGTCTCGATGTCGTCCAGCGACAGCCGGTTCGCCAGCTGCGGACGCTGCAGCCAGACGGTTGCGCAGTCGCCGTCCAGCTGCAGTCGCGGCGTTTCATTCAGGGTTTTCACCATGGCTTGGCGTTTCCGGCTTGCTTTGGTGAGGGCCACCCCCAGCTGCCTGCGCTGGTGTGAGGCCCGGCACCTAGAATCGTGGGCTTTGCGCGACCTCCGTGAGGGAGGCGCGTCCATTGTTTCACTGGCCACCCGCGTCCGGGTGGCGCCACCCCGAGGTCGCTGCACCGTGTTGATTTCCACCGCTTTCGCCCAGACCACCGGCGCTGCCGGCTCGCCCGAGTCCAGCCTGCTGAGCTTCCTGCCCTTGGTGGCGATGTTCGTGGTGCTGTACTTCATCATGATCCGCCCGCAGATGAAGCGCCAGAAGGAGCACAAGGCCATGATCGAGGCGCTCGCCAAGGGCGACGAGGTGGTCACCGCCGGCGGCCTGCTGGGCAAGGTCGCCAAGCTCGGCGACAGCACGCTGAGCGTCGAACTGGCGCAGGGCGTCGAAGTGCAGATGCAGCGCTCGGCCGTGGTGCAAGTCCTGCCCAAGGGCACCCTGAAGTAAAGCCCCCAGGTCCCCGGATGCGCGGCGCTCCTGCAGAGGAGCGCCGTGCGCGGGCCGCTACGGCGCCCCGATGGTGACCGCTCTGGCAAGGAATCGAAGATGAATCGCTACCCGCTCTGGAAGTACCTGGTGCTGGCGGTGGCGCTGTTGATCGGCCTGATCTACACGCTGCCCAATTTCTACGGAGAGGCGCCGGCGGTGCAGGTCTCCAGCGCCCGCGCCGTCATCAAGGTGACGCCCGAGGTCAAGCAGCGGGTGGAGGCGGCCCTGACGGCCGCCAAGATCAACGCCGACTTCGTGCAGCTCGAGGGCAACTCGGTGCGCGCTCGCTTCAACGACACCGACGTGCAATTGAAGGCCAAGGACGCGATCGCCGCGGCGCTGAACCGGGATCCCGCCAACCCTGATTTCATCGTCGCGCTGAACCTCGTGTCGGATACGCCGCAGTGGCTGACCAAGCTGCATGCGTTCCCGATGTACCTGGGCCTGGACCTGCGCGGCGGCGTGCACTTCCTGATGGAAGTGGACATGCGCTCGGCGATCACCAAGCGCGTCGAGTCGCTCGTCGGCGACACCCGCAGCATGCTGCGCGAGAAGGGGATCCGGCATGCCGGCGTCAGCCGTGACGGCAATCGCCTGTCGATCGCGTTCCGCGACGCGGCGACGCGCACCGCCGCGATCAATCTGTTGACCGATCGCCTGCCCGACGTCGCCTGGACACCGAGCGGTGAGGGCGAGAACCTGCAACTCAACGGCGAGCTCAAGCCGGCCGCCATGGTCGCGGTGCAGGACGCCGCCCTGAAGCAGAACATCACCACGCTGCACAACCGCGTCAACGAACTCGGCACCTCCGAGCCGGTGATCCAGCAGCAGGGTCTGAACCGCGTCGTCGTGCAACTGCCCGGCGTGCAGGACACCGCCAAGGCCAAGGACATCATCGGCCGCACCGCGACGCTCGAGGTGCGCATGGTCGACGACGGCGCCGAGGCGATGGCGGCGCTGACCGGCGGCGGCCCGGTGCCCTTCGGCACCGAGCGCTTCCTCGAGAAGGGCGGCCAGGCGCTGATCCTGAAGCGTCAGGTCATCCTGACCGGCGACAACCTCAGCGACGCCCAGGCCGGTTTCGACGAGAACCAGCAGCCGGCCGTGAACCTGACGCTGGACTCGCGCGGCGCACGCATCTTCAAGGACGTGACGCGCGAGAGCATCGGCAAGCGCATGGCCATCGTGCTGTTCGAGAAGGGCAAGGGCGAGGTCGTCACCGCGCCGGTGATCCGCGGCGAGATTGGCGGTGGTCGGGTGCAGATCTCCGGCGCGATGAGCACCGCCGAGGCCGCCGACACCGCGCTGCTGTTGCGTGCCGGCTCGCTGGCGGCGCCGATGGAGATCATCGAGGAGCGCACGATCGGCCCGACCCTGGGCGCCGACAACATCCAGCGTGGCTTCGATTCGGTGAAGTGGGGCTTCATCGCCGTCGCCGGATTCATGTGCGTGTACTACATGCTGTTCGGCATGATCAGTGCGATCGCGCTGGGTTTCAACCTGCTGCTGCTGGTGGCGGTGTTGTCGATGCTGCAGGCGACGCTGAGTCTGCCGGGCATGGCCGCGATCGCGCTGGTGCTGGGCATGGCGATCGACTCCAACGTGCTGATCAACGAGCGC
>Ga0164290_1001114_pt1 | contig 52195 bp, 39 predicted proteins | sample Micstemetagenome_FD_108782 | JGI IMG/M metagenome (GOLD analysis project Ga0164290, IMG submission 108782) | Contaminated culture microbial community from soil near Moab, Utah, USA - Microcoleus steenstrupii SON62 (Illumina Assembly) | ecosystem: Environmental > Terrestrial > Soil > Soil crust...
AGGCAGGCCACCAGAATCGCTGCCAGGCGACCGAACTGAAAGGTGGGCCTGTCGCAGAGCGAGTGCTGGGCGCCGTGCCGTCGACGCATCGGCATGTCGATCGGCCTTCGTTTCAGGCCGAGCGGAGTACCGTGATGGCATGCCACCAAGGCCAAGTTCGCCTAATCCGTGGCTCTCTTCGGCCGCACCACTTCGGTCGCCAGGCCGACCATCTCGAGCACTCGCACGGTCCACCACGTGAAATCCACCTCCCACCAGTGATGACCGTGGGCCGCGGCCTGCTGCTGGGCATGGTGGTTGTTGTGCCAACCTTCGCCGTGGGCGAGCAGGGCGACGAGCCAGTTGTTGCGGCTGTTGTCGTCGGTCTCGTGCGAGCGATAGCCCCACACGTGCGAAAGCGAATTGACCGACCACGTCACGTGCCACACAAACACCGTCCGCAGAAAGACGCCCCACACGAGCAGGCTCGCGCCAAACTGCACGCCGCTCCAGTAGCTGCCTGACCAGGCCCAGCCGATCGCCAGCCCCGCCGCAAAGAAGAGCACTGCATGGGCTACATAGACCCACAGCCAGCGCAGCTGCCGCTCGAACCACAGATAGAACGGCTGACGCAGCAGGTCGCGGGCGTAGCGATCGTAAAAGTCGGCTGAATCGGTTTCCCGATTCACAACCAGCAGCCAGCCGACATGTCCCCACAGGAAATTGACCAGCGGACTATGCGGATCGGGCTGTTCGTCCGAATGCTGATGATGTCGCCGGTGCAGCGCCACCCAGCGGGCCGGAGTATCCTGCAAGGTGCAAACGCCCAGCGTAGCTAGCGAATACTCCAGCCACTTCGGGCACTTGAAGCCCCGATGCGTGAGCAGCCGATGATAGCCCAGCGTCACCCCCAGCATGCCGAAAAAGTAGTGCCCCGCGATGCACAGCACCACGCCCGTCCAACTGAAGAACCAAGGCAAAAACGCGAGCAGCGCGAACAGGTGCACCACTGCGATACTGATAGTGTACGGCCACAGCACTCGATATGGCTGAGTGCCGGCGGGGGACGGTTGCCGGCCGCGCCGCGCGCCGAGCGAAGGAACGCTCGATTCAAACGAAGCTTCAGGGACCGACTCGGTACGCGGAGAGACAGTGGCCATGCAAACTCGCAAGACAATCGGCGACCGCGGAAGAGCTACGGTGTAGCCGAACTAAAGTTGACTCATTCAATCTGTGAGGTGCCGACTCCGCCGGCGGCCGCCTAGTGCGACCCGCTCATCCCGAAACGAACCAGCAGCCTAAGGCCATTTTTGCGGTACCGCCACGGTTTTCCGGAAAAATGTGAGAGAATAACGCTGATAGCGGCCAACCGAACGAGCTAGCAGCCCACGCATCCCAAATCGCGAAATTCAGGTAAACTATCCGGCCGCAAAATGGGAATCTCCAAAGATCGCGAATTGAGATGGCTGCAAGCGAACCCCGTAAACCGCACGGCGTCACTTTCCACGGCAAACAGCTTACTGTGAACTGTCTAGGAGGAACTCCGTCCGTACTTACGGGCAACTGACCGCGGGAAACTGATCACTGAAAACGGCCGCAAAGCGGCCCGCCGGCCAGGTGGCGAAATTGGCAGACGCACAGGACTTAAAATCCTGTGGTGGGTAATCCACCGTACGGGTTCGATCCCCGTCCTGGCTACTTTCGATCTAAAGCTTATGAACCGGCGCGAGAACGGCCGGGTATGTCTCACGCGTCTGCCGCACGCGTGGCTGCGATTCTTGTTTCGCGAAGTTGGGCTTTGCCCACCTGGAAGCAAGGTGACGAAGCTCGGTAACTGTAATGGGCGTCGGCAAAGCCGGCCGCTTTGAGCCGCTCGATCACGTCCGCGTCGACTGGGACCTTCTGCACGACGGCGGCGGGCCCGGGTAGCGAAATCTCGCCAGTGATAGGTCGATCGGCGGTGAGCAGGTGCAGGTTGACCGTTCCGCCCGGCCGAAGGATGCGGTGGACTTCGCTCAGTCGGGCCGCAAGCTGATCAGTCGACAGGTTCTCGTTGAAAGTGCCTTGCAGCGAAACGCTGTCGACCGTGCCGTCGAGAATCGGCAGCCGAGCGGGGAACGGCTGACCGAGGCGGTGATTCCACAAGGCCGGTGGTGGGTCGTTCTCCGCAGCGGCAGGGGGCAAAACATCGCTCGGCACTTGGCCGGCGCCGCGATGCTCGATGTCTTCATCGAGCGTATAAATCTCCCACAGATTGCCATCGGGGTCGTGGACCCAAAACTTCGTCTGCCGGGCGTAGCAGCACTCGACCCCCTCCTCGCGGCGAGTCGAGATGCCGGCCAGTTCCAGGCGGCGCTGCACCTCGACCAGGGCCGCTGAGTCAGGCATGCGAAAGCCGAGGTGATTCAAGTTGCCACCGGGCTGAGCGGCGAACGGCTCGAGCGACAGCACGAGCGGCGGATCGTCCATCTCGAACTTGGCGTAGTCGGCGCGGCACTTCGCTGGTTCGCGGCCGAGGAACACGCGGAAAAACTCGACCGAACGATCGAGGCTCTTCACGTTCAGCGAAATATGAAACCGCGCACCGGCGGCTGGCTTCGGCGGATCGATGGTAGGCAACTCTAGTGAAACGCTCATGATGTTGGTTCCGATTCGAGGCACGGCAATTCGTCGAACAAGTCGCGCTCCCAAGCTCCCGCCGCGGCGTTGGGGACGGGAGTGAACGCAGCGACGAGGCCGAGCGTTGCGGCCGTGCCGGCAAAGGCAGTGAGAATGAAGTAGTACGAGCCGGTCATCGCTTGCGACCGGGCGACGACGAGCGGGCCGAGGGCCGACGCGAAAACCGTCATCATTTGAGCAAGCGACTGGATGCGCCCGAGCTGAGCGGGGCCGAAAGCATGCCCCCAGACGGCGAAAAACAGCACCGTGATCGCCCCGCCGGCCACGCCGTTCACCGCCGCACACGCGTATGCCTGAGGCGCAGTGTGAAGCAGAGGCAACGTCGCCGTAGTGGCGGCGAAGGTCAGCATTGCTCCGGCCAGCAGCCATTGCAGTGGCAACTTGCGAGCGATGCCGCCGACGACCAGATTGGCCACCATGCCGGTCAGCAAGCCGATGACCAGGCACGTCTGAAACACTCCCTCGCTCAGCCCTCGTTCCGCCAGTATGAACTGCTGAAACAGTGAAATGCCGGAGCTGACCATCCCGAACAGCGAAATACTGCCGGCAAATACCCAAAAACACGGCGTGAGAACAGCCTGCTGCCAAGTGGCACAAGCGCGGTTCGCTTTGGCAGTGTCTGGCGAAGCTTCAGCCTCGGAAAACTCGACGCCCGCATCTTGCGGCTGGCTGCGAGTAAGCAGCCACAGCACGACGGTCGCCGCTAAGAGCATGTAGGCGACTTCCATCCACGCACCGCGCCAGCCGATCTGCGTGACGCGGTAGCCCATCACGCCGGTGCCGACGGCCATCATCAGGCTCATCAGTACCGCGTAGGCTCCCATCGCGATGCCAATCCGTCGCTGGAACCACTTGCCGACCATCGTAATGCTCACGACCGAGAGCATGCTCTGCCCAATGCCGCGAGTCAGCGTTATCGCGACCAGCAGCGACCATTCATCGCGCAGCTGGCTCATCCAAGCCACCACACCGGCAAGCGCTAGCGTCGTCGCGCCGGCTACGTGTCGCAGACCAATCCGATCGACCAGCCAGCCGCAGGGAAGACAGAACAAGGCGCCGACAATCGTCGCCCAGAAGTTGATCACACCGAAATCTTCCTGCGAGATCGACGGAAAGTCGTCAAGCAGACGCTTCGTGATCAGGCCGAGGCCATGCGTCCGCCCCGGCAGAGTAGCAGCCATGGCCACCGCTGCCAGAGCCACCATCGCCCAGCCATAGTAAATGCCGTGTGAAGAAGGCTTTTTCATCAGCGAAACCAAACACCTGTCTTCCCGTACTCGGCATACTTCTTCACGAGCCACTCGTGAAACTGACGATAGTGCCGGTCGCGCTGCTCACCCCCATCGCGCCCTGCGTTGTAGCTCAAGTAGAGCTGCCGCCGCCAGGAAGCGCTGCCGTTGGGTGCCGAGCGATGGGGCGTGAAACCGCTGAACACGGCAATATCGCCCGGCTGCAGTTCTAGGACCACGCCGGTCGCTTCGTCGATCGTCTCGAGCGGCAATTGATGATACTCGCCGTCCTTGGGCGACAGGTAGCCTTGCTGGTGATAGCCCGGGAAAACCTCAGTCGCGCCGTTGGCCGCTTCGGTCGGATCGATAGCCACAATGACAGTGACAAAGCTCTCGGGAAACTTCGGCCAACCGATGTAGTCCTGGTGCAGCTGATATCCCTTCACGCCCGGCGGCTTGAAGATCAGCTTGTCCTTGAACAGGTGGGCCTCATCGCGGTACAGCTGCCGCAGCGGCGCGAGAATCCGCTCGTCGTAGGCGAAGAAGCGGCAAACCGGCCCGAGGTCGATCACCGGGTCGAAGCAATCGAACGTGCACTCGCCGGTGGTCGCATGATCCGACCAGCGGCAGCGAATGTTCTGCGTGTCGATGAGTTCCTTGCGTGCAATCAAATGCTCGGCTTCCAGGGCGAGTAGCTCGATCTCTTGTGCTGCGAATACATCACGCAGCACGAGAAACCCGTGATCGTCGTAATCGCGTATCTGGTCAATCGTCAGCGCGAGGGGCGCTACAGCGGAGCTGCTTATGGTAGACATGGTGGCAGATTCTTCAGGCAAGTTTCTTTACGGCAGTGTCGCGACTTCGCCGCCAGCGCGGGTTGATGCCGCGCGCCAGATGGTCAGATCGACCGTCTGCGACACGAAGTGCGTCGAGGCATCGCCCGACATCACGTTCACACCGCCTGGGTGGCGGCTGCGGGCAGCTCGCCAACCGAAGCCCGTGTACAGCGTTGACGGGTCATTCGACATGAACACACCCAGGCAATCGGGCACTTTGTGATTCGGCGGATAGTAGTGGTTGTAAAGCGTGGTGCGGAATTCGCCGTTGGCCCAGGAGAAACCGCGGCGGTTACTCACATTCCACTGGCTGGCCGAATCGCATCCGCTGTCGCTTAGCGGCGCGGACTGGACGAAGCGATAGACCGTCTGTGGCTGGCGCGTGGCATGCGAAGCATCGGAGGTGCTTTCCGGTCCGGTCCCAAGCAAGCTCTCCGAGAAGATTACTGTGTTGCTCGTGCCATCGGTCAGTTCGGCCAGTCGCATTGCCCGCCGCACAAAGAACGAGCCGTCGGTATCGAACGGACTTCCGCCGCCGCTGCCCGAACCTGCACAGGCAGCGTAGTTAGTCGGACCGAAGCCGGTCGCGACCGGCCCGCGTGTACTGTCGCTGGGACAAAGGAAAATAGGCACCACGAGCGCCACTCCCGCCGCATTCTGCGGGGCGATTCCGAAGCTCGGTGGCGTGTAGAGCGGGACGGTGAGATCGAGCGAGTTGTGGGCATTGGTCTGCTCGAGGTAAGGCGTGAGATGCGCGAGGACCGACCAGCGGTAGAAATTATGCGGAAAGCTGGGCGCGCCGGGATACTCCTTCGACTCCGATCCGACCGGTAGCTGCTTGTTAGCGTCCTCGAAGTTGTGCAGCGCAATGCCGAGTTGCCGCAGGTTGTTCAGACACGAAGCCCGTCGCGAGGCCTCGCGCGCCGCCTGAACCGCCGGCAGCAAGAGGGCGACCAGGACGCCGATGATTGCAATCACGACGAGCAATTCGACGAGCGTGAACGCGCTTCGCAGCAAACGCATGAACCGGACTCCCAGGAGCAACACTTTGATGGTTGTTAGAATGTGTAATCGTCAGAGTATTGCCTGTCAAGCGACCGCCCGACCGGGGCGACGATCGGAAAGGGAGGCCCCTGCAGAATCAGGGCAGCGTTTCATTGCGGTACAATTGCCAGACACCGAAAGCCGCTACGTTCATCCCTCGATTCGCTTTTCTATAAGTCCGACCATGGATAACTCACTCGCTCTGCTGGCCGATGAGGTGCGGCGGAAAACTTTGTGGCTGCTCGATGGCGTCGGCGAGCCGCAGGCCAGGTTTGCTGCGCCGGGTCTTTCAAACTCCATCCTGTGGCACGCGGGGCATGCGCTAGTGGTGGTCGAGAGTCTTTGCGTTGCTCCGGCCACCGGACAAGCGCCCGAACTGCCCCTCGGCTGGTTCGAGAAGTTCAGCTGGGACAGCCAGCCGCAAACGGTCCAAGATTGGCCCACGCTCGCCGAAGTAACCGAAGCCTTAGGGCAGCAACTGCCACGACTGATCGCGGCGATTCGTGCGGCCACGTCTGAGCAACTCGACCAAATCCTCGGACCACCCCACGATGCAACGCTCCGCTACCTGATCGTGCACGGCTTGCACGACGAGGGTAATCACCAGGGGGAGATTTGGCTGCTGCGAAAGATGTGGAACAGGTCGCGGGGTGGGTGAGCCTAAGTTCAGCTCCGAGGAAGGCGCGCTCGAGTGGGAAGCGATACTCGCATGGCTGCAATCAGAGAACTGACCTCGGACATTCTGGCTCAACTAGCCACGGATTTTCCGCCAAGCGAGTTGCAGGCCCGCTGTCAGCAGCTGGCGACCGCGTTCGGAGACGACCGCACGCGTCGATGTCTTGTTTGGGCGGCGCGGGGGCATGGTTGGTACTTTGATTTTCTGTGCCGATTGGATTATCGGGATGTCATCTCGGCCGCCGAAATGGCGCCGTTGGGCGGTCGGCTCTTACGATTTCAACCGTCCGATTCCTGAGGCCAAGGTCGAAGGCGAAACGCTGTGAAGGTCTGTCGCTCGGGTGTCAGTGGCGAATCCGGGACTCCTTCGTCGTCAGTTAGTTGAGCTTGATATTTCAGCCACGTGAGTTCCAGCCAACGTGTTACTTAGGCTCAACGCCATCACGGCCGAAGTACTGCCTGTCGCCTGAAACGTCTTTTACAATTTGCAATAAATTTATACAATGTATTCAGCTCCTTGACAAGCGGGTAGTGTGCGGAACGAGCGATCGACCTGCGGCTAGATCGAGGCGGGCCCCGTCGTTGGTGGGCCGAGCCGTTGGTGGGCCGAGCCGTTGGCGGAGAACGGCCAGCGGTGCGATGGGTTGTGAGATACAGCCAGAAGGGGGGTTGTGGCGATTGGATGCAGAAGTACTGAAAATGTGTTGTATTGTTTCTACATACATTTTCACCTAACAGCCGGCGTGGGAATGACTTCGTGCAAACCAACGGCGGGCGCAAGGGGTTGTAGAACGGTTCGCCAAACACCCGCCGTGACCCTAGTAACCGGTGTGCGACGCATGGTCGCCGGAGTGGCCGACGCTTGATTGCGGCGAGTGCAGAAGCCGCCTGGAATGGTCAACCCGCTGAAGTTGGGGGACGGTGGAACAGAGAAGGGGCGATGAGCGATCGGCGACGGCACCTACCGCCCCCCACGTTCTGACGGCTCGCTGGCCCCCTGCGCGGACATTGTGCTCTCTGACCACTCGTCGTCCAGGTTGTCTCCCTCATCGGTGACGAGGGCTTTGAGAATTCGACGGGTTGCGCGGTGGACCTGCTCGACGTCGGCTTTGTTCCAGGAGGTGTCAGCCCAGAGACGGTTGATGTACGCAGACCAAGTGGCGAACGGGACTTGCGAGGCGTAGCAGCGGTCCAAGCAGTCGCGGATGGCGGCGTTGATTCGTTCGACGGACATGCTGATTGAGCTGGGGGTGAGCAGGACGACCAAGGCAAGGACAGCCCAAGAGCAAACTAGATACCAAGTTGGATCGCGCGATACGCGAGCCGATGATGCCGGTTTTGCGGGCTTCGCCGGTGAGTGTCGGCGCGGCCTTGCCGGCTATGCCACGGGCGTGGGCGGGATTGCACCAAGTAACCCCACGGTGGCTCCAGTGATGCGACTTTTTCACAGGTTCTAATCCTAAATTTAATGAGCAACTGAATCACACCCTCGGAATACAGCAAGGCTCGGTTATGTCGGTCACGGCAGTCCCAGAGATCGGTTCGCTGCTGCCCGTGGCGGTCGAAACGCTCTGCTGGAGTGACCGCCTGACGTTTGATCTGTTCCTCTGCCGGGGCAAAGGGCAGACGCCGCTCTTGTATCGGGAAAAGAATTTTCCGATGGCGGCGAACGATGTGGCCGCGCTCCGCGAGCGGGAAATTCGGACCCTGCTGATCCGCAACGATGACCTGCCGGCCTACGAGCGCTATCTGCGAGAGAATGTGCTGGAGAGTGTGTCGGTTCCCGCTGATATCCGCCTGGCCGCGGTGCGGGATGCGAATCGTTCGGTCTTCATGCACGCGCTGCAGGATAAGCAGGTGGGCAAAGTGGTGCAGTCGGCTACGACCATCGGCAAGCAACTGGTCGACGTGGTGCTGAGCGAGCAGACCACCGCGCAATCGCTGCTGAAAGTGCTCAGCCACGACTACTACACCTACACTCACGTCACGAACGTGGCAGTTTACTCGCTAGTGCTGGCCGAAGCGCTGGGCATTCGATCGCAGAAAGAGCTTTCGGCGATCGCGGTGGGTGCGCTGCTGCACGACGTCGGCAAGCGGATGATCCCTAGCACGGTGCTCAACAAAGCCGGTCCGCTGACTCCGGAAGAGCGAACGATCATCAATGCTCATCCGACCAGCGGCTTCCGCGAGCTTTGCCGGCTGGAGCACTTGTCGCGCGAGCAGCTGATGATGGTGTATCAGCATCATGAGCGACTGGATGGGAAAGGGTATCCGTGCGGAATCGTGGAGGATGAGATTCTCCCCTGGAGCCGAATCTGCACCTTAGCGGACGTATACGACGCGATCACAAGCCACCGTGCGTACCATCGGCCGATGTCGGTCGCCGATGCGGCTGCGTATCTGGTTCGTCACAGCAATACAACTTTCGACAGGGACATGGTTGCATGTTGGATCCGAAAAGTGATGTCCCAGCACTGACGCAGTTGCTGCTCGTCTGCCAGGATCGACTGCAAATTCCAGCGGAGTTCGCGGGCAGGCTGGAGGGGAGCGGAGTCGTGCCCTCCAAGCAAGGCGACGTGCGCCGCCATCCACGCTTTCGCTTGAAGCTGCGGGCGGCGATTGAATATCAACCGACGCTCAAGGCGATACCGCGTCAGACTGAGCTTCACGCGGTGCGCGTGCTCGATATTTCATGCGGCGGAATCGGCTTTTTGCATAGCGAGCAGCTCTTTCCCTGTGAGCGACTCATGATCACGCTGCGCGACGATTCGCGAAAGGCTGTGGAAGTCGCTTGCTGCCGTCGGATCGGGCCGAACTGTTATCACATCGGCACCCACTTTGTGGGCCAGTGATTGAGTCGACTCGTTAGCTGACGGTCGTACCGCCTTCCGAGGTGCTGAGCGATTTGGCGAGTCGATCGCTGCTCCAATCGATCATGCTCGTGCGGCTGAACGCACGCAGCACAAGAGCCGATTTTATAGCCGCAAAACATTTGGCATGGCGATTGCATCTAGGTGTGATCGATTATCCGGCAGAGGAGAGACTGAACCTTTCAGGCGGGACCTGCCGGCTTACAAACTACTTTGAGTTCGACAACGAGAGGACACCATGAAACGCTTTCTGACACTGTGCTTTGGCTTGGCCCTGACTTGTGGTTTGGCCGGCTGCGATGTTGATGTGGCCGAGGACGGTCGGATGCCGAGCGTCGATGTCGACGTTAAGGGCGATCCGGGCAATGTTCCCGATGTCGACGTCGAGGGTCCATCCGTAAAGACCGAGAAGGTTGAGGTCGAAGTTCCCAAGATCGAACCGGCGCCGGAAGGTTCGGCCAACGCCGAAGAAGGCGAGAACTAAGCGTTTTTGCCCTTGGAATGAATCAACTTAGCCGGCCGGGCCGCACTTCAGTGCGGCCCGGCTTCTGTGCTTTCCGTACGGGCAGTGAAGCATTCCTGAGCGACTTCGTAACTGCGAGCGAGTATCATGTGTCGCGTCGCGGCCGGGTCGGTCATTCCGTTGGTGTAGTCGCAGAGCCGCGAAATCTCATCTCGGGAGATTTGTCGTGGCTCGTTCTGTTTGGATCGCGCTAGTTGCGTTGGCGCCGCTGATGGCGCCCGCAACATCAGCATCCGCCTGGGCTGCAGATCGGCCCAATGTGCTGTTCATCGCCGTGGACGACTTAAAGCCGACCATCGGCAGCTACGGTGACAAGCACGCGAAGACGCCCAGCATCGATCGCCTCGCCGCCCGCGGAGTGCAATTCGATCGAGCGTATTGCATGCAGGCCGTCTGCTCGCCGAGTCGCAATGCGATCCTGACCGGCTTGCGGCCGCAGACGCTGCGGATTTACGACCTGGGCACCAACTTCCGCCGTAGCGTGCCCGACGTGGTCACTTTGCCGCAGCACTTCAAGCAGCACGGCTGGCGGACTGAAGCACTCGGCAAAATCTTCCACGTTGGTCACGGCAACCACGAGGATCCTGCGTCGTGGAGCGTACCGCATTTTCAGGCCAAGTCGATCGGCTATGCGTTGCCGGAAAACAAGGCACAGCTGACACGTGAGGAAGCACTGTTCGCTAACCAATCACCGAACAAACTCCCGCGTGGAGCCGCTTACGAATCGGCCGATGTGCCGGACAACGCCTATGGGGATGGCAAGATCGCGGAGGAGGCGGTCAAACGCTTGCAGGCTGCAGCCGAACACAAGGAGCAGCCGTTCTTTTTGGCGGTCGGTTTTCTGAAACCTCATCTGCCATTCTGTGCTCCAAAGAAGTACTGGGACCTGCACGATCCTCATTCGCTGCCGATGCCCACGCAGTCGCAGCCTCCCAAGAATGCCCCGCCGTTCGCGCCGCAATTCGGCGGTGAGCTGCGTCAGTATGCAGGTATTCCGGATTCAGGTCCGCTGGATGAAGCTCAGGTTCGCGCTTTGATCCACGGCTATTACGCGGCGACAAGCTACATGGATGCACAACTCGGCAAAGTGCTCGATGCACTCGATGAGTTGAAGCTGGCCGAGAACACCATCGTTGTGCTCTGGGGCGATCACGGCTGGCACTTGGGTGACCATGGCATGTGGTGCAAACACACGAATTATGAACAGGCCACCCGTGCTCCGCTGATCATTGCCGCTCCCGGGAAGCGGGCTGGAGCGAGAACTTCGGTAATTACCGAGTTCGTGGATGTTTATCCAACGCTATGCGAATTGGCGGGTCTCGAGTCCCCGGGCCATTTGCAAGGAGAGAGCCTGCTGCCCTTGCTGAAAGACGATGCCGCCGAGCGATCGGGCCCAGGTAAGGCGTTTCAGGTCTATCCACGGTCGGCCAAGGAGCATGGTCCGATGCTCGGCCAGGCGGTGCGGACCGATCGCTGGCGGTATGTCGAGTGGCAGAAGGGGGACAGGTCGATCGTCGCTCGCGAGCTTTACGATATGCAAGACGATCCGGAAGAGACGGTCAATCGAGCCGACGATCAGCAGCTTGCCCAAGTGGTGGCTGAGCACTCAAATTTGATCGCCAAACAGTTGGACAAGCCGCATCCGACCGGCCTGACGCTGACTTCGCTCGACAAATCGCAAGGAGCGTCAAATAAGGGAAAAACCGACCGGGTCGCCCTATTCCAGCGCAAAGACAAAGACGGGGATGGTCAGCTCACGCGCGAGGAGTTCCTAGCCGGTCAGCCAGACCCGCAGGAAGCCCCCAAGAGATTCATCCGCTTTGATGTGGACAGCAACGGTGTGCTCTCCAGGGGCGAGTTTGTGCAGCCGCGGCAGTGAAGGCTCGGCTCGTTCATTCCAGACGGCACTTAGAGGATCGAGGGTCTGATGTCTGCTAGGTCGATTCATCGTCGAACCGTCATTCAAGCTGCCGCCGCATCGGTGGGAGTGGCCGCTTGTTCTCAAGAGATTTGCGCAGACCAGGCCAAGGACAAAGGCGGCTGGATCGATGCCCACTCTCACATTTGGACGAGCGACACCGAGCGGTTTCCTCTCGTCGAAGGTCTCACGAAGAAGGACCTGGCTCCGCCGAGTTTCACCGATGACGAACTGATGGCGATCGCTCGGCCCGAAGGTGTTTCGCGGGTGGTGCTGATCCAGCACTCGGTCTACCACCTGTTCGACAATTCATACTGCATTGATGCTGTGCGTCGGCATCCGTCGCGGTTTCGCGTGGTGGGAATGGTCGACGACCATCAACCCGAGACTGGGAAACGGATGAAGGAGTTGCTTGAGCAAGGAGTGACTGGCTTCCGCATCACTCCGTTCATCCGCAAGGAGAATCCGCAGGCGTGGCTCACGACGGCCGGTATGCGGGAGATGTGGAAGACGGCAGCGACCACCCGGCAGGCGATGTGCTGCCTGATTGGTCCTGAGGATCTGCCAGCCGTTGCCAAGATGTGCCAGGCCAATCCGGAGACGCCGGTGGTGATCGACCACTTCGCCCGAATCGGCATGGATGGAGAATTGCGGCAGGAGGACATCGCGAACCTTTGTGCACTGCAGCGGTATCCGCACACCAAAGTGAAGGTGTCTGCGTTCTATGCGCTCGGCAAAAAGAAACCGCCGCATCTGGAGCTGGCGCCCATGATTAAGCGGCTCTATGAGGTGTTTGGACCGCAGCGGCTGATGTGGGCGAGCGACGCTCCGTATCAGATTCAGGGAGATAACAATTACTCCGCATCGATTGGCCTTGTGCGCGACAAGTGCGAATTTCTGACCGCCGACGACCGAGAGTGGCTGCTTGGCAAGTCGGCGGAGGAGACGTTCTTTTTTCATTGATGGCTGCGTGCGAGCGGCTACGGATGTTGCGGATCGCCAATCCATTGCCGAAACGCCGCTTCGTCCACATTGCGGCCGCTGATCACGGCAACCACGTCGCCGTCGCCGGATAGGTCAGCCTCGCCACTTAACATCGCCGCGACGGTGATCGCTCCTGAGGGTTCGGTTCGCAAGCCATGCTGATCGTAGAGCCACCGCATCGACTGCCGAGTGGCCGCATCGGGCACAGCAAATGAACGCTGCACGAGCTTTTGCAAAATGGGCCAGTTGTGCTGCCCGACGTCGTAGGAGAGCAGTCCGTCGCAGATGCTGGTCGGCTTGTCCAGCCGCACGCGAGTGTTGGATTCCAGCGACCGACGAAAGTCGTCGGCCTCGGCAGGCTCTACTCCCAAGATTTGCGCGGCCGGATATGCGTCGGCGATCGCCAGCGCATGACCGGCCATTAGACCGCCACCGCTCACCGCGCAGAAGAAGTGCGATAGGCTGCGCCCAGTTCTCTGCAACTCTCGCGTGATCTCCAGCCCACCAACACCGTTGCCAGCGATCACGAACGGGTCGTCATACGGCGAAGCCTGCACGGCCTGCTCTTGCTCGGCAATCTCGCGTGTCAGCCGGTCGCGTTCTCCTGTTTCGTGATCGCGGGTGATGTCGTAGGTTCGCACCTCGGCGCCGAAGGAGCGGGTGCGCTGGAACTTCACCCGCGGCGCGGTCTCGGGCATCACAACAATCACTCGCTTTTGATACCGCATCCCGGCGAAGGCGATACCGGATGCAAAGTTGCCCGATGAATGTGCGGCTACCGGCCGATCGCCGATTCGCTCCAGCGAGTTGGCCATCCAGTTGAGCGCGCCGAGCAATTTGAAAGAACCAGCCGGCGTCCAGCCATAATCTTTCAGCCAAACTCGCCGACTGGCGGGAAGCTTCAGTTCCCGCTCAAGTTCGTGCGAGCGAATCAACGGAGCAGGGGAGACATGCTGCCGAACGACTTCTTCCGCCGCAAGTACGTCGGCAATAGTGGCAATACGAATGCTCATGCACCTTCCTCGGCGGCTAAGCGAGCGAGCCAACATGATATCGAGCTTCCGAGCCGAGCAAAGAAGATTTTGCCATCCGGCGGAGGATCGGTTAGCATGACGGACGATCCTCTCCGCCGATATGCCCGCCCGTCACGACACTCCTGAATTCAAAGCTTTAGGAGCCCGCTTCATGGTGCAGTCTGCTCGTTGATTCACACAAGCGAACCGTCGCTTGCCCGACTGCCCGGCCAGTGAGAAGGATTTGATCATGTACGGCCGAACTCACGGTAGAACAGCCTCTTCCCGGCAGGGATTGTCATCTGCCGCTTTCGCGGTGCTTTGCCTTTGCCTCGTCAGTCCAGCGAGCGCGACTGAGTTCGCTCCGGAGTCGATCGAATATTTTGAAAAGAACGTGCGGCCCGTGCTTGCTGAGCACTGCGTCAAATGCCACGGACCGGAAAAGCAGTGGTCGAACTTTCGCCTCGATTCGCGGAAGGCAACGCTCCAGGGCGGCGATCTGGGAGTGGCCGTAGTGCCGGGCAAACCCGAAGAGAGCCCGCTGCTGCACGCAGTGCGTCAGACCGACGCGGCCGACGTCGCGATGCCTCCCAAGGGGAAGTTGACCGATGGACAAATCGCCCACATCGAGAAGTGGATCCGCGACGGCGCCGCTTGGCCGGCTGAGGTCGAGGAGAAATCGAAGTATCGGGACCCAAAACATTGGGCCTTTCAGCCGGTCGTCGATCCGCCGGTTCCAATAATCCAGAACACGGCTGCGGCCGATTCAGCCCTGGATCGGTTCGTTATCGCGAAATTGGAAGAGCAGGGGCTCACGCCTGCTCCACGCGCTGACAAACGAACACTTATTCGCCGTGCGACGTTTGACTTGACGGGCCTGCCGCCGACGCCGAAGGAGGTAGACGCCTTTCTCGCGGACGAGCGGCCCGATGCCTTTGCCTACGTCGTTGAACGCCTTCTAAACTCTCAGGCCTACGGCGAGCGTTGGGGCCGGCACTGGCTCGATGTGGTTCGCTATGCCGATTCGAACGGTCTGGATGAGAATGTTGCGCATGGCAATGCCTGGCGCTATCGCGACTATGTGGTTGACTCACTGAATCGCGACAAGCCTTTCCGGCAGTTCGTTCGCGAGCAGCTTGCAGGAGACTTGCTGCCCCACAAAGGAGACGCAGACCGTGCCGAGCAACTGATTGCCACCGGGTTCTTGGCAATCGGCCCGAAGGTGCTCGCCGAGCCAGACGAAACGAAGATGGAGATGGACATCGTCGATGAGCAGATCGACACCGTCGGCAAGGCGTTCATGGGCCTGACGCTCGGCTGCGCTCGCTGCCACGACCACAAGTTCGATCCAATCGCGACGTTCGACTACTACGCGCTCGCCGGCATCTTCAAAAGCACGCGAACGATGGAGTCGTTCAAGAAGGTCGCTAAATGGCACGAAAATCCACTGCCCGACCCGGAAGCCGCAGGACGGTTGGCCAAACACGAGGCCGAAGTCGCTGCAAAGAAAGCGGCGATCCAAGCGTTTATCGAAGCGACGAACGCTGCGCTCAAATCCGAGAAGCCCGACCTGGCATTACCGGACAAGCCCGAGTCGCTGTATCCCGCGGAGAAGCAGGCAGAACTCAAACAGTTGCGAGAAGAACTGGCCGCATTAGAAAAGGCGGCTCCCGAGTTGCCGTCGGCCATGGGTGCGACAGAGTTCAACGTAGCGGAAGTTCCTATACATATCCGCGGAAACCATTTGAAGCTCGGCGAAATCGCACCTCGGCAAGTGCCCATCGTGTTTGCCTCCGTCGAACGCCCGAGGTTTACTACAGATCAGAGCGGGCGATTGGAGTTGGCCGACTGGCTGACGCGGCCTGAGCATCCGCTCACGTATCGCGTGCTGGTCAATCGCGTTTGGCGATGGCATTTCGGCAAAGGACTGGTTCGCACGCCGGATAATTTCGGCATGCTCGGCGAAGCGCCCACACATCCCGAACTGCTCGACTGGCTGACCTGCCGTTTCGTGGAGCGCGGCACCTCAATCAAGGAGTTGCATCGGCTAATCATGCTTTCGAGCACCTATCAGCAGAGCAGCCAACCGGCGCTCGAAACGGCGAAAGCAGATCCCGAAAATCGGTTTTGGGGACGCTTTGAGGTCCGCCGCCTCGAAGCAGAAGCTGTTCGCGATGCACTGCTCGCCGTCGGCGGCAAGCTGGATCGGACGATGGGAGGATCGCTGCTGACGGTGAAGAATAGGGCCTACTTCTTCGATCACACATCGAAAGACCTGACGACGTATGAAAGCGACCGGCGATCGGTCTACTTGCCCGTCGTCCGCAACAACGTCTACGACGTGTTCCAATTACTCGATTACCCGGATGCAGCCGTCACGACCGGCGACCGAGCGACGACTACGGTCGCTCCGCAGGCACTGCTCATGCTCAACAGCGATCTGATCGCTCGCTCGAGCGAGGCGCTAGCAGACCGTGTTGCTATGCCCGATCCAAACGAGGAGCAGTGCATCGAGCGGATTTATCAGTTGGCTTACAGCCGGCCGCCGACCGAAGTAGAAGTTGCCGCCGGCAAGCAGTTCTTGCGCGGGGCCCATCAAGTGCTGACTGCGACTGAGGCCGACGCATCAAAGCGGTCCCGCTTGGCCTGGGCGGCGTACTGCCAAACGATTCTCGCCGCCAATGAGTTCATTTACACGAGGTAAGCCATGCTCGGGCACCCTGTATCGCGCCGCCAGTTGCTCTCGCAGGCGGCCGTAGGCTTTGGCTCGCTTGCGCTGGCGTCGCTCCTGGCCGAGAAAGGGCCCGCAGCCGAAGCGAATCCGCTGGCGGCAAAGGCTGGGCATTTTCCCGCAAGAGCCAAGCGAGTGATCTTCCTGTTCATGAAAGGTGGGCCGTCGCACGTCGACACCTTTGATCCAAAGCCGCTGCTCGATCGTGACGACGGCAAGCCATGCCCCATCGCCAAGCCGCGGGTGCAATTCGCAGCGACCGGTAACCTGCTGAAGTCGCCCTGGAAATTCAAACAGTACGGCGAAAGCGGCCTGCCGGTCAGTGAGCTGTTTCCGCATGTGGCTCAGTGCGTCGACGATCTGTGCATGCTCCACTCGGTGCATGGCACCAATCCAGCCCACGGCGGTGCGCTCCTCAAATTGCACACCGGCAGCGACAACTTCGTCCGACCGAGCATCGGTAGCTGGGTCAGCTACGGACTCGGCACCGAAAACGCCGACCTGCCGGCGTTTGTGACCATTTGCCCCACGCTTGCCCATGGCGGCATCAACAACTGGGGCGCTGCCTTCCTGCCTGCCGTGTATCAAGGGACGCCATTGGGCAACGCCAGTGTGCCGGCTGACCAGGCACAGGTTCGCTATATCGCGAACCGTCGCCTGCCGCGCGATCTGCAGCGACTGCAGCTTGATATGCTCGCCGAAGCGAATCGCGAGCACATGGCCAGCAGCGGCTCGGAAGCCTCACTCGAAGCACGCATCAACTCGTTCGAACTCGCTTTCCGCATGCAACAGGCAATGCCGCAGGTGGAAGATCTCTCGCAGGAAACTGAGTCCACGAAGCGGCTGTACGGGATGGACGATCCCACGACCGCCAACTTCGGTCGCATGTGCCTGCTGGCCCGGCGATTCTCCGAGCAAGGCGTTCGGTTCATCCAAGTGACTCACAGCGACAGCAAAGTGCAGTGGGATCAGCATGCCGACTTGAGAAACGGGCATGAGAAGAATGCCCGCGAAGTCGACAAGCCGATTGCCGGCCTGCTGAAGGACCTGAAGCAGCGGGGCCTGCTGGAGGACACGCTCGTCTGGTGGGGAGGCGAGTTCGGCCGCACCCCGGTCGCCGAAGCCAGCAACAACGGCCGCGACCACAATCCCGAAGGTTTCACGATGTGGCTCGCCGGTGGCGGCGTGAAGGGCGGCATGCGTTACGGCCAGACCGACGATTACGGCTACTACGCGGCTGTGGACAAGATGCACATCCACGACGTGCATGCAACCATCCTGGCGTTGCTCGGTCTGAACCACGAACGGCTGACGTATCGCTACGCAGGGCGAGATTTCCGGTTGACCGACGTGGAAGGGAATGTCGTCAAGCAAATCATGACTTGATCTGGTGTGCCGTTTACTCTGCTTCGCTCAGCTTATACCCGACGGGCTGTACCCAGGCCTGCTGACGTTGCCCTTTGAACGACGGATCGGCTGGCGGCTTGTCGGCGGTGATTGTCGCTCGGACATACAACTCCTTCCCAGTCAGTCGATAACTTGGTTGGTCGCCCTCGACGGTGGCGAAGGTTTTGCCGATCTCGCCGGAATACTTGCGCGTGGCACGGATCGGCTTGCCATCCTTGTCGACTGCCGGAGTAGAAGTGAAATCAGCGTCGGCCATGGTGCCGATGAACTCGGTGGTGTATTTCACTCCCGGCTCAGCCTTGATCTTGATCTCAAATAACCGGCTTTCAGGATCATACGAGAAGGCTTCGAGTTCGACGCCGCTGGATGCATAAAACCTGCCGGCCTTCAGTGCCCGAATCAGGTGCTCGGGCGATAAATAACGCGACTCGACCATGACCCAGCCCCGTCCAGGCCGGGCGCCGGGCAGACCGTGATACTCATGAGTGTCGTCGGTTGCCACTCCCATTAGTGGCGGAGCCTTGAGTTGCGAGAGGCGAATCGTGTTGGCGATATCCCAGAGACGTTCGACGCTAGGGTGCTGCTCATCCCCTAAGTGCTGAACGCCCGGATGGCCGTTGTACACCTCGAAAAACCGCTCGCGAACAACTTCCGCCAGATCCTCAGCTGTTATCGCCAGATGAAAATTCGGATGGTTCAGATGCACCAGGATCTCACGTCCCTTGCGCTCGGCTTGATCTTCGACAGCGCGAACGTTGGCGTCGATCACCTCGCGGACTGTTTTTCCGCCGAGCGGCTGGATCAGTTCCTGGATGTTCGCTGCGTTCAGATGGATGGGCAATCCTTCGCCACTGGCGCTGATCTCCTCGCTCTGGATCATCAGGAAGCGATTCCGCTCTTCGACCAGCGTGCGGAACTCGCTCAGCGGCTTGAGGCGAACTTCAAAGCTCTCGGTTCCCGGCTCGCCGCGAGTCTCGACCCAGCCGCCGGCGAAGCGATTCCGATACTTGGCCAGCACCTCATCACCGCCGCGTTTCACGATGACCGAATGCTTCATCCACTTTTGTCCCTCGCTCAGAATGTTATGGTCGGAGAGGGCGAGGAAGTGGTATCCCTGCTCGCGGTACCAATCGGCAATCATCTCTGGAAAATCGTCGCCGTCGCTCCACAACGAGTGCGTATGAAGGTTTCCCTTCCACCACTGCAGCGGCGGCTCGGCGGGCTCTTCTGCCAGCGCGAACTGCGGTAGAAGCGTCAGAACACAAATGCCAAAAAAGCCGGCGAAGAGGATGCGATGAGAGAGCAGCATTGCTAGTTCCCAGTTGCGATACGAAGTAGCTTGCGAAGTGGCGGGTCTGCCGCTTATCGGCCAAGCAAGCTTAACGTTGAGCCGTCGGCTTTACCTTCGAAAAACTTTTCAATCAGGCGATGAAACACCGAGCCTGGCGGAGACACTTGTGCAAAGAGCGTAGCACACGAGCGAAGTTTCATGTCGTCGGGTGAGCCGAAGATTTCATACGCGGATCGCCCTTCCACGCCGATCGCCGTTTCCGCAATCTCCCGGAGACGTGCGCCCAGGACCGCGTGCTTCGAGTAAGCCTCTGCCTCGGCGAGGCTCTTGATCGCATAGTGCCTGGCAGTCGGGCTCGAACCGAGGCCATCCAGTTGCGGGAATATGTACCACATCCAGTGCGAGCGCTTTCGCCCGGCTCGAACTTCGTCTAGAGCTTGCGGATAGTCACGCGCTTGCGCTGCGAGGAAACGTTGCAGGTCGTATGGATCGTCAGCTCCGGATTGTTTGTCCATTCTTGGTAACTCACTGCGGCGGATCACGTCCTAAAAGAGTTCCAGAAGTGCCGTGCCTTCTGGCAGCAGATCGTAGGGACGGCCCTGTTTGTCTGTCGCTGTGAGATCATTGATCCCCATCGCATGAAACACCGTCTTTGCAATGTCGGCGGGAGTCACTGGCTTGTCGGCAGGATACTCGGCAATGCGATCGCTTGAACCATAGAGCTGTCCGCCGCGAATCCCGCCACCGGCGAGGACATCGGTCAGGCAGTGGGTCCAGTGATCGCGCCCGGCGCCGTTCACGCCGCCGCTGCGAGGATCGCCAATCTTCGGTTTGCGACCCATTTCGCTCGTCACTAGGACCAACGTCTCGTCGAGTAAGCCTCGGTCTGCCAGGTCCTCAATCAAAGCGGAGAAGCAGCGGTCGAACTCCGGCAACAGGTCTTCTTGCAGGCACTTAAAGTTGTTGCCGTGCGTATCCCAGCCGCCACCGCTGGCACATTTTTTGTTGAGCTTCTCCGGATCGCCTCGCCAAAAAACAGTGATGAACGGCACGCCGGCTTCCACCAGCCGTCTGGCCGCAAGCAGGCTCATTCCATTCACGGTCTCGCCGTACCGCTCGCGCAGCGCTTGAGGTTCCCGCGAGACATCGAAAGCCTCGGTCGTTCCCGATGACAGAAGCAACGACAGCGCTCGCCGCTGATGTGAGTTCCAAGTGCCCGATCCGGCAAACGCTTCGAGTTCTCTGCGAACTCCGTTCAGTTCACAAAGCAGCGAATGTCGCTGATGGAGTCGATCCGCGGTGATTCCGTCCTGCAGGACAAGCGCTGGCACCTGAAATCTCGTCGGCTGTTTGGAGTCGCCTTCCACGTACAGCGGCTCATACGCGAGCCCGAGCCGGCCTGCAAATTGTCCTGGCCTGGTGTAAGCAGGAGCACCTTCTTTTTGCGGCAGCGTGATGAAGTTGGGCAGGCTGTCATGCGAAGGACGTTTAGCGCCGACCACCGCTCCCATGCTCGGCCAGTCGTCGGGATAAGGAGTGCGGTTGTTGCCGAGTGAAAGAAAAGTAGGATCCGGTACGTGGCCGGTTAGGTTGTAGTAGTAGCCGGCATGATGGTCGTTCGTGCTGACCTTCGCTCCCACGCTGTTGACCAGTGCCAAATGATGAGCCTGTTTAGCGAGCATAGGCAGATGCTCACACAAACGAATACCCGGCGCGGAAGTGGCGATCGGTCGGAATGGCCCGCGATATTCCGCCGGTGCGTCAGGCTTCATATCCCACATATCGATGTGAGACGCTCCGCCGCTGAGAAAGAACAAGATCGTCGACCGGGCAGTTTTGCGCGGTGAAACCGAGGAATTGGCAGCCGCCAGACTTCCACTACCGAACATGCCAGCCAGGCCACAGCTGGATGCCACCAGGAACGCTCGGCGGGACAAATCTGGCTTTTGGAAGGCGGTGAGGTGCATGCTGCGTTCCTCGGACAGGCCCACGATCGCTCACAACAAGATGGTAGCACTTGTGTCCCGAGGACGCATCACTTCAGCTCGGCGACTGCTTCGAAGATGACGGCTTCAACTTTCTCGTCCCAAACGGTCGGGAGACCGTAATAAACCATCGCGCCGCCTCCCTCATAGCCCCCCTCGGTCAGCACTCGCCGCGAAGGGATATAGGCCATCACGTCGTTTGCGTAGGCGGCGACCCAGGTCTGCTTTTCGCGACCTTCGCTTTTCAGTCGCAGTGCATAGTCGACGACCACCTCGCCGCCCAGAAAGGTCCAGTCGATCTCCCTTCCCAACCGCCAGATGCCTATCGGGTAAGGGTAGGTTTGCGGCAGCGACTTTCCCGCATCGAGATCCTGCAGCAGGTGCTTCGCTCGAGTTGCAACATAAATGTTAGTGTCTCGCGATTGGCTTACTAGTTCGTCCCGCGAGGGCAGCTTTGCAAGAGGCAGGTCGATTTCGCCATAACTGGCATCGAATTGTGGTTCAACCGGCTGCGTGCCTTGTTTGAGGGCCTGCTGGACGGCCTCGGCCAGCTGCTCACCATACTTCTCGGCGAGTTCCTGCTTTCGGCGAGGGAGTGGATTCTGGTCGCCACCGCAGCCTGCCCAGAATAAGGCAGTCGCGCCTGGGTACTGTTGCTCAAGCGACCTCTGGGCATGGGCTGGGTAGTCGCCTGACCATTGGTATCCGTCGAGCACGGTGGCATGGCAGGCATAACCGAACACAACGGCAATCAGCTTCCCCTTTTCATCGTGAGCGGCGAGCACGGGTACATCATGATCGCGCGGACCTTGCAATTCTGTCTTATTCTGTTCGGCGGTGACTTCGGCTTCTTTGTTCGCGCGTCGGTTCACGGCAAAGGTGGAAGTTCCACTCGTGTAGGACAACCGGGCTGGAGCAAGGCGCTGCTCTGCCTGCTCAACTAATTGCAAAACGGTTTGCTCAAGCGACCGTGCATACTCATCGACAAGTTGGCGCTGATTTTTGTCTAGGACGAGGTAATGCATGGGCCGAAGATTCTTGGCGACGACTGGGCCTGAATGCGTGTGTGAGGTGCAGATCATCACGTGGGCGAGTTCCTGCCCTAACTTTTCGGCGATCCTTTGCCGTAGCGGTAAAGCCAGGTCGCGATCGACGCCGATGAGGTCGAGCGTCACCAGCACAGCTCGCTTCTTTCCCGCGTCTTCGAACACGATGGCCTTGGCCCATAGTTCGGTTGCTTTGCCCTCCGCGGGTCGATTGCGCGAGGCATACCCTGCCATCCACATCGGCTGCTTTGGGGTGATCACACTCTTGGCGACTCCCACGCGCCAGCCGTCCGCGGCGGCTGAGTTGCCTGGCAAAAGAAGGGAACTCACAATCGCCAGGGCGATGGCTGACAAGACTCGCACGGCCGAACTCCCGATAGATATGCTTGTCGAAACGCTGCTATTGGCCAGCGCGTGAAACGCTGATTTCGTCGATGTCGAGCCTTGCGTGGGGGTCGGTAACCGCAGCTCCAACGACGACTCGTCCTATATGACGGACGGTTTCCTGCCAGGGAAATGCGTTGCCCGACTTGCGCCAGCCAGCCTGCTCAGCCTCGGCGTCGTTCCAGTCCCAGCGGATCGTCGTCTGCAACTGTGCCCAGTCATCATCCATCGTCACCGGACCCTCAAAGGACCATTGGGAAACGTCCTTCGCGAACAGTTCGATGCGCCCTCGCTGGGCGGTTTTTGGTGCTCGCATCCAGAAACGTACTACGCCGGCTTCCCCTCCAACCAGTTTTGGCCAGTCACCGGCGAGCCGATTTAGAGGATCCTTGGCCTGAACTTGGGCATAGACCATTTGCCCGTCGGGGCGCTCGACATGGATATAGCCGCCCTTCTTTCCCCCCTGCGGACGATGGGCAATCGATTCGACGCCTTGCCAACCATCGACGCCCTCATCAAAAGAAGCCGATAAGACGGTTGGCGATACGTCGCTCGGTGGCTGAGGGACTTTGACAAAGTCGGCTTGAAACTCAGGTCCACCGCCAACGACGTCGGGCAAGTAGGCCCGTGCACGCAGTTTGGTGGTTGAATCGAACTCGATCGGCTTGGTGTAAAGCGGCGATGCGTCGGTCGGTGTCGTTCCGTCGACCGTGTAGCGGACCGCAGCACTCTCGAGCGGTGTTTTCAGTTCCAACGCCAGAGTGTTCTCGAACTTTCGCACTTCGCTGCTGGCGGATGGAGGCGGTACAAATTGCAAGCCGCGGAAGGCATATAGACAGCCGTTGTTGAGCTCAAATTGCAGACGGACGAAGCGCCCCTTGAGGATGCGGAAGTCCTGATTTGGCCATTTAACGGCCCTATCGGTTACGCCAGCCGTAATTGGCGCCGACGGCTCATCCCATCCGGGAACGTCGAGCACCCGGACCTGCAACGAGCCCATTGACGTGAGGTCGGCGGTGATACTGAGAGGCTCACCGGTCGCCAGAAGTGGCTGGGTGACGATCTTAGCAACCTTGTCCCCCGACGTGGACTGATATCCAGCGAAACGATCGAGCCCCAGGCTCGCCCGACTCAGCAAGCAATGCCGCTTCCAACCAACGTGCGGCTGATCGCTCCCACCGTAGTAAATCAGCAGCTTGCCGTCCTGTTCGATTGGAGGACCAGCAGGGCCGTAGATGCAAGCCGAATCGCCGGTGCCGGGCTTTCCACGAGGAATGATGGCCTGACCGGGCATGACACGTCGCCAATGCACGGAATCGGGGCTCCAAGCAAGTTCGCAGTCCACACTGCGGTCCCGCCCGACGTTGTACATCATCACGTAGCCGAGATAGCCGTTGCCGTAAGGGAAGGCAGTGAGGCAATACGTTTGCGAATCTCTCGCTTCTTCGACTGTGGACCGCAGCACAACTCCCGAGTTCGTCCAGTTCAGGAAGTCGTCGCTCTCAAGTCGCGCGACGAGTCGCTCGCCAAGGTAGAGCTTGGTGAACAGGACGTACTTCTTCAGGCGGGAATCCCAGAACGCATTGCTATGGGTATCGCCATTACGGGGATGGTAGCCGGTTGGTGTCTGCGGCTGGCTCCAATGAACGCCGTCGGCCGAGAATCGCACGCGCGGCTGACCAAGTCCGACATCGTAGATCATCTTGTAGCGTCGCGAGGCATCGGCATCGTGCTCGTCGCAGAACACGCCGACGTTCGGCGTATCCATCGCCACAGCGTTGGTGTCTGCGCCGCCGAACCGATGCAAGCCAAGCGTGGGCCGTTCCCAGTTCAGCCCATCGCGACTCGTGGCATACAGCAGATACCAACCTTGCTCGTGCACTGGCGTCGGCCGATCCATCTTGGCAATTGCCTCGGCGTCGTGCACCACGCACTTGTACCAGAGCTTAAAAAGGCCGGCATCGCTGTCGTAGTGAATATTGGGATACAGATTGTTGAGCGAGTTTTCCCACGGCTTGTCGGCAGGCAGCAGCGGATTTGCTGAATCCTTCTCAACTTCTCCGAGCGCGAGTTCGGCTCCTTCGACGGAAGCCACGACACGCTCGTCGAGAAGCAGATGCTTGAGTGGATCGGGCTGCACGATCCGAGGCTCAGCGGAAAGTGCCGGCCAGGCGAAACAGCAAAGGAGCAGAATAGCGATCACAGCACGCAGCGATGGATTGCACTGAGGCATCATGTTGATCCAATCGGTCGTTCACCGGAGAGAAGGCCGCAATGGGTGGCGCCCTTGTTCTAACGAGTGCCGATTGTAACCGCTGCTTTCGAGAGGGCTCAACTTTTCTGATCAGTGGAAGCGCTGCTTATTGCACTTAAGCTCATTCGACCTCTCCAGGCTTGAGCGTCACATTGTTCTGCTTTGCCAGATAGCCCTGCGAGCGAACAATCTCGAACCGCAAGTCGGCTCGCTCACCAGCGGCAACGGCAGCATGAAATTCCGGCGTTTGATAGTCGTGCAACTTCGGCTTTAGGTCGCTACGGAATACCACGTGTCCTGGGAAGGTACGTCTGACTTGCACGCGGATTGGCTTCGCGGTGTAGTTCCGAATTCGCTGCGTGAAGACTTCGTGATCGTCCCAGCCGGCGACGGTCGCATTTTCAACCTTCCTAATCTCGCCGCCACCCACCTTGCGATACTCTTTGGTTCCATGCATCTGCACCCAAACGTTGTCGCGAAACGATCGCAACTTAATCAGCTCGAAGATCACTTCCGGGTCAGGTCCCAGGTTCAGTTCAATCTTGTCGCCGATCGGGATGTACTTGATAGTCTGCTGCGTCAGGTAAGCCAGGCCGTCGCGGCCATTGTCGCGGAACACTCGCACGACGCCGTCCGGCAGGGGCGTAGTACCGAGTTTCGACTCCTCGTCATTGCGCAGCACATACAGCCGGACTAACTGCTCGCCATACTCCGCGGGGCGGTAGCGATACTCGATCTCGAACTTCGCCCCGTCGCCTTCGAACGAGCGCAATCGCTTCGACCAAGCGTTCGGAATGTTCTCTGTCCCTTCGATCGTATAGATGAAGTACTCGCTCAAACCTTCCTTAACGACAGCCTTCTCCTTCTTCGCCATGTCGCCGTCGAAGTCGAGAAAATCTGCTTCTCCACCTTCAAGGCTCTTACCACCAAGCATCCGTCGGGCAGCCTGTTGCCGCTTGGACAGTATCTCGCCACCTTTGCGCGCGAGTCGTTCTTCAACCTCCGCTTCGGGAATCTGCGCTAGTTGTGCGATCTTTTCGACCAAGTTGATCGTGCCCACCACCAATCGCACTTGGGCGTTTTCATACTCCTCGCCGCTGTGGTTCGTCACTCGAACGAAGCCCTCGAGACGCAAGGTTTGCTCCTCGGCATCGGCGACGCACACGTAGTCGGCCGTCCAATTAATGCCGCTGGTGAAGTAGCTAATCTCGACGATCGCTTCGCCATCGAATTCGCTCTCGACATTCCACCGTAAAAGCTGGGGCCGATCGTGCGGAAATGTAGTGTCGAGAATCTGCAGCTTGTCGGCCTGCGAACGGAACTCAAGCTGCACAGAGGTCGGATCGATCAGCGTACCAGCCCAGGAAAACTGCAGCGGATTGTTCCCCTTCTTGAACGTGATCTTCCGACGGTCCCGCACGAGCGTCAGATCTTCGCTGTTGTAAATCGTGAGTTGGACGGCATCGCGAGCCGGAACCGTAGATAGGTCGACGTTTCCAGCTCGGGCGAGCGATCCGTCTCCAATCAGGATCAGTAAGCCCACAGCAATGACCATCGGGCGCAGGAAAATAAGCATTGGCACGGATAAGCTGCTGACGGAATGACAGTGGAGCCAATGAGGCATCGCCACTGGTAACCTAGACGACGTCCAGCCACATTTCGTTTCTAGGGCGAACCAGAGGGCGAAATTGGTGGACAAATGCCTCTCATTGCCGGAAACTAACACTTCCCCACCCCCCTTGGCCCGGAGCAGGGCAGTGATGACGCAGCCACGGCCGACAGACTACGTCCCTCGATGGAGGTGGGTCGCACTTCTAAGCCTTTTCGCAGCATTGTCCGCGGTTCGGATAGCGGCCGCCGGCGAGGCCGAGCGAAGCACTCCATCCGCCGTCGGCCTCGAGCTTTTTGAGCAAGAAGTTCGGCCGATCTTTGTGGACGTCTGCGGGAAGTGCCACGGCGGCCGACAACAGGACGGAAGTCTGCGACTCGATTCTCGCGAAGCGCTCGTGCAAGGCGGGGATCGCGGTGCAGCGATAGTCCCAGGCGAACCCCGTAAGAGCCTGCTAATCGAGGCGGTGCGTCATTCGGACGATCTCAAAATGCCTCCCAAAGGCAAGCTGACCGAGCCTCAGATCGCGACCCTGGAGCGGTGGATCGAACTCGGAGCCCCGTGGCCACAAGGCTCCACACCGATCGGACCCAGCGCTGATGCAGCCAAGACGCATTGGGCGTTTCAGCCGATCCAGGATCCACCAGTGCCTCAGAGCGGCGCAGCCACGATCGATGCTAACCCAATCGACGCATTCATCGCGACGCGATTGAAGGACGTCGGACTCGTCGCAGCCGAAAAAGCGGACCGCCGAACGCTCATCCGCCGCGCTTACTTCGACATGCTTGGCTTGCCGCCCGCGCACGAAGAGGTCTCGGCATTCGTTTCTGACAGCGACCCGCAAGCCTACGAGAAGTTGATCGACCGTCTGCTCGCCTCCAAACATTACGGCGAGCAATGGGGACGGCACTGGCTCGATGTCGCGCGCTATTCGGATACGAAAGGTTACGTCTACGCGCGTGAGCAGCGGTTCTGGGTACATGCATGGGCCTATCGCGATTGGGTAGTGCAAGCCCTCAACGACGACATGCCTTACGACCGCTTCCTGCTCATGCAGATTGCTGCCGACCAGACCGCGCCCGACGAACCAGCGAGTCAGGCGGCCATGGGCTTTCTGACAATCGGTCGACGTTTCCTGGGGGTGACACACGACATCATCGACGATCGGATCGACGTCGTCACGCGTGGGACGATGGGCCTGACCGTGGCCTGCGCGCGCTGCCACGACCATAAGTACGACCCCATACCGACACGCGACTACTACTCGCTCTATGGCGTCTTCCAGAATTGCCAGGAGCAACTGGTCCCGACCGGTGAGCCCGCCGGTGACGCAGCGGCGCAACAGGCGTTTAAGCAGGAATTGGAAAAGCGGGAAGCCAAACTTGCAAATCTGCTCCATCAGCGACGCCAAGAAGCGAGCGAACGCGCGCGGGCTCGTGTGGCCGACTACTTGATGGCTCAACTGGAGCTTCAGAAGTATCCGGAGGAAGGGTTTGACCAAGTCCTAGCCAAGGACGACGTCATCCCCGCCTTTGTCCGCCGTTGGCAGGCCTACCTGATCGAAGCTAAGCGAACTAGCGATCCGATCTTTGCTCCTTGGTTCGCCTTTGCAGCACTCAAGCAAGAGGACTTCACTCAGCGGGCCGAAGAAGTAACGAACCTGCTGGGGCAGCAAGCGGAGCGACCAGTCCATCCGCTCGTTCTGGCGAGATTTCAAACGCCGCCGCAATCGATGCGCGAAGTAGCCGACCGGTATGCGGCGCTACTTGCCGACGTCTCCAAACAATGGCAAACCGCCCTGCAGCAGGCGAAAGAGAAGAATGCTGACACACCGAAAGAACTCGTCGATCCCCAGATCGAGCAACTTCGGCAGGTAATCTACGGCCCAACAGCCCCCTGCGAAACTCCGGACGAGGGCATTGTCCACCTGGAAACGTTCTTCGATCTGGGATCGTGCGAAGAGTTGTGGCGAGTCCAGAGTGAGCGCGACAACTGGCTGATTCAATCTCCACAGGCCCCGGCCTATGCTTTGGTGCTCCGCGATCGCCAGCACTTGCGACCTGCGTACGTCTTCCGCCGCGGTCGGCCGGCGAACAAAGGCGAGGAAGCCCCCCGCCAGTTCTTGGAACTGCTCGATGGCCCCAACCGCCGACCGTTCACGAAGGGAAGTGGACGCCTGGAATTGGCCGAATCGATCATTGATTCGCGCAATCCGCTGACCGCACGAGTGGCCGTCAATCGCGTCTGGATGCATCACTTCGGCACCGGCCTTGTCACAACAGCCAGCGATTTCGGTACACGGGCCGAAGCGCCAAGTCACCCGCAGTTGCTCGACTGGCTCGCGAGCCGCTTCATTGAAGATGGCTGGAGCTTGAAACGCCTTCATCGCCGAATCCTTCTCTCCGAAGCATATCAGCGTAGTTCTCACGGTCCTGCCGACCCTGCGCAACTCGCGAAAGCTCTCGAAGTCGACCCGCAAAACCGATTGCTCTGGCGGGCCAACGTGCGCAGGCTGTCGTTTGAAGAGTTGCGGGATGGCTTGTTCGCAACGTCCGGTGAACTCGATCCTACCGTCGGCGGCAAACCCGGAGACCTCTTCGCGACCACATTCCGCCGTAGAACGCTTTATGGCCGAATTGATCGCCAGTTCCTGCCCGGCACTTTGCGGGTGTTCGATTTCGCCAATCCTGATTTACATATTCCGCAGCGGTCGGAAACGATCGTCCCGCAGCAAGCGTTGTTCTTCCTCAACGACCCGCTGCTCATTGGCCGATCACAGGCAGTAGTGAAGAGACTCCCACCTGACCAACCGCCGGATGAACGAATTCGGCAGCTCTACCGATCCCTCTATCAACGAGACCCGTCGACGGAACAGATTGCAGCAGCTCTGCAGCTGGTTTCAACTCAGGACGCATCGCCTTCCTCGGTATCGCAAACGGCCGCTGACTGGCAATACGGCTATGGAAGTTTTGACGAGGCGTCTCAGCGGACCGCAGAGTTTCACAAGCTGCCACATTTCACCGGAACTGCCTGGCAAGGCGGACCTGCCTGGCCCGATCCCGCGCTCGGCTGGGTTCAGCTAACGGCCCGAGGTGGACATGCGGGCAACGACTTACAGCACACGGCGATGCGCCGCTGGACTGCGCCCAAAGCGATGCGAGTCCAGATCCGCAGCACGCTGGTGCACGATACGACGGCCGGTGACGGTGTGCGTGGGCGAATGGTCAGCAGCAGAGCAGGGCAGCTCGGTTCGGCCACAGTTCATAACCGCCGTGCAGATTTCAACGTGGAGCAGCTCGACGTCGAAGCCGGCGAGATCATCGATTTCGCGGTCGACATCGGCGGCACTCTGAACAACGATCAGTTCGAGTGGGATGTCACCATCCGTACCATCGCGGACGACAAATCGGAAAGCGTCTGGAATTCGGCCGCCGATTTCCCGGGGGTGGAGACTGGGAAACTCGATCCCTGGGAGCAACTCGTTCAGGTGCTGCTCTCCGCCAATGAGTTTTCTTTCGTCGATTAAAGTGAGCTGAGTGTTATGCAATTCCCTTTTCCGCTGACCCGACGTCAGATGCTGCTCCGCTCCGGGATGGGCTTTGGAGCGATTGGGCTGGCAAGTGTCCTGGGCGAATCCGGACATGTCAGCCAGGCTGCGGAGGAGTCAAAGGGACCACTTGCACCGCGCGCCCCACATTTCGTCGGCAGGGCGAAACGGGTGATTCACTTCTTTCTCAACGGCGGTCCATCCCACGTCGACACCTTCGATCCTAAACCCGCGCTTGCGAAATACGCCGGCGAGCCGCTGCCAGAAACACTCCGTACTGAGCGCAAGACCGGAGCCGCCTTCCCATCTCCTTTTAAGTTTCAAAAGTACGGCGAGAGCGGCATCGAGGTCAGCGAAATTTTTTCGCAGACGGCGGCCCATATCGACGACATCGCGGTCGTCCGCTCGATGTACGCTCAAGTGCCGAACCACGAGCCGTCGCTCATGCTGATGAACTGCGGCGATTCTGTGCAGCCGCGGCCGAGTGTCGGCGCCTGGGTGCTCTACGGTCTGGGGACGGAAAACCAGAATCTGCCCGGCTTCATCGCAATGTGCCCCGGAGGTTATCCGATCAAGGATGCGGAAAATTGGCAGTCGGCGTTTCTACCCGGCGCCTTCCAAGGCACGTTTATCGATTCGAATCACCAGGAACTCGGCAAACTGATCGAGAACATTGCCCATCCTCACGCGACGACAGCCATGCAGCGGCGGCAACTCGACCTGCTGGCTCGACTCAACGCCGAACATCGATCGGAACGCATCGATTCTCGCCTCGACGCCCGGATTCAGACATTCGAACTTGCGTTCCGCATGCAAACCGAAGCTGCCGACGCGTTCGATATCTCTCGCGAGACGAAGGAAACACGTGAACTGTATGGCGAAGGCGTGCATGGCCGGCAGACGTTGATCGCGCGGCGACTCCTCGAGCGCGGCGTTCGCTACGTGCAACTGTGGCATGGCGCCAGCCAGCCGTGGGACAATCACGACAACATCGAAGGGAATCACCGGCGCCTCGCAGGCGAGATCGATCGCCCCATAGCTGCGCTGCTCGCCGACCTGAAGCGACTGGGAATGTTCGAAGATACGCTCGTCATTTGGGGCGGTGAATTTGGCCGCACCCCGACCGTCGAGCTAGGTGGCGACGGCAAATCGAAGCTCGGCCGCGATCACAACCACTACGGCTTCAGCGTTTGGCTTGCAGGAGGCGGAGTCAAAGGAGGCACCGTCTATGGCGCGACCGATGAGTTCGGCTTCAAAGCCGTCGACAACCCGACCAGCGTGCACGACTTGCACGCGACCATCTTGCATCTACTCGGCTTCGACCACGAAAAGCTGACCTTCCGCTATGCCGGCCGTGATTTCCGCCTGACCGATGTCTCGGGTCAGGCGATTCGCGAAATCATCGCTTAACCGAGGCCTAAGCCATCGCCTGCTTCAGATCGGCGAGCAGGTCCTCGACATCCTCCACGCCAACCGACAGCCGCACGAGGCCGTCGTCGATGCCAATCTCGGCCCGCTTCGCTGCAGGAATGGAGGCGTGAGTCATCAGTGCCGGATGCTCGATCAAGCTTTCGACGCCACCCAGGCTTTCGGCCAGCGTGAACAATTCGCAGCGCTCCAGAAAACGGCGCGAACGAGCTTCGCCTCCTTCCAGAACCGCCGAAATCATCCCGCCAAAGCCGTGCATCTGCCGCCGAGCCAGGGCCTGCTGCGGATGACTGGCGAGCCCCGGATAGTGGACCTTGCGCACACCCGGTTGAGCTTCCAACCACTGGGCGATGTGCAGGGCGCTTTCGCAGTGTCGCTCCATGCGTAGGGCGAGCGTCTTCAGGCCACGGAGAGCGAGAAAGCTGTCGAACGGCCCGCTGATTCCGCCGACCGCGTTCTGCAGAAATCCAAGTTGCTCGGCGAGCGCGGTGTTATCGCCGACGACGGCCATCCCGCCGATCATGTCGCTATGACCGTTCAGGTACTTCGTGACGGAATGCACGACAATGTCGAAGCCCAGATTCAGCGGCCGCTGTACGTAGGGTGTGGCAAACGTATTATCCGCCACGCAGATCAGTCCGCGTTTCCGGCCGACGGCGGCGATCGCTTCCAAATCCGCAAGCTTGAGCAGCGGGTTGGACGGTGTCTCGATCCAGATCATGCGCGTGTTCGGGCGGATTGCGCGCTCGATCGCTTCGGGCTTAGTGGCGTCAACATAGCTGAAGTCGAGGTTCGCACTTCGGCGGCGAACACGTTCGAAGAGTCGGTAGGAGCCGCCGTAAATGTCGTCGCAGACGACGACGTGCGATCCATGCTCGAGCAGTTCCAAGACCGTGCCGATGGCAGCTAGTCCCGAAGCGAACGCAAAACCGGCCGTGCCGTCTTCCAGGTCCGCGACGCAGCGTTCGAACGCAAATCGAGTCGGGTTGTGGCTACGACCGTAATCGAAACCCTTGTGCACACCCGGCGATTGCTGCGCGTAGGTGCTCGTCGTGTAGATCGGCGTCATTACCGCGCCCGTCGTCGGATCGGGCGATTGCCCGGCATGGATCGCTCGTGTGCCGAAGGCTTGACGGCGAGCTGACGCGCCGGATGGTTTGCTGTTTGGCAAGCCGCTTACGACGACCGGAGCGACGCTCCCTGCGGCTGACTGGCTGCTGCCTGGAAGGATGGTGCTCATGAGATTACTCCTTTTGCATCAGGCTGCCGATTGGTGGCGGCGCAGGTAGTTCAATAGGTCGACGCGAGTGATCAATCCGTGAAAACCGGAGGCATCCGCAACGATGGCCACATGCCCGGCATGAAAGATCGGCAGTAACTCTTCGATTGAGGCCTTTGCCGAGACCGTCGTCAGCCGAGTACTCATGATCTCGCGGCAAGGCTGACGGAAGGCAGCCCGATTGCCACCGGCGGCAACGAGCAAGTCGGATTCGTCGAGGATGCCGACAATCTTGTTGCCCTCGAGTACCGGTAGCTGAGAGATGTCGTATAGCCGCATCCGGGCGTAAGCCGTTGTGAGCAAATCCTCCGGGCTTACGCTCACAACAGCCCCATCGGCGAATCGGCGGACGATCAGGTCGCGCAGGTCGCCGAACGGCTTGCCCTTCAGGAAGCCGTGGTCGGCCATCCAGAAGTCGTTGTACATCTTGGAGAGATACTTGTTTCCGGAATCGCAAACGAACGTGACGACGCGCTTGGGCGTCGTTTGCTCGCGGCAGTACCTGACGGCTGCGGCCATCAGTGTGCCGGAAGATGAGCCGGCCAAGATGCCCTCGCGACGGAGCAGGTCACGCGCAGTGCTGAGACTTTCGGCATCAGTGATGGTGTACGCGTGGCGAACGCGCGACAGATCGACCATCGGCGGCACAAAATCTTCGCCGATACCCTCGACAACCCACGAGCCAGCCTCGCCGACATGGCCTGTTTTGATGTAGTCGGCAAGGATCGAGCCGGCTGGATCGGCGAGCACCATCTCCACCTGCGGAGCCTGACGGGAGAAGTAGCGACTGAGGCCGGTGATTGTTCCGCCCGATCCAACGCCGCACACGACGGCGTCGAGTTGATGTTGCATCTGCTCCCAAATCTCGGGGCCGGTCGTCTTCTCGTGGGCGAGTGGATTCGCCTGATTGTTGAACTGGTTGACGTAGTAGGCGCCTAGTGTTTCGCTGGCGATCTTTTGCGCGAGGTCCTGGTAGTAGGCAGGATGTCCAACACCGACGTCGCTGCGCGTCATCACCACTTCCGCGCCGAGCGCTTTCAGGTGGAAGATCTTCTCCTGGCTCATCTTGTCGGGGATGACCAGAATCAAGCGGTAGCCCTTTTGCGCGGCAACGAGCGCCAGACCGAGGCCCGTGTTGCCGGCCGTGGCTTCGACGAGTGTAGAGCCGGGGCCTAGTTTCCCTTCGCGCTCCGCCGCCTCGATCATCGAGCGGCCGATGCGATCCTTGATTGAACCACCAGGGTTGTGGCTCTCGAGCTTAAGAAAAAGTCGGCAATGACCCAGGTGGAAGTTCTTTACCTCGACCAGTGGCGTATTGCCAATCAAACGAAGAACGTCGGATGACGCGGACATGGCGAAACGCCCTCACGCGGCCTTGAAATGAAGTCAAACGAAGCCGGCAGCGGGCTAGCGCCGACCTGCGGTCGCGGCTCTGCGGTCTATCCGCTCAAGGCGTGGCATCCGAAACGTTGTTACGACCGCTACAGGTGTTATCGTCGCGCCGGACAGACCGACATGAGGTGCTTCCGGTAGAGCGCAAACCTAAGACAGCAGCAAGCATTGGAGCTAGCGGCCATTAGAAACACGAGAATGTTGATCAAAGCAGTGACTATTTAAATCTTCGTAACTGCGCTTTGTATTTTCCGAATCGACCGCTATAGTTTCCGGAATCCTCTTCAATGCCGACCCATTCTTTGCGGGAGGCTTCTTAGAATTTTATGTTCGCGTTCTGAGCGGAAGTTCGGCAGGAACGCTGATCAAGTTGTGCCTTGCCCCGGCTGGACAGAGTTTTTTCTGTATAAATCCGCGGCGGCTCAACAAGGAGATCTGCGATGTTTGCTCAGATGACCGACCGCCCAATGTCGATGGGCCCCGCCACGATGAATCCCATGGGCACCTCAATGCCCGGCATGGGGATGACCACCATGATGCCGGCCGCCGGCAACATGCTGATGGTGCCGCGCTGCACCATGCGTATGGAGAAATGTGCCGGGGGAATGAAGATGTATTGTTCGTGCGACGACGAAGTCGGCTGCGCGACGCTGCAAAACCTCTGCAAAATGCTGTGCGACGGAATGTGCAGCTGCATGTGCATGAAAAACGGTATGTGCATGTGCCAGTGCAACATGGCCATGTGCAACTGCACCTGCGAAATGACGTCCGATGGCGTGTGCATCACCTGCACCAGCGGCGATAAGGCTTGCTGCGAGATGGTTCAGGCTTGCTGCGATTGCATGATGGCCTGCATAGAAGCCGGTTGCATGTGCTGCGTTTGCTTCGGCGGCACTCCGGTTTGCTGCTGCACGCTGTAAGCGAAGCGGGACTCGCGTTACGTTACAAGCCGCCGCAGTTCGAGGCTTCGAATTGCGGCGGTTTTTCGCTGCGCTGCCGATCGGTTTCCGTGACATGCCACGGAATATGACCCGTTACATATGCTGGCAGGCTCCGGTCGGGCAGATCATTTCATGGGAGATTGCACGTCAGACTTAGCCCCGCCGTTTAGCTTCCCCAATGCGGAGGGCGAAAAGAGGTGTTCAAACGATTCTTCTCCATTTGGCACGCGGCTCGCATTAAGCATGTTTATCAGCTTAGTAAACATCCTTTCTGGAAGCCCACCGCCATGTCTGCCAACCGCATCCAGCGCCATCTTGTTTCGAGCCGCGTAAGCGGAGCGATGGCAGGCTGCTGTGCGGCCATCAGCCTCACTTCGGCTTCTGTCGTGCAGGCTTCGCAGGCTTGGCAGGTCCGGGTTTATGAAGCCGCGAACCTCGCGGCTCGCAAGCAAGTGGCAAGCCGACGCCGTTTTGAGCTGTCGGTCGAAAAGACCCACCTGTGGAACTAGCGAGGGCTAACGAGCCTTCCTCTGGATATCCGACCCGAGGGATGGGCGGATTTTGGTTTGTGCAATTTGCGTAGCTCACTGGATTCAGTCCGGAGGCAAACGCGCCGACTCCAAAGGAGTCCACGCGATGTCCGAAGTAGCCCCCTTTAAGAAAACTTCTCGCGGCGAACAAAAGCTTCGTCGCGAGGCATTCTCACCTGCCGTGGCAATGGACTGTCTCCTCTCTCATATCGCTCGCCACATGTGTTGTACGTGTTAACGAGCTCTCCGACTCACTCTCTGAACGCCTGCCCAGCAGGCTCGCTCGCTCCGAAGTGACGGCCCCGCGGCCCAGATTGGCTTGAAGCATTTCAAGTCACCGGCTGCGCTCGCGCACTTCACGAAGCACTTCTGGGCGGTCGTTCGCAGCGACCAGGACCCGCTCGCGGTTATGGACCACGAAACCCCACTCGTACTCGATCTTCGCTTCACGGAAAGAATCGCCGCCATGAAAGTCACTCTTCTGCCCACTCGCCGCTCCCCGAAATCGCAGCGGGCGTTCACGCTGGTCGAACTGCTGGTCGTGATCGCCATCATTGGCGTACTGGTCTCACTGCTTCTGCCAGCGGTGCAGGCCGCTCGTGAAGCAGCCCGACGCACGTCGTGCGGCAACAACATCCGTCAGCTCGGCCTGGCTTCGCAGAACTTTCACGACACGATGGGTTATCTGCCGCCGAGCCGCCTGGCGAACAATTCGGTCGACCTGACCACAACCAACTGGACGACCTGGGCCGTGGTGATCCTTCCTTTCATCGAGCAGGCCAACTTTGCGGACGCGTGGGATCTGCGGAAGTCTTACGAGTCGCACCCCGAAGCGACGACCAAACAGGCAGTCGCCGCGTTCTTCTGCCCCTCGCGTCGAGCCCCGAACACCGTTTTCTCAACGGACACTCCTTCGGGCGCCCTGAGCGACTATGCCGCTTGCGGTGGCCGAGGACCGAGCGACGGTGTCAACGTCAACGGCGTGATCCACGAACACGCCACCGGCGCCATGACCTGCGCTCGCTGGACGCTCAATCCAGCCAAAAACCAGATCCTCAATTGGCGCGGGGTCGTTTCGCTGTCGTCGATCACCGACGGAACCAGCAACACCTTCCTGATCGGTGAGAAGCACATTCGCCGCGACACGAAGTTCGGCACGCTGGAAGACCGCAGCATCTACACCTCGAAAAATGACAACAACTATCGCCGCTTCGCCGGCATCGATCAGACCGACAGCACGAAGCAATACGCGATCGCCAAGTACGTTCAGAACCCAGAAAACAGCACCAAAACGATCGACAACCGCTCGTTCGGCAGCTGGCATCCGTCGGGCTGCCACTTTGTCCTCTGCGATGGCAGCGTGAAGTTCGTGAAGGAAAACACCGACATCGAGACGCTCAGCCGTTATGCCCAAATCAACGACGGCCAGGTGATTCCGAACGAATAGTGGTCGACGCTGCGGCGGCAATGGATTGCCGGCCGCGGGAATTGGTTGAGCAACGACAGGGAAAGGTTTGTGAGAGGAATGGAACGTAAGAATTGGAAGTCGGGTTGGGCGCTGCTGCCGGCGGCAATGATTGGAATCACACTGCTTGGCTGCGGTAGCAAGACGCTCGAGGGGCCGGCGACTGTGCCGGTCAAAGGAAAGGTGATCTTCACCAGGAACGGCACCGTCGACTCCATCGTGGAGCGTCAAGGTTCTGTCGAGTTCGAGTCAGTCGAGCAGCCAGGAGTGAAAGCCGTCGGCGACATCGAGCCCGACGGCACCTTCATCGTGAGGACTCTAGTCCCAGGGGGCGCCAAACCGGGCGCTGTGCCGGGCCAACATCGAGTGCGACTGTACTTGGATGAGCGGGCACAACAGCTGGTCGCGCCGCAGTTCCTGCGGTTCGACAAATCAGGAATCGCGGTGACCGTGGCGGAGCCGCAAAGCGACGTGGAAATTCAAATCTGGCGATAGTCCCCGGGCTGACTGAGCAAGAGGCCCGTCTTTGCGAATCGAGAGAAAGTCATGCTCACGGATCGTCGTTCCCGCTGGCTGATCGTGCTGTTGCTAAGTTTGGGCCTGAGCCCAATTCTGGCTTCAGCAGCGCAGGGCGAACATTCGCCCGAGGCAATCGAGTTCTTCGAGAAAAAGATTCGTCCGCTGCTGGCGAGCAACTGCTACAACTGCCATTCGGCCAGCACGAATGCTAAGGGAGGCTTGCGAGTCGACGATCGCAATGGCCTGGTGATGGGAGGCGGCAGCGGCGCCGCCGTGGTTCCTGGCAAGCCGGACGAGAGCCTGCTGATTCAAGCGGTGCGCTACGAGGGCTTCGAGATGCCGCCGAACAAGAAGCTCACCGACGAGCAGATTGCGGACCTCGAAAAGTGGGTCGCCGACGGCGCCGCCTGGCCCCAGGTCGAATTGAGCGTCCCGCTCGACAAGCCGAACGCGAAGTACGACGAACTGCGAGCCAATCATTGGGCCTGGCAGCCACTCCATAGCGTTTCACCGCCGCAGGTCCAGAATCACGCCTGGCCGCGGGACGATATCGATCGCTATGTGCTGGCCGCTTTGGAAGCGAAGTCGCTCAAGCCGGTCGACGATGCCGACAAGGTGGCACTCATTCGGCGCGTGACATTTGATCTCACTGGACTGCCGCCGACGATTGCTGAAATCGATGCTTTCGTGGCTGACAATTCAACCGAAGCGTTCACGAAAGTGGTCGACCGGCTCCTGGCTTCGCCCGCATTCGGCGAGCGCTGGGGACGGCACTGGCTCGACGTGGCTCGCTACGGCGAGTCGACCGGCTCGTCGCGCAACGTGCCCTATCCACACGCCTGGCGATATCGCGACTACGTTATCGATTCGATCAACGCCGACAAACCGTATGACCAGTTCATCCGCGAACAGATCGCCGGCGACTTGCTTCCGGCCAACTCGGAGGAGCAGCGCGAAGAGCAGCTCGTCGCGACCGGCTTTCTGGCGCTCGGCGTGAAGGACGTGAACCAGCGGTTCAAGGTCCGCTTCACGATGGACAATATTGACGAGCAGATCGACACCGTGACGCGCTCGGTTCTCGCCGTCACCGCGAGCTGCGCTCGCTGCCACGATCACAAATTCGACCCGATTCCGACTAGGGACTACTACGCCCTGGCGGGTATCTTCCACAGCACCGACCTCTGCGCCGGCGTGCGAAACAAGATGGGTGGTGGCGGACTCGACTATTACGACACCTCGATGCTCCTGCTCCCGCAGGCCAAACAAGGTGCCCCGGCAAATAATGCAGAGGCCCTCGAAGCTGCAAAGCAAAAGGTGGAAGAGGCGCGCAAGGAGTTCCAACGCCTCCGCGACGATCCGAAGGGGACCGAGCCAGGTCCGAATGGCCGGCCGAAACGCCAGGTCGCTCGGCAGAAGCTGAACAAAGCTCAAGCAGAGCTAACAGAGCTGTCAGATCCAGCCGCGAACGGCGCCAAGGTCGTTCTCGGTGCTCGAGAAGGAACAACGATCGGCGATACCGAAGTTCGGATTCGTGGAGAAGCTGAGAAGCTCGGCCCCGTCGTGCCTCGAGGTTTTCTAAGCATCATCTCGTACGAAGGGCAGCCGCAGGTCAATTCGGATCAGAGCGGTCGCTTGGAGTTGGCTTACTGGCTGACCGATGAGCGTAATCCTCTGGCCTCGCGCGTCATGGTCAATCGCATCTGGCAGCATCTGCTCGGCAAGGGCATCGTCAGCAGCGTCGACAACTTCGGCGTGACGGGCGATCAGCCCACGCATCCGGAATTACTCGATCACCTGGCCCAGCGTTTCATCGACGAAGGCTGGTCGGTCAAGAAGCTCGTACGAGCGATTGTGCTTAGCCGAACCTACGGACTGAGCGCCGAGGCAACGATAGAGAACCTTGCAGTTGATCCGGCAAATCGTCTGCTATGGCGTCATGCTCCGCGTCGCCTCGATGCGGAGGAAATTCGCGACGCTACTTTGGCCGCAGCCGGCAAGTTGCAGCACAGCCGACCCGAAGCATCGCCCGCCCGCGAACTGAAGGTCGTGGAAATCCGCAACAATGGAACTGAGGCGAAAACCATTTTCGAGCATGCCAACGCGAGCACGACGCGCAGCGTCTATTTGCCGCTGTTGAGAGGCCTGACGCCGACCTCGCTCGAAGTGTTCGATTTCGCCGAGCAAGGAATGGTTTCGGGGAGCCGCGAGACGACGACCGTCGCCCCGCAGGCCCTCTACCTGCTCAACGATCCGTTCGTTCGCAAGCAATCGCTCGAACTCGCCAAAAGCCTCGAGCACTCGACGATTGCCGGCGACGAAGCTCGTATCGAGCAGGCCTACCGACTCGTGCTCGGACGCACCGCGACGAGCGAAGAGATTGAGCGGGCCAAAACGTTCCTCGCCGACTTCGAGACCGCCTGGCAGAGCTTGCAGCCAGTCACCGAGGTGAGCCAGGTTGCGACGGCAAATTCCGACGCTCCGAGCGTCACGACGATCGCCGTTTCAACCACCACTGAAGCGACCGCCGGCGCCGGAGATGGGGCCAAGTCTGCCAAGTCGGTGCCCGTGATCGATCCCGACCAGGTCATCACCTCCGACGAACCCATCAAGGAAGAAGTCGTGCTGGCTGAGAACGCTCGGCAAGCCGCCTGGGCCAGCTTCTGCCAGGCCCTGATCGGATCCGCCGAGTTCCGCTACCTCCGTTAGTTCCAGGTAGCCACTGCAAGCTGTCACGAAGCCAACACAAGCAAACTCATCTCTCGCCTCTGGATCGAACCATGAGCTTTTCACATCTGCCACTCGCTCAGTCACCGCAATTCTCTCGTCGCGCTGCTCTGAAAAGCGCAAGCGCAGGCTTCGGCTACCTCGCTCTGGCTGGCATGCTCGGTCAGAACAGCGCGTCGGCTTCGACAACCGGTGTCGCCGACAAGCCTCTCGCGCCCAAGGCTCCTCATTTCGCGGCCAAGGCGAAGCGAATCATCTTCCTGTTCATGCAGGGAGCGACCTCCCAGATGGATACCTGGGAGTACAAGCCGAAGCTGCAAGCCGACGACGGCAAAGTCGGACCGGGGGGCGGCACGCTCACGGGGTCCAAGTTCAAGTTCGCCCAGCATGGTGAGACGGGAACTTGGGTCTCGGAGCTCTATCCGAACGTGGCCAAACATGTCGACAAGCTCTGCTTCATCCGCGGTCTGCACACCGACACGCCGGCCCACCCGCAAGCTGTGATTCAGCTGCACACTGGCGCCGCTTTGGCTTCGCTCACGCGCCCCTCGATGGGAGCGTGGCTGATGTATGGGCTGGGAACCCAGAACCAGGATCTACCGGGCTACATCACCATCAACCCGCCGCCGAACTTTGGCGGCGCCGTGAACTATGGCAGCGCCTTCCTGCCGGCGCACTTTCAAGGGACAAAAATCGCTGACACCGGCTATGTGCCCAACCTGAAGGCGCAAACTCTCACGCCGCTGCAGCGGAAGCAGCTCGATCTGCTGCAAGCGATGAATCGCGATCTCGTCGGTTCGCCGGCCGCTCCCGCCGAGCTGGACGGCGTGATCGAGTCGTACGAGCTGGCGTTCCGCATGCAGGGGAAAGTGCCAGAATTGCTCGATTTGTCCAATGAGCCGCAGCACGTGCTCGACGCCTATGGCGTGAAGGACGGCCCTGCGGGGAGCTTTGCCCGCCAGTGCCTCATGGCCCGGCGGCTCAGCGAGGCAGGGGTGCGGTTCGTCGAAATCTGCCACCCCGGCTGGGACCAGCACACCAATCTGCATCAAGGACTGATCCGCAACAGCGCGGCGACCGATCAGCCGACGGCGGCTTTGCTCGAGGACCTGCAGCGACGAGGCATGCTCGAGGACACGCTGGTCCTGTTTGGCAGCGAGTTTGGCCGGCTGCCCACATCCCAAGGTCCGGATGGCCGCGACCACAACATAACAGGCTACCCAATGTGGTTGGCCGGGGCAGGGGTGAAGGCCGGATTTTCGTACGGAGCCACCGATGAGTACGGCACTCACGCGGTGGAAGGACGGATGCATACGGCCGATCTGCACGCGACGCTGCTGGCGCTCATGGGACTCGATCACGAGAAGCTGACATATAATTACGCCGGCCGCGACTTCCGCCTGACTGACGTAGCGGGGAGCGTGGTGCGCGAGATCTTCGCTTAGACGACGTACTCCGTAGGGTAGGCTTCTAGCCTGCCCGTCCGGGGAGCTTCACGGCAGGCTAGAAGCTTACCCCACGATGAATACAATCCTATAAAACTATTGACAAACTCAATAGTTCTTTTTATTCTGTTAGGTTGGTCAAAGGTCTTCATGGCAGCGCCCCGCACTGCACGCCACCAAGGGACCTCTTCGGCGACTCACGACGGTTGGCCCCGGGAGTGGGGTGTGGTGAAAAACTCGCGAGGTTTTTCACCGAGTTGGGGGCCCCTGAGAGGCAGGTTCGTGGTGAAAAACCGGGTGGGTTTTTCACCAGTCGGGCGGCGGGCGATCCCAAGACGACGTGACGTAAGTCGACCGCATTCGTCAGAAGTTGGCATTTTGAAAAAGACATTGGATTCAATCATGCGAAGTAGGTGGTTGCTGATCGGACTGGCAGTGGCCGGTCTGGGCCTGGGGGATTCGGCCGTTGCAGACGAGAATCGGGGTGAGAAGAAATCGACACGCCCGAACGTCTTGTTCATCGCTTCGGACGACCTGAATCACTGGGTCGGCTATCTTGGGCGGAACAAGCAGACGAAGACGCCGAACATCGATCGGCTGGCCGATCGCGGCGTGCGGTTCACGCATAGCTATTGTGCTGCGCCGGTGTGCAACCCGTCGCGGGCGGCGCTGATGTCGGGCTTGCGGCCTTCGTCGAGCGGCATCTATGAGAACGACGACGACTCGCGGCCGACCATTCCGACCGAATACTCCCTGGTAAGCACATTCCGCAAAGCCGGTTACTACACAGCTGGCGCAGGGAAGATCTATCACGGAGCGTACGATCGCAAGGACGAGTGGGACGAATATCTGGGGAAGGTGCAGGGCGATCCAAAACCGACTGGCGATACGGGTGTCGGCGGCATCAAGTTCGCGCCGGTCGATGCGAAGGACGAGGATTTCTCCGACTACAAGACGGTCAGCTATGGCATCGAGCAGTTGCAGAAGAAGCACGACAAGCCGTTCCTGTTGACGATCGGCTTGCACAAGCCGCACATGCCTTGGAACGTTCCGCAGAAGTATTACGACATGCATCCGCTCGACCAGATCGAGCTGCCGCCCACCAAGGCGGACGACCTGGATGACCTGCCGCCGGCAGCGCTGCGGATGGCGAAGCCCGAAGGAGATCACAAGAACATCGTCGATTCGGGGCGGTGGAAAGAAGCCGTTCAAGCGTATCTGGCCGCAGTCTCGTTCGCTGACGCACAAGTAGGCCGACTGATTGATGCGCTCGACAAGAGCGAGTACGCCGAAAACACGATCATCGTCTTCTGGGGCGATCACGGCTGGCATCTGGGCGAGAAGCAGCACTGGCGGAAGTTCGCGTTGTGGGAAGAAGCCACACGTGCGCCGCTCATTTGGGTCGCTCCTAGCGTGACCAAGCCGAACAGCGTCAGCCAGCGGACGGTTGATTTCATGAGTATCTATCCGACGCTCACCGACCTGGCCGGCATTCCTACACCCAGCCACGTGGAAGGGAAGAGCATTCGATCACTGCTCGAGAACCCAGACGCTGAGTGGGCTCAGCCGGCGCTCACAACGTACAACTTCGGTAACCACTCGATCCGGACCGAGGGCTGGCGATACATTCGCTATGCCAACGGCGATGAGGAGTTGTATGACGAGTCGCAGGATCCGTATGAGTGGAACAACCTGGCTCAGAAGCCAGAGTATGCCGCCAAAAAAGCGGAACTAGCGCGCTGGTTGCCGGCGAAGAATACGCCCGACATCAACGGCGATCGCCCAGGAAAGGCAGCGGGTGGCCAGAAAGGGAAGGGAAAGGGAAAAGGCAAATCGGAGAAGGCCAATAGCGCTGCTGCTCCGTAGCGTCGGTCTGCCTCCTTGCCACATTTTGCCGATCGAACGACGATAGAGGGACCTCGGGACGATTTCCGAGGTCCCTCTTTCCCATTCAAGCGTACAACAATCCAGTCGCCGTGCTGTTGTCGCTAACTGCGGTAACGGCTGAGTGCTGGTTGTGACGGATGAAAGTTGCTTGCGAGACGATGGCTGGCGTCGTCAACATTTCGGCGTATCAGTTTGTACCGCTGACGAATCTGCCGGTGCTGCGGGAGCATCTGCTGAGCAAGTGCAAAGCGCTGAAGCTGAGAGGCACCATCCTGCTCAGCACGGAGGGAATCAACCTGTTCGTCGCCGGCGAGCGAGAGGCGATTGACTCGCTGTTGCGTGAAGTGCGATCGGTGCCGGGGCTGGAGCAGTTCACACCTAAGCTGAGTCTGAGCGACGAACAGCCATTCAACCGGATGCTCGTGCGGATCAAGAAGGAGATCATCGCGTTCGGTGTGCCTGGGATTAACCCGGCTGAGCGCACATCGCCCAAGCTTTCAGCGGAAGAACTGAAGCGCTGGCTGGATGAAGGTCGGCCGATCACGCTGCTCGATACTCGCAACGAGTACGAGGTGAAAGCGGGCACGTTTCAAAATGCACTAACACTGGGCATCGATCATTTCCGCGACTTCCCGGCGGCCGTCGCGAAATTGCCGGATGATCTCAAACGTTCACCGATCGTGATGTTCTGCACTGGTGGCATCCGCTGCGAAAAGGCGGGGCCTTACATGGAGCGAGAGGGTTTCGAACAGGTGTATCAGCTCGAGGGAGGCATTCTGAAGTACTTCGAGCAGTGCGGCGGCGAGCATTACACGGGCGATTGCTTTGTCTTCGATCGCCGCGTGGGAGTCGATCCCGAACTGGCGGAGACGCAGAACACGCAGTGCTTCCATTGTCAGGCGATACTCACGCCGACCGATCAGGAAGACCCGCGCTATAAGCTCGGCGTGTCGTGTCCTTACTGTTTTGTGTCCGAAGCGGAGCAGATCTCGCAGACAATCGCCCGGCGTGAAGAGGCGATTGCGGAACTCACTCAGCCACTTCCCGGCAGCGTGCCGTACGACAACTTCCGCCCGCTGAATATTTCAGCGAAGCACGCTGGTCGGACGCTGGTCGATACGCTGTGCTGCGTGTTTCCACACCTTGGGGAGGACTACTGGCGGCAGCGTTTTGGCCAGGGACTGATCCTCGACGGCGATCGTCGACCGGCGGAAAGTGACAGAATCGTTCGACCTGGTGAGTGCTATTTGCATCGCATTCCGGCCACGTCGGAGCCGGCAGTGAATGCGGCGATTCGCGTGCTGCATGAGGACGCCGCCATCGTCGTCATCAACAAGCCGGCGCCTCTTCCGCTGCATCCCTCGGGCCGATTCAACCGCAACACGCTTCAGTGGATCTTGAGTCAGGTATATCATCCGCAGAAATTGCGACCGGTCCATCGACTGGACGCGAACACGACGGGCCTTGTGATTTTCGCCTGCACTCAGCACTTCGCCAACAAGCTGCAAAAGCAGTTTGCTGCCGGGGAGGTGAAGAAGCTTTATCTGGCCCGAATCCAAGGACATCCACCAGAAGACAGTTTTGTATGTGATGCACCAATCGGTAGCGAAACCACTGAGTTAGGAGGTCGGGCGATTCATGAGCAAGGACAGGCAGCGACGACGGAGTTCCGCGTAATACACCGGTATGAGGATGGAACGTCGCTTGTCGAGGCTAGTCCAATCACCGGGCGCACCAATCAAATTCGGGTGCATCTGTGGCACCTTGGCTGGCCAATTCTCGGCGAGCAAACTTATCTGCCAGGAAGGCGGATCGGCGACACTCAGACGCACGGTGTGGAGGATTTGCCTCTGTGTCTACATTCGTATCGGATACACTTCAGACATCCTCAAACGGATGAGGGAATGGAAACGCAATGTCCGCCGCCTGACTGGGCGGTTGTCTGATCGCAGGTCCAGTTGCCTTTCGACAAGGAGCCACAAGATGCGGATTGTCGTCTGCCTGCTTCTCGCGCTCGGTCTCTCCTCTTCACTGCAGGCGCAACAGGCGCAGCGCGACATCGCGTATGGCAGCGAAGAGCGGCAGGTGCTCGATATCTATGCGCCGGCCCATGCCAAGAACGCCCCGGTGGTGTTTTGGATTCACGGCGGCGGCTGGCAGACAGGGGACAAGTCTAGCGTTCAGGAGAAGCCCAAGTTTTTCGTCGACAAAGGGTTCGTCTTTGTCTCGACGAACTACCGGCTGTTGCCCCAAGTGGAGATGCAGACCATCTTCCGGGACATCGCGAAATCGATTCGCTGGGTGCATGACCACATCGACGAGCATGGCGGCGATCCAAAGCGGCTGCTCGTCATGGGCCACTCCGCGGGGGCACAACTCGCGGCGATTGTATCGATCGACGATCGCTATTTGAAGGACGAGGGACTGTCGCTCGAAATCATCAAGGGTTGCGTGCCCGTCGATGGGGATACGTTCGACGTACCGGCGATTATTGAGACTGCCGAAACGCGCCGCCGTGTGCACGGTCTCCCTCAGGCGAAGTTTGGCCATCGCGAGAAGTTCGGCAACGACCCGAAAAAGCATCGGGACTACTCCGCGGTCACCCACATGGCCAGGGACAAAGGGATCCCGCCTTTCTTCATCCTGCATGTCGGCGATCATCCCGATACGAGTGCCCAGGCGCAACGGCTCGGCAATGCGTTGAAGGAAGCGGGAGTCGCCGCGACGGTATTCGGAGCGAGAGAGACAACCCATAACAAGGTGAACACTGACATCGGCACGCCTGACGACGCAGCGACGAAAGCGCTCGTCGAATTCCTCGACAAGGCGCTCACATCAGTTAGGTAGCGGCTATCGAACAAACCGCCGACGAATCAGCGGTACTTTGAAGCTCGTCGGAGGCGGGATGTAATCGTTTCAGGATGTGCCTCCTCTTCAATTGAGAAAGTGTCTTGTTCCGCTAGCAACCGGATCTAAGAGCTTGCGAGAGGCCCCCCGAAAACGATCGGGACGCCGAACGAAAATTACAGCGTCCTCTCCTGCCAGGCTTGGGCAGGGTAGGGCAATCCAATGCAATCCCCAAACGTAAATCCTTGCAATCTGTAACGAAACACTGCCCTTGCAAACCCTTCTTCCTACAATTCATGTGTTCGACGAACCAGGACAAGGGTTGGCAACGTGACAGGTAATGAAGCGGCGGTCGGTTTCGCGACGGCGGGCTGGCAGTTCAACAATACGTACGTTGGATTGCCAACTGCATTCTTTGCTCCGGCGGAGCCCGCGAAAGTGCGTCAGCCCCGGCTGGTGGTGCTGAATGACCAGCTGTCGAAGGAACTCGGGCTGAATTTGGGACATCTGCCTCCCGACGTCCTCGCTTCGATGTTCGCCGGCCAGGATCTGCCCGCCGGATCTCAACCGATCGCCCAAGCCTACGCCGGTCACCAGTTCGGCGGATTCACGATGCTCGGAGATGGGCGAGCTATCCTCCTCGGGGAGCACCGAACGCCCACGGGACGGTTAGTCGACATCCAGTTCAAAGGCTCCGGACAGACGATGTACTCGCGTCGGGGTGACGGGCGAGCCGCGCTTGGTCCGATGCTGCGGGAGTACATCATCAGCGAGGCGATGGCCGCTCTAGGCATTCCAACGACTCGAAGCCTGGCAGTGGTCGCCACCGGGGAACCGGTCTATCGGGAGACGGTTCGCCGGGGAGCCATTCTGACTCGGGTGGCGGCGAGCCACATTAGGGTAGGGACATTCGAGTACGCCGCCGCACGCCGAGACGACTCACTGCTTAGGTCGCTGGCCGACTACTCGATCGCCCGGCACTATCCGGACTTTCTAGATGGTTCGGATAGATATCTGAGCTTCTTGCGAGCCGTGATCGATCGACAAGCGTCTCTTATCGCACGGTGGCAACTCGTCGGCTTCGTTCACGGCGTGATGAACACGGATAACATGGCCATATCGGGCGAGACGATCGATTACGGTCCTTGCGCCTTCATGAATGCCTACGATCCCGAGACCGTCTTTAGCTCGATCGACCACGCAGGCCGCTACGCGTATGGCAATCAGCCGGTGATCGCCCAATGGAACCTAGCGAGGTTCGCGGAAGCTTTGCTGCCGCTCATTCATGAGGATGAGAAGCAGGCGATCGCGGTCGCCACACAGGCACTACAGGAATATCCCGCGCTGTTTGAAGGCTACTGGCTGGCCGGTATGCGGAAGAAACTAGGGCTACGTTCGGCGAAACCGACGGACAAGGAGCTCATTGACAGTTTGTTGAATTGGATGGCGAGGACGAAAGCCGACTTCATGAATACGTTCCGCGATCTATCGTCAGACGCGGCAGCAAATGCCGCCGCCAACGAAGATGCGGAATTTCGTTCCTGGCGTACGCACTGGGAGCAACGATTGAAAGAGGACGGGGAATTTGGAAAGAGCGTGACGGCGACAATGCGGCAGGTCAATCCAGCCGTGATTCCGCGCAATCACAAAGTTGAAGAAGCTCTCGCAGCTGCGGAGGACAAGGACGATCTGTCCGTACTGAATCAGCTGTTGTCTGTTCTCGCGTCCCCCTACGATCCCAAGCCCGGCACAGAGTCCTTTCAGGCACCTCCGATGGATGAATGCGGATATCGTACCTTCTGCGGCACTTAGCTAATGTTGATTCCAGGTGATCTGACACTCGTCAGTTCAAGGCCGAGATAACTGGTTTTCTCTCCAGGCGGCGATGAATCTGGTGAATCCCTCTTGGACCTGCGGTGCGGCGTCCTTGAGGAGCTCAGTCGTCTCCGGATCGAGCAGACTCCCAGCGGAGTGTTGCCAGAGATCGGCTGCCTGAATTGATGTCGCGGTGTCGAACTTAGCCAACTCGCTGACGAGCTTTCCCAAATCTCCACCACTTCGTGCGACGGCAGGGCGAGCGTAGTCAATCGCCGGTGTTTTCCTGCCGTCCTGATCGCCATCGAGCCATACGGCCCCGCTGCAACCTAAGGTCCTGGGCGAAAACTCCGGGCTAGTCGGCTGGTAAGGTTTGGCCGTCGGCCAATGAAGGCCCTCAATGCCCGGACCCACAGCCACCGCTACGAGGTGCACATCATGACTTGGCCGAGGGACTTTCCAGTCCAACTCTGCGATCACACCAGAACCGCCATCTCGGTCTCCAGACTCGATATTCGCCTCCTGCACCGGCTCTCCATTGCAGAAAAGGATCACCCTTTCTGCTTTGCTCCAATGCGGTCCCAGCACCCGCACATGGGCGGTCACTTGATCTTCAGCGAGCACCGCAAGCTCGCCCGGTCCGTACCTCCCGCTCACCGTGAGTTCAGCGAGCAAACCATAACTCACCATCACCCGTCCTTGCAAAAGGCTGGCGATGGCATAGTCGACGTTGATCACTGCAGGATCGTCATCTTGGGCACGGATATAGGTCCTCGCCTGACCCACAAAGTGCCGAGCGACGTCATGTGAGTCGCTGGCGCCGATTGGGGCCAGCGACCGGCCATGATTCAACGCAACCATCCAATCCTGGATCAATTGCAGCGGATCATTCTGAGTCGATCCGGAATTCACGACCTCCATGGCGTTGGCTCGCAGAGTCCAACCGGCCACATTTGAGCCCGACGCCGCGTTGTGCAGTGCAGAACCGAACGGCCGGACTCCGGCGTGCAGGTCGCGCGCATGATTGAGGATTACGACTCTGACATCGGGCGTGCCGTGAATCTCTTGGAAAATGCTCTTCCAATCCGGCGCTTGATGATTGGGTAAGGAAGCATCCGAATTTACAGGGAACACATTGAAGTGCCCGAGCGATGTCGTCACCTCGTTCCCCATCACAGGCGTGAAGTAGCGTCGCACACCCAGCTCACGCGCAATCGGCTCGTAATCGATATGCTTGTTGTGGTCGGTAGCAATCGGAAGTTCGATTCCCTCGCCTGCTAACGTGATCATTCTCTCCGCAATGGTCGCATCCCCATGTCCGGAGTGCGTCAGCGTGTGCACATGCGTGTCGCACGCGACGAAGCCTTCTGTTGGCACTTCGCGGCGAAGTATGAGCTTCCTTTCGAGAAACTCACCTGCGTGGACGTTGATTTGACACTTCGCTAGAGAGTACTCAAATCCACGACCCGCGTAGACCGTGTATTCGCCGGCCGGCAAACCAAAAGTCGCTTCTCCCGTTGAGGTGTAGATAACCCCCGGACGTACAGCCAACGTTTTCGTCGAAGTGGCTCCGAGCGAATGCATTGCTCCGCCCGAGTCCAGAACAGTAAGCCGCGATGGTATTAGCTGACCGCTGTCGGCGTCTTGCACGGTCACTCGGACCCGGGACTGACCTAGGTATTCCGACACCTTCTGGTCCTCGATGCGGCAGTGCCCCACGCGGATGTCGTCAATCTTCGGCTTATCGCCGACCTGTTGAACGCTAAGCTCGTTCTCCCCGTCGCGCAGCGTGTTCGCGGGCACCGCGAACGTCAGGACCATATCGTTCTCATCAATGGTTAGTCGGCCCAGATCCGTGTCATTCAGTCGAACAGCCCACAACTGCTTCACATCTTGCTGGCGCAGAAGCAGGGTGTGTTCATTTTCATTCCGTCGGCCTTCGAACTTCAAATTGAGCGAGGACCCTTCAGATCGCTCAGGAAAACTGCTCCACTCTCTCGGTCCGTCAATACGGAGGTGATGCAGCGTCGGTGCGATCAGGAGCGGCTCTGCACTTTGGCCTGCCGCCAACTCGGGAACTGCCAGAAAGCTGCCACAAACGAGCAGTTTGGCGATCAGATCGTTCGCATTCATGTTGTTGATATTAGTGACCGAGTGCGGCCAAAACTAGCGTGCGAACGTCAGGTCATCGGATCGCGACTGCTACGCTCTAGAGGCACGCAACCTCTGACACTAGCACGCGTTATGCCGTGCCTGCGAACTCGCCTTATTGGGACATTCCTGTAATGCAGCGTCATGCCGTCCAGCGTCTGCACCAACGCGACTTAACGCAGCCTTCACCTTTCCTGCACCTATTCCTCACGGCCACATCTCGAAACATTCACGCGAGACTCATGCTTGCTTCACCCACGGCACCGAAAACATGCGTCAAAGAAATGACGAACCGCCAGACAGAAGGTCTGGCACGCAAATCGAACAGGTAGTCGATGTCAGATAACACCAGCCTTCCCGCGAGCTTCTCACGCACACGATGGCGACCCGGTTTCACTCTCGTGGAACTGCTCACGGTCATCGCCATTATCGGTGTCTTAGTCGCATTGCTGCTGCCGGCGGTCAATGCAGCTCGCGAAGCCTCTCGCAACGCAACCTGCAAGAACAATCTGCGACAGATCGGCCTCGGCATGCACGCTTACGCAGAAGCCAGCGGCGGCTACTTCTGCTCTGGCGCCTTCGACTGGATACACGATGGCGCGGTCACCGAAATCGGCTGGGTCGCCGATCAGGTAAAGCAGGGTTCGCCGATCGGATCAATGCTTTGCCCATCGAACACCGCCCGCGTGAGCGAGGCCTATGTGGATCTTATCTCCGCAAATGCGGGTGGCTTCGCCGCAGATGCCTGCGTCAGCCGGCTTGGCAGTCCGGGCAAGGCAGCTCCCGACGGCGAAATGCTGAAGAACCCGTGTCGCGAAATTGCCGAAAATGGCCTGGCTCCAGATTCGGAGCCGCGCCGGCTGCTCGTAGAAGCAAAGATCTTCGACGAGCACTTCAACACCAATTACACCGCCAGTTGGTTCCTTGTCCGCGGCGATGTCTCAATGAACCGCGCGAACGGCAATCTGCACCTCACAAACGGTAGCTGTGGACCCGTTTCGCTTGCAAATCGGCATAGCACCAAGGGCCCGCTAACCCTGCCGATGGTGGACACATCGGCGGTGCCCATGAATTTCGTTCCACTAATGGGAGACGGTGGCATGACGACACGCATGCTGCCGGGCACACTCGGATCGATCGGTGCGGGCGAACTCACTACCTACTCATTCACCGGCGGACCAGTGCTCAAAACGACACTCGCCACCCCGAATCCGAGTGCACCGCGCGAAGGTAGCAGCGGTTGGTGGGCTGTTTGGAACAAAGCCGCAATCCAAGACTATCGCCAGTTCGGCGTGCCACATCGCGGTTCCATGAATATGGTTTTCGCCGATGGTAGCGTCCGCAGCTTCAGCGATGCGAACGGCGATGGACTGATCAATAACGGTTTAGGAACCAACAGCGGCTTCGCCGACGACAGCGTCGAAGCGCCTCCAAACCAGCTCTACAGCCTGTACTCGATTGACGCCAAGCGGAAATAGGTTCTCGCACCGCAAAAGGACTGCGTGTCGCGCCACAAGAACCTGCGTTTCCCTTGTGATGCCAACTCGCCTCTCACTTGGAAAGGAAAAGCGACCGAACTGAGTTCCCTAGCCATGAAGAGACTTGCCGACGAGGAGCGTCGGCCAGAAAGCTCTTCACGGCGTTTGAGGCCTGAGTGCCTCCGCGAAACAACCCAATTCACCGACACAGTCCCACAAGGTTTTGTACGAAACAACGTTTTTTGGAGATCGAAATGAAACGACAAGTCGGACGCTCTGCGTTCACCCTC
>Ga0164290_1001115_pt1 | contig 52175 bp, 38 predicted proteins | sample Micstemetagenome_FD_108782 | JGI IMG/M metagenome (GOLD analysis project Ga0164290, IMG submission 108782) | Contaminated culture microbial community from soil near Moab, Utah, USA - Microcoleus steenstrupii SON62 (Illumina Assembly) | ecosystem: Environmental > Terrestrial > Soil > Soil crust...
CGGGGACGGTGTCCTGGGCCTTGCGCACGAGCTCGTCGCCGTCGCCCGCGGTCATCACGTCGTAGCCGGCGTCCTGGAGCGTTTCGCGGAGCAGCAAACACAGGGCCGGGTCGTCATCGGCGACAAGGATCCGTGCTCGTGAGGTCATCTGCAGCCCTGTCTGGTTCGTCGAGCGTCTTGTGGTCGGCAGGGTGCTCATTGCTGCGACGTCCGTCCGTTGCCTGTCCGGCATTGCAACTACAGCATACCATATCGTGTCTAGCGCTGGCGTCGGGACAAGGGGAGGCGCCCGGTAAAAGTGGTAATAATCCTAAACGTCGTCGGCGCGCCGATTCGCGGTATTTAGGTGGCTACAGTGGTATAATCCCTGTAGCTTAGCGCACGGCACGGGCCGTGCGCTTCACATAACGAGACCGCGCGCGACCGACGCGACGGAGAAAGCGAACGACAATATGTCATCATTTAGTGACCTTGGGCTCAGCGAGCCGATCGTGCAAGCGCTGACCGACCTCGGCTACGACGTGCCGACCCCGGTGCAGGAGCAGGCGATTCCGATCATGCTGGAGGGCCGCGACGTGATCGGCCAGGCCCAGACCGGCACAGGCAAGACAGCTGCCTTCGCCCTGCCGATCGTCGAGCGGCTGACCTCGGAGCGGGTGCCCCAGGCACTCATCCTCGCCCCCACCCGCGAGCTAGCGATGCAGGTGGCCGAGGCAATCTACAAATATGGCAAGGGCCGTGCCGCCAGTGTCGCCCCGGTGTACGGCGGCCAGCCGATCGAGCGCCAGCTGCGGGCGCTGCGCCAGGGCGTGCAGGTTGTGGTGGGCACGCCTGGCCGGATCATGGACCACATGCGCCGCGGCACCCTCCCCCTGGACAACATCCGCACTGTGGTGCTCGACGAGGCCGACGAGATGCTCGACATGGGCTTCGCCGAGGACATCGAGTACATCCTCCAGCACACCCCCGCCGAGCGCCAGACGGCTCTGTTCTCGGCCACGATGCCCGAGGCGGTGGCGGGCCTGGCGGCGCGCTACACGCGCGACGCGGCCCGGATCGCGATCGTCAGCGAGCAGCTGACGGCGCCGCGCACCCGCCAGGTCTACTACGAGGTGATGCCGCGCGACAAGCTCGACGCCCTGTGCCGCGTGCTGGACGTGGAAACGCCGGGCTCGGCGATCATCTTCTGCCGCACGCGGGCGGAGGCCGATGCTCTGGGCGAAAGCCTGCAGGGCCGCGGCTACCTGGCTGAGGTGATCCACGGCGAGCTGTCGCAGGCCATGCGCGACCGGGTGATGAAGCGGTTCCGCGAGGGGCAGGTCGAGCTGCTGGTGGCCACCGACGTGGCGGCCCGCGGCCTCGACATTGCCGACCTGTCCCACGTGATCAACTACGACGTGCCGAACGACCCGGAAAGCTACGTCCACCGGATCGGCCGCACCGGCCGCGCCGGCAAGACTGGCCTGGCGATCAGCCTGATCACCCCGCGCGAGCGCCGCCAGCTCATGAATATCGAGCGCTCCACGCGCACGCGCATCCAGCGCCAGTCGCTGCCGACCCTGGCCGACGTGGCCTCGCGGCGCCGCGAGGCCTTCCGCGAGGCCCTGCGCGGGGTGATGGGGCAGGGCGACCTGGACCCGTACATGCTCATGGTCGAGGAGATGGCCGAGGAGCACGACGCGACGGAGCTGGCCGCGGCGGCCTTCAAGCTGCTGCTGAACGAGGTCGAGGAGGAGGACACCATCGCCAGCGTCGAGGGCGACGGCGCCGGCGTCGAGCCAGGCATGACCCGCCTGTTCCTCGATGTGGGCCGCTTCGACCGCATCCGCCCCGCCGACGTGGTCGGCGCGATCGCGAACGAGGTCGGGCTGCCCGGCAAGAGTGTGGGCGCGATCGACATCTACGACCGCTTCACCTTCGTGGAGATCCCCAACGAGCACGCGCCAAAGGTGCTGCGGATGCTGGAGGGGGCGACGCTGCGCGGGAAGAAGGTGCGGGTGTCGGTGGCGAAGCCGAAGCGGTGAAGTACAGGCCTGCCAGCCCACCCCGCTTTTCGGCGGGACTGCGCGCCCCGCGCCCGCGGTGAAGTACAGGCCTGCCAGCCCACCCCGCTTTTCGGCGGGACTGCGCGCCCCTGGACCCCGCAGGATGGCTTCCCGCTGTGGTTGCAGCTCCGGCACCATGCCCCTCTGCTAAAGCTGGATAGCTGTACGCGGGGCGCTGCGCGCCTACGTATTGCGGCGGCGATGCTGCCGGGGCGAGGCGCACCACGAACCAACGCCGGTGCTGATGGTGGGTGCTGATGGTGGGTGCTGATGGTGGGTGTTGATGGGCGTAGGCCGGCCAGCACTCCAATTTCAGGTTCGGGCGGCGTGGGGCGCAAAAGCTGACATGCGGGGTCCAGGGGCGCAGCGCCCTGGCCGGGGGGCAGGGAGGCGGGAGCCCCCTGCCTCGGGGGTACGGGGGCGAGGAGCGCCCCGCGGGGAATGAGGGGAGTGGGGAGGAACCCCGAAGAGCGCCGCAGGCACCCCCTACCCCTACCCCCTGGGCCCCGCCGCCCGCCGCAGCAGGCGCACCCCGACGAAGGCGGCCCCAAGCAGCCCCGCTAGGGCCAGCATCCCCGTCCCCGCGCTGCTGGCCGGCAGGTCACCCACCTGCACCACCGTCACCGCCACGCCCGTGACGGGGGCGCCGCGGGTGATCACCGGGAAGGGCTGGGCGGTGGCGAAGCGGATGGTGCCGTTCACGGCGATGCTGCCCTGGATGATGTAGGTGCCGTTCGGGTCGATCCGGGCCGGGTCGTAGGGGACGGTGAAGCGGAAGGGCACCTGAGCGCCGTTCGTGATGAAGCGCTGCTCGGCAACGACCTGCGGGAAGGTGCCCGGGTCGGCGCGGGCGATCTGCACCGTCACCTGGGCGGTGGCCGGCAGCGCCGAGCGCGCCGTGTAGTTGATAGTGCCCGTCACCGCCGTGCCCTGGGCCCGGCCCGCCCCCGGGATCAGCAGCAGCAGCGCGGCCAGCAGCCCCAGCGTTGCGCGGACAACTGTCATCGCTTCCTCCTTGCCGGGCCGCGGCGCGCGCCGCGCCGCCGGCTCGTTCCGGCCCACGCGACACAGTATAGCAAGGAAAGGGCGTCCTGTGAACTAGGCGCGCCCCGATCTGCGTCGAGAGTGTAAAAGGTTGTCGCGGTCGACGCGCTGGTGGGGTGTGGTACACTGTGCGGACAGATGATGGCCGCAGTAGGCCGGCCGCCCAGGGAGGCCGGCGCCCCGCTCCGATGCTGACTGTCGACGACTACCTCGGCTGGCCCGCCGCCCCGGCGGACCTGCGCCACGCCTACGGCCCGCGCCCCGACCAGTTCGGCGACCTGTACCTGCCCCCCGGCCCCGGCCCTCACCCCGTCGTCCTGCTCCTCCACGGTGGCTGCTGGCGTGAGCGCTTCGGCCTCGCCCCCCTCGGCCCGCTCTGCCTCGCCCTGCGCGACTTGGGCCTTGCCGTATGGAGCGTGGAGTACCGCCGCCTCGGCGGGGCCGGCGGCTGGCCCGCCACCTTTCAGGACGCCGCGGCCGGCGCCGACGCCCTGCGCGCCCTCGCCCCCGCTCACCGCCTCGACCTGGCCCGCGTCGTCGCCGCCGGCCACTCCGCCGGCGGCCACCTCGCCCTCTGGCTCGCCGCCCGCCGCCGCCTCGCCCCCGACAGCGGCCTCCACGCGCCCGACCCGCTCCCCCTACGCGGTGTCCTGGCCCTGGCCGCCCTGGCCGACCTGGCGGAGGGCGAGCGGCGCGGCCTGTGCGGCGGCGCGATCGGCGAGCTGGTGGCCGGCGCCCCCGCCGACCCCTACGCCCAGGCCTCGCCCGCGGCCCTCCTGCCCTTCGGCGTGCCGCAGCGCCACATCGTCGGCTCCGACGACGCGATCGTGCCGCCCGACTACCTGCGGGCCTATGTCGCAAAGTCCCGGGCCGCCGGCGACGACGCCTCCCTGGTCGAGCTGCCCGGCGCCGGCCACTTCGAGCCGGTCTACCCCTCCGGCCCGGCCTGGATCGCCGCCCGCGGCGCCGTTCTCGCCCTCGCGGGCGGCGCGGGCTGAGGCCGTGGCCACCGCCTTGATCACCGGAGTCGCCGGCTATATCGGCCGGCGCCTGGCCCTGGCACTGTGTGACCGGGGCGACGCCGTGCGCGGGATCGACCTGGCCGTGGATGGGCTGCCCGCGCTGGTCGAGCGCGGCGTCAAGGCGATCGTCGCCGATGTGACCGATGGGGCCATCCTGCGCGCCGCCCTCGCCGACGTCGACCTGGTCTTCCACCTCGCCGGCTCTGCCCTCGGCCCCCGCGATGAGGTGCTGCGAGCCAACGTGGCCGGGGCCCGTGCCCTCGCCGAGGCCTGCGTCGGCCGGGCGGGGCTGCGCGCGGTGGTTTTCGCCTCTTCTGGCGCCCTGTACCCGAGCGGTGGTGGGTGGCTCGACGAGGACACTCCCCCCGCGCCCGCCTTCGCCTACGCCCGCGCGAAGCACGAGGCCGAGCTGCTCCTGCTCGCGGCGCGCGAGAAGCACGGGCTGCCGGTGCGGATCGCGCGCATCGCCGCCGTGTACGGCCCGAGCAGCCCGGCCCTGATGCTGCCACAGCTGCGCCGTGGCCGCTTCCCGCTGATCGGGGGCGGGCGCGGGATCGCCAGCTCGATCCACGTCGACGACCTGGTCGCAGCCCTGATCGCCGTCGCCGAGCGCGGCCAGGACGGGACGATCTACAACCTCGCGGACGACGAGCCGGCCGCCGTGCGCGACTTCTACGGCCACCTGGCCGAGCTGCTCGGGGCGCCGGCGCCCCCCGCCCTGCCGGCGCCCTTCGCCCGCGCCCTCGTCGCCATCGCCAACGGCGCGGCCAGGCTGCGCCGGCGCCGCGGCCTGCTCCCGCCCGACCTCGTGGCCATGGCGGCGGTCTCCCACCGCATGGCCAACCGCCGCATGCGCGACGAGCTCGGCGTTCGTCTGCGCTACCCGACCTACCGCGACGGCCTGCCAACCGTGGCCGATGCGGAGGGGAGAGGATAATGCACCTGCGACTCCCGAGCGCGGAGCTGCGCTCGTTGCTACGCCCGCGCACCACCGCCGAGCGCAATGTTCGAAATGTGCTGGTCGACGGGATCGGCGTCGGAATCGTCACCGGCGTCGGCACCTTTCTGCCGGTCTTTCTGGCCCGCCTCGGCGCGTCCAGCCTGCTCGTCGGCCTGATCACCTCGCTGCCCGCGCTCACCGGCGCCCTGCTCGCCGTGCCGATCGGGCGCTTTCTCGAGCGCCAGCGCAACATCGTGCCCTGGTACTCCGGCATGCGCGTCTTTGTGCTGTGGAGCTACGCGATCTTCGGTGCGCTGCCCTTTGTCATCCCGCTCAGCGCCGTGCCCTGGACGGTGATCGCGATCTGGGCCGTGGCCACAGTGCCGTCGACCTTTGTCAACGTCGCCTTCACTGTGGTGATGGGCGGCGTGGCCGGGCCGCGCAATCGCTTCGCGGTGATGAGCCTGCGCTGGTCCAGTCTGGGCGCGGTGACGGCGATCACGGTCAGCCTGGTCGGCCTGATCCTGGAGTACATGCCGTTCCCGCTGAACTACCAGGTTGTCTTTATCGGCTCGTTCCTGGGCGGCCTGCTGAGCTACCTGTTTTCGCGCTCGATCGACCTGCCCGACAGCACCCCATCGGCGGCGCCGCAGCTCAAGGTGCCGGTGCGCGAACGGCTGCGCGTGATCCGGCAGGCCGCCGCCGAGCACCCGGCCTTTGCCCGCTTCGCCGCCAGCGCCTTTGTGTTTCGCTGCGGCGTGGCCATGGCCATCCCCCTGCTACCGCTCTACTGGGTGCGTGAGGTCGGGGCGAGCGATGCCTGGATCGGCATTATCGCCACCGCGAACAGCGGCGTGCTCCTGGTGGCCTACTGGATCTGGTCGGCGATCACCCGCCGGCTCGGCGTGGGCGGGGTGCTGCTGGCGTCCAGCTTCGGCATGGCCTTTTACCCGTTCGCCGTCGCCTCCACCCACTCGGTCGTGCTGCTCGCCGTGTTTGCCGGCTGCGTAGGTTTTTTTGCCGCTGGCAACGATCTGGTCAACTTCGACCTGGTCCTGAGCACCATCCCTAAGGAACGCCAGGCGACCTTCGTCGGCGCCTACCAGACGTTGCAGAACAGCGCGCTGTTTTTCATGCCCCTTGTCGCCACCGCGCTCGCCGACACCGCCGGCATCGTGCTCGCCCTAGTCGTAGCCGGGGTGCTGCGTCTCCTCGGCGCTGCCCTGTATGTCGCCCTCGGCATCGGCCGCGCCGCCCCCTCTCCAGGCCAGGCGCCCGCGGCAAAGGGTTGACAATATATAGACCGATTGGTATAATCGGGGCGAGGATTGCTATGGCCACAACACGCGACCAGATCATCGAGGCGATGTGCGACCTGCTGGAGCTGCAGGGCTACCACGCCACGGGGCTGAACGAGCTGATCCGGGTGAGCAAGGCGCCACGCGGGTCGCTTTACTACTACTTCCCCGACGGCAAGGATGGCCTGACGGCTGAGGCGATCGCACGCACCGGCGAGCTGGTGGCGGGGCGTATCCGGCGTGGCATGCCCGAAAGCGCGAACCCCGGCGCCGCCCTGCGTGGCTTTGTGGAGCAGGTGGCCGCGGCCGTCGAGGCCTCGGGCTTTCGGGCCGGCGGCCCGCTCACCGCGGTGGCGATGGAGACGGCCACGACTAACGAGCGGCTGAACGCCGTCTGCCGCGAGGCCTTCGCCAGGATCGAGGCGACGTTCGCCGAGCGGCTGGAGGCCAGCGGCGTCGGGGCGGAGCGAGCGGCGGAGCTAGCGATCTTCATCACGGCCGCCCTTGAGGGCGGGATCATCCTTAGCCGCACCAACCATAGCGGCGAGCCCCTGCGCGTCGTCGCGCGGCAGCTCGAGCGGCTGGTCGGCCTAGGGCAGGACCAGTAGGACGCGCCCGGCCGGCGGAACGGCTCCGATCGACTCGACGCACCCTGTCGCTCCTGCCGCGCGAGGCAGCGATGGAGACCATTCTTGTGACCGGCGCGAGCGGCAATGTCGGCAGGCCGCTCGCGGAGCTTCTGGCCGCCGGGCCCCACACCGTGCGCGCCGCCCTTCGTAGCGAGGCCGAACTGCAGGGCCTCCCCCCCAACGTCGCCTACACCCACCTCGACTTTCTGAACCCGGCCAGCTACGCCCCCGCCCTTGACGGTGTGACCCGCCTCTTCCTCATGCGCCCGCCGGCGATCAGCGACACCCGCCGCTACCTCAACCCCCTGGTCGACGCGGCGCGGGCCGCCGGCGTGGGCCAGATCGTCTTTCTGTCGCTGATCGGCGCCGACCGCAACCCGGTCATCCCGCACCGGGCCGTGGAGGAGCACCTGGCGACGGCCGGCGTGCCCTACACGCTGCTGCGGGCCGGCTTCTTCATGCAAAACCTGAGCACCACCCACCGCGCCGACATCGCCGAGCACGGCGAGGTGCTGGTGCCGGCCGGCCGTGGCCGCACCGCCTTTATCGACACTCGCGACATCGCCGCGGTGGCCGCCCGCGCCCTCAGCGAGCCGGGCCACGCCGGCCAGGCCTACCCCCTCACCGGCGCCGAGTCCCTCGACTACGACGACGTGGCCGCCATCCTCAGCGTCGAGCTCGGCCGCCCGATTGTCTACCGGCGGCCCTCGCTGCTGCGCTTCGCCCGCGCGATGCGCGCCCGCGGCCACGCCCCCGCCTATATCGGCGTGATGCTCGGGATCTACCTCACCACCCGCCTCGGCATGGCCGCCGCCGTCGACCCGGCCGCCGCCCGGCTCCTCGGCCGGCCGCCGATCACCCTGCGCCAGTTCGTTCACGACCACCGCGACGCCTGGGCGCCCGCCCCGACGCCGAATCGAACGCGTGTTCGTTTCGGCACGCTTCCTGCATAATCCGGTGTATCAGGCTGGGGCGCCACGGCCCCATCCGACCCGGCGCATCGACAGGAGGCAAGCTATGACTTCGCATAACAAGCAGAACGACCCGCAGGAGACCGGCAACCGGATCAAGGACCCGGACGACTGGACGACCGGCGACGAGCCGATGACCGAGGCCCAGCGCTCGTACCTGCACACGCTCGCCTCCGAGGCCGGCGAAGAGATCGACGAGGAGCTGACCAAGGCCGAGGCCGCGAAGAAGATCGACGAGCTCCAGGAGCGCACCGGCCGCGGCAAGTAAGCGCCTTGTGGGGCCGGTGAGGGTTAGCCCACAGGCCCAGGCTGGAAACAATCGATGGCCCCCGCTCCTATCCAAGGGAGCGGGGGCCAGTGTGCATGCCGCCAGGGTGCTATCGAGTCCTACAGGGGTAGAAACTGACTATCCGCGGCCTCGTCACCAGCATGCGCAAAAATCCAATCGATGACCGCCTGCTGATCGACGCGGTGTTCCGCCTCAGGCCCGATACGCCGGCCTACAGAAGCCGCTAAACTGCGGGCATGAGCACACCGCGCCACAACACCTTCCGGCTCCTTACCCTCCGGCTCCTCCTCGCGAGGGGCAGATCGGCACGGGGGGCTTAGGGGCGTACGCGCCCGATCCGATAGCTTCGCGCCCTCCCGTGCGGGAGGGCGCTTTTGATTCCCCGGAGGCTTCGATGGACTCCCTTCTCGCGCCCGCGGGCCGCCCGGCCCGCATCCCACACCGAGCGCACGCCGACGGACCACCCATTCTCACGGCACGAGGAGCATCGCCATGCAGATCGATATGCACGAGCTGGAGGCCCGCTGGCGCGAGCGCTGGCAGGCCGCGGGCCAGGACCGCGCCGACATCGAGGGCGCGCGGCGGCCCTTCTACAACCTGATGGAGTTCCCCTACCCCTCCGGCGAGGGGTTGCACGTGGGCCACGTCTACACCTACTCCGGCGCCGACGCCTTCGGGCGCCTGAAGCGCATGCAGGGTTACGACGTGTTCCAGCCGATGGGCTTCGACGCCTTCGGCATCCACTCCGAGAACTACGCCCTGAAGGTCGGCCGGCACCCCGCCGAGGTCATCCCGGCGAACATCCGGCGCTTCCGCGACGAGCAGCTGAGCCGCCTGGGCTGCGCCTTCGACTGGTCGCGCAGCATCGACACCACCGACCCCGCCTACTACCGCTGGACTCAGTGGATCTTTCTGAAGCTGTATGAGGCCGGGCTGGCCTACCAGGCCGAGGCCCCCGTCAACTGGTGCCCGAAGGACCAGACGGTGCTGGCGAACGAGCAGGTGATCGACGGCCGCTGCGAGCGCTGCGACACTTTCGTCGAGCGGCGCGTGATGCGCCAGTGGTTTTTCCGCATCACCGCCTATGCCGAGCGGCTGCTGGACTTCAGCGGCGGCGACTTCCCCGAGGCCTGGGTGCGCCGCCAGCAGGCCTGGATCGGCCGCTCCGCCGGCGCCGAGATTGTGTTCGAGGCCGGCGGCGAGCCCCTGACTGTCTTCACCACTCGACCCGACACGCTGTTCGGGGTGACCTTTCTGGCCCTGGCCCCCGAACATCCCCTGGCCGAGCTGCTGGCCGCCCCCGAGCAGGAGGCGGCGGTAAAGGCGTACGTCGCCACGGCTCGCAACCGCCCCGAGCGTGAGCGGGCGATCGGGGCCGCGAAGAGCGGCGTGTTCACTGGCGCCTACGCGACGAGCCCGGCTGGCGGCCAGCCCGTCCCGATCTGGGTGGCCGATTACGTCCTGCCCGGGGCCGGCGCGGGGGCTATCATGGGTGTCCCCGCCCACGACGCGCGCGACTTCGCCTTTGCTCGCCGCTACGGCCTGCCGATGGCGCGGGTGGTCGAGCCGGTCGACGGGCCTGCCGCGGCGCAGGGGGCCGCCGAGCCGGACGGATGCTACGAGGGCGAAGGGGTGCTGGCTCGCTCCGGCCCCTTTAGCGGCATGGCGAGCGCGGAGGCCGGGGCGGCGATCACGGCCTGGCTGGAGGCCTGTGGCGCGGGGCGGGCGACGGTGCGCTACCGGCTGCGGGACTGGCTGATCAGCCGGCAGCGCTACTGGGGCCCGCCGATCCCGATCGTTCACTGCCCGACCTGCGGCGCTGTGCCGGTTCCCGAGGAGGCGCTGCCGGTGCGCCTGCCCTACGTCGAGGCGTTCAGGCCCGCCGGCCGGGCCCCCCTGGCCGCGGTCGAATCGTTCGTGGCCACAACCTGCCCCCGCTGCGGCGGCCCGGCCCGCCGCGAGACGGACGTGAGCGACGCGTTTCTGGACTCGGCCTGGTACTTTCTGCGCTACCCCTCGGCCGACTGCGACGACCGGCCGTGGGACTCGGCGCGCACCGCGCGGTGGCTGCCGGTGGACATGTACGCCGGCGGGCCCGAGCACGCGACCATGCACCACCTGTACGCCCGCTTCATCACCATGGCGCTGCACGACATGGGCCTGCTGCCCTTTGCCGAGCCGTTCCGGCGCCTGCGTATGCATGGGACGATCACCCGCGACGGCGCGAAGATGTCGAAAAGCCGCGGCAACGTGGTCAGCCCCGACAGCTACCTGCGCCGCTACGGGGCCGACGTGACGCGCATGTATATGCTGTTTATGGGCCCCTGGGAGGAGGGCGGGGACTTTTCCGACGCGGGGCTCAGCGGCGTGGCCCGCTTCGTGGGGCGGGCGTGGGAGGCTCTGGCCGCGCCCCCGGCCCGTTTCGCCGCCGACGCCGCGCGCAGCACCCAGGCCGAGCAGCTGCGGGCCCGCACCGTGGCCCGGGTGACGGCGGGCCTGGAGGGGCTGCGCTTCCACACCGCCATCGCCGCCCTGATGGAGGCGGTGGGCTGGCTGCGCGAGCACGGCCCGGCCCTGGACGAGCCGGCCTGGCGGCGCTTCGCCCGCGACACGATGCTGCTGCTGGCGCCCCTGGCCCCCCACCTGGCCGAGGAGCTGTGGGCGCGCCATGGCGGCCCCTTCAGCGTCCACAGGCAGCCCTGGCCCGCGGGCGACGAGGCGGCCCCAGGCGGGGCCGACCTGGAGTTGCCGGTGCAGGTCGGTGGCCGCCTGCGCGACCGGGTGCGCGTGCCCGCCGGGGTCGACGAGGCTACTGCCCTGGCCGCCGCCTTGGCCAGCCCCAAGGTCCAGGCCGCGCTGGGCGGCAGGGCGCCGCGCCGGGTGGTCGTCGTGCCGGGCAAGGTGGTGAACATCGTCGTCTGAAGGCGCGCCGGCGCAGGGCGGCACACAATGGCGAGGGGGCGGCCACGTTTCTGTGGTCGCCCCCTCGCTCCTGTGCGGCTATGCCGCGATTCGCGCCCCGGCGGGGCTGACCCCATCCCGCAAGGGGCTATGGGCGCGGGAAGAAGTAGACTCCCGCGCTCTGCCAGCGGCTTTCGGTGTAGGTGCCGTCCTGGGGGCGGTCAGGGTTGCGGTAACACTCCATGTAATGGTCGGCGTCAAAGGCGAGGCGCGGGTTGCCCTGGGCGTCGAGGGCGAGGGCTGGGCGCTCGCCGGCGACCCAGGTGTTACGCAGGCAGCCCGGCCATGTGCTGATCGGCATCTGGGCCTCCATGATCGGGGCGAGCTGGAGCTCGCGGGCCGCCCAGATGGCGTCATCCGTCTGGCAGGCGCCGGTGCACCAGGCGTAGAACAGGGCGGCCGACTTGTAGACGGCGATGCGCGGGTTGTCGTTCGCGTCGAAGGCCAGGTCGCCGTCGTAGGCGTAGGCGCCCTCGAAGGCGTCGATCGTGGCGCCGGCCCAGCTGTCGCTGTTTGCGCAGTTCGCGTCGCAGCGCAGGTACCAGAGGTGGGCGTTGGCGCGCGGGTTTTCGTGGTAGCCCTGGAAGAACAGCACGCGCACGCGGTCGCGGCTGTCGAGCTTGAGGGTATACTGGCTGTGCTCGTAGCCGCGGTCGAGAGGCAGGGGGGTGAGCCGCCAGTTGTCGGCGCTCTCGCAGCCCTGCTCGCAGCTCAGGTAGGTCAGCCGCCCGTTCTGGGCCGCGCCGTCGTTCTGCCAGATCATCGTGGTCAGGCCGCGCAGGCGGCCGCGGCTGTCGAAGGCGATGGTGATCTGCTCGCCGAAGTCGGGCTTGAGCATGATCCGGGTTTCGCGCCAGCTCCCGGGGGTCGTACAGGCGGCGTCGCAGTACGCATAGAACACGCCCTCGTGCTCCTGGGTGCCGGTGGGGTGGTAGTCCTCGTAGATAAAGCGGGGGCGGCCGAGCTGGTCGAGGGTGAAGTATTGCGGCTTGTAGTCGAAGAGGAACGGCGACCCGATCGCGGTCCGCCCGGTGACGACGATCCGCTGCCAGCTGTCGAGCCGGGTGCAGGCGTTGTCGCAGGCGGCGTAGACGTAGTTGGTGCCCGAGGCGCCCTCCTCGTAGAGGATGCGGGGGTGGCCCTGCCGGTCAAGCTCAAGCTGCGCGAAGACGGCGTCGGCGGGGAGGTCGACGGTCGCCCAGCCGGCGCGGGTGTTGCAGCGGGCGAGGTTGGCCGGCGCACAGTAGGCGTAGATCACGGCCTCGATGTCGCCGTCGAGGCGCGGGTTGTCGCGCACGGCGATGGCGTGGATCCCGCCCTGCGCGTCCACGGCGATGTCGGCGCTGCGAGCGGCCGAGCCAGTGAAGACCAGCGAGCCGGTGGTGGGTGTTGTCGTCGGAGGCGTGGGCGTGGGTGGGACGGGCGTGGGCGGCGGGGCTGTGCCGGGCCGCCCGAGCTGTGGCAGGTACAGCGTGTTCGGGCCATCCGCGGCGGCGTAGCGGCTCATGCCGGCGGCGCCGAGGAGCAGCAGGGCGAGCAGCAGGGCGAGGCGAGCGCGGTTGGTGCGACGTGGCTTGGTAGTCATGAGAGTGCTCCAACGGGGTCGCGGCCGCGGCGCCACCCTGGCGCACAGCCCGGCCGCCCCCCTACGATACGCCCCATCGCCCGTTTCCACATGGCTCTCGCGGGCCATGTTTCCGACCGTATTATGGAGATCGCCATGACGGGTGAGCGCGACCTGGGGCGGCTGCTGCGCGGGCTCGACCCGCTGCTGCACGCCGAGCCATACTGGTTTGTGTCGGTCGAGCCGGGCGCTGTGGGCGGGCTGGGGCTGGAGCCGCTCGGCCTATTCCGCGAGGCGGAGGGCGTGACGCTGATCGTCGCCCGCGCGGCGGCCGAGCGGGCGGGACTGACCGCCGGGGAGGACTGGGCCTGGATCACGCTGCAGGTCCACTCGGCCCTGGCAGCCGTGGGGATGATGGCCGCCGTCGCCGGGGCCCTCGCAGCGGCCGAGATCAGCTGCAACCCGGTGGCGGGCTTTTACCACGACCACCTGTTCGTCCCGTGGGCTGCGCGCGAGCGCGCGGTGGCGGCCCTGCGGCAGCTCAGCGCGGGCGCGTAGGGGGCATGCACTTGCAGATGCGTGGTTACAGATAATGGCCGCCTCCCCAGCTATCAGCGTCCTGATGCCCTTCCGCGACGCGGCCACCACGCTGGGGGCGGCGCTGGCCTCGATCCGCCGCCAGCGCTACGCCGACTTCGAGCTGCTCGCCGTCGACGACGGCTCCGCGGACGGGTCGGCGGAGCTGGTGCGGGCGGCGGCGGCGGAGGACGGGCGGGTGCGCCTGCTCCGCCCCGGCCGCCTCGGCCTGGTCGGCGCGCTCAACCACGGGCTCGCCGCCGCGGCGGCCCCCCTGGTGGCGCGTATGGACGCCGATGACCTCATGCACCCCGACCGACTCGGCCTGCAGCGCGCGGCCCTTGAGGCCACGCCGTCGCTCGCCCTGGTGGCCGCCCGGGTCGCGCTGTTCCCGCGCGGCGCGGTGCGGGCGGGCTACCGCGAGTATCTGCGCTGGCAGAATGGGGTGATCACCCCCGACGACGTTGCGGCGAACATCTACGTCGAGTCGCCGTTCGCGCACCCGTCGGTAACCTTCCGGCGCGATGTCATGCTCGCCCTCGGGGGCTACGCCGACGGTCCCTTCCCGGAGGACTACGAGCTCTGGCTGCGGATGCACCACGCCGGCCTGCTCATGGCCAAACTCCCGCGCGTGCTGCTGGCGTGGCGCGAAAGCCCTGGCCGGGCCTCGCGCAGCGACCCGCGCTACAGCCGCGAGGCGTTCGATGACCTGCGGGCCCGCTTTCTGGCCGCCGACCCGCGCCTGTCGCCCGGCCGCCCGCTGGCCTACTGGGGCGCTGGCCGCCGCACGCGCCTGCGGGCCGCCCACCTGATCGGCCGCGGCTTCCCGCCCCAGGCCTGGGTCGACATCGACCCCAACAAGATCGGCCACATTGTCGCGGGGGCGCCCGTGGTGCCGCCGGGCTGGCTCGACCGCGCGCCGCGGCCCTTTGTCCTCGTCTATGTCGCCAACCACGGCGCCCGCGAGTTCATCACCCCCATCCTCCACGGCTACGGCTACCGCCCCGGCGCCGACTACCTGTTCGTCGGGTGAGGGCGTGCGCCACTGCGGAGCCGCCGAGGACGCCGAGGTTGACGTAGTGAAGCGCGACGCTGCGATCTCTGCGTGAACGCCTGGCTGTCCTACTGGAGTTGGGGCAGGAATTGTCGCTCGGGGCCTGGTGGGTCAGTTTGGGCGGGGGGGCAGAGAGGCCAGTCGCTCTGGGCGAGGGTGGCGGCGTCGAAGTGGTAGGCGCCGTCTGAGCCGAGGTACAGCTCGGCGCGCAGCCCGGTGTAGCCCGCCCCGTCGATGGGGAGGGCGACTTCGCCGCAGCGCCAGGCGTCGTCGAGGTCGACGAGGGCGGTGGCAACGCTGGTGGCGGGGCCGAGGGCCCAGAGCGCGAGGGTGGCCCGGCGCGGGGTGGCGTCGGCGGAGCGGACCCAGACGGCGAGGCGGTAGGTGGCGCCGGCGGAAGGGGCCGCCGGCACGTCCTGAAGCACCGAAAGGCAGCCTGGCCCAGGGCTGCTCGCGGCGAGGTAGCGCTGCCCCTCGCGGGAGCCGGCCGGATCGAGGGCCGCGCTGGCCGCGCACGGGCCGTTGCGCTCCCAGGGCTCGGGCCCGTCGCCGCTTTCGAACGAGCCGTTGCGCAGCTCGGGCCGGGGGAGCGCGCCCGCACCCACGGTGCCGTCGTTGAAGATTCGCCCGCTGCCAGCGCACTCGACGCGCCAACCCCTGGTCAGGCAGCCCTGGTAGGGGGCGGCGCCGAGCCCCGCTGTCCACCCGCCCACAGCCGTCCCCGCGATCGGGAGGCTGGCGCCGCGCATCAGCCAGAAATGGACGTGGCTGCCGAAGGCCTGGCCGCCGCAGCCGACCTCCTCCGAGGTGCGGCCGAGCGGCGTGCCGCGCGCGACGGGCTGGCCGTTGGCCACGGAAACGTCGGCCAGGTGGTAGTAGCCGGTCTGAAAGCCATCGGCGTGGTAGACCTTCACCAGATTGGGGCAGGGCACGAAGGCCACGCCTTCGCGCGCCGCCCGCACGATCCCGCTGCTCCCGGCGAAGTCGAGGGCGCTCCATATCTCGGCGCTGTCGAAGCCGCCCGGGTGCGGCCCGCCGGTGAAGTACCACGTTTCGCCGACCCCGAAGGGCAGGCCGAGCTGGGCCTCCCCACTCGCGGCACGCGCGGGGCTGTCGAGCACGCCCCGGGTTTCCGCGTCGGCCACCCCCTGCGGCGCCCGGCGGAGCATCGCGGCGAAGCCAGGCTCGCCCTCGAGCGCGGCCTCCCACCCTGTGCCGCGCCGCTGGGCGAGAAACAGGAGCGCTAACGGGGTGGTCTCGCGCGCCGGCGCCGGGCGCGCGGCCGTCCCAAAAGCCCAGCCATCCCCCGCCCCGACAACGGTGACCAGCGGCGCGCCGCCGGGGCCTGCCACCCGGTCGAGCCCAACACCGACGGCCGCGACGAGCGCGGGTTCGATGGCGTCCGCGAAGGAGCGGCTCGACGGCGCGAGCAGCACGGCCACGGCGAGCAGCGCGACGAGGGCGGCGCGGAATTGTAGTGACATACATTATCGAGGCAAGACGGCTGGCCGCAGTCAGGCGTCGTCGGGGAGCAGGGTGGCGAGGGCGGCCACGTAGCGCTCGCGGTTGTAGGGCTGGCCGCTGGCCATGACGGCGAAAAGCTCGCCGGCGACGGCGTGGGCGATCAGCTGGCGTGCGCCCTCGGGGGTGTAGCCGGCGGCGATGAGCCGCTCCAGGGTCGCGCGGGTTTCGGGCGGGTCGCCCTTGACGATCTGCGCCTCGACGGCGGCGAGCAGGGCGGCCAGCAGCTCGGGGTTGGCCGCCGGGGGCGGCGCGGGGGCGGCGCCCGCGGTGGCGCGGGGGCGGCGGCGTGGGCGTGGGGGCATAGGGGTGATAAGTCAGGCGGTGCGCTTGATCACGACCATGGTAATATCGTCGGCCTGGCTCTGGCCGGCGGCGAACTCGCTGATCGCGGCCAGCACCGCGTTGATGATCTCCTGGGGGCCGCGGCTATGGTTGGCGCGCAGGACGGCGGCGAGCCGGTCGTCGCCGAACAGCTCACGCTGGGGGTTCATCGCCTCGGTCACCCCGTCGGTGTAGAGCAGGAGCACATCGCCGGGCGCGAGGGCGGACTCGAGCTGCTCGAACTGGGGCTGGGGGATGATCCCGAGCACAATCCCCTGGGCACGCAGGGGGCGGACCTCGCCGGTGGCGGTGGCGTAGAGCAGCGGGTAGTTGTGGCCACCGTTGGCGAAGGTGATCTTGCCCGTGCGGGTTTCGAGGACGGCGTAGAAGGTGGTGACGAACAGGCCGGCGCGCGAGTCGGCGAGGATGAGCCGGTTGGCCCGCTGGAGCACCTCGGCGGGCTGGCGGCCGTCGATGGCGGTGGCGCGCAGCAAGGTGCGAGAAAGAGCCATGAACAGGGCCGCGGGCACGCCCTTGTCGGTGACGTCGGCGATCACGACGCCGATGCGCTGGGCGTTAGCCAGGGTTGGCGGCTCGGGGGTGACGAGGCGGCCGCCGCGGAAGACCATCTCGGTGCGCGGGGCGTTGGCCTGCGCCACCTCGCCGGGGGGCGGCGGCAGCTCGATAAAGTCGTAGAAGTCGCCGCCGACCTGGCGGGCGGCGCGGTAGTAGGCCTCGATCTGGTAGCCGGGGATGACCGGGCAGCAATCGGGGAGAAAGCTGGCCTGGATCTCGCGGGCGAGGTCGAGCTCCTGTTCGAGGCGTTGGCGGGCGAGAGACTCCTGGTGCAGCCGCTCGCGCTCGAGGGTCTGGGCGAGCTGGCTGGCGAGCACGCCGAGCAGGGTGGCCTCGTCGTCGAGGAACTGGCGCGGGCTACGGGTGTTGACCATGAGGGTGCCGACAGGCGCGCCGCCGAGCTCGACGGGGAGGCCGAGGTGGCCAGCGAAGCCCTGCTGGTCCATGAGCGCGGGCAGGTCGGCCAGGGCCTCGTCGGTGAGGCTCGCGGCGCGCTCGGGGAGGTACCACAGGTGCGGGCTGGCTGGGTCGAGCGGGATGGGCCAGGCCGAGTCGGCGGGGAGGCTCCAGCCGTAGGCGGCGCGCAGGACAGCCCGGCCGGCCGCCTCGTCGGCCTCGACAAAGGCGCAGGCGTCGGCGTCGAGCAGGCGGGCGCCGACGCGGGCGAGGCGCTGGAGGGCCGGCTCAAGGGTTTCGCTGACCAGCAGCTCCTGCGACAGCGAGAGCAGGGCGCGCTGCTCCTGGACACGGCGCACCTTGACGTTCTCGTAGAGCCGGGCGCGGGCGATCGCGGTGCCGAGGGTGTAGCCGGCGGCCGACAGGAGCTGGAGCTCGGCGGGGGAGATCCGGCCCCACTGGGTGGTGGCGACATTCAGAATGCCCAGGCTCTCGTCGCCGCTGCGCAGGGGTACGGAGGCGTGCTGGGCGAGGCCGCGCTTGTCGCCGACGGCCGAGCGCAGGCGCGAGCAGCTGACCATGTTGACGGCCTTGTCGAGCTTGCCGAGGCCGCACAGCTCTTGGCAGGAGCACTCGTCCTCCCAGGCGGGGCCGGGGTAGGCGATGGCCGGCGGGAGGTTGTGACGGGCGGCGAGCGTGTAGCTTTCGCCCTCGCCCTTGAGAAAGATCCAGCCCGTGTTGAGGCCCATCAGCTCGACGATGTGGGCCAGGGCTGTGTCAAGGGCCTCGCGCAAATCCAGGGCACGGTTTAGCGTCTGAGCGAGGGCGTTGAGCGTGCTCAGCTCGTGGATGCGCTGCTGGGCGTCGGTCGGCGGCATGGTGCTACTTCTTGCGGCAGATCGCCACCCCGTCGCGCAGCGGGAGGATCACGGACTCCAGCTCGGCGTGGCTCATCAGGGCCCGGTTGAACAGCTGGATGCCGCGGACGAGGGGCGGCGCGTCCTCCTCGAGCACCTGGGCGCTGCACAACACGTTATCGGCGATCAGCACGCCGCCCTGGCGCAGGAGCGGCACGCACAGATCGAGGGCCTGGGTGGCCTGCCCCTCGTTGGCCGCGCTGCGCAGCACATCGAGAAAGATCAGGTCGAAGTCGTGGTCCAGGGTCGGCATGACCTCCGTCCACTCGCCATGGTGGATGGTGATATAGTCGCGCAGGCCAGCCTCGCCGATCACCTGCGAGGCGAGCTCGACCCGGTCGCGGTGGCGCTCGATCGCCGTCAGGTGGCCGCCCGCTTGGCGGAGGGCCTTGATCAGGTAGAGCGCGGCGTAGCCTGTGGTGATGCCGACCTCAAGGGCCTTGCGCGCGCCGGTGCTGAGGGCCTGCAGGTACAGGAACTGCCCCTGCACGGGGCCGACCAGCGAGAGGCCCTGCTTCTGGGCGCGCTGCTCGAGCTCGGCCAGCACCGGGTCGCGCGGCGGCATCAGGTCGTTCAGGTAATCCTCGATGGCAATATTGGTGATATCGTAGCGCACGTCTCCCCCTCTGCTTCGGAGGCGGCGCGCGGGCGAACCCTGGTGGCCTGCGCTCGCCGCACCTGCGCCCCCCGGCGCCACTTACGGTCGGGTTCGTGCTGATTGTAACACACCTGCGCCGCCTTTTCAGTAGCGGAAAACCTCCCACATGCCATTGCATCGCTTGTGCTAGGCATCGCGGCGGAGCTGTGGTATCATCAAATCAGTGTGTTCAACGGTTAAACATTTGTGCCAGAGGGCGCCGTGTTGCGCCTGCGGGAGGGTCGCGTGGCTGCCATCCGGATCCTGATCGCCGAGGACAACGACTTGGTCTCCCTGACTCTGGAGGAGCAGCTGAAGGGGCTGGGCTATGACGTGGTCGGGATCGCCCGGACCGGGGCGGAGGCCGTCAGCCTGGCCGGCCGGCTCAAGCCGGACCTGATCCTGATGGACATCCGCATGCCCGAGATGGAGGGCACCGAGGCTGCGGCGCGCATCCGCGACCAGATGGCCGTCCCGGTGATCATGCTGACCGCTTACACCGACAAGGACACCATCCGCAAGGCCGAGGCGGCGGGCGCGATCAGCTACCTGGTCAAGCCGGTGAACGAGAATGAGCTGCCGCCGGCGATCAATATCGCCCTGGCCCGCTTCAAGGAGACCGAGGCCCTGCGCCAGCAGGTCGACAAGCTAGAGGAGGACCTGGAGGCGCGCAAGCTGATTGAGCGCGCCAAGGGCATCCTCATGCAGCGCCTGGGCCTGTCCGAGCGCGACGCCTACGAGCGCCTGCGCCAGCGCGCCCGCGACAAGCGCGCCAAGATGAAGGATATCGCCCAGGCGATCATCGAGGCCGAGGAGCTGCTCGGATCTTAGGGCGCGGCGAGGTTTTGTTTATTTGATGAGGCAGGAGGCAGGGAACCGAATGGTTTCCCCGCCTCCTGCCGCTGGATTCTTGTTACGATCCGGGAGGCAGAGCTGAAGCGCCCTCCCACCTCTGCTCCTACGCTGCGGCGGCAGTGCGGGCCTTGTCGCGAACCTCCTCGGCGACGGCGATCCAGCCCTCGACGCTGGCGGGGCGGGCGAGCAGGTGACCGAGGTAGCGCTGGACGGCCTGCCAGGTGGTGCCGCCGACAACCTCGCCGTAGCGGGCGAAGAAGCGCTGCTCGGCCTCGCCGGCGTCACGGGGCGGGCCGCCGGCCTGGCCGGTGGCGGCCGGCGCGGGGGCGGCCTGGGCGCGCGGGGCGGCGGGGGCGAGCTCCTCCTCGGCGGGCTCCTCGGCGGCGAGCGCATCGGGCTGGGGCTCCGGCGCGGGGGCCGCGGCCTTGGCGTTCTTGCCCTTAGCGGGCGCCTCGGCCAGATCGGGGTAGAGGGTGGCGAGGGTGGCCGGGTAGCGCTTTTCGAGCTTGAGGTGGGCCGGGCGCGGCGGCTTGACGATCGGGGTGATGCTACGCTCGTCGCCCTCGCGCTCAACGAGCAGGATGGCGTCGGCCTCGTATGCGATCTGCTCGTCGGCGAGGACGCGCAGGCCGTCGTCGTGGAGGTTGCCCTCGTTCGCGCGGTACTTGCGGGCCAGGTGGCCGATGATCACGACGTGGAAGCCGGCCTGCTTCAGCTCGGTGAGCGCGGTGTAGACCGCCTGCATGTTGCGGTTGACCGAGGCGTGCTCGTCGAAGCCGATATTGGTCTTCCGGTCCGTCTCGCTGCCGGCGCGCTGCTGGGCGTAGGCCCGCATCGCCTGGAAGATCTTCGATATCGAGTCGAGCAGCACGGTGTCGCCGGGCTTGCCCTGGCGGCGTACCTCCTCCATGGCCTGGAGCAGGGTGCGCAGCGAGATCGACTGCACCACCTGGATGCGCCGGTGAATGCCGGGCTTCCCCTGGAGGTTCTGGGCCGCGCCTTCGGTGTCGAGCACCCAGAGCGTGCCGCCCCGCCGCGCGCTCGCCGCGAGGTGCGACTTGCCGGCGCCGGCCTGCCCGGTCAGAATAAACAGGCTCCCCGTCTGCAGCTCGTCCAATCGCTGAAACATCGACTCGTCCCTCCCGGCCCGCAGTCCGCCGGGGCGGCGCGGCCATCGTTTATGTCACTCCAAGCCGCATTTTAGCATATCTGTGCTAAACTGTAAAGAGGCGGTTTGGGGCGGCCCTACGGGATCAGCTGCGAGACAACGTGGATCACGAGGCCGGCGAGGCCACCGACGATGGTGCCGTTGATCCGGATGAACTGGAGGTCCCGGCCGATCTGGAGCTCGATCTTGCGCGAAGTGTCGGCGGTGTCCCAGCCCCCGATCGTCTGGGTGACGAACTCGCCGGCGCTGCGGCCATAGCGGCGGACGAGGCCGCGGGCCGCGTTCTCAGCCCAGCCGTCGACCTTGTCGCGCCACTCGGGGTCGTGCTCGAGCACCTCGGCGACCCGCCCGACGCCCTGCTCGATCGAGCGGCGCAGCGGCGAGTCGGGGAGCGAGGCCTGGGCGAGCATGGCGCCCTTCAGATCCTGCCAGACGGAGCCGGCCACCTCGCGCAGCATGGGGTGGGCCAGGAGGTCGGCCTTGATCGCCTCGCCGCGGGCGCGCACCTCGGGGTCGTACTGCATGTTCACGATCCAGCGGTCGATCGTGGCCGAGAACTGGCTGTAGAGCGGGTGCTCGGGGTTCTCCCCGAGGTCGACCAGGGTGCGCCGGGCGCCCTCGAGCAGCCGCTCGTAGATCTTCTGGTCGACGACACGGGGGGTCCAGCCCGGCAGCTCGCCAGCGATGCGGGCGCGGATGGCGCTTTCGTTGGCCTCGATCCAGCCGGTGAGGGCCCGGACGAGCCCGACCAGCACCTCCTGCTGGCGGTGCCCGGCCACCAGCGAGCCGAGGAGCCGCCCGATCACCGGCGTGGCGGGGACGGCGCCGAGCCGGTCGCCGAGGCCGCGGGCGATGATCTGGCCCACGTCGTCGTCGTTGGCGACACGCAGGGCCCCGGCGAGGCTTTCGGCGGCGAAGTCGGCCACCTGGTGGGCCCGCTCGGGCCGGCGCAGCCAGCGGGCGAGCCGCCCCGCCGGGTCCTGCCGGCGCACCCGCTCCGCGATATTGTCGGGGTCGAGGAAGTTGCGCTCGACGAAGCGGCCAAAGCTTTCGGCGATCCGGTCTTTGCGGGCGGGAATGATTGCGGTGTGCGGGATGGGGATGCCGAGGGGATGGCGGAACAGCGCGGTCACCGCGAACCAGTCCGCGAGGGCGCCGACCATTGCCGCCTCGGCGAAGGCGCGCACATAGGGCAGAATGGGCGACGCCTCCACAAAGATGTGGGCCAGCAGAAAGATCGCGCTCGCCGCGATCAGCAGGCCGGTGGCGACCCGTTGCATGCGCCGCAGCTCAAGCGCGCGATCGCGGTCGTCGATGGGTGATGCGAGGCTCATGGCTATGCCCGTCAGCTCCGTACATGTGTAGATAGCGAGTCAGCGCGGCGGCGACACTGCCGGCGCGCGGCGATGAGACTTTTGGCCCCGTCCGGGTGTTGCACCGGCGGACGAGGTCAGGGTAACACACTTCGCGCCTGCCACGCCCTCCCACACCCAACCGCGAAGGGATATGCTATGATAGGCCGCGGAGCGTACTGATGCCGAGGAGACCGCGATGAGCGACGCGAAGAATCAGCCGCAGCGCGGCGGCGACCCTTACCCGGACGAGGGTGTGCACCGCCAGCGCACCGAGCGGCTCAACCCGGACGACGCGGAATGGAGCGCGCAGGAGCCGGTCAACCCGGGCTGGCGGCGGGAGCGCTCGGCCACCCGCCCCGCCCGCCGGCGCGGCGGGGCGCTGCCCGCCTCGCCCCAGGAGTTCCAGCTCTGGCTCCAGGGCGGCGGCTGGCGCTACCTGGCCGGGATCGCGGTGCTGCTGGTGGTGCTCCTGATCGCCGTCCTGTCCTTCTCGCGCAGCGAGCAGCGCGAGGCCGGGCTCGGCTTTGGCACCGAGCCCACACCGGCAGTCGAGAGCGGCGCGGGCAGCGACAGCGGGATCTTGCAGCCCCTACCGGTGGCGACGGCCGCGCCGCTCCCCACCACGCCCGCGGCGTCCCAGGCCTTTGTTGTAAGCGGCACCGCCGCCGAGGGCTTGTTCCTGCGGCCGGAGCCGAACACCAACGGCGCGCCACTCACCACCCTGCCCGAGGGCACCCGTGTCGAGCAGATCGGCGATGATTTCATCGGCTCCGACCGGATCTGGCGCAACGTGCGCGCCCCTGATGGCCAGGAGGGCTGGGTCGCCGCGGACTTCCTCCAGACCGCGCCATAGGTGGACAAGGGGAGGGGGGACAAGGGGACAAGGGGATTGCTTCGCCGCTAACGCGAGCGCACCATTTGTAACAACCCTTACTCCCTACCTTGTCCCCGCCGCCGAAGGCTGCTCCTCGCTCACTTCTCACTCTTGGTGATGTTCCGGCTGGCGCTGCGCTTCTCCGGCTTCGGGGGCGGGGGGGCGAGGGCGAGGGCGAGGAGGGGCTCGATCCGGTCGACGAGCTGGAAGGTCAGCTTGGCGCGGACGGCGGGGGGGATCTCGACTAGGTCGTGGCGGTTCTTCTCGGGCAAGATGACCAGCTTGGCGCCGGCGCGGTAGGCGCCGAGAATCTTTTCTTTGATCCCCCCGACGGGGAGGACACGGCCGCGCAGGGTGAGCTCGCCGGTCATGGCGACGCCGTGGCGCGCGGGGCGCTCGGTCAGAGCCGAGATCAGGGCGACGGCGATCGTGACGCCGGCCGAGGGGCCGTCCTTGGGGGTGGCGCCCTCGGGCACGTGGACGTGGATGTCGAGCTTCTCGAAGCGGCGCGCGTCGATGCCGAGGGCGACGGCGTTCGCGCGGGCGTAGGACAGGGCGGCCTGAGCCGACTCCTGCATCACCTCGCCGAGCGAGCCGGTGAGCGTGAGCCCGCCCTTGCCCTCCATCAGCGACACCTCGACAGGCATGGTGTCGCCGCCGGCGCCGGTGTAGGCGAGGCCGGTGGCGACGCCGATCTGGTCCTGGGCTTCGGCGACGCCAACCTCGTGGCGGGGCGGGCCGAGGTAGGTGGCGACGAGGGCGCTGGAAACGCGGCGACGAGGCCGGCGGCCCTCGGCGATGCGGCGTGCCGTCTTGCGGCAGATCGCGGCGATCTCGCGCTCGAGGCCGCGCACGCCGGCCTCGTAGGTGTAGCCGCGGACGATCATGCGCAGGGCGTCTTCGCCGAAGCTGAGGGTGGTGGGGGGGAGGCCGTTGGCGGTGAACTGGGCGGGGAGCAGGAAGCGGCGCGCGATCTGGAGCTTCTCCTCCTCGGTGTAGCCGGGGAGCTCGATCAGCTCCATGCGGTCGAGCAGAGGCTCGGGGATATCGTCGTCGACGTTGGCGGTGGTGATGAACAGCACCCGGCTCAGATCGTAGGGCAGATCGAGGTAGTGGTCGGAGAAGCTGTGGTTTTGCTCGGGGTCGAGCACTTCGAGCAGGGCGGCGGCGGGATCGCCGCGGAAGTCGGCCCCGATCTTATCGACCTCGTCGAGCATCATGACAGGATTGACGGTGCCGGCGTCCTTCATGCGCTGGAGGACGCGGCCGGGCATGGCGCCGATATAGGTGCGGCGGTGGCCGCGGATCTCGGCCTCGTCGTGGACGCCACCGAGGGACATGCGGACAAAGCGGCGGCCGAGGGCCTCGGCGATACTCTGGCCGAGGCTGGTCTTACCGACGCCGGGCGGGCCGACGAAGCACAGGATGGGCGACTTGTGGCGGGCGCCGGCGAGCTGGCGGACGGCGATAAACTCGAGGATGCGATCCTTGACCTTGCGGATGCCGTAGTGGTTGCGCTCGAGGGTGCGCGCGGCGGCGCGCAGATCAATGGTGTCGTCGGAGGCGTGCTGCCAGGGGAGGGCGACCATCCAGTCGAGGTAGCTGCGGACAACGCCGTGCTCGGGGGTGAGGGGGGACAGGAGCTCGAGGCGGGCGAGCTCCTCGTCGGCGCGGGCGCGGGCCTGCTCGGATAGACCGGCAGCGCGCAGGCGCTCGCGCAGGAGGCCGAGCTCGCGCTGGGCGGGGTCGTCCTGGCCGAGCTCGCGCTGGATGGCCTTGAGCTGCTCGCGCAGAAAAAACTCGCGCTGGGAGCGGTCGACCTCGCGCTGGACCTGGCTCTGAATGCGGCCCTCGAGCTCCAGGAGGTCGAGCTCCTGGGTGAGCAGGGCGCCAACGCGGTGGAGCCGCTCCTCCGGGTCGACCGTCTCCAGGATCTGCTGGCGGCTGGCGACGCCGAGGGGCAGGGTCGAGGCGATCAGGTCGGCGAGGCCGCCGGGCTCATCGACGCCCAGCGCGGTGGTGAGGGCGTCGTCGGGGAGGGAGCGCGACAGCTTGGCTACCTTCTCGTAGAGGGCGAGCACGGCGCGCACCATCGCCTCGACGGCGATGGTGCGCTCGTCGTCGGCGTGGAGGGCGGCGGCCCGGACGATCAAGGCGGGGCGCTCGGCGAGCGGGGTGAGCAGGCGCACGCGCCGGCGGCCCTCGACGACCACGCTGAGCGAGCCATCGGGGAGCTTGCGGATGCGCTGGATGGCGGCCTCGACCCCGACCCCGAACAGGTCGCCGAGGGCACCGCCCTCGGCCGCTGAGCGGCGGGCCACGGCGATCACGAGCTGGTCGCCGGCGGCCGCGGCTTCGACGGCGCTGACCGCGCGCTCCTCGCTGACGTGGAGCGGCGCGAGCATACGCGGAAAAATCACGCTGTCGGTGAGCGGAAGCACCGGGAGGGCACGCTCGTCCGTGGGTGTGTCGCCGGCCGGGTCCGGCTCGCCCGGGGCGGGGAAGTTGAAGAGGATGGGAATCTCCTCGGGCACAGTCTGGCTCCGGGCGTGGCGGCTGGCTGCGCGCTGGCCGCTCCAATCAACACCATTATAGCACACCGGTCTCGCCCGCCAACGCCGTGCGTAGTGCTACGTCAAAGTGATAGCCCATCGTGTACGCTTCTGGCGAAGCCGCCAAGCGCTTCGGGAGGACGCGATGGGCTGGCCGCAGGATGGCGCCCTGGCAGAAGCGCTTGTCGTAGTTCCCGATCCGCGCCAAGCTCGCGGCAAACGCGACCCGTGGCTCCTGCTGCTCACCCTGCTTGCTGCCGGTCTCGCCAGTGGGCGGCAGACGGCTCGCGCCATCGCCCACTGGCTGTGGCTCAACGCCGACGAACTGAAAGCCACACTCCGCAGCTTGTCCATATTCCGAGCGAGCCCACCTTCGTGGACACCCTGCCCTTGGCCGATGTCCTCGTCTTGGAAGCTGCGCTCGCGCGCATGGCTGCGACTTTGACGTAGCCCTGCCGCGCGTTCAGGGCTGATGCAAAGTCAGGACTGAAAGAGCAACCGGTCGATGGCGGCGGCCATAGAGCGTTGAAACGCGGCAAGATCGGTCAAGCCGGCCTGTGCAAGGAAACCGCACACCGCGTTATTCAGCCCGGCGAGTACCTGGGGCGCCTGGCCCATCCGAACCTGCGAGGCATCTTCGTGCAACGTCACATCGCGCCGATAGTGCAAGCCGTTCTCAATCTGCCAGTGGCCACGCACCACGTCCATCAGCCGTCGTGGCGACAGCTAGTAGGCGGGAGCACTTGTGATGCCGTAGCGCTCTTCACGGCTAATGTGCCGCCCCACCCGACTGATGCGTACCAGTTCAAACGCCTGAGCCAGGTACGGCCAGTCACTGTAGCCCGCCAGCAGACTACTCACTGTCAAGCGCCGATACTCACGTCGCCCGCGCCCTTTCTCGTGCTGCTCGACCACCACGAAGTCGAGCGGAATGGTGCTCCAGCCCTTGCCAACCGGAACCACCCGTGGCGTAAAGAGCAATTTGAGGTCATCGAGCAAGGTTGGCTGGTTCTCCTTGACCATCCAACAGTAGTGACCGCCGGCTTCGACGATTTGGCTGCTCAGGCTGCGCTGGGCAAATATCGCGTCGCCACTTACGAGCCGGCCACGCAAGCTCAAGCGCGCGAGCAGGCGCGGGGCAGCGACGAGTTCGTTTTCTTTGCTGGCGACTGCCTCCTGGTCGAGCACCCGACCAGCACTGACCGCGTAGGCGCTGAGCAGATGGACGCCCTGGCTGCAGCCCTGGGGGATTGTGCCGCGCAGCGTTTTGCCATCGAGGGCAAGCGGCTCGCTGGCGGGAAGCGGCTCCTCGATCGAGGGCGGGGGGCAACGAGCAGGGCGAGTTGCTGCTCGAGGGCATCAATCGCTACGGCGCTGGCAAACACGCGGCTCCAGGTGGTGGGGTGCGGCATACGCGAGCGCGGCAAGGCGAAGCGCTGGGCCAGTTCGTCCTGCCGTTCGCGCGCCCATTCGGCGATGGCGCGCAACTGACAGACTCCGGCAAGTTTGGCCCAGAGTGCAACCGTCAGCAGCAGGGCAAGGGGATAGCGGACACCGCGGCGGTCGCGCAGGTCGGGGATGCTCTGAAAGCGATGATAGATGGCCGCGAGGTCGAGCGTACAGGCACGTTCGCTGCCGAATGGGTGAACCGTCACTGTGGTAGCATCCATGGTGAACACCTCGCTGGTACTGATGTGTGGTTGGCGCCTACATCGTACCGGAAAGGTGTTCACGCGGTGTCAGCGGCGTCCCACTGACTTTGCATCAGCCCTGGCCGCGCGTTGCAGTAGCTTGACAGAGCCGCCCGTTTCGGCTACAATCGGGCTCGTTGCGCAGTCGCGCCAATGTAGCTCAGTCGGTAGAGCAGCTGTTTCGTAAACAGCAGGTCGTCGGTTCGAGCCCGACCATTGGCTCCACTCGTTAGAGCACCACAACGCGGAGGGCTGGGATGACCCGAGTGGTCTTCCTGGCCCTCAGGCTTTGTTGCGACTCTATGTGCGACTCTATGCAGCATCAGGCACCCCCTGTGCGGCGCAGCAGCCGGCCGAGGCCGGTCACCGCGTCGCGGCGTGTCTCGGGGTAGGCGTGGGCGTAGATGTCCTGCGTCGCCTTGACCGACGAGTGACCGAGGATTTCAGAGACCTCGGTCATTCGTGCGTCGGCCAGCAGCATCAGCGAGCCGGCGGTGTGACGCAGGTCGTGGAAGGTGATGTCGGGCAGCTCGGCCCGGCCCAGCATCAGCTTGTACGAGCGGACCAGGTTGCGGTCGTTCAGCGGCGTGCCTACCTCCGAGGGGAAGACGAGGTTGTGGTCGACCTTCGACCACTCGGCCTCGGGGTCGTGGCGGCGCTGCTGGACGAGCTGCCATTGCTCGCTGAGCACCGCGAGGAGCTCGCCGTCGATGTCGATGTCGCGGCGCTTGCGGTTCTTCGTCTTCTGCCAGCGGCCCTCGCCGCGCACCACTTTGTACTGCTCGACCACCTGGATGCGTGGCCGCGGGCCGGTTAGGATGACATTGGGCCAGCGCAGGCCGATCAGCTCGGCCTGGCGCATCCCGGTCGCCAAGGCGGTGTAGATTAGCGCGTACAGCCAGCGGTTACGCGCGGCCGCGAGCAGTCGCTCGCACTCCTCGGGGTTGAGCGCGTGGCCTCGGTACTCCTCCTCGCCCTCCGGCCGCACGATCTTCACCCCGTCACAAGGGTTCTTGCGGATCAGCCCCTCGACCACCGCCAGGTTCATCGCCGCGCTGAGCAGGGCGAAGCAGTTCTTGCGCGTGGTGAAGGCGAGGAGCTTGCCGGTCTGGCCCACGATCTCGCGGGCAAACCACTGGCGCACGCGGGGCGTGGTCAGATCGCTGAGCAGGATGTCGCCCAGGTGGGGTGAGATATAGAGCCGGTCCTTCTCCTCATAGCCCTCGACTGTCGAGTCCTTGGCCGTGCCCTGGTCGCTGACGGCCTGACAGTAGACCGGCATCCAGGTTCGCACCGTGTGGGAGCGGCCGCCGCGGATGCCGTCCTCGCGGTCGCGGCGGTGCTGGCGCTGGAGTTCGCGGGCGGCCTCCTCGCTGTCGGCGCGGATGGCCTGCTGCTGGACCCGGTTGAGCGGTGGCGGGCGGAAGAACCAGCGCCCTGAGCCTTTCGGGCTCTCGAAGACGGAGCCGAGGCCTTTGGTTTCGCGGCGGCGCTGGCCGCGGCGGGGCGGCATCAGCCCACCCTCCGGTTGCGCCGCTGGTAGGCCACAACGCTATCCAGAAAGATACGGAAGCCACGGCCGGGCCTGCCGTTCGTCTCCAGCTCGCCACGGTTGCACAGCTCGCGCACGAAGCGCTCGCTGTAGTCAAGGATAGCCGCGACCTTCCTCACGCTGGCCTGCTGGCGCGGCTCGTCAAACGCAGGGTGTGGCGAGGGCTCGGCGGGCTGGGGCTCGGCGGGCTGGGGCCGCGTCTGTGTCGTCTGGGGGAAGCGCGAGATACGGCTCATGCGTCCACCTCCTCAGGCAAGCGGCGCACGTGTGCGGCAGCCGATGCGCCAGCGGCGCTCAGGCGACAGCTTGTGACGCTGGGCGTGGCAACCTTGGAGGGGCGGGCAGGAGCGACTATGGCTACGGAGCGGAGTGAGGTTTGCTGCGTGCTGCCGCGCTGCAATGGGGCTTGCACTTCGATCTCCTTGCTGCTATCATAGCTCTGCACTTCGATCTGAGTGGCCGTTGCTGGGTCTCATCCGGCGGCGGCCTCTCTTTTTGCGCTGCTTTGGCGGCACACGGCCGTTGACGCAACGCACAGAACCCCAGCGAGTCCGACATACTCGCGGGGGTTCTTGCTGGCCTGCTGTAACCCGCTGACCTGGCGGGCCGCCTCGTGCGAGACGGCTGACGAGCTGACCGGTGTCGGCCCGGGGCTCTATGGGTGACGGCCGGCTTGGCTCGTCAGGTGTCAGCCATCATAGCATAGAATCCTATACACACAAGAGTTCTTTTTGATGAGGTTTAGCCTTTGCTGAGGGAATAAAAGTGGTTAAAATCATCCATATGTGACAAGCGTTTTGTATGGACGTGTGTGGACTGCCACGGACACGCCCTGCCACGTCCTGACTCTGCTGATCCCATTCTTTTAACAGCCGAGTGGAGAGAATATCCTCGTGGCATCTCTCCAGTTCGTCGTTCACAAGTTTCCTTCATCGTCATTTGCCGATATAACCTCAGCCTCCTACACCACGTTATTGTAAAGACCTCTTTATAATTTGTCAACATGTCTTTATCTATTGACGTTGTACAAGACTGCTTATACAATACTTTCGTAGCTACCGGAGTGAGGTACGACATGCCCCGGCTGAAAGTGCGAGCACTAGCAGAGGCAAAGGGGTGGAACATCTCGCAGCTCCAAAAGGAGAGCCGCGTGACAATGCCATCTGTGCGCCGCTACTGGTACGGCACAAAGGACGGCAAGGCTGTGGGAGAGCCGCTGAGGGTGGTCGACCTGATCGTCCTGGCGTCGATCGCACGGGCCTTGGGGGTTCGCACGGCCGAGCTGATCGATGACGATCGGCTCGCCCTGCTACCGGCGGTTGCTTGAGGGCACACCAGTAGCAGGGCGTGAGGGTGGCACACGACAGCCGCGGGAACGGTTGTCGCACGCCGCTCCTAGTGTACCAGACTGGGAAAGGTTTTCGATGGGTTTCCCAATCGAACCGCTGCGCTGTGCCCAGTGTTTGGAGGTGCCGCGATGGCGGTGAAAGCCCGCGAAGAGCAGCCGGAGCGTGACGAGGAGCGGCCACGCCGGGCTGCGCTCTTCTCGCGCAAGCGGCTGGCCCGCCAGCAGACCGGCTTCGAACAGTTCGTCGCCTGGCTGCTACTGATCATCTCGTTCGTCGGCTCGCTGCTGCTTGGTGGTGGCGGGGTAAGCGCCTGGGTGGCCTGGCGGCCCAACCTCTGGTTAGCTGGTGCAGCTCTGGCCCTCCAAGGCGTGCTCACCTATGTTCAGTGGATCTACGCGGAGCGGGGCTGGCGGGCCTGGCAGTACCTCGCCGCCGTGCTCGTCTCCTCAGCGCTCACTGCCGGCGGCTACTGGCAGCTCGTCCACCCCTGGGGTGTGGGCCTGCTCGCCGGCTGGCAGGTGCCCGCGTCCAACGCGCCCTACCTCGCCGGCGGCCTTATCGCCCTGGCCGCGCTGCTCATCGACATCTTCCCCGAGCAAACGCTGACGGCGTAAGGAGGCTCGTATAAGCTGGCTCCCCGACACCCCCGACGAGCTCTTCGGCGCGATCGTGATCATCGCCGTGCTCGGCGCCGCGGTGCTGGTGCTGCTCGGCCGGCTGGCCCTGTGGGTCGCCGGCTGGCCGTTTTGGCGCAGCCCGCCTGTCAACCCTTCCGCCCAGAATGTCGCTCCTTATGGCAAGCACAACGATGAGGAGCACCGCGATTTTCCTGTTTCCCGCCCGGAAATGGAAGCGGAAACGGAGACAGAAGACCCCACGGAAACCGTTGCGCCCGGCGGCAGCGCCGGCGCAATGGTTTACACCCCAGAGCAGATCGAGCGCATCAAGGCGGACGCCAAGCTGGCCGGGGCGGCCGAGGCATTCGGGCTACTGCTCGGCGCCGGCCACCTCGCCGCGGCAGTCAACGGCGACCAGCTCACCGCCGCCAAGCGGCTGGTTTTCGGCACGAGCGGGAGGCGGATGAGCGCGGCAAACAAGCTCATCGCCACTGCGGCTGCTAGTGTCGCCCCGCCCGCCGAGGCGCGGCTGGTGCCGGTCAACGACGGCGAGAGGGGGCATGTCGAGCTGTGAGCGAAGCAGCAACTCAATCTTGATCTGCTCCTGGATGGGGTAGTAGGTCAGGGTTACAACACAGCTAGACTACTTCCTCACGAGCAGCCGAATCATTTCGTTGTTGATACTCGACTTGTATACGGCTCCCGTCTCCTCAAATCCGTAAAGACGTAAGATAAGTTTGGCTGTGATGCTGTCCTCGCGTGCGGTCGCGTACGCTTTGCGATCTTGCAGCTCTCCGACTAGCGAGCTTACCAGCGTCTTCCCAATGCCTTGGTGACGATACCCATCCTCTACCATCAGCCAGCCTAGCTCAATAGCATACTCCCCCGCGGCCTCGTTAGTTTGGGCTTTCGTGAACGTCGTGCTCACTCTGTTGGGCAGAGGTTGTTTGAGGGCAGCGGCCCCTACCAGCGCACCACGATGATAGCAGAAGGCCAGCCGCTCAGCTCGCTGGATTCGTTGATCTAAATTCGCGGCACTCACCTGCTCGCTCTTCTCCACGAGTTTCTTGAAGTCGCCAAGCTCCTGGGGAGAGGCCTCCGCGGGCGTCTTGGTATAAAACTGGAGCTTTTCGGACAGGTTAGCCGGGAAGTCTCTGACCGTGCTGTTGTGGAGGGGGACGTACTTTTTGATGTAATACTTCTGCGTGCTCACCATCGGGAACCAGGCCGACCGCAGCGACCAGGAGGTGTTTGAGGCGAGGTGCCAGACCAAGTAGTTGATGAAATAGGCTTGGGCGAGATCCTTCAGATGATACAGGAGCCAGGCCGGAGCCTCTATCTCGCGCTTGCGCTCTTCCTCTTCGACAAAGCGGACGATACGGTCCGGGCCGAGCGCGATCGCGTCGATCGCCCGGCTCGGCTGCCCCCGCACGGCGGCCTGGACGATCGTAAGGACGTCCTTGTCGGTGATGTTGGACGGCAGCGGCTGGTACACAAATAGCCCAAACCAGCTCGAGCTGCGGTGCCGATGCTGCCCCCGAATAATCTCGGCGTTGTCGCAGAGCTTGGTGATGATCTTGGCGAGGCTGCTCTTTGAGTCGATTGAGGTCTTGACCTCAATAATGCCCTGCACCGCGTCGGGCGTAACGATGGTCAGATCCTCTTCCTTAAAAAGGGTCGGCCGGCTCCGGTCGCTCAGCAGCACGTCCATTTGTGTGGATGTGTTGCTACCCAGGAAGACAAACCCCTTCCCCACCCGAGTGTTCTCTGGGACGTGGTTGCGCAACACCTTCCGCAGCACCACCTCCTTGTGCTCCCCGTCCGTCAGCCAGTGACGCGAGCCGATCAAGTTGCGGACGCGGTCACGGGTGCTGGCAAGCTCCCGTGCAACCGACTTGTGGTACTGGATCAGATCGGCCTCGGTCTCCATCACGTAGTCTCCTCATTGACTGGAAGCACGGGGCAGTGTGTTGCCCTGCCACTATGGGGTACTGCACCGGCCTGGGCCTAGGGAGTTGGCAGGTAGGCCGGGTCGGCTTTGAAGGCGAGCAGCGCCAGGGCGAGGCCGGCAACGCCGAGCAGGCAGGTGCTCCAGGGCGGTGAGCCGTCGGCTGCCAGATGATGGTGCAGGCCGGTGGCGAACACGCACAGCAGCGCGCTGGAGCCCAGAAAGCCGACGACCATCCACGAGCCCTCGGAGCCGCGCGCCAGGCCGCTCGACAGTCGACTGTAGGGGAGCGAGCGAGTCCCAGTCGAGCTGCGCAAGAAGACTTCCTGACTCAGCGTAAGCACGGCGATCGTCCTGCTGAGCAGCAGTGGCCCGGCAATGCCGGTGGCACTGGCGAGCCCAGGGCCGGGCCACAGCTGTCTTACCTCTATGTCCCCTCCTCGGTCAACGCGAGCACCTCGCGCTCGACGTAGCGGTAGAACTCCGGCACCGAGGTAAATGTCTGGTAGTTTTTCCGCCGCGCTGCCTCGACGACCTCATCGGCCTCGCCGAGGAGCAGGGCGACCGGCTTTTCGCTCTCGACCTGGCGGATTCCGTGCGGCCAGGCGAGATCGAGGGTCAGGGGCTCCCCGCTGGCTGGATCGACGATCTCGAAGAGCATCTCGCCCTCCGGGAGCCCCTGCTGCTTCATCCAGGCGTTGCACATGCGCAGCATCACCGCCTCCTCGTCGCGGTCTTCGACGCGTGCGGGCGTGAGCTCGGCCACGCTGCGGTCAGGCAGGATGCCCCTGCGCAGCCCGTCGAGGAAGGAGTTTGCGGCGTTCGCCAGCAGCTCCTGGCGGGCGGCGAGGAAGCCACGGTAGCGCTCGATGTGCCACAGGCGCCGGTCAGTTGGAATCCAGTGTGACTCAAGAATGCCCGGGTAACGATGCTCCAGCTCCTCCAGATATTCGACCGGCTGTCGCTTCCCTGGAATGGTGAGGCCGGCTGGGGTCACGAAAGCGTAGTTGGCGATGCTATTCACCTCCGGCCGGCTGTACCCCTGCTGATACAGTTCATCTTTCGGGAAAATGTAGTGATGATAGATGGGGGGCCTGGCACCCTCAACCGTCAGATCAGCGCCGCTCGCCCAATCACGGGCATGGTCGACGCGGGTAAGCATGTAGAGCAGCGGGAAGAAGCGGTTGTTTCGTCCCCAGCCTTTGAAGTCATTGGGCGACAGCCTGAGATCCCCACGATTCTGGCGCAATTGCTGAATGAGGCGCTCTAGCGCACCGTCCGGCGACTGGATCACCGTTAAATCCTGGTTCAGCACGCTCTCAGTTGAGCCGGCGTAGCGCCCCCAGAGAAAGGTGTGGATGTACCAGAACAGCAGCTGATCGCGCTCGGCGCGACTCTGGAGCTTACCGCCACGCTGCGAGAGGTAGCGCGCCAGAAGCGGGAAGGAGTAGCGGCTGCCCAGCACGTGGTCGTGGTCGAGCCCGAGCCTGCTGACCACGATGTCGAGCAGGGTATCAACCAGGCCCTCGGTTTCCGCCAGGCCCTGCTGGAACGCCGGTGTCTTCACATCGGCGAGGAACGAAAAGAGTGCATTCCCGGTGATAACCGCGTTGATGCAGCGCAGCAGCCACTCAAGCTTAAACGAAAAGCCACGGGCCTGCCACTTCTCAATCAGCTCATTCATTGCGCCGCGGGCCTGTGGCCAATCCGCGGCGATCTTGGCGAGAGCCAAGTCGCCCTTGGAGAGTGTCGTGCCGCTGCTGTTTACCCGGTTGAAGATATCGACGACGATATCGATTGTCTTATCTGTGCCGGCGACCTCCTCAACGTGGAAGTCGATTTGCTTGATATTCTCGATCGCGGTGAGGCGGTTGATGTAGGTGTTGATCTTGGTGTGATCGAAGCCCTCGGCCTGCATGATCCGGCTGATGAATAGCCCCACACCGTTCTGCATCAACTCGGTCACGTTGATCCAGAGCGGGTTGTCCTTCATTTTCAGCTGGCCGTAGAACTCGAACACCTCCTCGTCAAGGTGAAAGTACAGGTTAGTGAAGGCCTGCTCGTTGCCCTGAAAGAACTGCGGCGGTTTGCCACGGATAATTCCGTACAGGGTTGTGATCCGTTGCTGGCCGTCAAGCAGCAGCCGCACCGCCCCTGCGGAGAGCGGCCCGCCGCCGCGGGTCTGCTCGCTCTCGGGGCGGGTGACCCAAACCAGCAGGCTGCCCACGGGGTAGCGGTGGTACAGCGAGTGCATCAGGCCGCGGACCTGGTCACGGTTCCAAACATAGCCGCGCTGGAACTCGGGCAGGGCGATGCCGCCGAGGTCGATCGAGCTGAGAACATCAATGACTTTCATAGGTTGAGTTTCTGTACAGCGCTGGGGCTACGCCCGCCAGTGCATTGCGATATAGCTGTTCGTCTCGGACGGTGACATCGATTGGGAAAGGTTGCCAACCCGTGCGAAGAAGGTCATCGCGCCCTCGGGAGCCTGGGCCCCTTTCTGCTTGGGCGGCTTTGGTGTGCAGAAGACCGGGCGCGGGCTACGGAAAACCTGCACGACGCAAATTGTCTTGCCGCTGACCTTGGGAAAGTAGGTGCGGACGTACAGGTTGTTCTCAGGCCCCATGCGTGCGCGAATAAGTTCGCGGAGGGCAAGCTCAAAGCCGTCGACGTTCTTCGGCTGAAGGAGCTCTATGTCTTGCTCGATGCCGTAAATATCGCCGTTATCCTGAACGCCAATCAGCAGAAACCCGCCCTCGGCGTTCAGGAAAGCGGCGATCGTTTTGGCCACCTCCTGCTCGAGCTCCATGTCTTTGGCCCCGTCCTTGATGCTGAAGCGCAGGGTTGACTTGAACTCGAGACTGGCGCTCTCACCGGCCTGGATGAGTTGGTGAATATCGCCGACAGGCTTTGCCGAGCTCAACGCCTCTTTGAACGACTGCATCCGCATGTTGATCGCCGCTGAGATCCGCTCGCGGCGAGCTCGCAGGAATGCGCCAAACTGCTGGGCCTGCCACAGCGAGGGCTCATCCGGGATACAGTGCTGTTCCAGGATGTGCGGCCGGCCCTGAGCGAGCGCCGGGAGTTGGTACAACAGGGGGGTGTCCGGTTCGCTGACGAGCAACACTTGGTTGGCGATTTCGTCGGCCTGCTTGCGCTGCAGTTGCAGATCGAGGTCCCCTGCCTGTTCCGGCAGTGGGAACAGCCGGTAGCTCCGCAGCTGGGGCACTTTGGAGAGCGGCATCTCCGTGGTCCAATCGGCGGCACCGCGCGCCGACAACGTGATCAGCACCATTCGGAAAAGCGGGTGCTCGGGCCCGCGCCCTTCAAGGTCGCCAGGGCGCACGTCGATGCGCCCGCGCTGCTCAACGATCGCGCCCACGAGTTCCGCCCAGGGGTCAGTGTTGCGCCGTACGATAGAAAGATCGTGGGCGAGCCGCTGCTCGACCTCGCTGGTGTAGCGCCCCCACATATTGGCCACATAGAGCCAATAGGTTGCTCGGCGCCGGGCCTGGTCGCTCGGGAACGTACCACCGTTGCGTGCAAGGTAAACCGCCAGCGGGATCAGGAGCTCGGCAGATGAGAGATGTGCATCGCTGGTGATCGAGGCTGGGGTGAGCATCGACACTATCAATGCGTTGAGTGCTTCCGCAAGCCGCCCCCAGCCTTGCTGGATAGTTCCTGTCGGGAGGTAGTGCAGCTCCGCGAAGTCGGCCCGGCCGCTCACCACGCCGGCCAGGCCGCGCACGAGCAGATCGAGATCGAAGCGGAAGTGATGCTCGGCCAGCTGCTGTAGTAGCGCCTTCATCGTCTGCCGCGCCTCGGGCCACTTGCCGGAAATATGGGTCAGTGCGAGCTCAGCCGCGGTGAGCTTGGTGCCCGAGCTGTTGACCCGGTCGAACACGTCGATCGCATCGCTCAACGTGGCGCTCACTGGCACCGTCTGGATCGGGTAGTCGTAGTCGAGGATGCCGCGTAGTCGCGACAGGTTGTTCACGCACCGCGTGATTAGTGTGCTCAAGGCCTCGTCCTGTCGCCCCCCTGTAACCGCCTGGGCGATGGCCACTGTGTCCAACTCGCCGCGGAAGCACTCAGGTACAGGCACCCAGGCCGGGGGCCGCGGCCCGCTGCTTTGGGGCAGGCGGAATGTGCCGACGACCAGGTCGAAGCACAGTCCCCTCGGGTCGTGCTCGATCTCGTTGAGGCCGTAGTAGTGCGGCGGCTCTCCCTGAGTGAGCAGGTAGAGCGCGGTGAGGCGCTGCTGCCCGTCGAGGATAATCTGTTGCTGCCCCGCCGACTGCTGCTCCCCCTGAGCGCCCTTCGTCGCCGGTGGCGCGGTTGTTTCCCAGAAGAGCAAGCTGCCCGTCGGGTAGCCGTTGTAGAGCGACTGGAGGAGCTTTTGGGCCTGCTCCACCTCCCAAACATACTCGCGCTGGAACTCGGGCAGCGCAATCTCGAGCAGCCTGATGCGCTCCATCAAATCCCGGACTTTCACAGCTTGCTCCTGATGGGGTTACTCGTCCTCGAACCCGGCCTGGCTGAACTTCAGCTCCCGGCTGTTCTCGGTAACGATGCGAACGACGTTGTCGGGCGTGCCGTTAGGGATGTCGGCCTCGATCTCCAGAGTCACCTTGACGTTGGCGCCGAGCAGGCCGACGAGATGGGTGATCACCTCCTCAGCGATCTTGCTGGCGTCGCGGCCGGCTCGCGCGGGGTTCAGTGTGACGCTGCCGTAGAAGCGCCGCGGCCGGCGCGGCCCTACGCTCACTGCCGGCCCTGTCGCCCCCGTTTCGCGCACCGCCGGAGGCGGCGCTATGGTGACGCTACCGTCGCCATTACCCAGTGTGTCCAGCGCCGTGGGCGTCGGCCTGGTCTCCGCGTCCAATTGGCGGCGGGCCACCTCAGGTCGCACCAGCAGCCCGCCGTCGCCCTCGCCCACGGTGATCAGCAGGGCGCTGCGCAGCCCGCGGTAGCGCCCGGCCGCCTCGTCGTAGCTGTCGGCGTAGGCGAAGGTGTCGAGCTCCCAGGTGAGCGTGTTGACGCCGGCCTGGATCGCGTCCAGCAGCACCGCCGCGTTGCGCAGCCGCGGCAGGTAGTGGTAGCGCCCGAAGTCCTCCACGAGCTGGCGCACCGCGACGTGGTCGCCGCGCCAGAGCGGGATGCGGTCCAGCTCCAGCCGGAGATTTGAGGGCGCCAGTGTGGTGAGCAGCAGCTCATCACTGCGTAGCTTCTTGCTCGCCCGCACCGTCAGCTCGCCCTGGCCGCTCAGCCGGATCGCCTGCCACTCCACCGCGCCCTGCGGCGTGGCCTGCTTCGGCACCAGCAGCCACTGGTAGGCCTCGGGCAGCCGCGCCACGACCACGCCGTTGGCGGCGGTCTTCTGGGCCTCGGCCTGGCGCACCTGGTGCGGCGTCAGGTCGAGGGTGTCCTTCTCCTGAAGAACCGACTCCCAGGCCAGGTACTTGCGCACCGCCTCGTCGAGGTCCTGGATGCGCGTCTTGTCGGGGGCGAGGAAGACTAGGCTGTTGCGGTAGAGGCGAGGCGCCGAGCCGCGGCCCTCCAGAATCGTGCGCGCCGCCGCCTCGGCCGGGTTGCTCGCCTCCTTGCTGTAGGCCTGGGCCATCCCCAGCACCACGAGGCGTGCGTCGAGGTCGTCGGGCACGTCGGCGCTGGAGTTCGGCAGCGGGTGGACCCGGCTGAAGTCGCCCATCTGCTTGAGGTCGGCGCGTAGCCGCTTCTCGAGCTCCGCCGCCACCCGGTCGGGGTCGCGCTTGAGCTGCTCGGCGCGGTCCTCGGCCAGCTTGGTCACCGTCGGCTGGGTCGAGTACCAGTAGCGCGGTCCGTCCTGGTAAAGGTAGGTGGCCGCCGCAGCAAGACGGCGCAAGGCGTCGCCGAAGACCGCCGGCGACTCGCCGGGCATCACGCAGCCGAGCTTGACCCGCCGGTCCTCCATGCCGCGGTTGGCCGCCGAGGCGGTGGGCGCTGAGCCGAGGTAGATCGTGCGGGCCACCCGTCGGCAGGCAGCGTACTTGCCCAGGTTGGGCACCTCGCCGTCGATCTGCAGCGGCAGCGAGCTCGGGCCGTCCACGTCCTTCTCCAGGATGGGCACCCAGTTGTCGGAGAGGTAGCGGGTCAGCTCGAACTGCACGCGCGGTTCATCGATCGGGATGTGGGCCGGCATGATCAGCGGGTTGCGGTCGCCCTTCTCCCACAGACAGTGGATGACCGCGGCCATCAGGCGCAGCACGCCGCGGGTGCGCTGGAACTTGACCAGCGTCGACCAGTCGGTGTAGAGCCGGTCGAAGATCTCGGGGTGGATGGGGTAGGCGGCCTTGATCCGCCGCTCGTACTCGCCGTCGCGGGCCTCGGGCGGGAACTCCTGGCCCTGGGTGCGGTACAGGTCGGCGAAGGCCCGCGCCACCACGTCGCGGTCGCGGAACTGGGCCGGGTCGCCCAGCGGCTCGAACAGCCGCCGGCGCACAATCTCGAAGCCCTCCTCGGCGCTCGCCGGCCGCCAGGAAGACTCGATGCGCCCGACCACGTTGCGCAACCGATCCAGCGCCTCACGGCCGCGCTGGCCGCCCACCTCGGCGTCGTCGGCCTGGGTGTGCGGCGAGCCGCTGGTGTCAGAGGCGGGCAGGCTGATCACCAGCAGGCAGCTTTTGGCCAGCTTGGCCGACTCGGTGAGCGCCTGGGCGAAAGAGAACTGGGTCTCGAAGCCGCCGGCCGGCAGGTCGCTCTGGTCGTGGAGCTGGCGGGCGTAGGCGACCCACTCGTCGATCAGGATGAGGCAGGGGCCGTAGTCGTTGAACAGCGTGCGCAGGGTGTCGCCGGGGCTGGTGGCCTGCTCGTCGTCGAGGCGCACCTTTTCAAACGCCTCGCGCCCGCCGAGCTGCCAGGCGAGCTCGCCCCAGAGCGTGCGCACCACCGTGCCGTCGGCCTTCACCGAGGGGTTGCCGGGCGAGATCTTGTTGCCCACCAGCACCACCTGCTTCGCCCTGGGCAGCTCGGCGGCACCGGCCTCCTCCATCACCCGGTCGATGCCGGAAAGCTCGGTGAGCTTCACACCGGAGACGAGGTGGTAGAGCGCGAGCATGGAGTGGGTCTTGCCGCCGCCGAAGTTGGTCTGGAGCTGCACCACCGGGTCGCCGCCCGTGCCGGAGAGGCGTTGGATAGCGCCGACGAGTAGGCGCGAAAGGCTCTCGGTGAGGTAGGTGCGGCGGAAGAACTCGACGGGATTGCGGTACTCGTCGGAGCCCTCGCTGAGGTGAACCTGCCAGAGATCGGCGGCGAACTCGGCCTGCTGGTAGCGCCCGCTGGCCACATCGCGGTGCGGCATCACCACCTCGCGCCATGGCTTGAGACCGCCGGTGGCCGCGCTCTCGATGACCGTGCCGGAGCTGCGCCGGCGCTCGGAGCGCACCTGCTCATCGAAGTAGACCCGCATTAGCTCCATGCGCATCCGCTCGACCTCCTCGGCCTGAGGCGAGGAGACCGCGGCGAGCAGGCGGGCGGCCGAGTCGAGCACGCGCTGGGCGTCGTTGGTGGAGAAGGTGCCCTGGTGGGCCCAGCGGTTGCGGTGCTCGCGCAGCTCGCTCACCAGCGAGCGCTCACCGAAGCCCAGCGTCTTGCGGAACACATCGTTCCACTGCTCCCACATCATGCGCAGCAGCGGCGAAGCGTCGAGGCGCGGCTCGTCGCCGTCCCAGTGCAAGTCGTTGGGCCAGCGCTCAGTGACCTTGGTGACCCAGTATTTGCCGTAGGCAGCCTGGAGCTCGCGCTCGACAAAAGGGAGGAGTCCCTCGCGAAGCAGCTCCATCGTCTTGCCGACGCGCTCGTAGTTGCTGAGTGCCATGGGTATATTCCTACCGCTGTGGGCTTATGAAACAGGATTGTTCGGCTACGGCTCAAGCAACGGTCGGTAAATGTATCCGCCGACCGACGGGCAGTACGCCCATGTATTGACTCCCGCGATTTCCTCGCCTATGACTGTCTCGGCGCACACAATTTCGGTGCCTGCCGTCAGTCGCTGCACCTCGTCGCTCTGGCGGGTCGGGTTTGCGCGCACGGCGACGAAGCCGTCCGAAGTGGCTGTGATGCGATAGCGGGTTCCGGCAGGCACCGGAGTGGGCGGTATCGAGGTCACGGACGGAGCAGGGGCGAGCGTCGGCCGCGGGGTTGGCTGCAACTGGGCGGTCGGCTGGGCGCCTTCGGTGGCCGTCGGCGCTGCTGTCTCCGCCGTGCCCGGCGGGCAGAGCGGCGCCACCTGGTATAGCACGCGCTGTTGACACGTCAGGGGCGCGGCGATACGATTAGCCCTGGTCCACTCGATCAGCTCGGGGAGCGAGTCGACTCGCCAGCGCTTCACGCCCTGCTCGCCGCCAGTGAAAAGTGAGCGGCCGTCCGTCGCAAAGACGATATCACGCGGCTGATCCTCGAACCGCCGGATCTCAATGCCGCTGGCGACGTCGAAAATGCGTAGCGTAGCGTCAACACCCCCAGTTGCAATCAGACGGCCGTCGGGCGAGAAGGCGAACGGCGCCTTCGCATCGTCGAGCGTCGTCAAAAGGGCTCCGTCAGCCGCATTTACCAGCTGCACCAGTCCTGTCTCCAGACTACCGTTCGCGATGATGCCGTTATCAGGGCTGAAGGCAATCACACCTCCCGCTGCTGGCACACTCCAAAGCGTTTGGCCGTCAGTAGCGTTCAACAGCTGAAGATTGCCGCCGGAGAAGCCCATAGCCAGGTGTGTCCCATCAGGGCTGAAGGTAACGTTGGCGCCCGGCAGCACACCGATGCCGTTCCGCTCTAGCTGAACAGCGTCCAGTTCCAAATTGTACTGGCGCTCGCCCGTTTCGGTATTCCAGACTGTTATCTGAAGTGGCACGACCAATTCGAAGACATCGGGCGCCGCATGCACGGCTGCGGCCTGACGACCATCGGGGCTCAGCCGGAGCGCGACGCTGCGTCGATCACGCTCCTCAAACGAGCGCAACACAGTTTCGGCACGCGGGTCAATCAGCGTTAGGCTGCTACGGGAACCGTCGCCGTCGGAAATAAGCCCGCGTCCGCCGTCAGCGCTAATGGCCATGAGGCTTCCGCCCGGAAACTGGCCCGCACCGGGCATCGGTCGAAGCTCGCCCGAGGCCAGGTCGAAGCGGTAAATTCCTTCCGCGCCGGCGATGAGCGCGGTGCTGCCATCGGCGCTCATCACGGGGGTGGAGTAGCTTAGGCCGAACTCGTTTCCGGGAAAGGCCAGTTCCTCAAAGGAAGAAAGGTCGCTCGCACTGCTGATGAGCACCGTGCCGGAGTCGGGGCCGGTGGCGAAACTGAGGGCTTGCCCGGCAACTTCACTGAACCGAATCCACTGCACGCCGGCTAGATCGCCAGCATCGTAGGGGTTGCTGCCGCGTTGCCCTGTCATTTGGGCGGCGTTGCCAAGGCTCCACTCCTGCACGCTCCCGTTCTCCATATAGACTGAAGCGCCGTCGGGGGCAAAGCCGAGAGGTGTGCCAGCGCCGCTCCAGCGGACGAATTCGGTTGTTCCGAAAATATCGACGGCGAAGACGACCGCCTCATCCTCCACTGTGCTGGTGGTGAGTAGCAGATCCCCACGGGGGCTCCAGAAGAATGGCAGGCGTGAGCGATTCGCGGCCGTGCGCTCAAGCTGGGCCTCGACGTCCCAAATTTTAATGGTGTCATCAAGAGTGGCGTAAGCCACTATGCGGCTATCCGGTGAGAAGTACGCTTGCCCGGCAAAGTCAGGGAAGGGCTTGGTCTGCTCACCTGTAGTAAGATCCCATAGCACGAGCAGGCCATCGATGACTCCCGTGCTGCCGGCGCTAACAGATGGAGCGTTCACGCCGATCAAACCGTAGTTGCCGTCGGGACTGACCTGCGCGCACCACTGTGGCCCGGGCCAGAACTCGTCATTGATCACCGGTGGGTTGCCATTAATGCCGTCGATCCGGGTCGATCTGATCGGTGTGTTGCTCGCCGCATCATAGAGCACAAAGGTCCACGGCGATTGGTCTTCGTCCACCCGGATCTCGCGCCGGCCCGCGGGCGTTTCGAAGACACAGGGGTCGGCGGCGCTTTCGGGAGGTGCGGGAAGATCGCGCGCATAGCCTGGTGCGTAGGCCACCTCGGCGAGTGCCAGCTGCGCCTGGAGCGGCGGCTCGGTGATACTGTTGGCCTCCAAGGCCAGGGTAACGGCGAGTGGCCGGTTGCCCTGGTCAAGCAGCTGCCTGGCCTGGTTCGCCAGCCGCTGGGACTGGGCGACTTCCGCCTCGCGGGCGGCCCGCTCTGCCTCCTGGGCGGCCTGGGCCTGCGCGGTGGCCCGCCCCACTGCCTCGGCCTGGGCCGTCTGCACGGCCTGCGCCTCCGCGGTAGCCCGCTGGCCGGAAAGCAGCTGCTCGGCGGCGAGCTGGGCGCGCTGATCGGCGGTGAACCAGTTGAAGCCGACGGCGAGCACCACCACCGTGGCGACCAACGCGGCCGTCGCGACGATCACCTGCCGGCGCTGGTAGCGCTGGCTCGCCAGGTAGCAGACCTGGATGCCTGTGTCGACCCCCTCCGGCAGATCGTTGCTGCGGGTGTAGGCCCGGGCCTGGCGCAGCTGGCTGCCGCGGTACAGGTAGGTGCTATCGCCCTTGCCGCCGGTGCGGGCGAGGCTCTGCTGCCACTGCTCGGCGACGGGGAGCAGCTGCTCGCGGGTGTCCAGCCGCTCGCGGTAGGTGTCGATCAGGACGCGCAGCCGCTCCCACTGGCGCAGCAGAATCTCGTGGGTCAGCTCCAGGTAGCTTACCTGGCCGACCTGCTGCTCGGAGATGATCCGGCTGTCCTGGCTGGCGAGCCGCCCGATCACGGCGATGATCGGTTCGCGCTGGGAGCCGGCGCCGATCAGCTCGTCGCGGGCGACGCGCCGCCGGGTGTACTCTTTGTCGATGCCCGGCCGCACCAGGGCCAGGAGCACGGCGCGGACAAGCCGCTGGGCCTCGGCGTCGAAGTGGTCGTAGATCTTGCTGGCGTGGCGGTCGAGGGCGCGCTCGAGGCCGCCGAGTGTGGTGTAGGCGCCCTTGCTCAGCTCGCGCTGCTCGGTCCACAGGAGCCGTAGCAGATACTGCACGAGCGGCAGCGTGCGTTCGGTGCGGCGGAACTCCTGCTCGAGCAGATCGAGCACGCCGTTTTCGAAGACGATCGCCGGCTTGCCCCGGCGCTCGGGGCGGGCGTTGAAGGCGTCAAGCGGCCGCTGGATCGCCTCGCGAAGCTGGCGGTCGCTGAGCCCGGCCAGGGCCACACCGCGCTCGACGACGATCGGGCGGAGCTCGGGCCGGGCGAGGAAGTCGGGGTGCTCGAAGTAGTTCTCGCGGCTGGTGAGGATCACCAGCAGACGCGGGTCGGCCTGGCGCTCGATGTCGAGCAGCATGTCGAGCAGCCGGGCGCGGTCGGCGCTGCGGCTCTCGTCGGCGCCGACAAAGAGCTCCTCAAACTGGTCGAGCACGAGCACCACACGGCCCTCGGCACGGCCCAGCAGGATGCTGCGCAGCGCGCCGTCGTCGCTCTGGAGCGCGGCGAGCAGCTCGGCGGTCGGGCGGCCGGTGTGAACCTCCAGCGTGGCGGCAAGGTCGCGCAGCAGCTCGGTGCCGGTGCTGATGCGAAAGCTCAGCGTCTCCAGGGTGGGGTCGTCGGCGCGCAGGCGGGGCAGCACCCCGGCGAGCACAAACGACGATTTGCCCACGCCGGAGGGCCCGGTGACGGCGACGACCGGGCGGCTGGCGTAGCGCACCAGCCGGGCGATGTCGGCGTCGCGGCCGAAGAAGTAGGCCGCCTGCGCGGCGTCGAAGACGGCCAGGCCTGGGTAGGGGCAGGCCTCCACATCCTCCTCGGCGATGCGCCACGGCTCGCTCGGCACCGCCAGCGAGATCTCATACTTGTCGCCGCCGACAACATCCCTGATGATGATGTCGCCGAACTGGTTTCCCGTGCCGAAGTCGAGCAGCCGGCCGTCGACCTTGAGGTCGGCGCCGCCCAGCGCTCGGAGCAGCTCGGGGTCTGCCCGTGGCCGTGAGCCGTCTTGCGCGGCGCGGACGATGGCGGCGGCGAGATCTCCGGCCCGTGCCCGGAGGTGGTCAGGGAGCGCTGCGGCGATGGCGGCCTCGAGTTGGGACTGGCTCAGCTCGGACAACGGTCGGCTCCTCAGGCTTGGGGGCTGGGATGATGCTGCGATGTCGGCGTGGGCACAAGAAGGTTGCTGGGGCAGCGCCATGTCGCCGCCCGGTTCGGGTTGTTACAGCTCCATCCCCTGCTGCGTCGGCGCGCTCTCGCGGCGCTCCTGGGCGAGCCGGGCCATCTCGGGCCAGCTCTGCACCAGGCCATTGTAGGCCAGGGCCTCGGCCGCGCGCTTCTTGCGCTCGCAGACGGCGTAGAGCCGGTAGGCCAGGTCGCGGGCGGCGTCGGCGCGGGGGCCGAGCTTTGCCAGCAGGTCGGCGGCGGCCTGCTCGCCCTGGCCGAGCACGCGCACGAGGTGGTGGACCATCTCCCAGACGGGAAGCCGGAAGTCGAGCTCGGGGTTCCAGTTGGCGGGCAGCTCCTCGGGCCTGAGCAGGCGCACCTTGCCCGCGCGGGATGCGAGCAGGCCAGCCTCGGCCATGCCGCGCACGCTGGTGTTGCGGGCGGTGGCTAGAGTCTCGGCCGTGCCGTACTCGCCCTCGCCGAAGCCCTGCTGCTCGAACCAGGTGACGGCCCAGCGCGTCTCGGCGTCGAACTCGCCCTCCTGCTCGGCCAGCACCTCGTCGAGGGTCTGGTTGATCAGGGCCAGCGCCTCGCGCACGCGCAGCGGCTTGCCGCTGGCGTCGATCACCTTGCCGTAGCGCGTGAAGATGGCCATGCCGGGGCCGATCGACGCCTGCGCCAGATCCACCGGCGCAATGTTGCCGGCCTGGAGCAGCCGCAGCGCCCGCGGCAGCTCCACCTTCAGCGCGGCCACGAAGTCCCGCCGGGTCACTGTCGGGGCGCTCTGCGGGCGCGGCCGGCAAACGAGGACGATCGAGGAGGCGAGGGCGTTGGTGCCCGAGCCGATCATGCGGTTGCTCAGCTCCGTCCGCATCGGCCAGGTGCCGGTGATGGCGAAGCCGGCGCGGATTACGGCGTCGAGAAAAGTTTCCCAGCCGGTGCTGGATGTCCCATCGGTTCCGTTGCTCTCCGCTTGCTTGAAGGCGTAGTAGATGGAGACTGGGAATAATGGGTGACTCTGCTCAGAAAGGCGGCCCATTGCCTGAGTCATACCATCGAGGAAGAATTTCTCGGCCTGCTCCTTGCCGCCGTGGCGGTAGGGTGTTGCCACCAACTCTTCGGCCTTTGGCACTGCCAGAGTGGCGAAGAGATCAGGGAAGATTGGCCGAAGTGTTCGCCGGAGCCAGACGTAGAAGAAGTCAGAAAGGTCGGCGTAGCCAATGTTGTCGTAATAGGGCGGATCGGTGGAAACTATTGTATTAGGGAAATCATATTTTGCAGCATCCTGTTGCTGAGCCTTCCCTCTGCTAGAGGAGTTGATGCGTTCAAGAACTTTAGCAATCCAGTTGGCTGAGTCAAGGAAGTTCGTGGCAGATTCACTCAGTGGGTTTCCTTCAGCATAGTCCCAAGACATTGGTAACGCTTGGCGGGAAAAAGAGTTACGTACCGAAGCACTACGCGCAGGGGAACCAGTAGAAGATTTTGCACTAGTGGGACCCATATCCCAAGAGCAAATAGTGTTGTGTCGATCGGAAGATCGACTTACCATTAATCCCAGGTAAACACATAGACTTTCCGCGTATGCTGTCGCTCCGCTGCCGCCCGCGTCAAGCCTGTGCCCGTCGTCGCGCATCTCAGCATCCAGAGCGTCCCTGTGGATCTGCTCGCGGGTCTCCTGTACCAAGTCTGCCAAAGTGTTTAGCGCAACAAGCTGGCGCGAGGTAAACAGATCACCAAAGGATTTTAGCCCATAGAGTGGTGGCGAGAACCAACGCGGGTTATCTGGCATCGCTACTTCAGGTGCCCAATCGGGTTGTGCCTTTCGGGCTTCTGTTTCGTGATCAGCGGTTGGTGCAAGGTAAACTCGACCACGGTCGCCCTCTGCCACAATTGCCATAAGCTTCGCGCCCAGACGTCCGGCATTCGCCTCACTGTAAATATGCTCTGACGGAATCGGCGTCTCAGACATCAGGCAGCGAAAGTGCGCTCCCCGCGAGAGCTTCGTGCCGTTCTTGGTCGCCTCGGCGTCCTTGGGCTTATCAACGCTAACGGTAAAGTGGTAGCTGTCATTTTCAATCACTGGCTTGACATAGACTTCTTTGCCAGCTTTAGCCGAGAGCATAAAGGTCGAAGCAAGCGGCACATCGACGTGGCGAAACGCCGGGTTCGGACTCTTCACCGTGCGCGCCCAGAGCCAGGCGATTACAGTGAGCTTCTGGCCGACGTAGGGCTTGAGGTCGGGGCGCTCCTGGGCCATCGCCGCCGTCACCTCGACTTTGGGGTAGAGGTGGCCGATGCGCTTCTCGGCCTCGTCGCGCATCCATTTGCCGTAGTAGCGCACGTCGGCGGCGAGGCCGGCGGCGCCCTTCCAGGCCGCGCCGATTTGCTTGTGGTCGACGGGGTTCACCGGCGGGCGGTTGGCGAACTTCGGCGGGATCTCGATCATGGCCTTGTTGATCAGCACCGCCACCGGGTTGAGGTCGCTGGCGTAGCTTTCCAGGCCCAGGCGCTGCGCCTCCAGGGGGATGGCCCCGCCGCCGGCGAAGGGGTCGTGGAAGGCCGGCAGCTTCGCGGGGTTGAACAGCTCGGCGGCGCCGGGGTGGTCCTTGTTCTCAGCGCAGGTACGGAGCCAGCTCCGCCAGATCTCGTCGCGGGCCTGTTGGAGCACGCGCTCGTTGGTGGTGTTCTCCCACTGCACCAGCTGCGTGATCAGGTCGAAGAGGCGCTGGCGCTCGTTCTCGGCGGCGCACTCATCCAAGGTCGGCGCCGGGCCGGGGTCGGCCGCGCCCTCGGCGCCCGCCTCGATGGCCTGCTTGCGCTCCTTCCACACGGCCAGCCGCTCGTTTAGCGCCTGCTGCGCCTTGATCAGCCGGCCCGGGTCGCCCAGGAGCTCGTCCACGTAGCCCGCGGGGTCGTCGACGAGCTGGGCGAAGAGCACCGCCCGCGCCGCGGCCAGCGGCCGGCGGGCCCACCAGAGGTGCAGGGTGCTGGGGTGGCCGTGGCGGATCGACTTCTCGCGGGCGCTGGCGGCGTTGATCTGCTCCAGCGGCAGGGCGACCTCTATCAGCTTCTTGCGGGTGGTCATTAGAGTTTACTCCAAGAAACCTTCGTCGATGGCGTCATACACATCATCGACGTCAGCAGAAGGAAACGTACTATTGGTGCCAGTTATTTGATGATAGGCTGGTAGCCGTATCGTGTGGTTACAGGTGCCGCAGGTCCGCACACGCCCTGAGCCTATCATTTCGTGAGTGCCGCACTTTGGACAGATAGACCCCTGCTGATACGTATCGCTCCGCATAGGGCCACTACCGCAGTGAAGGCAGAGGTAGAACTCCCCCACTCGGATAGTGGCCTCGCGGCTATCGACGATCTCACGACAAGCCCAGCAGTGGTTCAAGTAGATATTGTGGTCATGGCCTGCGCCCTGGTGGCATGAGACAATGGTGCTATTGTAGCGCGCCAAATGGCGCGCGTACTTATAGTTCGGAGCCATTATTTGACTGCAGGTAGAGCACTTCAGCCGTGCCCGAATCTCATTCAACCGATTGATCCAACCAGCGAGCTTGGGCACATACTCTGTGGGCGAACGTAGCTGATCGGGAATATTAGGTGTTACATCTGAAGCTTTAATCAACTCCAAGAGTGACCAATCCATCCATGATTTCGTACAATCGGGATATAAACGTGCTCCATTAAGCTGTGTAACATCGAAGCAAGCTTTGCCGTCAACGACTATAGATGTGCTCGCAATCAAATACCCTTTATCACGCCGCCGCTGTCCTTCCTTCCACGGTCGGTAATGTCCTGTCGCATACCGTGGCCGCATCTTTATTCTCTCGGCACCCTCAATACAGCAACCACTCCTTGCGCGAGGACAAAAGGCTACACTGTTATCCTGCCACGGACGTGCCTCACAATAGGAGACTGATATATATCCTTGGCGGCACTCCGGTAGCATCGGCGACAAATCAAGGTGGTTTGTTGAAATCCAAGCTTGCTCTGTTACCCAATCCTGGATGAGTGTGTGCGCACGATCAAACGCCTTAATTCGGCTACCTGCATGATCGCGCGCCCAAAGCAGGGAGAGCGCAGCATTAATTAGGAAGTCATCGGTGCGGAGGCGCTCAAGGTTGGGCAGTTCTAGTCGCTCTTTTGCAACATAGTAGATGCAATACAGCTTTCGCTGGCTAGGTGCATCACGCCAAAGCAACTCAGCGATTGCACCTTCAGGTTTCTCCTCCCAACAATGTTTATCCTGAAGGAGTTTTACCAAGACAGGAATCGCCTCATCAAGGGTGGCTCGTGTAATAAGGCTGCGAAAGAGCGGGAATTTTTGGAAAAACTCAATTGGAATGTGAGAGATGTACGGGCCACGCTTTAAGTAAGAAGGTGGCTTTATCGAGCGAATCACTTGAACAATCTCTGTTCCTAGTGGTAGCAACGCAACACTACTTTCACGCGCGGCATTCCAGTCTTTTCCGTCAATAACACTGTATACTGCTTCAATTAGCTCTTCGTGTACTGTCGTTGTTAGTGGTTCTGTTTCTTTGACAAGACGACAGCATATATCAAAACGCTTACCTGGGGGGAGGTGATCACGTAACTTACGCTCCTGCAAAAGAACAGTGTCGGGCAGCGCAGATACGAAGAACCGTCTGTCTGCAGATGAAAACATTGAACAGAATTGGATTGCCTCTCTCACCTGAACCTCTATAGGCTGTGTGGCAAGCCATTTAGGAGCAGCTTGGAGTCGAATAGTATTTTCCCCACTGTGAGCAGCAGCGGTGAGTACCTGTACATCCGTTTCTCGGTTTAGCGGACATACTCTGCGAGCCTCCTCTTTTCCGTTGCGAGGATTGGCTACCACTTCAAAAGTTACTGCTGCTCCCTCATCAAGCTCACGCCCAGAACAGGTAGTATGTTTTCGATGGAAGAAGATGTCAGGTTGGCCATCTCGAGCAATAAACCCGTAATCCTGCTCACGGTCTTGGTAACGATCGTATTTTCCAAACGACTTGATAAAACCGTAGTGTCGCATAAACCGCCTTCTAGCAAGATAAAGCGTCTTGGGATGAGTGATAAACGTAGTCTGCTCGATACGCCAATACCCGTTTATACGAAAGCCTCATTGGCTTACTGACTGTTCATAGGAGGAGCAGCGCGGGCTATGAGGTCAGCGAAAGCGTAATTCACGCTGGTGACACCGAAATCCGGCTCACGCTGGAAGGGCCGGCGCAGGTAGTGGACGCGGTGACTTCCGTCGGGTAGGAACTCAACCATCGCCAGGATGAAGTCGTCGGGCTTGTTGAGCGAGTACAGGATCTCGTTCCTGGTGACGGTGACCGTCTCCGCGCCGGCGACGCGGCCCTTGACCTCGATGAAGCGCAGCCGACCGGTGCGCGGGTCGCGGCTCTCGATGTCGTAGCCGAGCTTCTCCAGTTCCCGATCGACAGGCTTGAAGCCCAGCTGCTCCTCGATCTCCATCACCGCGGCCCGTGCGCGAGCCGCGGAGGCCTGTGTGTCCGTCGGGTGCGCCGCGGCGGGCAGCGGCCGGCCGGTGATCGCGCTGAGCAGCCCCGCCGGCACCACCACCAGCCCGCCCAGCACCACCGGCGGGAGGGCCGAGATCTGCGCCTCCAGGTCGAGCTGCTCCATGCGCTTCTGCAGCCGGGCCTGCAGCTCGTCGGCGCGGCGGCGGGCCTCCTGCGAGTTCAGGCGCGCGTTGGCCTTGCCGGCCTGCTCCTGGAGCTTCAGCTCCTCGGCGCGGTGGTCCCAGTACGAGATCTCCTTGGTCAGCCGGTCCATCACCGCCGCGCGGGTCTTTTCGATCAGCCCGGCCCGCCGCGCCCGCACATCCTTCAGGTGGCCCGGCGCAACGGTGGCGATGGCGTGGCCGAGGGCCTTCTGCTCCAGCTCGCGGGTGATCCAGCGGCACTCGGGGCGGGCGAGCAGCGCGTCGACGTCGAGCTCGCCGTCCTCCAGCGGGCGGTAGTCGAGGTAGGGGGCGTACTGGAGGCCGCGGGGCGCGCTCCCCTCGCTCAGCTCCACGTAGAGCATCTGCTTGGAAATGGTGCGCCGCTCGCCGCTTGGAAGCAGGCTGGCGTCCTGCACCGCGTGCTCCAGGTAGAACAGCACCCGCGGGGCCGTGCCCGGGTCGCGCTCGTCCACCAGCACCGTCCCGCGGCGCAGCAGGTCGCGCTCGCGCTCCAGCAGTAGGTCGATGGTGGAGTCGAGCAGCGGGTGGCCGGGGCAGACGAAGGCGGCCGGCGGCTGGCCCTGGGGGGAAAGCAGCGCCTTCTCGAAGGCGACGCGCTCGTAGCGGGGCAGCACCGGCTCGCCCACGCCGATCTGGCGGTCGCGGTTGCGAACGGCCGGCGGCACGCGGGTCACCTCGTAGCGGCGCGGCTCGCGCTGGCGGAGCGTGCCACCGAGCTGGGCGAAGGCCTCCAGGAAAAAGGACTCGATGTAGTGGGGCTGGAGCCGCTTGGCCTCGGCGCGCTCCATATCCTCACGTACACGGGCCACATGGCGGGCGTCCATCACGTCCTGGGCGAGCGCGTGCTCCTCCAGCAAGTTCTGGATCTGCGTGCGGTCCACCGCGTTCTCGATCGCCTCGGTCAGCCGGGCGCGCACATCGGGCCGATCGCCGTAGCGGATGGCGTCGATCAGCAGCTCGCGCAGCGGCCGGCCCTCGAACTGGATCTTACCGAGCACATCGAAGACCTGGCCGCCGAGGGCCTGGCGGGCCTGCTCCAGCTTGGCCAGCAGCGTCTGGTAGACGTCGCCCTCGCGGGTCTCGTCGGCGACGAGGTTCCACAAGTGGCAGACCTCGGTCTGGCCGATGCGGTGGATGCGGCCGAAGCGCTGCTCCAATCTGTTAGGGTTCCAGGGCAGGTCGTAGTTGACCATCAGGTGGGCGCGCTGGAGGTTGATGCCCTCGCCGGCAGCGTCAGTGGCGAGCAGCACCTGTACCTCGGGGTCGTGGCGGAAGGCCTCCTGGGCCTTGAGCCGCTCCTCGCAGCCCATGCCGCCGTGAATGGCCACGACCGCCGCGGGGCGGCCGAGCAGGGTGGCGATACGGTCGGCCAGATAGTTGAGGCCTGGTCATAAATGGTTCAGGCGGCCTTGAGAAAGGGTTTCAAGCCGACACGGAGGTCCAAGCCGTGCTCGTGGCGATACCAGAGGGTGAGCTGATAGACGAACACGGCGCCCA
>Ga0164290_1001116_pt1 | contig 52079 bp, 40 predicted proteins | sample Micstemetagenome_FD_108782 | JGI IMG/M metagenome (GOLD analysis project Ga0164290, IMG submission 108782) | Contaminated culture microbial community from soil near Moab, Utah, USA - Microcoleus steenstrupii SON62 (Illumina Assembly) | ecosystem: Environmental > Terrestrial > Soil > Soil crust...
CAGCAGCGCGTTGCCGCGGCGGGCGGCGATCAGGTTCGCGTCGACCGTCATGCCGACGCGCAGGCCCTCGGGGATCGCCGGCAGCGTGATGCGCACGCGGTAGCTGCGCGCCACCGGGTCGCCCTTGGGCGTGATGCGCTCAACGCTGCCGTCGAAGACCTTCGCGCCGAGCGCCGCGGCGCGCAGCAGCACCGGCATGCCGACGCGCACCCTCGGCATGTCTTCCTCGTCGACCTCGGCGCTGATGCGCAGTTGCTGCGGGTCGCCGAGCTGGAACAGGGTCTGGCCCGGCGCGATGTACTGGCCGACCTCGCCATCCCGGCGCAGCACGGCGCCGTCGGTGGGCGCCAGCAGTCGGGTGTAGCCAAGCAGCGCCTGGATGCGCCGGGCCTGGGCGCGCACCGCGTCGAGCTCGGCGCGCGCGCGGTCGCGCTCGCTGGTGGCGACGAAGGCCTGCGCGACGAGCGCCTCGACGCGTTGCAGCGCCAGTTCGGCCTGGCGTTCGCGCGCCGCCAGCTCGGCCAGCTGCGCGTCGTTCTCCTCGCCTTCGAGCAGTGCCAGCAGCTGGCCGCGCCGCACGCGGTCGCCTTCCTCCACCGGCAGCGAGGTCAGCCGGCCGCCGACGCGCGGCGCCACCGGCAGCTGCAACACGGGTTCGACGCTGCCGGTGGCGTAGACGGCGGTCACCGCCTCGCCGCGCTGCGCGCGCAGCAGCTGCACCGCCGTCGGTCGCAGCGCCCACAGTGCTGCCGAGAGCAGCGCGACGGCCAGCAGCAGCAGCGCGAGGAACAGGGGCCAGCGTCGAGTCATGTCTGCATCATGCCCGTCGCGTCAGCGGTCCGCTTTGCGCTGGCTCAGTTGGCGCCGCCGTCGGTATGGAAGTAGTAGGTGGTGCGCTTGCGCGGCGACAGGTAGTCGAACACGGCGGCCGGCAGCTGCTGCGGCCGCAGCGTGCTGGCGACGCTGACGTCGGGCTCCTGCTCGAGGTCGACGACGATCGCCGTCTCCTTCGGCACCGCCGGGTCGTAGACCAGCACCGTCGGCTTCAGCGGCCGGCTGCTGTTCACCGACACCACCATGCCCAGCGTGCCGTTGCTCAAGGCGACCACGGTGCCCGGCGGGTAGATGCCGACGCAGCGCACGAAGGTTGTCAGCACGGTGTTGTCGAACTGCGCGCGGCGCTGACCGTAGAGGATGGACAGCGCCTCATGCGGCGTCAGCGAGCGCTGCGGGTCGACCGGATTGCACAGGTTGTCGTACGCGTTGACCAGGGCAACGATGCGAACCAGCAGGCTGAGCTGAGTGCCGATCAGCTTGCGCGGATAGCCACTGCCGTCCGCATGCTCGTGATGCTGCTCGATGATGGCGCGCACCTCGCTGGCGACGCCCATCGCCTGCGCCATGACGACGCCTTTCTCGCAGTGGAGTTGGAAGACCGATTGCTCGGCTTGGGTCAGCGGACCACTTTTGCGGGCGACCCGGTCGGGCAGGTCCGCCTTGCCGATGTCGTGCAGCAAGGCGCCGAGACCGAGCAGCTTGATCGCCGCGGGTGGCGCCTTCAGCTCGCGCGCCAGGATCATGGCCAGGATGGCGACATTCAACGAGTGCACGTAGACGTCGTCGCCGCCGACCTTGTCGGCCATCAGCTGGATCGCGACATCGGCGTCGACCAGCATCGAGTCGGCAATGCCGGCGATCAAGGTGCCTGCCTCCTCGTAGGCCAGCTTGGGCTTGGCGAACAGGTTCTGGTTGATCGACTTCAGTGCCCGGCTGTTGGACAGCAGCGCGCGCTCGCTGGCCGCCACCTTGGCCTGGTGCGTGTTCATGCGTTCCAGGCGCTCGCGCTTGATGCGCATCGCCGCCTCGTCCTGCGGCACGGGGGCCGGCGGCGGGGACGCCACCGCGGGCACCGGCAGCGGCTTGCCGTCGCTGCGCTCGGGCGAGTAGCGGATCTGCATCAGCCCGAGGGCCTGGATCGCCGCGACCTGCTCCAGGCTCTTGATCTTGAAGCTGGAGAAGGTGAACGGGTGCTCGGACCAGGGCAGGTCGAGGTGCACGTAGAGCCCGATGCAGAGCTGATCGGGGGCGACGCGGTGTTCCTTCGGCGGCGGAGCGGACGTGACCATCATGGGGGCGCCGTGAAGGCGCGTGATGCGGGCGGCCGCCATCCTAGGCGGCGCCGGCGCCCGGCGGCAGGGCGGCTGTGGGTCGCCTGCCGCAGCCCGCGATCAGTCGCTGGGCACGAAGATCCAGAGCAGCGCGTAGGCCAGCAGGCTGCAGCCGCTGAGGAACAGGCCGAGCACGAAGATCAGTCGCCAGCCCCAGGCTTCGAGCCCCGTGCTGCGCGCCAGGCCGCCGCAGACGCCGCCGATCCAGCGGTTGTCGCGGCTGCGGCGCAGGCCGTTGACCGCATTGACGGCCTTGGCCGGATCGGCTTCCTGGCCGCACAGCACGCGGGACTTGGCGCGGGCAAATTCCTCGTCGCTCAGCTTGCCATTGCTGTGCAGGGCGGAGAGGCGGTCGAGGTCGTCGGCAAACATGGTGCGCTCCTTGGAGTGCGTGTTGAACACGGGGCCGACTCTGCGCCTGAGCTGCCTCTCACACCATCAGCTTGCGACGCAACGTCGCTGCGGGCAGACAGCCTGCGTCAGTCGCCGATGCGCTTCTGGAACACCAGGCCGGCGTGCTCGCGCAGCGCGTGGAAATGGATCTTCGGCCAGTTGTCCTGGATCGCGCGCAGCTCCGGCGCGTACTCGACCAGGATCGTCGGCGCGTCGACCGCATCCAGCGCCATGCGGTGATCGTTGGCGGCGATGAAGCGCTTCAGCTCGGCCTCGTCGTCGGCGGTGACCCAGCGCGCGACCTGGAAGCGGCAGGGCTGGATGCGCGCCTTCACGCCGTACTCGTGCTCGAGCCGGTGCGCGACGACTTCGAACTGCAGCTGACCGACGGCGCCCAGCATCAGCACGCTGCCCGCCATCGGCCGGAACACCTGGATCGCGCCCTCCTCGCCGAGCTGGGTCAGGCCGGCGCGCAGCTGCTTGGTCTTCAGCGGGTCGGCGACCTCGACGTTGCGGAACATCTCCGGCGCGAAGAAGGGCAGGCCGGTGAACTGCAGCGGCTCGCCCTCGGTCAGCGTGTCGCCCAGGTGCAGCACGCCGTGGTTGGGGATGCCGATGATGTCGCCGCCGAAGGCTTCCTCCAGCAGCTCGCGGCGCTGCGACAGGAATGACACCACGGTGTTCGGGCGGAAGTCCTTGCCGGTGCGCGTGACCTTGAGCTTCATGCCGCGCTCGAAGTGGCCGCTTGCCACGCGCACGAAGGCGATGCGGTCGCGGTGCGCCGGGTCCATGTTGGCCTGGATCTTGAACACCACGCCGCTGAACTTCTTCTCGGTCGGTTCGACAACGCGCTGCAACGCCGCGCGCTCGCCGGGCGGGGGCGCCAGCTCGACCAGCGCATCCAGCACCTCGCGCACGCCGAAGTTGTTGATCGCCGAGCCGAAGAACATCGGCGTCTGATGGCCGGCGAGGAACTCGGCATGGTCGAACGGCGTCGACGCCTCGCTGACCAGCTCCAGCTCGCCCTGGGCCTGGCCCCAGGCCATGCCGAAGCGGGCCTCGTGCGCCGGGTTGGTCAGGTCGGTGATCAGTTCCTCGTCGCCGCCGGCGCGGTCCTCGCCCGGCGCGAACACGCGCATGGTCTTGGCACGCAGGTCCATCACGCCGCCGAAGGCCTTGCCCATGCCGACCGGCCAGGTGAACGGGCAGACCGTCATGCCCAGCTCCTGCTCCAGCTCGTCCATCAGCGCCAGCGGGTCCTTGACCTCGCGGTCCATCTTGTTGACGAAGGTCAGGATCGGCGTGTTGCGCGCGCGGCAGACCTGCAGCAGGCGGCGAGTTTGCGGCTCCACGCCGTTGGCCGCGTCGATCACCATCAGCGCCGCGTCCACGGCGGTGAGCACGCGGTAGGTGTCTTCGGAGAAGTCCTGGTGGCCCGGGGTGTCGAGCAGGTTGATGACGCAGTCGCGGTACTCCATCTGCATCACGCTCGACGCCACCGAGATGCCGCGCTGCTTCTCGATCTCCATCCAGTCGGAGGTCGCGTGCCGCGCCGCCTTGCGCGCCTTCACCGAGCCGGCGATCTGGATCGCGCCCGAGAACAGCAGCAGCTTTTCGGTCAGCGTGGTCTTGCCGGCGTCGGGGTGGGAAATGATGGCGAAGGTGCGGCGGCGGCGCACTTCGGCGGCAATGCGGTCGGTCATGGGGCTTCTCTTCAGCGAACCGGCGATTGTCGCCTGGGGGTTTTCCCCGGGGAAAGCCGCCCCCTGTGGCGGACTGCACGGCGGCTAGCCTGAGCGCATGAGTGCGCTGCAACCTGACGACGAACGCCGCTGGACCTGGCTGCCGGCCATCGGCACGCCCGCCTACTACCTGATGCTGGGCGCGATCGGCATGCTGGTGCTGGGGCCGCTGGGCGGCATCGCCGCCAGCTACATGACCTTCTCGCTTGGCTTCTACGTCGGCGGCCAGGTGCTGGCCGGCATCCTCGGCTCGGTGGTAACGCTGGGCTACGGACCGGCCGGCCGACATGGCGCCAACTACATGCAGACCACGGCGGCCAGCGTCGCCGGCATGATGGCGATGAGCACGCTGCTGCAGGCCCGCGTCTGGATGGGCCTGCCGCCGGTCCCGACCTGGCAGCTGGTGGTCTACATGCTGAGCATCGGCCTGCTGGGTGCCGGCCTGGGCATGCTCTACACGCCGATCCTGGTCGACCGCATGAAGCTGGTCTACCCCTCGGGGCTGGCGGTGGCCAACATCCTGCGCGCGCTGACCGACCCCAGCCTGCTCAAGCGCTCGGTGGCGCGGCTGTTCGGCGGCATGGGCCTGGGTGTCGCCGGCGGCGTGGCGGCGGCCAAGCTGGCCTTTCTGGGCGCCATCGAACTGAGCTGCTCGACCTTCGGCGCCGGCCTCATCGTTGGTGCGCGCATCGGCATCCCGGCAATCACCTCGGGCCTGCTGTTCTGGGCGCTGACGCCGAGCTTCGTCGAGATTGGCTGGCTGGCGCCGGGCGAGCCGTTCCGCAAGATCGCGTTCCTGATCGCGCTCGGGCTGATCCTCGGTGCCACCTTCGTCGACATCGCGCTGATCCTCTGGCAGCTGCAGCGCCGGCTGCGCGGCCTGGACCGCGGCGAGGAGGCGGAGGTGGCGGAGACCACCGGCCCGCGCAACAGCGTGCCGCGCCTGCTCGCCTTCATCGCCGTGTCGGCGCTGGCGGTGATCGCAGGCGGCACGCAGTTCTTCGGCGTGCCGCTGGGGCTGATGCTGCTGACGCTGGCGATGGTCGCGGTGTTCGTGATGGGCAACGGCATCTCGGTCGGCATCAGCGACAGCAATCCGATCTCCTCGGCCTTCGTCGTCGGCGTCATCGTCTACGCGCTGACCGGCCTGAAGGACCCGATGCTCGGTCTGATGGCGGCCACCGTGCTGCTGGTCGCGACCAGCGTTGGCTGCGACATGCAGCAGGACCGCAGCACCGGCTGGCGCCTGGGCAGCAACCGCGCGCTGCAGTTCCGCTTTCAGGCCGCCGGCCTCGTCGTCGGCGCGCTGCTGGCGGTCGGCATCGCCGAGCTGTTCATGGCCGCCTACCCGGTGCTGCGCCTGGACCAGACGGTGATGTCGGCCGAACAGCAGCCGGCGCTGTGGAGCTCGGCCATGACCTACAAGTTCGTCGGCGTGCTGCGCAGCCTGGCGCAGCCGAACCCGCACCAGGCGATGGCGATCGGCATCGGCATCGCCTGCGGCCTGCTGATCGAGCTGGCGCGCAAGGCGCTGGCGCGCAGCCGCCGCTACCAGGACTTCATCGCCAGCGGCCGGCGCGGTGCCGCCACCGGCTTCTGCGTCGACGCGCTGCTGCTGCCCAGCCCCTACGCGTTCAGCTTCGGCGGCTTCGTCAACCTGCCGACCTCGCTGTGGTTCGGTGCCGGTGGCGTCATCTCCAGCCTGTGGGCGAGTTGGGGTGACAGGCGCAGCCGGGACGACGGTCTGCCGGCCGACATGAGCTCGACCAGCCTGATCGGCGGCGGCCTGATCGCCGGCGATGCGCTGGCGGCGCTGGGCCTCGGCCTGGTCGGGCTCGCCGCCTTGCTCTGAGCGCAGGCTGTGCACCGCATGCCATGGAGGCCGACCTGACAATCCGCCGCCGCTTCCTGTGGCCCTGGCTGGCCACGCCGCTGGCGGCGCAGGCCGCCATGCACTGGCGCCTGCGCATGCCCAGCCCGCCGTTCCACGAGCCGGTCGACCAGCCCTACAACCAGGCACTGCTGGCGCTGGCACTGCAGCAGGTGGGCGACCGTCTGACGCTGCTGCGCAGTTCGCCGCAGACCTGGCCACGCCAGGTTCGGGAGCTGCAGCAGGGACGGGTCGACGTCGCGCCGCTGCCGGCCCTGGACGGCGCCTACCAGGGCTTCGCGCTGCGTCGCGTCGACTTCCCGCTGCGGCCCGGCCTGCTGGGACTACGCGTACTGCTGGTGCGCAAGGACCGCGTCGCCGAGCTCAGCCGCATTGATTCGCTGGAGCGGCTCAAGCGCGAGCTGCGGCTCGGCTACGGCGCCGACTGGGCCGACCGCGAGCTGATGCAGCAGCTCGGCTTCCGGCTGGTGCCGGCGCGCAGCACCGAGGCCCTGTTCGCCAGCCTGCGCAACGGTGACTGCGACCTGCTGAGCCGCGGTCTCAACGAGGTGGACGGCGAGCTGCGCCTGCTGGCGGCCGGCGGTCGCGACATCGCCGTGCTGCCCGGCGTCGCGCTGCATTACCCGCTCGACGACTGCTTCTTCGTTGCGCCGCACCACGAGCGCCTGCAGGCGCTGCTGCTCGAGGGCCTGCAGCGAAGCCGCCGCGACGGCAGCTGGCTGGCCCTGCTCGCCGGCCATTACGGCGAGCTGCTGCGCCGGCATGATTTCGGCCGACGACGCATCTGGCGGGTCGACGGCTACGCGGCGCCGCATGGCATCGAGCCCGAGCTGCTCGATGCCGCGATGTGGCTGCCGCGCCTGCTGGGCGCGGCGTAGGATCCGGTACCACTCCCGACGACGGCCGACGACTTCTCTAAAGGATCGGACATGAGCGACGCCCAGTTCAGCAAGTTCGTCCCCGGTTTCGAGTTCCTGCAGGGCCTGGTGAAGAACGCCGGCTCGGCGCTGCCCGGCATCGGCCAGTGGGTCGCACCGACGCTGAACCCCGAGGAGCTGGGCAAGCGCATCGAGGAGCTGCGCACGGTGCAGTTCTGGCTCGAGCAGAACGCCCGCAGGCTGGCGGCGACGATCCAGGCGCTCGAGGTGCAGCGCATGACGCTGTCGACGCTGAAGACCATGAACGTGCCGCTGCACGATCTGCGCGACGCGCTGAAGGTGCCCGACATGCAGATCCCGGGCATGCCCGGTATGCCCGGCCTGCAGGGCATGCAGCCGGTGGCCGAACAGGCGGTGAAGGTCACGAAAAAGGTCGCGAAGACGGCGCTGAAGGGCGCGTCGGCGGCGACCCGGGCGGCCGGCAAGGCGGCGGCCGCGAAGCCGGCGGCCGGCGGCATCGGCGTCGATCCGATGCAATGGTGGGGCGCGTTGACGCAGCAGTTCAGCCAGGTCGCCGCCAACGCCATGAAGGACAGCGCCACGGACGCCGCCAAGGGCCTGGCGCAGAACCTCGTCAAGCAGAGCATCGACGCCGCCGGCGACACCTTGCGCAAGGCCGCCAGCGTGCCGCAGGCGGTGGGCGGCGGCGTCGCCGGCAGCATGGCCAAGAGCCTGTCGGCGCAGCGCGCCGATCGCGCCGCGGCGGAATCCAGGACCGCGCCGGCAGCTGCGCCGGCGCCGCGCAAGAGCCCGGCGCGCAAGTCCGCCGCCAAGCGCCGCTAGCCGCGGTCACGACGATGCGCTGCCTGGCCGCGCATGCCACCCATCCCGATGGGCGCCTGGCGGCACGCCTGGCGCTGACTTGCCTGCAGCCGCAGTGGCAGGGCGACCCGCCGAGCCTGGGTCTGGTCTACCTGACCGATGTGCTGGCGCCGCAGGCGCCGGCGCTGCTGGACGAGTTGCAGGCGCTGTGGCCCGCCACCGTCTGGGTCGGCGCGGCCAGCGTCGGTGTGCTTGCCGACGGCGCCGAGTACCTCGACGAGCCGGCGGTGGCGCTGTTCGTCTGCGACCTGCCGACCGACGCGTTCACGCTGTTCTCCGGCCAGCGCCCGATCGGCGCGGCGGCGGCCGGCGAGGCGCTGCTGGTGCATGCCGACCCGTCACTGCCCGACCTGCCCGAGTTGCTGGCGGAGCTGCAGGCGCGCATCGCGCCGGCGCGGCTGTTCGGCGGGCTGGCGGCATCGCGCACGCAGGCGCTGCAGATCGCCGGCGCCCGGCTCGAGGGCGGGATCTCCGGCCTGCAGCTGCGCGCCGGCGCCGGGCTGCGCCTGGCCCTGACCCAGGGCTGCCAGCCGCTGGCGGCGGCGCGGCAGGTGACGGCCAGCGAGGGCGGACTGGTGCTGAGCCTGGACGGCGAACCGGCGCTGCCGCGCCTGCTCGGCGACCTCGGCCTCGATCCGCAGCAGCCGCAGGCGGCGTTGCCGGTGCTGCGCGGCACGCTGATGGGCCTGCGCAGCGCCGGCCTGCCGGTGCGCCGTGGCGCCGCCGACGTGCTCGACGATGCGGTGCGCGTGCGCCCGCTGATCGGCCTCGATCTCGGTCGCCAGGGTCTCGCGCTGGGCGAGCTGGTGCCGGCCGGCGAGGCCTTGATCCCCTGCCAGCGCCACGCCGAGGCGGCGCTGCGTGACCTGCGCCGCATGGCGACGCAGCTGCGTGCCGAGGTCGAGGACGATGGCCGGCGCATTGCCGGCGCGATCTACATCAGCGGCGCCGGCCGTGGCGGCCCGCACTTCGGGGCACCGCATGCGGAAGCGCAGTTGCTACGCCATGCGCTCGGCGAGGTGCCGACGGTCGGCTTCTTCGCCGGCGGCGAGGTGCTCGGCGGCACGCTCTACGGCTATTCGGGCGTGCTGGCCGCGTTCACCGAGCCGGCCGAGGCGCGCTTCCAGTAGCTGCTGAAGCTGCTGTACGCCCGCTCGCCGGGGCGGTCGAGTGCCGGTGCCAGGCTGCTCGCCGCCGCCATGCCCGGCAACGCACGCAGGCTGGCCGGCAGGCGCGGATGGTCGCGGCCCTGCGGTTGTGCCGCTTGCAGCGCGAACGCCAGCGCCTTGGCCGGACCGAACCAGACCGGCAGCGCCAGCTGCTCGGCGCGGGCCGCCAGCCATTGCCATCGCGCCAGGCTCCAGGGCAGGCGGCGGAAGGTCTCGCTGGGCAGCAGCAGCAGGGCCGGGCCCGGCTCGAGGTCGGCCAGGTCCCAGGGGTGACGCAGCTGCACCGCGCCGGCGACCAGCTGTGGCGTCTGCAAGCGGCTGAACAGACCGGGCGGCGGCGCGTCGTGGCAGGCCGGCTCGGCGACGCCCTCGGTGCCGGCGGCACCGGCCCCCAGTGGCGGCCGCTGGCCGCGCGCGCGGGCCTCGTGCTGCGCGTAATCGGCGTCGAGCACCGTGCCGGCCACCTGCCAGTCGCGCGGCGCGAAGCGGGCGACGTTGTCGGCGTTGAACAGATAGGGCCGCTGCGCCACCCACTGCCAGGAGCCGTGGTTGCTGGCGGCGTCGCCGTCGAGCAGGTGCGCGTACAGCCAGTCGGCGCCGGCGCGCCAGTGCACGCGGCGGCCGTGCACCACATAGCTGGCCAGCCACAGCCTGGCGTGGTTGTGCAGATAGCCGCAGGCATAGAGCTGGCGCACGGCGCGGTCGATCACCGCCAGCCCGGTACGGCCCTCGCGCACATCGGCCGGCAGCGACTTCGCGTAGGCGCGCTCGGGCAGCGGCGCGTCGCGCAGCGAGCGGTCCAGCAGCGCGTCGCCCTGGTGCTGCAGCTGGTGCTGGAAGAAGCAGCGCCAGCCGAGCTCGCTGGTCAGCGTGTGCGTGGGCGGCAGCTGCAGGCGCTCGACGACCTCGTTGACCGTCAGCAGGCCGTGCGTCAGGTAGGGCGAGAGCAGCGTCACCGAGCCCTTCAGGTGGTTGCGCGTCGCCGCGTAGGCGGCGGCGTCGACGGCGGCCAGGCGTTCGAGCGCGGCGGCACGGGTGGGCGGGAAAGTGGGCAGGCTCATGTCGGCATTCCAGCATGAGCCCGCAGGGCCTCGGCCTGCACCGCGATGGCGGCGCGTTGCGCCGGTGCCAGCCGCCGCAGGTTCTTCACCTGCAACGCCAGCCGCGGGTGCTTCTCGAAGCGCGCCTCGTGGCGGGCCAGGAAATCCCAGTACAGCGTGGTGAACGGGCAGGCCTCGGGGCCAGTCACACCCGCCGGCTTGAAGCGGCAGCCCTGGCAGTAGCCGCTCATCTTGGCGATGTACTGGCCGCTGGCGATGTAGGGCTTGCTGGCCAGCAGGCCGCCGTCGGCCCACTGGCTCATGCCGACGGTGTTGGGCAGCTCGACCCACTCGACCGCGTCCACGTACACCGCCAGGTACCAGCGGTGCAGCGCCTGCGGCTCGACGCCGAGCAGCAGCGCGTACAGGCCGGTGACCATCAGGCGCTGGATGTGGTGGGCGTAGCCGTGCTGCAGGGTCTGCGACAGCGACTCGCGCAGGCAGCGCATCGGCGTGTCGCCGGTCCAGTACCAGGCGGGCAGCGGCTGGCGCGCGTCCAGCGCGTTGACCTCCAGATAGGCCGGCATCTGCGTCCAGTAGACGCCGCGCACGTACTCGCGCCAGCCCAGGATCTGGCGGATGAAGCCCTCGGCCCCGGCCAGCGGCAGCCGGCCGGCGCGGTACGCGGCCTCGACCTGGGCGACGAGCTGGCGCGGGTCCAGCAGCTTGAGGTTCAGGCTGCTGGCGATCAGCGCGTGGTGCAGGAACGGCTGGCCCGGCCACATCGCGTCCTGGAACGGCCCGAAGGCCTGCGCGCGCTGCAGCAGCCAGTCGTCGAACAAGGCCTGCGCCTCACCCGGCGTGACTGGCCAGCCGAAGTCGTCGAGCCGGCCCGGGTGGCTGGCAAAGCGCTCGCGCACCAGCGCGATGACCTCGCGCGTGATCGCGTCCGGCGCGCTGAAGGCGGGTGCCGGCACCAGGCCCGGTCCCTGCGGGCCGAAGGGTGCGCGATTCGCCTCGTCGTAATTCCATTCGCCGCCCTCGGGCTCGCCGGCCGCCGTCAGCAGCACGCGGTGGCGGCGGCGCATCTCGCGGTAGAAGTACTCCATGCGCAGCTGCTTGCGGCCCTCGGCCCAGGCGGCGAAGTCGCGCACCGTGGCGAAGAAATGGCGGTCGTCGCGCAGTTCCAGCGGCAGCGCTAGCGTCCGCGCCTGCTGGCGCAGCTGCTGCAGCACCCGCCAATCACCGGGGGCGGTGAGCACCAGTTGCTGCGGCTGCAGGCGGGCCACCGCGGCGGCCAGGGCCTCGGCCAGCGAACCCTCCTGCAGCGTCGTGTAGTCGACCGCCCAGCCGCGTCCGGCGAGCTCGACCGCGAAGTGGCGCATCGCGGCCAGGAACACCGCGGTGCGCGGCTGGCTGCTCCAGACATGCGTCGATTCGTCGACGACCTCGGCCATCCAGACCGCGTCCTGGGCCGGGTCGAAATCGTCGAACGCGCTGCTCGCGCGGTCCAGCTGGTCGCCCAGCACCAGCACCAGCCGGCGCAGCGGTCGTGGTGGGGCGGGAAAGGCTTGCGGCTCGAACGCACTCATCGTTTCGCTTCCTTACGGCAGCGATCGCTGCAGTAGCGGACCTCGGCCCAGTTCTTCGCCCAGGCCTTGCGCCAGCTCATCGCCCGGCCGCAGTGCTGGCAGGGTTTGCTGGGCAGGTCCGCCTTGTTGCCTTTCCAGTCGCCGGGCATCAAAACAGCTCGCCTTGCTGCACCGGGGCGGGCTGGGCGCGCCGCGGCTTGGGGGACGGTGGCAGCCCGCTCTTGCGCGAGCCATGGCGCTGCTGCACCGCGTCGGCCTGCGCACGCGCCGGCGCCGTGCCGCGCAGGCCGAACAAGGCCTGCTTGGCGGCCCGCGTCGCCTGCGCCTCGTCGACCAGGGGCGCCGGGTAGTCGCGGTCGATCAGGCAGCCGACGCGCTGCTGGATCGCCGGCGGCATCAGCCAGGGCGTGGGCAGGTACTCCAGCGGCACGGCGGCCAGCTCGGGGACCCAGCGGCGGATGAAGACGCCGTCCGGGTCCTGGTCGCGCGCCTGCTTGGTCGGCGAGTAGATGCGCAGGGTGTTGATGCCGGTGGTGCCGCTCTGCATCTGCATCTGGCTCCAGTGGATGCCGGCCTCGAAGTCGAGGAACTGCCGGGCCAGGAACAGGCCGGTAGGCCGCCAGTGCAGCCACAGCGGGTAGCTGGCCACCGAGCACAGCATGGCGCGCATGCGGAAGTTCAGCCAGCCGGTCGCGCGCAGCGAGCGCATGCAGGCGTCGACCATCGGCCAGCCGGTGCGGCCGTCGCACCAGGCCTCGAAGCGCGCCTGCTCGCTGGCCTGCAGCGGTTCGCGGTCGCCGGGTCGCAGGCCGTCGTAGACCGGCGCGAACGCGCGGAACTCGATCGCCGGCTCGTCCTCCAGCTTTTGCATGAAGTGGCAGTGCCAGCGCAGCCGCCCGGCAAAGCCGCGCAGCGCGTAGGCCCAGCCGCGTCCGCCAAGCGCCTGCGCCTCGGCGATGCGCGCCTCGGTCGCCTGGTGGGCGCGGCGCAGGCTCAGGGTGCCGAAGGCCAGGTGCGGCGACAGCCGGCTGCAGCCGTCCGCCGCGCTCAAGGGGCTGGACAGCGCACGGCGGTAGTCGTGGCCGCGCTCGGTCAAGAAACTCGCCAGGGTCTGCAGCGCCGCGCGCTCGCCGCCCGCCTGGCCGTCGCGCTCGTCCGGCGGCAGGCCAAGCTGTTCCAGGGTCGGCAGCGGCGCCTCCGGCATCGCGCCCAGCGGCCGCCAGCCGGTCGGCCGCGCGACCTCGGCCGCGTCCATGCGGCGCTGCCAGCGCTCGGCCCAGCCGCTGCGGCTCTTCAGGCGCCGCACCACGCCATGCTGCGGGATCTCCACCCAGCGCACGCCGCGGGCGCGGCACCAGGCGGCCACCGCGAGGTCGCGCGCATAGCTCCAGCCGGGGCCGGTTTCCTCGTGGCTGAGCAGGGTGTCGAAGCCCAGCTCGGCGTGCAGCGTGTCGAGCAGCGCCGGCATCGCGCCGTGGCGTACATGCACAGGCAGGCCGCGCGGCTGCAGGCGGGCGCGCAGGCCGGTCAGGGACTCCAGCACGAAGCGCAGGTGCTGCGGGTCGAACTCGGGGCTGGCCAGCCAGTCGGGCTCGATCGCGAACAGCGCCGCCGCCCCGCCGGCGTCGTGGGCGGCACGGGCCAGGGGTTCGTGGTCGTGCAGCCGAAGATCGCGTTTGAACCAGACAAGCGTGGGCATGGGCGGGGGATTGTTCGCCGGCCGCCAAGGCCCGGTGGGTCGCAGGGCTACAGTCGCCGGCCATGGATGCCGCCGCCCGTTCCTCAGCGCAAGCCCGACTCGTCGCCGCGCTGCAGCCGCTGTTGCCGCCCGAGAGCCTGATCTGGAGCGAGAGCCGGCTCGGCGCCTTCGAGTGCGACGGCTTCACCGCCTACCGCCAGCGCCCGCTGGCGGTGGCCCTGCCGTCCTCCGAGGAGCAGCTGGTGGCGGTGCTGAAGGCCTGCAAGGCGCTGCAGGTGCCGCTGGTGCCGCGCGGCGCCGGCACCGGGCTGTCCGGGGGCGCGATGCCGGTCGCCGACGGCCTCAGCCTCGGCCTGTCGAAGTTCAACCGCGTGCTGCAGGTCGACCCGCTGGCGCGCACCGCGCGCGTGCAGTGCGGCGTGCGCAACCTGGCGATCAGCGAGGCGGCCGCACCGCATGGCCTGTACTACGCGCCCGACCCGAGCAGCCAGATCGCCTGCACGATCGGCGGCAACGTCGCCGAGAACGCCGGCGGCGTGCACTGCCTGAAGTACGGGCTGACGCTGCACAACATCATCGGCATCCGCGGCTACACGGTCGACGGCGAGCCGATCGAGCTGGGCTCGATGAGCGGCGCGCTGGACAGCGCCGGCCCCGACCTGCTGGCGCTGGCGATCGGCTCCGAGGGCCTGCTCTGCGTCGTCACTGAGGTGCTGGTGCGCCTGACGCCCAAGCCGCAGCTGGCGCGCTGCCTGCTCGCCAGCTTCGACGAGGTGACGAAGGCCGGCGACGCGGTGGCGGCGCTGATCGCTGCCGGCATCACGCCCGCCGGCCTGGAAATGATGGACAAGCCGATGACCGCCGCCGTCGAGGCCTTCGTGCACGCCGGCTACGACCTGTCGGCGGCCGCCATCCTGCTGTGCGAGAGCGACGGCAGCCCGGAGGCGGTGGAGGCGGAGCTGGCGCAGATGCGCGCGGTGCTGACGCAGTGCGGCGCCACGCGCATCGAGGTCAGCCGCGACGAAGCCGAGCGCCTGCGCTTCTGGAGCGGGCGCAAGAACGCGTTTCCGGCCAGCGGCCGCATCAGCCCCGACTACCTGTGCATGGATGCGTCGATCCCGCGCCGCCGCCTGGCCGAGATGCTGATGCTGATCGAGCGCATGCAGGGCGACTGGGGCCTGCGCTGCGCCAATGTGTTCCATGCCGGCGACGGCAATCTGCACCCGCTGATCCTGTTCGACGCCAAGGAGCCGGATCAGATCCGTCGCGCCGAGGGTTTCGGCCAGGCGATCCTGGAGGCGGCCGTGCGCATGGGCGGCACCATCACCGGCGAGCATGGCGTCGGCGTCGAGAAGCTCGGCGCGATGTGCGTGCAGTTCAGCGGCGAGGAGCTGCGCGCGTTCCACGGCGTCAAGTCGGCCTGGGACCCGGAAGGGCGGCTCAATCCGGGCAAGGCGATCCCGTTGCTGAACCGCTGCGCCGAGGGCGGTCAGCTCTGGGTGCGCGGCGGCGCCCTGCCGCACCCCGACCTGGAGCGCTTCAGATGCAGGCCGTGATTGATCGCGTGCGCGCCGCCGCCGCCGCCAGGCAGCCGCTGGAGCTGATCGGCAGTGGCAGCAAGCGCTTCTATGGTCAGCCCTGCGACGGTCAGCCCTGGATGCTGTCGCAGCATGCCGAGCTGTCCGGCATCCGCGCGCACGAGCCGGCCGAGCTCTACATCACGGTGGGGGCGGCGACGCCGCTGGCGGCGCTGGAGGAACATCTCGCCCGCCACGGCCAGATGCTGGCCTGCGAGCCGCCCTGCTTCGCCGGGCAGGGCACGGTCGGCGGCATGCTCGCCAGCGGCCTGTCCGGTCCGGCGCGACCCTATGCCGGCAGCGTGCGCGACGGGCTGCTCGGCCTGACGCTGATCGATGGTCAGGGCCAGCTGCTGAAGTTCGGCGGCACCGTGATGAAGAACGTCGCCGGCTTCGATGTCGCGCGCCTGAACGTCGGCGCGATGGGCACGCTGGGCCTGATCGCCGAGGCCAGCCTGAAGCTCAGCCCGATGCCGCAGGCCGGCCTGACCCTGCGCTTCGAGGCGGCGCAGGCCGACGCGCTGCACGCGATGAACAAGGCCGCCGGCCAGGGCCTGCCGCTGTCGGCCAGCGCCTGGTGGGGCGGCAGCCTGCTGCTGCGCTTGGCCGGCAGCGTGGAGGCGGTGCAGGCGGCCGCCGCGCAACTCGGGGGCGAACGCCTGCCGGCCGAGCTGGCGGCGGCCTTCTGGTCCGGCCTGCGTCATCAGAGCGACGAGTTCTTCGTCGGCGCGGTGCGCGCGATGCAGGCCGGCAGCGGCGTCGCGCTGTGGCGGCTGTCGCTGCCGTCGACGGCACCGGTGCTGAGCTGCCCCGGCGAGCAACTCGTCGAATGGGGCGGCGCGCTGCGCTGGCTGGTGACGCCGCTGGACGGGCTCAAGGTGCGCGAGCTGGCCCGGCAGGCCGGCGGGCAGGCGACGCTCTACGCCAGCCTGGACAAGCGCCTGCCGGTGTTCGAGTCGCCGTCGCCGGTCCTGCGGCGCATCCTGCAGGGGCTGAAGACCCAGTTCGACCCGGCCGGCATCTTCAATCCGGGGCGGCTCTGGGCCTGATGGTGACGCCGTCGACGTGCAGCAGGCGCTCGGGAAGCGCTTCCGGGGTCTCGCGCCGCAGCGCCGCGAACGGCCCGAACAGCCAGGATCGGACCGCGACCAGCAGCGTGTAGGGCCGGCGCTGCTCGGGCGGCAGGCGCTGGTCGGCGAGGTGCTGCTGCGCGAAGTCCTGCGCCACGCGTTCCAGGCGTTCGTTGAAGGCGGCGATCAGGCTCGGGCTGATCTGCCCGTGCACCAGCATCAGGCGCTCGCCGTCGCCGTCGAAATCGGTGTTGAAGAAGTCGCTGGCGGCGTGGTCGCGGAAGAAGCGCATCACCGGGCCGCCGGGTCGCCAGCGGAAGGTCTTGGCAACCAGCAGCCGGTAGCGGTTCAGCGGTCGCAGCTCGATGAAGCCGAGACGGTCGAGCTGGGCCAGGCAGGCGATCGCCTCGGCCTCCTCATAGCGGTAGGTGGCGACGACCTGCTCGAACGACCATTGCGACAGGCAGCAGGTCGCCATCAGCAGCAGCTTGGGATCGGCCAGCACCGCCTGTTCCTGCGCCTCGGAGAGCTCGCGGCGCAGCGGCTGCGCGTCGGCGACGCGGCGCGCGAGGTCGGCGAAGTCCATCTTCAAGAGCCGCAGCACCTCGTCGATGCGCGACAGCGGCAGGTCACCGTCGCTGGCGAACATGCGCTTGACGCTGGACTCGGCCAGCTGCAAGTGCTCGGCCAGCTCGGCGTAGGTGATGCCGGCCAGCTTCAGCTCGGCCTTCAGGGCGGCGATGAGGTCGCGGGTGCTCGACATGGGTCGCAGCGTATCGCCTGCCGAGACCTTGCGGCTTTCGCTGGTGCGGCGCCGCGGCGATCGCCAGCATGCGCGGCCATGTCAACCCGTCGTCACTTCCTCCTCCGATGCTGCAGCGCCGCCGCCGGCGCCGGCCTGTTCAGCAGTCTGCTGCAACCCGTGGCCGCGCTGCCACCTTCCGCCCACGAGCTGGTGCACGAGGCGTTCGCCGGCCTCGACCCGAGCGCGCTCTGGGACGTGCATTGCCACCTCTTGGGCAACGGCGACTCCGGATCGGGCTGCACGCTGCATCCGTCGCTCGATCAGTGGTGGCGACCGGTCGAGTTCATCCGCAAGCGCGCCATCCTGCAGGGCGCCGGCGTCGACGACGACGCGCCCAGCGTCGATCGCGCGTATGTCGATCGGCTGCTGCAGCTGGCGGCCGCGTTCCCGGCCGGCGCGCGCTGGCTGCTGTTCGCCTTCGAGCGCGCGCACGACGCCAACGGCTTCGCGCTGCCGGCGTCGACGACCTTCCATGTGCCCAATGAGTACGCGGCCCAGGTGGCGGCGGCGCATCCGCATCGCTTCGGCTTCGTCGCCAGCGTGCACCCGTACCGGCACGATGCCGTCGACGCGCTCCGCCGCTGCCTGGATGCCGGCGCACTGGCCGTGAAATGGTTGCCCTCGAGCATGGGCATCGACCCGGCTGCGCCGCGCTGCCGCCCGTTCTACGAGCTGCTGGCGGCCCGTCAGGTGCCGCTGATCGTGCACTGCGGCGACGAGCACGCGGTACCGGGCCTGAACCAGCAGTCGTTCGGCAATCCGCTGCGCGTGAGGCCGGCGCTGGAAGCCGGCGTGCGCGTCATCGTCGCGCATTGCGCCTCGCTGGGCGAGGCCGATGATCTCGACGCGCGCAGCCGCCGTCGCCTGCCCAGCTTCGAGCTGTTCGCACGCCTGATGGACGAACAGCCGCGTCTGATGGGCGATCTGTCGGCGATCCTGCAGCGCAATCGCGACCCCGAGGTGTCGCGTCGTCTGCTGCTGCGTGAGGACTGGCACTCACGGCTGCTGCATGGCTCGGACCATCCGCTGCCCGGACTGGCGGTGCTGACCTCGCTGCCGCGGCTGGTCGATGCCGGCCTGCTGGCGCCGGCCGATGTCACGCCGCTGGGCCTGCTGCGCCGCGCCAACCCGCTGCTGTTCGACCTCGTGCTGAAGCGCCGGCTGCGCTGGCAGGGCCGTCGCCTGGCGGCGACGGCGTTCGCCACGCGCGCGGCCTTCACGGCGCGCGAGCCGCTCAGCGCCGGCGCAGGCTGAACGCGGCGGCCAGCAGGGCCAGCAACCAGGCCGGGCTGCTCGAGCCACCCCCGCCACCGCCGGCCGGCGCCGGTGCGGGCGGCGGCGGGGGCGGCGGCGCCGCGGCCACCGTCACCGTGGTCGACGCCACGCTGGTGCCGCCGGCGCTGTCGGTGACCAGCAGGTCGATGGTGACGTTGCCGGCGCCGCTGGTCTGCAACGTCGCCGTGCTGGTCGTGGCACCGCTGAGGCTGGCCAGGCCGCTGCCGGCGCTGATCGACCACAGGTAGCTGGCGATCGTGCGGCCGCCGAAGGCATTGGCGGCGGCGCTCAGCGTCACCGCGTTGCCGGCGGTCGGGCTGCTGTTCGACACCGAGATCACGACCGAGGGCGGCGCGACACCGGCATCCAGCGCCAGCATCAGCGCGTTCGCGTCGAGCATGCCGGCGCCGCAGGTCGTCGTCGTGCAATAGCACTCCAGCACCTCGGTGCCGCTGACCGGCGCCGGGCAGGTCGGTGGCGGCGGCTCGTTGGCGACGCCGCCGCCGCTGGTCGGGAACGGCCGCGCGGTCTGCTGCAGCAGCGTGCGCACACGCGACGGCGTCAGGCTGGGGTCGACGCTGAACATCAGCGCCACCGCGCCGGCGACCAGCGGCGTCGCGAAGCTGGTGCCGACCGAGGCGCTGTTGAAGCTGTAGGTGTCGACCTGCGGCCCCTTGCTGCCGCTGTTCGTGGTGCTGACCATCGGGTAGAGGCAGGCACCGCTGAGGTTGACGCAGTTGCCACCGGGGGCGGCGATCGCCACTTCCGGGCCCATGCTCGAGAAGCCGACCTTGGTGCCGACATGGCGCAGCCCGGTGACGGCGACCGCGCCGCTGCAATTGGCCGGACTGTCGACCGGTTCGCCGGCCGAGTTGCCGGCCGCCACCACGACCACTGCGCCGCGATCGTTCGCGGCCTTGAACGCCTCGCGGTACAGCGTGCCGCTGGAGCCGGTGCAGGGCCCTGTCGAGCCCAGGCTCATGTTGATGACCTTGACCGGGTTGGCGTTCGTCACCGTGATGCCCGGCGGGTTGATGCCGACCGCCCAGCGGATGCTGGCCAGGATGTCGCTGTCGTAGCCGCCGCATTTGCCGAGCGCGCGCAGCGGCACGATCTTGCTGTTCCAGCTCACGCCGCTCATGCCGACGCCGTTGTTGCCGACGGCGGCGATCAGCCCGGCGACGCGGGTGCCGTGCCAGGAGCTGTTGCCGATCTCGCACTCGTTGCCCAGCGTCGCCAGGTCGGCCTGCTCGACCCAGTCGCCCGGGTCGCTGGGATCGGCATCGTGCAGGTCGCCGTCGTTGGCGACGGCGCAGCGCACCGGGTTGAGCGCGCAGGTGCCGCCACCGCCGGCGCCGATCATGTCGTAGCCGGGCAGCAGGTTGCCGGCCAGATCCGGGTGTTCCAGGCGCACGCCGGTGTCGATCACCGCCACCGCCACCGAGGCCGAGCCGGTTGAGCGGTCCCAGGCGGTCTCGGCGTTGATCGACGACACGACGCCGTTGCCCGGCGGCTTCAGGTACCACTGGCCGACCGCAGGGCCGACGCCGGCGCCGTTGGCGTAGACCGGGTCGTTCGGGGCGCGGCTGTGGAAGCGACGGCGGTCGACCGCCACCAGTTCGATTTGCGGATCCATCGCCAGGCGCTTGGCCAGCGTCGCCGAGTCGATGCCCTGCGCCAGCAGCACCTGGGTGCGGGCGTCGATCGCACGGCCGCTGCGCAGCGGCGTGGCGCTGCGCAGCGCCAGGCTGTGGGCCCGCTGCTGCATCAGGTCGGCGACCTCGGTCGCCGGTGCCTGCTCACGCAGCGCGCGCTGGCGGATCGTCGGCGCATCCTGCTTCCAGCGCACGATCACCCGGCCCTCGAGGCTGGACTGCGCCAGTGCCGGGGCCTGCAGGCCGGCCCAGCCGAACATCAGCAGGCACAAGGGACGAAGGGGGTGGCGGGGGCGCATCGGGGCTCCAGGGGAAGCGGCGTGAGTCGGGCCAGTTTAGGCAAACAAAAAGCCCCGCCGGGCCGCAGGGCCCGCGGGGCTTCGAGAACTCCGGGTCAACCGGGATCAGCGGGCGACGACGCGCACCATCTCCAGGCACTTGTTCGAGTAGCCCCACTCGTTGTCGTACCAGCTGACGACCTTGACGAAGGTCGAGTCCAGCGCGATGCCGGCCTCGGCGTCGAACACCGAGGTGCAGACCTCGCCGCGGAAGTCGGTGGCGACGACCTTGTCCTCGGTGTCGCCGAGCACGCCCTTCAGCGCGCCCTGCGACTGCGCCTTCATCTCGGCGCAGATCTCGGCGTAGCTGGCCGGGCTGTTCAGCTCGACGGTGAGGTCGACCACCGAGACATCGCTGGTCGGCACGCGGAACGACATGCCGGTGAGCTTCTTGTTCAGCTCGGGGATGACCACGCCGACGGCCTTGGCGGCGCCGGCGCTGCTCGGGATGATGTTCTCGAGGATGCCGCGGCCGCCGCGCCAGTCCTTGTTGCTCGGGCCGTCGACGGTCTTCTGCGTCGCCGTGGTCGCGTGCACCGTGGTCATCAGGCCGCGCTTGATGCCCCACTTGTCGTTCAGCACCTTGGCCACCGGGGCCAGGCAGTTGGTGGTGCAGCTGGCGTTGCTGATGATGGCCTGGCCGGCGTAGCTCTTGTCGTTGACGCCGTAGACGAACATCGGCGTGTCGTCCTTCGACGGCGCGCTGAAGATCACCTTCTTGGCGCCGGCTGCCAGGTGCTTCTCACCGGCTTCCTTGGTCAGGAACAGGCCGGTGCACTCGAGCACCACATCGGCGCCGACCTCGTTCCACTTCAGTTCGGCCGGGTCCTTGACCGCGGTCAGGCGGATGCGCTTGCCGTTCACCACCAGGGTGTTGCCGTCGACGGCGACATCGCCCTTGAAGCGGCCGTGCACGCTGTCGTACTTCAGCATGTAGGCGAGGTAGTCGGGCTCGAGCAGGTCGTTGATGGCGACGATCTCGATGTCGCTGCCGAAGTTCTGCACGGCGGCGCGGAACACCATGCGCCCGATGCGGCCGAAGCCGTTGATACCAACCTTGATGCTCATAGGAATCTCCAGAGGGGAAACGAAAACGAGAAGGGACGCACATGGCGTCCCTGGATATCAGTCCTTGTTCTTCTTCAGCACCGCCTTGACGGTGGCGACGACGTTTTCCGCCGTGAAGCCGAAGTGCTTGAACAGCACGCCGCCGGGCGCCGACTCGCCGTAGCGGTCGATGCCGATGACCGCATCGACACCGTACTTCCACCAGCCGTCGGTGACGCCGGCCTCGATCGCGATGCGCGGCAGCTTCTTCGGCAGCACGGCCTTCTTGTAGTCCTTGTCCTGGCAGTCGAACACCGAGGTGCTCGGCACCGAGACCACGCGCACGCCGATGCCGTCCTGGGCCAGCAGCTGCTGCGCGTGCAGCGCCCACTGCACTTCCGAGCCGGTGGCGATGATCACCGCCTTGGTCTTCTTGATGCCGCCCTCGCTGGGCTCGGCCAGCACATAGGCGCCGCGGGCGATGTCGCTCAGGGACGACTTCGGCGCATAGGGCAGGTTCTGGCGCGACAGCAGCAGCGCGCTCGGGCCGTCCTGGCGCGCGATCGCCGCCGCCCAGGCCATCGCCGTCTCGGCGGTGTCGGCGGGACGCCAGACGTCCAGGTTGGGGATCAGCCGCAGGCTGGCGGCGTGCTCGATCGACTGGTGCGTCGGGCCGTCCTCACCCAGGCCGATCGAGTCGTGCGTGAACACATGGATGACGCGACGCTTCATCAGCGCCGCCATGCGGATGGCGTTGCGGCTGTAGTCGCTGAAGGTCAGGAAGGTGCCGCCGTAGGGGATGTAGCCGCCATGCAGCGCGACGCCGTTCATGATCGCGGCCATGCCGAACTCGCGCACGCCGTAATTGATGTGGCGGCCGCCGTTAGGCTCGCCCTGCTCGAAGCGCAGCGCGGTCGCCGCCTTGGTGTTCGTCAGGTTGGAGCCGGTGAGGTCGGCGCTGCCGCCGAGCAGCTCGGGCAGCGCGGCGGTGAACGCCTCCAGCGCGATCTGGCTGGCCTTGCGGCTGGCCACGGTCTCGGCCTTGTCGGCGGCGGCCTGCAGCGTGTCGGCGACCAGCTTGCCGTAGCTCTCCGGCAGCTCGCCGGCCATGCGGCGGCGCAGCTCGGCGGCGAGTTCGGGGAACGCCTTGGCATACGCGTCGAAGCGCTGCTGCCAGCTGGCCTGGGCGTTTGCGCCCGCCGCCTTGGCATCCCAGGCGGCATACGCATCGGCCGGGATCGCGAACGGCTCGTGCGTCCAGCCCAGCTGCTGGCGGGTCAGCGCGATCTCTTCGGCGCCCAGGGCCTCGCCGTGCGCCTTGGCGGTGCCGGCACGGTTCGGCGAGCCGAAGCCGATGACGGTCTTGGCGCGGATCAGCGTCGGCTTGGCCTGGCTCTGCTTGGCCTGCGCGATGGCGGCGGCGACGGCGTCGACATCATGGCCGTCGACGGGGCCGATGACGTTCCAGCCATAGGCCTCGAAGCGCTTGCTGACGTCGTCGATGTACCAGGGCGCGACCTGGCCGTCGATGCTGATGCCGTTGTCGTCATAGATCGCGATCAGCTTGTTCAGGCCCCAGGCACCGGCCAGCGCCAGCGCCTCGTGGCTGACGCCTTCCATCATGCAGCCGTCGCCGAGGAAGACCCAGCTGTGGTGGTCGACCACGGTGTGGCCGGGGCGGTTGAACTCCTTCGCCAGCAGCTTCTCGGCCAGCGCCATGCCGACGGCGTTGGCGACACCCTGGCCCAGCGGGCCGGTGGTGGTCTCGACGCCGGGCGTGATGTCGACCTCGGGGTGGCCCGGGGTCTTGCTGTGCAGCTGGCGGAACGCCTTCAGCTCACTCATCGGCAGGTCGTAGCCGGTGAGGTGCAGCAGCGCGTAGATCAGCATCGAGCCATGGCCGTTGCTGAGCACGAAGCGGTCGCGGTCGATCCACTGCGGGTCCGCCGGGTTGTGCTTGAGCACGCCGCCCCATAGCGCCACTGCGATTTCCGCCATGCCCATCGGGGCGCCGGGGTGACCGGAGTTCGCGGCCTGGACGGCGTCCATGGCCAGCGCGCGGATCGCATTGGCCATCAAGGAGGTGGTGTTCGACATGGCGGGCGGGGCGGGTGCGTGAAAACCCGGCATTCTAGAAAGCCCCGCGAGCGCCGCCGGCGACGGCAGCATCGCGGGGGCGAGAAGTCGCTCAGGGTCAATACCGAGCTGCGGCCGCCGCAGAATCGCCGGGTGAGCGCCCCACCCGCCCCCCCGCCCGCCGCCGAAGCCGCCGCCTCCACGCAGCCGCAGAGCGAAGCGCTGTGGAGCCGCTGGCTGCTGGCGCTGGCGCTGGCCGCCGGCCTGGTGCTGGGCGGCTTGCAGGGTCTGCTGGCGGGCGCGCTGGCCACCGCCGTGCTGGCCGTGCTGGCGCTGGCGCTGCTGATGCACCGCGAGCGCCACCTGCTGCTGCGCATGGCCGCCGGCACCGAGGCGATGGCGGCGCTCGACATCCCCTTGCTGATCCTCGACGCCCAGGACCGCGTGCGCTGGGCCAGCGCGCCGTACTCGCGCCTGTACCCGGGTCTGGGACAGGTGCCGGTCGGCCTGCCCTATGCCGAGTTGGCACGCCGCGCCTATGCCACCGGCGCCGTTGCCGCGCCCGCCGAGGAGATGGAACAACGGCTGGCGCAGCGCCTGCGCGACCACGCCGGACCTGGCCATGTGCGCCTGCAGCCGATGCGCGACGGCCGCACGCTGCAGGTCGTCGAGCGCCGCACGCGGCTGGGCGGCTGGACCAGCGTCGCCTTCGACGTCACCGAGCTGCTCGCCACGCAGGAGGCGTTGCGCCAGGCCGGCGAGGCGGCGCAGGCAGCCAATGCGCTGCTCGAGGACGCGCTCGATGCGATGCCTGCCGGCTTCGAGATCTGGGACCGCGACGACCGCCTGCTGCGCTGCAACCGCCGCCTGCTCGATCTCTACCCCGGCACCGCCGACCTGCTCCAGCCCGGCGTGCGCTTCGAGGACGTGGTGCGGCGCACGCTGGAGCTGAAGCTGATCCCGGCGGCGCGCGGCCGCGAAGCCGAGTGGCTGGGCGAGCGCCTGAGCTCGCGCGGCAAGCTCGGTCGGCCGTTCCTGATCGATTACGGCGGCCGCTGGCTGCAGATCGACGAGCGCCGCACCCGCAGCGGACACCTGGTCTGCGTGCGCCAGGACGTCAGCGAGATCGTCGAGGCGCGGCGCGCGCTGACCGCGGCGCAGGCGCGCGCCGAGCGCCAGCACCGCCTGCTCGAACACGCGGTCAACGCGTTGCCCTTGGGTGTCGAGATCTACGACGAGCGCGGCTGCCTGCAGCTGGTCAACCGCCAGTTCCGCGAGTGGCATTCGGACATCGACTACGACGCGCTGATCGGCCAGCGCTTCGAGCAGCTGGTGCGGGTCAGCCAGGCGCGCGGCATGCTGCCGCTGGAGGCCCGCGACGACCCCGAGGCCTGGGTGGCGGCACGCGTCGCCCGCCACGGCCGCCAGGTCGAGCCGCAGCTGCAGCAGCTGCCCAGCGGCCGCCATGTGCTGACGCAGGAGACGCGCACCCCCGAGGGCCATGTCGTGATCACGCGGCAGGACGTGACGCCGATGCTGCTGAAGGAGCAGGCGCTGGCCAGCCTGCACGCGCAGCTGCAGGCGGTGGTCGACACCGCCGGTGCCGGCATCGTCACCATCGGCCCCGATGGCCGCCTGCGCAGCCTGAACCGCGCCGCGCAGCAGCTCTGGGGTCTGGAGCCCGGCGAGATGGTCGGCAAGCCGGCGCGCTACCTGCTGCGTGCCGACGCGCAGCAGCAGCTCGTCGACGCGTTCGACGCCCATGTCAGCGGCAGCTCCAGCGAGCTGCTGGGCGCGCGCCGCGAGTTCCCGGCCCAGCACCGCGACGGCCGCGAGCTCGTCATCCAGGCGGCGATCTCCGAGGTGCGGACCGGCAGCGACCGCCTGTTCGTCGGCGTCATCACCGACGTCACCGAGCAGCGTGCCGCCGAGGCGGCGCTGCGCGAGGCCAATGCGCGGCTCGAACACCTGTCGAGCACCGATGCGCTGACCGGCTTGGCGAACCGCCGCCGCCTGATGGAGCAGCTGCAGCAGCTCTGGCAGCACGGCCTGCGCGAGCAGGTGCCAATGGCGGCGCTGCTGATCGACGTTGACCACTTCAAGCGCTACAACGACCACCACGGCCACCAGGCCGGCGACGAGGCGCTGCGTGCCGTCGCCGCGGTGCTGGCGCAGGCGGCGCGGCGCGCCACCGACCTGGCGGCGCGCTATGGCGGCGAGGAGTTCGTGCTGCTGCTCGACCATTGCGACGCGCAGGGCGCGCTGGAGCGCGCCGAGGAGGTGCTGCAGGCCCTGCGGGCGCTGGCCCTGCCCCACGGCAACGCGCCGCTGGGCCGGCTCAGCCTGTCGATCGGCGCCTGCAGCCGGCGGCCGGGGCGTGACGGACGCGCCGAGGACCTGCTCAGCGCCGCCGACGCCGCGCTCTACCGTGCCAAGGCCGAAGGTCGCGACCGCGTGCTGCTGGGCGCATGAGCGAAGAAGCCACCCTGTTCGGCGTGCTCGGCCTGCTGGCGGGCACGGCGCTGCTGCTGTGGACCGTGCTGGCGGCGGTGTTGCGCATCTCGCCGGCGGCGTCGGCGCGCTTCGCGCTGGCGAACCTGCTGCTGGCGTTCGGCGTCTGGGCGGTCACGCAGCGAGGACCGCAGCCCGACTGGCTGGCCTGGCCGGCCGCCGATCTCGTCGTGCTGCTGGCGTTCGCCGTCGTGCACAGCGGCCTGTGCCGGCTGTTCAAGCGGCCCTGGCGCTGGGCCCGGGACGCGGCCCTGCTGGGCCTGGCCGCGGCGGTCTACGCGCTGCTCGAGCCCGGGCCGGCGTCGGTGCGCGCCTACACGGCGCTGTTCTCGCTGACCGGCAGCCTGTTCTGCGCCGCCCTGGCCGCGGAGGTCTGGACCGCCACCTCGAGCGCGTTCCGGCGCTCGGCGGCGGCCGTGCTCGCCGCGCCGTTCGCGGTGGCGGCCGTGGTCATGCTGTTGCGCATCGCGCCGCTGGAAGGCGAGTCGGCGCAGCCGCCGCTGGACCCGCTGGCGTCGCTATGGGCCTTCGTGGCGCTGACCCTGCTGCTGAATGTCTGCCTGGGCATCTGCGTGATGGCGCGGCTGCTGCAGGTGATGCAGCAGCGCGCCACCCGCGATCCGCTGACCGGGCTGCTGAACCGCCGGGCCTTCGACGACCGCCTGCTGCAGGAGACCTCCCGGGTGGCACGTCAGGGACCGGGCTGCGCGCTGATGCTGATCGACCTCGACCACTTCAAGCGCCTCAACGACGACGCCGGTTATGCCGCCGGCGACGCCGCGCTGCGCCATGCGGCGACGCTGCTGCAGCAGGGCCTGCGGCGCATGGACAGCCTCGGCCGGCATGGCGGCGAGGAGTTCATCGCGCTGCTGCCGGCGACCTCGTTGACGGCGGCGCTGCAGCTGGCCGAGCGGCTGCGCCGCCAGCTGGCCGACAGCCTCTGCGTGCACGGCGAGCTGCAGCTGCGCCTGACGGCCAGCATCGGCGTGTCGCACAGCAGCCTGATGAAGCCGGAGTTCACGCCGGAGGCGCTGATCGCCAGCGCCGACGCGGCGCTCTACCGCGCGAAGGCCGACGGCCGCAATCGCGTGCAGTCGGCCCGCTGAGCCGGCGCCCGGCGCGCGGTCAAGCGGCCAGAGGCTTGCAGATCTCGTCGATGCGCGCCATCAGCTCCGGCGTCAGGCGTTCGCGCACGCCGAGCGCGCCGAGGTTCTCGTCGAGCTGGCTCCTGCGGCTGGCGCCGAGGATGACGGTGGAGACGCGCGGGTTCTTCGTCAGCCAGGCGATCGCCAGCTGCGCCAGCGAGCCGCCGGCCTCGCGGGCGATCGGCTCGAGCTGCGCGACGGCGGCGTTGCGCGACTCCGACAGCAGGTTGTCGCGCAGGAAGGCCATGTTCTCCAGGCTGCCGCGGCTGCCCTCGGGAATGCCGCCGCGGTACTTGCCGGTCAGCAGGCCGGAGGCCAGCGGGCTCCAGGTCGTCAGGCCCAGGCCGATCTCGTCGTAGAGCCGCGCGTACTCCTGCTCGACGCGCGTGCGGTGCAGCAGGTGGTACTGCGGCTGCTCCATCACGGGCTTGTGCAGATGGTGCTGCTGCGCGATCTCCCAGGCGGCGCGGATGTCGGCCGCCGGCCATTCGCTGGTGCCCCAGTAGAGCGCCTTGCCGTCCTCGATCAGCTTGTGCATCGCCCACACCGTCTCCTCGATCGGCGTGTGCGGGTCGGGGCGGTGGCAGTAGATGAGGTCGATGAAGTCCAGGCCGAAGCGCTTCAGCGAGCCGTCGACCGCCTGCAGCAGGTACTTGCGGTTCAGCGTGTCCTTGCGGTTGATCGAGTCGCCGCTGCGATCCAGGCCCCAGAAGTACTTGCTGCTGACGATGTAGTTCAGCCGCGGCCAGCCGAGCTGGCGCAGCGCCTCGCCCATCACCGTCTCGCTGGCGCCGCTGGCGTAGACCTCGGCGTTGTCGAAGAAGTTCACGCCGGCGTCGTAGGCGGCGGCCATCAGCTCGACGGCGCCCTTCACATCGACCTGGTTGTGATACGTCACCCAGGAGCCGAGCGAGAGGGCGGAGACTTGCAGGCCGGAGCGGCCGAGGCGGTTGTAGTGCATGGTGGGCGGGCGGTTGCAGCAGCGAAGCCCGGCAGCGTAGTGGATGCGCCGATGCACTGCTGTCGCAGGGGCGTCATGTCCGCTTCGAAGAATCGCGCTCTTTGCCGACCGCCTCACTGCCATGCCCCTGCACAACCTGCTGAAGAACCCGTCCCGCCGCCGCTTCGTCGGCCGGGGTGCCGCGCTGATCGCCAGCGCTCCCCTGGCCGGCTGCCTGTCCGGCGACGAGGGCGAGCGCATCGTCCAGTTCACCCACGGCGTGGCGAGCGGCGACCCGCAGTCCGACCGCGTGATCCTCTGGACGCGGGTGCGCGGCGCGGACGCGAACGACAGCGCCGACGTGCACCTGCAATGGCAGGTCGCGCAGGATGCCGGCTTCACGCAGATCGTCGCCAGCGGCGAGGCCACCGCGACGGCCGCCAGCGACTACACGGTGAAGGTCGACGCCGCCGGCCTGAGCCCCGGCCGCAGCTACCACTACCGCTTCAAGGCCCATGAACAGCTCTCGCCGGCGGGGCGCTGCAAGACCCTGCCGTCGGGCTCGGTCAGCGAGGCCCGCTTCGCCGTGTTCTCCTGCGCCAACTACCCCGGCGGCTACTTCCACGCCTACGCGGAGGCCGCCAAGCGCAGCGACCTGGACGCCGTCATCCACCTCGGCGACTACCTCTACGAGTACGGCGCCGGCGGCTACGCGACCGGCAATGCGGCGCAGCTCGGCCGCGCGCCGCAGCCGGCCAACGAGATCGTCTCGCTGGCCGACTACCGACGCCGCTACGCGCAGTACCGCAGCGACCCGGACCTGCAGGCGCTGCATGCGGCGCACCCGATGATCGCCGTCTGGGACGACCACGAGATCACCAACGACACCTGGAAGAACGGCGCCGAGAACCACCAGGCCAACGAGGGTGACTTCGCCGCCCGCCGCGCCGCCGCGCTGCAGGCCTGGCATGAATGGATGCCGGTGCGCAGCGGCGCCGCCAGGGATCAGATCTGGCGTCGTTTCGACTGGGGCAGCCTGCTGTCGCTGCACATGCTGGACACCCGCGTCGTCGGCCGCGACCTGCAGCTCGACTACGCGAACTTCATCGGCGCCGGTGGCTTCAACGCCGCCGGCTTCACCGCCGCGATCAGCGACCCGACGCGCCAGCTGCTCGGCAGCGCGCAGCTGGCCTGGTTGCAGCAGCAGCTTGCCGCCAGCACCGCCACCTGGCAGCTGCTCGGCCAGCAGGTGCTGATGGCGCGCATGAACATCCCGGCGCCGATCCTGTTCGAGGCCAACCAGCCGGGCAGCGGCGTCAGCGTCAGTGCCTACGCGGCGATCGTGCAGAAGGCGCAGACGAATCCGGCGTCGCTCAGCGCCCAGGAGCAGGCGATCCTGGCGCAGCCGGCCATCCCCTACAACCTGGATGCCTGGGACGGCTACGCGGTGGCGCGCGAGACCGTGCTGGGCACGGCGGCCAGCCTGAACAAGAACCTGGTCGTGCTGTCCGGCGACACGCACAACGCCTGGGCCAGCGATCTGCAGCTGCTGAACGGCACGCCGGTGGGCGTCGAGTTCGCCACTTCCTCGGTCAGTTCGCCCGGCTTCGAGGAGTACCTGCCGAACGAGAACCCGGCGTTCCTGGCGGCCGCGCTGACGCAACTCATCGGCCCGCTGCAGTACTGCGACACCTCGCGCCGCGGCTTCCTGCTGGTGACGGCGACGCCGGCCGCCTGCCGGGCCGACTGGGTCTACGTCAGCAGCGTGCTGCAGCGCAGCTACAGCGCCAGCGTCGGCGCATCGATGCAGGTGCTGGCCGGACAGAAGCGGCTGGTCGCGGTCTGAAGAACAATGCCGGCGTGAACACCAACACGCTGGACATTGCCATCGTCGGGGCCGGGCCGGTCGGCCTGGCCTTCGCCTGCGCCGCCGCCCGGCTGCTGCCGCGCGCCGGATTGCAGCTGTTCGACGCCCAGGCGATCGACGGCCAGCCCCGCCAGGACGGCCGCACGCTGGCGCTCAGCCTCGGTTCGATCCAGTGGCTGCGCCGCCTGGACTGCTGGCCCGAGGGCGAGGCCGAGGCGATGCACGAGGTTCACGTCAGCCAGTTGGCGCCGGGTCGCGCCTGCCTGCGCCTGCGCGCCGGCGAGTTGGGCCTGCCGCAGCTCGGTGCGGTGCTTGGCTACGCGCCGCTGCAGGCGGCGCAGCAGCAGGCCTGGTTGCGGCTGGCGGCGGCCGAGCCGCAGCGCCTGGCGACACGCGCCGACACCAAGGTACTCGGTCTGAAGCGCCTGGCGGATGGCGGCGTCGAGCTCGATGCCGGCGTCGTCGAGCGCTTCGATCTCGTCGTGCTCGCCGAGGGCGGGCTGTTCTCCGAGCAGGCGAGCAAGCCCTGGCGGCGCGACTACGCGCAGACCGCCTGGGTCGGCACGGTCCGGCTGGGGGCGGCCTGGCCGCGCGGCCTGGCGGTGGAGCGCTTCACGCGCGACGGCCCGCTGGCGGTGCTGCCGCTGCCGGATGCGCAGGGCCATCGGCGCGCGGCGCTGGTCTGGTGCACGGCGACCGATGAGCCGCCCGAGGCACTGACGCTGGGTCGCCTGCGCGCGCTGCTGCCGCGCGATGCCTGCGAGATCGACGCCTTCGAGGCGCCGCTGAAGTCGTTCGCGCTCGGCCTGAACGCCGAGCCGCAACCGCGCGACGGCCGCGTGCTGCGCATCGGCAACGCGGCGCAGACCCTGCACCCGGTCGCCGGCCAGGGCCTGAACCTCGGCCTGCGCGACGCGCATGAGCTCGTCACGCAGTTGCGCGACGCAGCCGATCTGGAGACGGCGCTGCGCCGCTGCGTCTGGCGCCGCGCGCCCGACCGCCTGGCCCTGCTCGCCACCACGGACCTGCTGGCGCGCCTGTTCGCCGTCGACGCGGCGCCGCTGACCCTGGCCCGCGAAGCCGGCCTGCAGCTGCTGCAGGCGCTGCCGCCGCTGCGCCATGCGTTTGCGCGCCGCCTGATGTTCGGCTGGCGCTAGCACCCGCGCTCACGGGGAGACGCTGGCCGAGCAGGGCTGGCGCGATGGCGCCGCGGACTCAGCCCTGCTCGAAGAAGCGCACGCGCTCGCTGTCCGGCGGATGGCTGGCCAGGCCGAGCCAGCCGGCATCGCCGTCGCGCTGCGGCAGCGACTGACGCAGCTTCTCGAAGAAGCGCAGCATCTCGCGCGGCGCGATGCCGGCGGCGCGCATCACGCGCAGCGCCTCGGCATCGGCCTCGCGCTCGGCGTCGCGGCTGTAGTCCGCCTTGGCCAGCCAGGCCGGCACGGTCGCCAGCAGCGACGAGTAGTCGCCGATCCACAGCCCGGTGAACAGGCCGACCAGGCCGGCCTTGACGAGCATGCGCAGGCCGTGGCGCTGGCGCACATGGCCGAGTTCGTGCGCGACCACGCCGAGCAGCGCCGGCGTGGCCGCTCCGCGCGCGTCGCGCAGCAGCTCGACCAGCGCATCGGTGACGACGATGTCGCCCCCCGGCAGCGCGAACGCGTTCGGGCCGATCAGCTTGCCGCCGTCGCGCAGATGCAGTCGATAGACCGGCGCCGTGTCGCCCGGATAGGCGCGGCGCACCATCGCGTCGACCGCCGACTCGATCGCACGGACCTCGTCGGCCTTGAGCTTGCTGGCCTTCAGCCAGCTGCGCTCGACCTCGTCGAAGGCCTGCTGGCCGATGCGCTGCTCCCAGCTCGGCGGCATCACGCGCACGGCGCCGTCGGCCGCCGCCGGGATGCCCCAGCGCCACAGCGCCAGTCCGCTGCCCAGCAACAGCAGCAGGCTGAGCAGGGCCAGGCGCCAGCTCGCCGCCCAGCGCACGGCCAGCGGCTGCTGCAGGCCATGCGCCTGCGCCCAGCGATCCCAGGCCTGCGCATCGGGCAGGTCGATGACGCCGCCGTCGGGCAGCTGGATCTGGCGCCGCCCGTGGCGGGTGCGTTCCGGCCATTGCACGCGGGAGGCCGCATAGCGGCGGCTGATCTGACCCTGCAGGCGCAGCTCGAGCTGCTGGCCCTGCCAGCTCAGCTCGCAATCCTGCGCCTGCGGGCTGCGCCCGTCGAACCAGCGTGCCTGCAGCGGCTCGTTCATGAGTTCAGAGCCCGACGTCGAAGCCGAAGAAGTCGCCGCCCATCTCGCCGATGGCGTGCTCCTGCGCCGCGGCGGCCTCGCCGAACCAGCCGTCCATCTCGCCGAGCAGGCCGATGCGCACCGCCTGCAGGCGCAGGCGCGTCGTCGCCACCACCGCGAACGGCCGGTACAGGCCCAGCGTGATGATGATCAGCAGCCAGTTCTTCAGCGTCAGCCAGGCCAGTGCCCGCGCGCTCAGGCGGCTGCGAAACCGCAGCTGGCGGCTGCGCGTGCCGCTCCACAGCAGGTCCTGCAGGCGCGCGCCGACATAAGGCCCCCAGGTGAACAGCAGCACCGCGTACAGCAGCAGCATGCCGAGCACGGGGCCGAGGTTGACCCAGAGCGAGCGGCTGCCGCTGTTGCCGGCGCTGCCGGCCATCCAGAGCAGGGCGCTGATCAGCAGCACGCCGACGGTCAGTGCCAGCAGCGTCAGACCCAGTGCCTTCAGGCCCAGGCGCAGCAGGTCACCCAGGCTCATGCGCAGCTCGCCCTGCTGCTGCGCGATGCGGTAGCTGCCATGCTGGTAGCGCTTCAGCCACAGCCAGGTCATCGCGGCCGCCACGAAGGCCAGCGCGTAGAAGCCCAGCACCAGCGTGACCACCAGCGCAACGCTGGCGGCGGCGGGCGCCCCCAGGTTGCCGAAGCCGGCGGCCAGCGCGCCGAAGAGCGCGATGGCCAGCACCAGGCCGAGCCAGGGCAGGAAGCACTTGTAGGCGCCGCCTAGGCTGCCGGTGAAGCCGAAGCGGATGCCGCGCCAGCTGGTGTTGCGCAGCCTGAACACCAGGCTCGACCGCCACAGCGCCGGCCACAGCAGCATGAAGGCCAGCACCAGTGCGAACGCCAGCTCGGGCACGAACTTGCCGCTCAGGAAGTAGGCGGCACCGAAGCCGACGACGACCAGGTGGCCGCGGAACATCGTCCAGGGATCGCCGTGGAACGCCAGCGGCTGATCGTCGACCAGGGTGTTGGCGTAGAAATAGCGCAGGCGGCGCGCCTTCGCGAACGGCAGGTAGAGGCCGAGCGTGACGACGGTGAGCAGCAGGTTGACGATCCAGATGCGGAAATACTCGCTGCCGCTGGCCGTGAAGGCCAAAGGCAGTTCGCGGCGCGACGGCGCGCCGGTGGTCGGATCCATGGGACTCCCTGATCTTGTTGGATTGGAAAAGCGGCGCGCATTGTCTGGTTCGCGCGCGCTTGTCAACAGCCCCGTAAACGAGTGTGTTGCCTAGGGACAATGCTCCAAAACACGCTGCCTAGAATCGTTTCGAACGCCCTTGTCGGGGCGCCAGGGTGAACAGCAGATGTCCGCGATGAAGTTGATCGGTTCGACCACCAGTCCGTTTGCGCGCAAGGTGCGCATCGTGCTGGCGGAGAAGAAGCTCGATTACCAGTTCGTGCTCGAGGACGTCTGGGCCAGCGACGCGATCCTGAAGATGAACCCGCTGGGCAAGGTGCCCTGCCTGGTGATGGAAGGCCAGGACTCGATCACCGGGGCGATGTTCGACTCGCGCGTCATCGCCGAGTACCTGGACACGCTGAGCCCGGTCGGCAAGCTGATCCCCGAGAAGGGGCGCGAGCGTGCCGAGGTGCGCACCTGGGAGGCGCTGGCCGACGGCATCCTGGACGCCGCCATCCTGGTGCGCCTGGAAAAGACCTGGAGCGGCCGCAGCGACGCGCAACGCAGCGGCGCCTGGATCGACCGCCAGATGACCAAGGTCGAGAGCGGCCTGCAGGCGATGGACGCCGGTCTCGGCGACAAGCCCTGGTGCGCGAGCAACCACTTCACGCTTGGCGACATCGCGCTCGGCTGCTGCCTGGGCTGGCTGGGCTTCCGCTTCCCCGAGCTCGACTGGCACGGCCGCTACGCCAACCTGGCGCGGCACTACGACAAGCTGATGCAGCGCGCCAGCTTCGCCGAGACCCAGCCGGCGCTCTGAGCGCGGCTCAGAGCGCGATCGTCGCGACCGGCTGCACCTGCGGCAGCAGGCGCGGCAGCAGTCGCAGCAGCTGACCGACGCGGCGCTCGACCTCGGCCACCTCCAGCGCCCAGGCGCCGGCGATCTCCCGCGGCAGCCAGCCGTGCGCAAGCAGCGACAGCAGCGCCTGCTGCGCGATCGACAGCACGCGCAGCAGGCCGGCGCCGTTGGCGTTCGCCGCCATCGCGCGCTCGCAGGCCGTCTGCGGCGCCAGCCGCGGCGTGTTCAGCCGGCGCAGCAGCTCGCGCGCCAGGCTCGGGTTCAGTTCGTGGCGTTCCTCCAGCGTCGCCTGCAGCAGTGCCGCCAGCGGCCGGCGGTCGCCGGGCTCGGGCAGGAAGCCGCGCACGCCCAGCAGCAGGCTGTCGAACAGCCGCGGGTCGTCGGGCAGGCTGCACCAGATCAGCACCGGCAGGCGCTGGCGGCGCTCGGCCCGTTGCACCAGCAGGCGGATCAGCGGCCCGTCGGCCAGGCGCTGGTCGGCCAGCAGCAAGTCGGGCTGCAGCAGCGGCAGGCGCTCGATGGCCTCGGCGCAGCGCTGGCTGACTCCCGCCAGCTCCCAGCCTTCGCAGCCGAACAGTGCCGCCTTGCTGCGTTGCAGGGCGGGTTCACTGGCACGCAGCAGGAAGGCGGATGGCATGGCGGCGGCGATTGTCTTGGCGCCGTCGGTGCCAGCCAGTGCTCACCCCCATGACCGGGGGGCCGCGAATGGGGGCTGGCGCCCCACCGGTTTCAGCGCACGATGCGCGCGTCGGCGGCGCGACGGCCGCCCTGGAAGATCGCCGGCAGCGGCCCCTGCGGCGCGAAGCTGGCGCTGCTTGCCAGGTGCCAGTAGGCCATGTAGACCGGGTGCGGCAGCTCGCCGGCGGCGAGCACGCCCGGCGCGACGAAGGGCAGGATGTTGGCCAGCAGGCGCACCTCCTGGTGGTTGACGCGGCGCACGATGTGCGAGGCGCTGATCTGGTTCGGGTGCTGCAGGCCGGCGGCCTCGACCAGTTCCTTCAGCGCATGCAGCGTGTTCTCGTGGAAGCGCCAGACGCGCTCGGCCTTGTCGCTGACCACCAGCGCGCGCTGGCGCAGCCGGTCCTGCGTCGTCACGCCGGTCGGGCAGTGGCCGGTGTGGCAGTGCTGCGCCTGGATGCATCCGAGCGCGAACATGAAGGCGCGCGCGGCGTTGCACCAGTCGGCGCCCAGCGCCATCAGGCGCGCGATGTCGAACGCCGAGGTGACCTTGCCGGCGCAGCCGAGCTTGATGCGATCGCGCAGGCCCAGGCCGACCAGGGTGTTGTGCACCAGCAGCAGGCCCTCCTGCAGCGGCGTGCCGACATGGTTGGTGAACTCCAGCGGCGCCGCGCCGGTGCCGCCCTCGGCGCCGTCGACGACGATGAAGTCCGGCACGATGCCGGTTTCCATCATCGCCTTGCAGATCGCGAACCATTCCCAGGGATGGCCGATGCAGAGCTTGAAGCCGACCGGTTTGTCGCCGCTGAGCTCGCGCAGCCGGCTGATGAAGGCCATCAGCTCCAGGGGCGTGCTGAAGGCCGAATGCGCCGCCGGCGAGTTGCAGTCCTCACCGACCGGCACGCCGCGCGCGCGGGCGATCTCCTCGGTCACCTTCGCGCCGGGGAGCACGCCGCCATGGCCGGGCTTGGCGCCCTGGCTGATCTTGATCTCGATCAGCTTGACCTGCGGGTCGCGGGCGTTGTCGGCGAAGCGCTCGGCGCTGAAGCTGCCGTCCGCGTTGCGGCAGCCGAAGTAGCCGGAGCCGATCTCCCAGATCAGGTCGCCGCCGTGCACGCGGTGGTGCTCGCTGATCGAGCCCTCGCCGGTGTCGTGGGCGAAGCCACCCTTCTTGGCGCCGGCGTTCAGCGCCTTGATGGCGTTGGCGCTCAGCGAGCCGAAGCTCATCGCCGAGATGTTGAAGACCGAGGCCGAGTAGGGTTGCGCGCGCTCCGCGCCGATCGTGATGCGGAAGTCGTGCGACTCGATCCGGCTCGGGTGCAGCGAATGGTTCAGCCACTCGTAGCCCTGCTGGCCGACGTCCAGCTGGGTGCCGAAGGGGCGCTTGTCGGTGTCGCCCTTGGCGCGCTGGTAGACCAGCGAGCGCTGCTGGCGCGAGAACGGCGCCGCCTCGTTGTCCGGCTCGATGAAGTACTGGCGGATCTCCGGCCGGATGAACTCGAAGAAGAAGCGCAGATGGCCGATCACCGGGTAGTTGCGCAGGATCGCGCGCTTGTCCTGCCGCACGTCGCGAAAGCCGATCGCGCTCAGGAAGATGCCCAGCAGCATCAGCGGCAGGCCGCCATCGCGGTTGCGCAGCCACAGTAGCAGGCCGAAGGCGGCGAGCAGGCCGCAGGCCAGCCAACTGATGTAGCGCACCGGGAACTGCTGGTTCAGAAGCTGGATCCAGCGCCGCATGGGCTGCCTTTCGCGATCGACGGGGGTGCTGCCAGCTTAAGCCGGCGTCGGCGCCCCTTTTCTCAGTGCGCGCCCGTAGACTGACCCGTGCCACCAGGAGTCCCCATGTCCCCGATCCGTCTTGCCGCCGTCCTGCTCATCATTGCCGGCGCGCTGGCGCTGGCCTATGGTGGCTTCAGCTACACGAAGGAGAGCACGGCGGTGAAGCTGGGGCCGCTGGAGCTCAAGGTGCAGGAGAAGGAGACCGTCAACGTGCCGGTCTGGGCTGGTCTGGGCGCGATCGGCGTCGGCGTGCTGCTGCTGGTGTTGGGCGGCAAGCGCTGAGCCCGGCGCGGGTTTGCACCCGCTCCCTAGAATCCGCGACCGTTCTCCGGGAGGGATTCCATGGGTCTGAAGTCAGTGCTGGCGCCCGTCGGCCGTTTCGTTCTGCGTGCCTGGGGCTGGCTCGACACCAGCCGCCGCTTCGTCTTCAACCTGCTGTGGCTGCTGCTGCTGATCCTGCTGGTGACGGCGGTCGTCAAGCGCGGCCCCGAGCCCCTGCTCGAGAAGACCACGCTGGTGCTGGATCTCGACGGCCGGCTGGTCGAGCAGCACGCCGGCAGCGCCCGCGACCGTGCGCTGGCCGAGCTGCGCGGCGAGCGCACCGACACCATCCAGCTGCGCGACGTGCTGCGCGTGCTGGAGTCGGCGGCGAAGGACGAGCGCATCAGCCAGCTGCTGCTCGATGTCAGCGGCTACCAGGGTGCCGGCCCGGCCAACCAGCGTGAGCTGGCGGCGGCGCTGGCCCGCTTCCGCAAGGACAGCGGTGGCAAGAAGATCACCGTCTATGCCGAGTCCTACGACCAGCGCGGCTACCAGCTGGCGGCGCAGGCCGACGAGGTCTTCCTGCACCCGATGGGCATGGTGATCCTGGAGGGCTTCGGCCGCTACCGCAACTACTACAAGGACCTGTTCGACCGCGTCGGCATCAGCGCCAACGTGTTGCGCGTCGGCAAGTACAAGAACTACGGCGAGCCGTATTTCGCCAACGGCCCGAGCCCGGCGACGCAAGAGAGCGAGGCCTTCCTGTACGGCGACCTCTGGCAGCGCTACCTGACCGGCGTCGAGGCCGCGCGCAAGCTGGAGAAGGGCACGATCACGCGCTACATCGACACCCTGCCCGAGCAGGCCACCGCGCTGAAGGGCGATTACGCCAAGCTGGCACTGGACAACAAGCTGATCGACGCCATCAAGACGCGCGACGAGGTGCGCGCGCTGCTGATCGAACGCGGCGCCAAGGACGAGAAGGGCCATGGCTTTCGCCGCGTCGACTTCAAGACCTACCTGGCGCAGCTGAAGCCGGAGCTGCCGGCCTCGCAGCAGATCGGGGTCGTGGTCGCCGAGGGCGGCATCAGCGATGGCAGCGCCGGTCCGGGCTCGATCGGCGGCGACAGCACGGCGGCGCTGATCCGCCAGGCCCGCGAGGACGACAAGGTCAAGGCCCTGCTGCTGCGCGTCAACTCGCCCGGCGGCAGCGCATTGGCCAGCGAGATCATCCGCAAGGAGCTGGAGCTGACGCGCAAGGCCGGCAAGCCGGTCGTGGTGTCGATGGGTGATGTCGCCGCCAGCGGCGGCTACTGGATCAGCATGAGCGCCGACGAGGTGATCGCCGACGAGAGCACGATCACCGGCTCGATCGGCGTGTTCGGCATGCTGCCCACGGCCGACAAGCTGCTGGCCAAGGCGCCGCTGCATGTCGGCGGCTACGGCACCACCTGGCTGGTCGGCGCCGGTGACCCGCGCCGGCCGTTCGACCCGCGCGTCGGCGCCGCGGTGCAGGCCGGCATCGAGCACATCTACACCGACTTCACCACCAAGGCCGCGGCGGCGCGCAAGACCACGCCCGAGGCCATCGACGCGGTGGCCCAGGGTCGGGTCTGGACCGGCGTGCAGGCGGTCGAGCGCAAGCTGGTCGACCGCACCGGCAGCTATGCCGACGCCATCGCCGCCGCCGCCAAGCTGGCCAAGATCGACGGCAAGCCGCAGCTGAACTACATCGAGAAGGAACGCAGCCGCTTTGCCAAGCTGGTCGACAGCCTGGCCGGCGACGCCTCGGTGCAGGCGGCCGTGTTCGCCCGCGACGCGCTCGGCCTCGACCTGCTGCCGGCACCGGTGCAGCAGGTGCAGGCCGAGCTGCGCTGGCTGAGCAAGGTCCAGGCCGACAGCAAGCTGCCGTTCGCCGCCCATGTGCACTGCCTGTGCACCGCGCCCTGATGGGAGCTGCCAGCCTGGGATCGGTGAGCCCGCAGCGCCTGCGCTTCGAGGCGCCGCTGGCGCTGCGCAACGGCGGCGGCTTCGGACCCTATGAGCTGCTGGTCGAGACCTATGGCCAGCTCAATGCCGCGAAGAGCAATGCGGTGCTGGTCTGCCATGCGCTGAACGCCAGCCACCATGTGGCCGGCATCGACGAGCAGGGCAAGCCAGGCTGGTGGGACAACCTGGTCGGACCCGGCAAGCCGCTGGACACCGACCGCTTCTTCGTCATCGGCGTCAACAACCTCGGCTCCTGCTTCGGCTCGACCGGGCCGATGTCGCTCAACCCGGCGACCGGCAAGTGCTGGGGCGGTGACTTCCCCATCGTCACCGTCGAGGACTGGGTGGACGCGCAGGCGCGCGTCATCGACCGGCTCGGCATCGAGCGCCTGGCCGCGGTGCTGGGCGGCTCGCTCGGCGGCATGCAGGCACTCTCCTGGGCGATGCGCTACCCGCAGCGCCTGGCGCATTGCCTGGCGATCGCCACGGCGCCGTCGCTGTCGGCGCAGAACCTCGCGTTCAACGAGGTCGCGCGTCGCGCCATCGTCAGTGACCCGGACTTCCACGACGGCCACTTCTACGAGCATGGCGTGCTGCCGACCCGCGGCCTGCGGGTCGCCCGCATGCTGGGCCATATCACCTACCTGAGCGACGAGGTGATGGACGAGAAGTTCGGTCGCGAACGGCGCGAGGCCGAGGGCGGCGACGGCGACGGCGCGTTCCAGATCGAGAGCTATCTGCGCCACCAGGGCGACAAGTTCGCCGGCTACTTCGACGCCAACAGCTACCTGCTGATCCAGCGCGCGCTCGATGACTTCGATCCGGCGGCCGAGTTCGGCGGCGACCTCAGCCGCGCCTTCGCGAACGCCTGCTGCAAGTTCCTCATCGCCAGCTTCAGCACCGACTGGCGCTTCAGCCCGGCGCGTTCGCGCGAGATCGTCCAGGCCCTGCTCGACAACGACCTCGACGTCAGTTACGCGGAGATCGACGCGCCGCATGGGCACGACGCGTTCCTGCTCGACGACGCCCGCTACCACACGCTGATGCGCCATCGCTTCAACCAGATCGCCCGGGAGCTCAGTCTTTGAAGGCGATCACCGACCTGATCCCGAACGGCAGCCGCGTGCTCGACCTCGGCTGCGGCAGCGGCGCGCTGCTGCACGAGCTGGTCACCCAGAAGGCCTGCTCCGGCTACGGCATCGAGCTCGATGACCAGAACCTGCTGGCCGCAGCCTCCCGCGGCATCAACGTGCTGCAGCTGGACCTGGAAAAGGGCCTGGCGATGTTCGACGACCACAGCTTCGACGTCGTGCTGCAGCTGCAGACGCTGCAGCAGGTGCGACATGCGGAGGCGATGCTGAAGGAGACGGTGCGCGTCGGCCGCCGCGGCATCGTCGCGTTCCCGAACTTCGCGCACTGGCCGAACCGCCTGCAGGTGCTGCTGGGCCGCATGCCGGTGACCCGCACCTTTCCTTACCAGTGGTACGACACGCCGAACATCCGCGTCGGCACGCATGCCGACCTCGGCCTGCTCTGCGAGCGCCTGGGCATCCGCGTGCTGCAGAGCTTCGGCCTGCGCGACGGCGAGCGCGTCGACCGCTGGCCGAACCTGCTCGCGCCGCTCACCGTCTACGTCATCGAGAAGGGCTGAGCCGCGCTGCTGGCGGCGAGCGCCGGCTCAATCGGCGTCGCGCCAGCGCGCGCCGCGCCGGCGCTGCTCCTGGCGCTGCGTCGCCCACAGCTGCTCCAGTTGCTCGCGACCCTGCTTGGCGATGGCGATCAGGCGCTGCTCGTCGCCCAGGTGCGGCAGCATGGCGTCGAGCTGCTCGCGGTTGTGCTGGCGGAACGCCTGGGCCAGGCGCCAGGCCTCGTGCGGCTCGTGGCCGAGCAGCTCCAGCACCTCGCGGCTGGACAGCAGCGCCGACTCGAAGGTCTCGCGCTGAATGTGCTGCACGCCGAGCCGTCGCAGCGCGTTGTGGTGCGCGACGTTGCGCGCCCGCGCGACGATGACCAGCTGCGGGAACGCGTCGCGCGCCAGCTTCGCCAGGGTCTCGCTCTGCCCGACGTCGTCGAGCGCGATGACCAGCACCCTGGCCTTGGCGGTGCCGGCGGCGCGCAGCAGGTCCAGTCGCGTGGCGTCGCCGTAGAACGCCTCCCAGCCGAAGCGGCGCACGGTCTCGACCTGGTCGGCGTCGTGGTCGAGCACGGTCGCCTGCAGGCCCTGCGCCGACAGCATGCGGCCGACGATCTGGCCGTAGCGGCCGAAGCCGGCAATGATCACCGGCGCTTCCTGCTCCTCGGCCTCGTCGAGCTGCGGCGGCAGCGGCCGGCCGGCGCGGTCGCAGGCCGCCAGGCGCGGCAGCCACCAGCGCTCGACCGCGACCAGCAGCGGCTGCGTGAGCAGCATCGAGATCGCGATCGCGCCGAGCAGCAGCGAGGCCTGCGGCCCGGCGAGCACGCCGCCCGACAGCCCGGCCTGCACGACGACGAAGCCGAACTCGCCGCCTTGCGCGAGCAGCAGCACGAAGTAGGGGCGCTCGCCGGCCGGCAGCCGCAACGCCCGCGCCATCGGCCCCACCACCGCCGTCTTGATGAGCATGAAGCCGGCGACCAGGGCCAGCACCTGCAGCGGTTGCGCGGCGAGCACGCCGAAGTCGATGCTCATGCCGACGGCGATGAAGAACAGTCCCAGCAGCAGGCCCTTGAACGGCTCCAGGTCAGTCTCCAGCTGCTTGCGGTATTCGCTCTGCGCGAGCAGCAGTCCGGCGATGAAGGCGCCCAGGGCCATCGACAGGCCGGCGGCGCGCATCAGCGCGGCGGCGCCGACGACCAGCGGCAGCGAGGCGGCGGTGAACAGCTCGGGCGCGCCGGTGCGCGCCACCCAGCGCAGCGTCGGACGCAGCAGCAGGCGGCCGCCGACGATCAGGCCGGCGATCACCGCCAGCGCGCGCAGGCCCTCGATCCAGCCGCCGCTTGCCGCGGCACCGGCACCGAGCAGCGGAATCAGGGCCAACATCGGGATCGCCGCGATGTCCTGGAACACCGAGACCGCGACCACGCCCTGGCCGGCCGGTGCGGCGAGCAGGTTGCGCTCGGCGACCACGCCCAGGCCGATCGCGGTCGACGACATCGTCAGCGCCAGCGCGGCGACCAGCGCGACCGTGCCGGGCAGGCCGAGCAGCAGGCCGGTGCCGGCCAGCAAGAGCGTGCTGGCCACCACCTGCAGCGTGCCCCAGCCGAACACCAGGCCGCGCATCGCCATCAGCTTGGCCGGTTGCAGGTCGATGCCGACCAGGAACAGCATCAGCACGACGCCGAACTCGGCAATGTGCAGCACGGTCTCCGGGTGCGCGACCAGGCCCAGGCCCCAGGGCCCGATCAGCATGCCGGCGAGCAGGTAGCCGAGGATGGCGCCCAGGCCCAGGCGCTTGACCAGCGGCACGATGAGCACCGCGGCGGCGAGGAACAGCAGGGCGGCGCTGAGCCAGTCGTCGGTCTTCATGCGGGGCTCTCGTCCTGCGGGCGCTCGGCGGCCGGCGTGTCGGGCGGCAGCGGCCACAGGCCCTCCTCGCCCTCGGGGTGGCGGCGCAGTCGCGCGATCAACTGCTCGATGAACGCGTCGAGCGCCGCCGCCGCTTGGCGGTGCGCGTCGTGGAACACCGCCGGCTCCAGGAAGCGCAGATGGCAGAGCGCCGCGGTCTGCCGGTAGGGCGGCAGGAACGCATCGAACGCATGGCCATGCTGGCCGGCGGCGCTGTAGCTGGCGGCGCCGCCGCCGGTGCTGGTGACCAGCAGCAGGTCCTTGCCGGCCAGCGCGCGGCCCTCGGGCCCGTAGGCCCAGCCATAGCCCAGCACCTCGTCCAGCCACAGCTTCATCAGCGGCGGCATGCCGTACCAGTGGATCGGGTGCAGCCAGACGAGCAGGCGCGCCGTCGCCAGCGCGTCGCGCTCGGCGGCGACATCGATGCCGTAGTCCGGGTAGAGCGCGTAGAGGTCGCGCAGGCGGATGCCGGGCTCGGCCGCCAGCCGCGCCGCCAGCAGGCGGTGCACGCGCGAATGCCGGCGGTCCGGGTGGGCGAGCAGGATCAGGATGTCGGGCGATTCATCTGCCATGGTCCGCAGTGTGCCCGGCATCGATCAGCGCCTCGCTATGGCCCTGGTGCTGGCGGAACCGCAGCCGGCCCCCATGACGCTCGAGCAGGCGCTGCACCAGCGTGAGGCCCAGGCCGTCGCCCGGCTGGTCGCCGACGCCGGGGTTGCGGATCTGCAGCGCGCCGTCGATCAGGCTCAGCTCGATGCGGCCGCCGGCCTCGCCATGGGCCAGCGCATTGGCCAGCAGGCTGGTGATGGCCAGCCGCAGCACCGGCGCCGGCAGCGGCAGCGCGTCATGGCGGGTCAGCCGGCAATCGAGTTGCTGGCCGCGGGCGTCGAGCAACTCGGCGTGGGCCAGCACCCAGGTCTCGACCAGGGCCAGCAACGGCGTCGGCGCGCTGCTGGCGGGCACCGCCGACTCGCGCGCCAGCTGCAGCAGCGTGGCCACGGTCTGTTCCATCAGCTGCAGGCTGGCGAGCAGCGGTGCGACGGCCTGACCCTGGGCGGCGAGCCGCTCCAGGCCGAGGCGCAGCACCGCCAGCGGCGTGCGCAGCTCATGGCTGGCGTCGCGGCTGAAGGCCTGCTCGCGGGCGATGTAGTCGCGCGTGCGCTGGTGCAGCTCGCCCAGGCGGCGGGCCAGCTCGCCGATCTCGTCGTCGCGCCCGGCGCCGGGCAGGGCGGCCGGCAGGGTCGACGGCTGCGCCGTCGCCGCCGCCAGCGCCAGCAGGCTGATCGGCTGGCTGAGCCTGCGCGCCAGCGCCCAGCCCAGGCCGAGCGCGAGCAGCACCACCGCCAGGCCCCAGGCGCCCAGCCATTGCAGCAGCTCGGTGCGCATCGGTCGCACGATGAGCTGGCTGCTCACCTCGGCGAGCAGCCAGGGGCCTTGCGGCCCCAGCGCCTGCAGGTGGTAGTGGCGGCCGTCGGCGGCGGCGAACTCGCGGCGCTCGGGTTCGCGGGCCAGCTGACCGGCGATCTCGGACGGCAGCTCCGCCTGGCTGGCGTGCAGGCGCATGCCCGGCGACGCGCCCGGCCAGGCGCCGCTGCGATCCCGCTCCGCCCGCAGGCGCTCCGCTTCCTGGTGCAGCCCGCGGTCGATGAAGCGATCCTCCACCGTGTAGGCAAAGGCCAGCGCGAACAACGCGAACAAGGCGGCAACCGCCAGCGTGTAGCCGGCGATGGCGAGCATGAGACGGGACTGAAGCCGCATGCCTCATGCCTCCAGTCGGTAGCCGACGCCGTGCACGGTCTTCAGCAGCGGCGTGTCGAACGGCTTGTCGACCAGCAGCCGCAGCTGGTGCACGTGGCTGCGCAGCGGGTCCGACTCCGGCGGCTCGTCGTCCCACAGCCGGCGGATCAGCTCGGAGCGGCTCAGCGGCCGCGGGTGCGCCTCCATCAGCAGGCGCAGGATCGCGAACGGCGTCGGCGGCAGCGCCATGCGCTGGCCGTCGCGGAACGCCTCGGCGGCACGGCGGTCCAGGCTCAGCGGGCCGACGCGCAGCAGGTAGTCGCTGCCGGCCTGGCCGCGGCGCGCCAGCGCCTGCACCCGGGCCAGCAGCTCGGGGCCGGCAAACGGCTTGACGAGGTAATCGTCGCCACCGGCGGCAAAGCCGGCGAGCTTGTCGTCGAGCTGATCGCGGGCCGAGATCATCAGCACCGCCACCTGACGGGCCGACTGCTGGCGCAGGCGCTCGCACAGCCGCAGGCCGTCGAGGCCGGGCAGACCGATGTCGAGCAGCAGCACATCGGGCGGCTCGTCCAGGGCCTGCTGCAGCGCCAGCCGACCGTCGCTGGCCTCGCTGACGCGGTGGCCGGCGCCGCGCAGCAGCGTGGCGATCTGCGTGCGCAGCGGCTCGTGGTCCTCGACCAGCAGCAGCTGCAGCGGCGGCCTGGCGTCCATCAACCGGGCAGGCGGGCGAGCATCGCCGCTGCCTGCTCGCGCTGTGCGGCTTGCAGCGTGTCGCCGGCCAGCAGGGTCTGCAGGATCTGCTTCGCACGCTGCGGCTGGGCCAGCTGCGCATGGGCCTTGGCCAGGCCGAGTCGGAATTGCGGGTGCTGCATATGCGGTTCGGCCATCTCCATCACCGCCAGCGCCTGACGGCGCGCCTCGTCGTCGGCAGCGGCCTCGAACTGATAGTAGCCAAGCATGGCGACCAGATCGGTCTTCACGGCGTGCGGCTCGGCGGCGATGCTGGTCTTCACGGCCTCGCGCTCGCCGGCCAGCCAGCGCTGCACCAGCCGCATCGTGCGCTCCTCCAGGTAGACCGTGCGCGCCACCGGCCGCTGGCCGAGCTGCTCGACGATGGCCTCGGCGACCGCCGTCGTCGAGAACGGGTTCTGGCCGGTGACGAGGCGGCCGTCGACGACGAGCTTGGGCATCATCAGCGGCGCCTCCTGCCACTGCGCGCCCTGCTCGCGGGCCTTGCGCTCGATCCAGAACGGGTACTCCTGGGCCCAGCGCTTGCCGAACAGGGTCTCCTCCTCATCGCTGAAGCCGGTGACGCGACGGCCGGCCAGCAGCGGCTTGCCGTCGGCGTCCAGCACATTCGCCAGCACCGCCGGCCCGTGGCAGACAGCAGCGATCACGCCCTTCAGGTGCTGCTGCGCCTGCAGCAAGGCGATCAAGGCGGCGTCGCGCGGCAGGTCGAACATCGCGCCCTTGCCGCCGATGACGAAGATCGCCGCGTGCTCGCCGGGTTTCACGTCGGCGGTGCGCCGCGTCGCGGCGAGCGCGGCGCGGGCGTCGGCGTCGGCCAGGAAGGCGGCGTTGTGGTCGTCCTTGGGGTTGTACTTGTCGGCGAGCACGGCGCCGCCCTGCGGGCTGGCGATCTCCAGCGCCAGGCCGTTGGCGCGAAGCGTCAGCCAGGCCAGGGCCAGCTCGTCCATCTCGAACCCGGGGCGGACGATCTTGCCGCCTTCCTCGCGGCCTTCGCCGGAGACGACGAGCAGCACCTTGGGCGCGGCGAACAAGGGGGTGGCCAGCAGCAGGCCGGCGGCAAGCAGGGCGGTTCGGGACATCGGGGGCTCCAGGGTTGGGGTGGGGCGCACTGTGCGAAGCCGATGTGAAGCCGAGATCAAGGCGGTCGTGACCGCCTTCATCCGCCCGGCGGGCGGTCGCCGGTCTGCCTACAGTTCCCGCATGTCTGTCCGTTCGTCCGCCCTGCTGGCCTGCCTGCTGATCGCCGGCTGCGCGATGCCGGTGCGCGAGCAGCCGCTGCGCGACGGTCTGGACCCCATCACCACGCTGCAGTGGCGCGGCTTCGTCGACGAGAAGCTGCGCGGCCAGGTGATGCTGGGCGAGCTCAAGGGCAGCGACCCCGAGGCGGTCGGCTATCTGCAGCAGACGCTGGAGCGGGTCTGGAGCAGTCGCGCGCCGGCCAAGCCGCTGCGCGACGCGATGGAGGAGCAGCTGCACGAGCTGCGTCTGCTGGCCAACGCGGCGCTGCCGGCGCGGTACGCGCTCGATGCCGAGATCCTGTCGCTGGGGGGCGGCTCGCTGCCGCTGAGCAGCGAGGGCGAGGTCGAGGTCCGCTACCGCCTGCGCGAGATCGAGTCGGGCGCCTGCTCTACGACCGCCGGCTGCGCAGCCAGGGCGAGATCGGCTATGGCCTGCTCTGGCCGCCGGCGCGGCAGCGAGCGGCCAAGGAGTCGGCGCTGCGCGCCAACCTGCTCAAGGCCAGCCACGAGCTGGTGCGGCTGCGCGTCTGAGCCGACGCGCCCTCAGGCCAGGCTCAGCACCGACGGCAGCCGCGGCTCGGTGAGTCGCAGCAGCGTGTAGCCGATGCCCGCCAGGCCGGTGAAGAAGCCCAGGCTCTGCTGCCCGGCGGGCGCGCCGAGCAAGGTGGCATAGCCGCCGCGGGCCTGCGCGCGGGCCAGCACGCGCGCGGCGCGCTGCAACGCCTGGGTCATCAGTGCGGGGTCGTCCAGGGCCTCGGCCAGCGCCTGGCCGCAGGCCACCAGGCCCAGGTTGCCGCAGCACAGATGGTCCAGTGCCGCGTCGGGCGCGGCGCCGCTCGTGCGACCGGCCATCACCAGGTCTTCGTCCAGCGCGGCCCGTTCCGCGGCGGACAGGGCGGACTGGGACCGCAGCACTGCGCGCACCAGGCCGATGCCCGGCGCGCCATGGCACCAGGCGCAGCCACAGGGCGTCGACGCGCTCGGGCGCAGGTCGCGCCAGTTGCCGGCCACCGGGTCGCGGTGGGCGCGCTCGAAGTCGAGCGCGGCCCTCGCCATGGCCCGCAGCGCCGGCGCGCCATCGCTGTCGCGCAGCCGGGCAATGGCCAGGATGAAGCCCGATTGACCGTGCGAGAGTCCGGTGAGCACGCGACCCGCGACCGTGGGCAGCAGGCCCTGCGGGGCCTGCGCCGCCAGCTGCAGCAGGCGCGCCGCGCAGGCGCGGATGCGTGCGCCGGCGCTCTGTGCCAGCGCCAGGTCGCCCGCGGCCTCGGCAAGCTCGCGCACCGTGCTCAGGCAGAGCAGCGTGCCGGCCACGCCGCCGCTGAGGTCGAGCACCTCGTCGCTGGCGATCGCGGCCAGCGACACGCGCTCGACCACGGCGCCGGCCAGGTCCAGTGCCGAGCGGTCGCCGGTCAGCGCGGCGATGCGCGCCAACGCATAGGCGACCGACGGTGCGCCGCCGATGCCGCCCAGCGGCTGCTCGGCGATCTGCGCCAGGCCCAGCGCCAGGTGGCGTTGCGCGCCCAGGCGCAGGCGGCGAAAGCGTGAGCCGGCGCCGACGTGCTCCAGCGCCGCCAGGCTCAGCGCCACGCCGGCCACGCCGTCGCCCAGCCAGGGCGGCAGCGGCTGCCAGCTCAGGCTGTTGTGCTCGGCATCCAGGGTCGCGTTGATCCAGGTTGCCGAGCCATCGCTGCCCCAGATCGCGCTGGCCTCGAGCTGGTCGCCGATCGCCAGTGCGGCGGCGCGCAAGGCCTGGGCGTCGGGGAGCGTCGGCTCCGCCGCCGCGGCGCTGCCGGCGTTCGAGTCGGCATCGATGGCGTCCAGCGGCCGCCGCAGCGCGCTGGCGATGAAGCCCAGCTCGCGTGCCAGATCGGCCTCGCCGAACTCCAGCAGGCGCTGACGCATGCGCGCCATGCCGGCCTCCTGCAGGTAGCCGCCGATCGGCGCCTGACCTTCCACCTGCAACAGGGCCTGGTCCACCGGGCTGTGGAAATGCGGTACGTCCAGCTGCGCCAGCGCCGCCCGCTCGGCCGCCAGCAGCGGCCAGATGCTGGGCGCGGAATCGGCATTCAATAGCGGGCGGGCCAGGGCCTCGAGCAGCAGGCTGCGGTCGACACCGTCCTGCGCCAGTTCCGGGGCGGCGAGGCGATTCAGCAGCGCGCTGTAGACCAAGGTGCCGCGGAACACGAAGCGCGCCTCGCAGGCGGCAAACGCGGCCAGCGGACCGCCGGGGGCGCACCAGGCCTCGCGGTGAGCCATGGCATGTCGCGCCAGCCGCTCGAAGCCGCGTTGCAGCGCCGCGCCGTGCTCGCGCACCGACACCCGGCGCCCGTCCAGCCACAGCTGATGGCTGCCGTCGCCGACGCTCAGCGGCGAGCGCTCGCGACGCATGCTGTCCTGACCGAGATCGATCCAGCGCGACTGCTGCGCGACCTGCAGCGCCTCCTCGCCCGGCGACAGCCCGCCCAGCTCAACCAGCAGCTCACCCTCGCGGCGCGCATCGGGCAGCAGGCCGCAGCCGAGCACCGAGGCGGCCAGGGTCTGGCGGGCGCGCAGCTCGGCCGCGGAGTAGTCGTCCTCCAAGTCGCGAGCGCGCTGGTGGCAGACGGTCTCGAGGTCGATCAGCACCGGCTGGTCACCGACGGCGATGACGTTGCCCGCATGCAGGTCGGTGATGTCGAGCAGATGGGCCAGGGCGAGCAGCGCGCCGCCGCGCTCGAAGTAGCGCTCGACCTCGGCGGCGTCGGCGGCCGGCCGGGCGAACACGCCCTCGACCCAGCCGTAGTCGGCGCGGGCGAGCAGGCTCGGCAGCTGCAGCTCGATCCCCGCGCCTTCGCGGCGCAGCTGCGCCAGCAGCCCGGCGAAGGCCATGTCCAGGGTCAGCGGGCGCAGCTTGTAATAGAGCTCGAAGCCGCTGGCGAAGCACAGCCGCGCCACCACGCGTCCGCCGCGACGCGGATCGCCCAGCCCGGTCTGCAGCGCCACCGGCAGTCCGGCGGCGCGCGGGCCGAAGGCCTGCACCAGCGCGTCGGCGTCAGCCTGCCAGCGCCGCAGCAGCTCGGCGCTGGCCGCCACCCAATGGTGGGCGACGAGCGCCAGGCTGCGCGCCATCGCGGCCTGCGTCAGCCAGAAGCCGGTGTCCGCCGTCCGCTGCACCAGGCGGCGGTAGCAACCGTCGAGCTGCTGCTCGCGCTCGGCCTCGAGCAGCGCCGCCAGCGTCGGGCCGGCCTGCTCGCACAGGCGCTCAGCGAGGCCACGCAGGCAGCCCAGGCGCAGCGCGGTGACGTCGGCAGCCGGCTCGCCGGCCAGGCGCCGACTCAGGCGCTGCTGGGCGGCACACAGCCACGGCGCCAGCACCTCGGCGAATGGCGTTCGGGCCAGCACCTCAGCGGTGGCGGCATCGGCCTGCGGCTTGCCGGACAGGGCGGCGCCGAGCAGCTCGAACTCCGCAGGCAGCGCGGCGCCGTTCCGGGCCTGGACCGTGCCGAGCAGCGCCCGCACGCGGGCCTCGTCGAGCCGGTCGAAGGCCAGGCGACGGGCCATGCGCCGCGGGTCATCCTCGGCGGCCAGGTTCAGCCAGGCGGCCCAGCGTTGCTCGGCCTCGGCTTCGCCGCCAGGCAAGGGCAGGAAGTCGCCACTCAGGCGCTCGTCCAGTGTGCTGGCGCGCGCCCACAGGTCGCGCAGCGTGGCGTCAAGTTCTTGCATCGGGGTTCTCCGGGCGGCCTTCGCCGCTCATGCCCATCTGGGCGGCCATCAGCCGGGCGTAATGGCCCTGGCGCTGCATCAACGCTTCATGCCGACCGATCTCGACGACGCGACCGCCGTCCAGCACCACGATCTGGTCGGCCTGGCGGATCGTGCTGAGGCGATGGGCGAGCACGATGCGCGTGCAGCGCAGCGCGGCCAGGGCCTGCTGGATATGGCGTTCGGACAGGCTGTCCAGCGCGCTGGTCGCTTCGTCCAGCACCAGGATGCGGGGCCGTGCCAGCAGCGCGCGGGCCAGCGCCAGGCGCTGGATCTGCCCGCCGGAGAAGGTCGCGCCGCCGCTGTGCAGCACCGTGCCATAGCCCATCGGCAGGGCGGCGATCTCGTCGTGGATCGCGGCCTGCCGGCAGGCCTGCTCGACCTCGGTCAGCGTGGCCTGCGGCGCGCCCAGACGCAGCGCGTCGAGCAGGCTGGCACCGATCAGGTCGGGCCGCTGCGGCACCACGCCGATCTGGCGGCGCAAGGATTCCAGGTCCAGGCTGCCGATCTCATGACCGTCGAAGCACAGGCGGCCGCTGCTGGGCCGGTAGAGGCCGCAGAGCAGGCGCGCCAGCGTGGACTTGCCGGCGCCCGAGGCGCCGACCACGGCGACGAAGTGCCCGGCGGGGATCTGCAGGTCGATGCCTTGCAGCTGCTCGGCACGCAGCGGCGAGAAGCGAAAGCCCACCCCTTGCAGGCTCAGCGCGCCACTCAGCGTCGGTGTGGCGCGCGCGCCGGGCGCGGCGTCCTGCTCGGGCGGCGCCTGCAGCAGGTCGTCGATGCGCTCGATGTAGGTGCCCAGCATGCCGAGCTGACCCAGGGTCGCGGCGAGGCCGGCGATTGGGGCCAGCGCGCCGACCGCCAGCGCGTTCAGGCTCAGCATCTCGCCCAGCGAGAGCTGGCCCTGCAGCACCAGCTCGACGCCGTAGAACAGCAGCAGCAGCGGCGCCGCCATGCGCAGCGCGGCGCTCAGCGCCTCGGTGATGGCGTCCAGCCAGCCGCGCTGCCGCTCGACCGCGAGCGTGCTGTCGAACAGCTGGTGCCAGTGGGCGCTGACGCGCGGCTCGGCCCCGGAGGACTTGACGGTCTCCATGTTGGCCAGCAGCAGGGATTCGTACTCGGCACGCGCTGATTGCGCGGCCTGCGAGCGACTCAGCAGCTCGCGACGCTGCGCCTGGGTGGCGGCGAACACCGCCAGTTGCAGACATCCCAGCAGCAGCACGGCCAGGGCCATGCCGGGCGCGCGCCAGGCCAGCAGCGCCGCATAGCTCAGCAGCAGCGCGGTGTCCATGAGGCCCGACAGCAGCGCCGCGCTGAGCACCTGGCGGACCACGGTATTGCCCTGCAATCGCATCATCAGGTCGCCGGCGGTGCGGCGCACGAAGAAGCTGTAGGGCAGGCGCATCAGGTGCTGCATCAGGCGACGGCCGAGGTCGGCGTCCAGGCGCTCGCGCAGGTCCAGTAGCAGCCGGCCCCGCAGCAGTCCGATCAACGGGTGGGCCAGCGCCAGCGCCAGTGCGGACAGCGCCAGCAGCGTGCCCAGGCTGCGGTCGGCCGCCGGGATCACGCGATCCACCAGCGCGCCGGTCAGCAGCGGCAGCCCCAGGCCAAGCGCCTGCAGCGCCAGGCAGGCCAGCGCGATCTGGCCCCAGCGACCGGAGCGCCAGGCCAGCCGCGCCAGACCGACAAGCCCGCTGCGGCGGATCGAGCCGTCGGCGATAAAGGCCGGCCCTGGTTCGAACACCAGGGCGGTGCCCGAGTAGGCCTGGGCCAGGGAATGGGCGTCCAGCCGGCGGCGGCCGCGGGCTGGATCGAGGATCAAGGCGCCGCGCGCGGTGGCGCGCAGCAGCACGACAAAGTGACCGCCTTCCCAATGCAGGATGCTGCCCTGCGGCAACGCGCCGAGCTGGTCGGCCGGCACGGCATGGCCGCTGGCCTGCAGGCCCTGGGCGCGCGCGGCCTGGAGGATGTCCAGCGCCGTCACGCCGTCGCGGCCGCCGTCAAGCAGCGTGCGCATCTGCGCCAGCGCTACCTGCTTGCCATGGGCCGACAGCGCCATGCTCAGACAGGCCGCACCGCAGTCGGCGCTTTCCATCTGCAGGATCGGGCGGATGCGGCGGCGCCTGCCGAACGGGGTGCTCGTGACCCAGTCCAGCGCCGAGCTTGCCATGGAGGTCATCGTGGAGCTCCCCGCCGCAGCGCCCTAGTCACTCAACCCCAGCAGCAGACGGTGACGCCGGCGACGGTGACGCGCGGCGTCTTCTCGCTCGGGCGGGCGCCGGCGATGGTCTTGAGCTGGGCGTCGCTCAGGCCGGTGCTGGCGATGTTGAAGCG
>Ga0164290_1001117_pt1 | contig 52024 bp, 53 predicted proteins | sample Micstemetagenome_FD_108782 | JGI IMG/M metagenome (GOLD analysis project Ga0164290, IMG submission 108782) | Contaminated culture microbial community from soil near Moab, Utah, USA - Microcoleus steenstrupii SON62 (Illumina Assembly) | ecosystem: Environmental > Terrestrial > Soil > Soil crust...
AATCACCGGACACACCGGAAGAAACATTATTCCATTGCTGCTGATCTACAGCAAAACTCCAACGGTCAACAGAACTGGTGAAGCCAGGCTCAGTAGCGTATTGCCGTATAGCCTTCATAATCGCATCCGGGTCGGCATAAGAACGAGCATTGAAAGTAGAAGGAATCTTATCATGCCACAAGTAAATGTCTTTAGCGTAGATAAGCGCTGAATCTTTTAATAGATCTGTTGTGCTGGTTCCACCACCACCTCCGGAAGTTGGATTGAGATTATCTGGTGTTACATTGTCTTTTTTACAGGCTGTAAAAAAGAGACCGAGCATTAAAGCTGGTAAAAGGTTTTTCAATTGCATAATGGTTAATTAACGGCCCTACTTAGCAAAAAGTTTGCTGCAAAAGGCCTTGGGAGAGCTTTTAACAAGGAATAAGCAAATGTTTCCTGCTATTTAAAGACAACCATATAATTTCGGGGAACGTCAAAGAAATGGAGGGTAAAAACAAAGGATGAAATGATTCTCTTTATACTTACTCTCATAATTAGCCTACCATGAAAAGATTGATTGTCTTATTACTTATTTTGCCAGCTATCGCACCGGCTCAGGATTGTAAACTGAAAAAAGAAATAGATAAATTCAGTCAGCTACCTAAACTCACCTCTGGTTTTGTAAAGTTCGATGCCGATGTTCCTTTCCAGATGTCAGTAGATGCTACTAAAACGGACATTACATTCTTCTTCCTGATTAAAAACGGCGGGGATGCCAAATGTTTTGATGACCAGTCTACTCTTCAACTAACTTTCGAAGGCAACAGAAAGTTAACCTTGCGGAATGCCGGCACAATGAATTGCGATGGCTATTTTCAGTTGAATTACCGAAATACCAGCACGCCTTCTTCTGCATTAAACAGGCTTACAACGCAAAAAATCAATTCGCTTTCTTTTATCAATGGCAAAGTAATTACAACCATTAATCTGACTGTTGAGCAAAAGGAAGTTTTGCAAAAGATGGCTGCATGTATTCAGAAAGAAGCTCCGGTACTGTTGAGCCAGTAGCAATTACTAGTTTATAAAACACTCGACCTTCTTAACTATTTTTTAGCCGATAGAATGGCCTTAATCATCGAAGGAATGCCCATTCAAATCGTTTTCGCTTATACATTTGCCGAAAGTCTTAAAGCCACCTTTTCATGAAAAAGTATTTATCCGAAAAAAACGCTTTGACCGTAATGGCCAGCCTTTTTTGTTTTGTGATGATGTTCATTGCTATTTTTAAATACCAGTCTGTTTGGCAAGCCGTGGCCTTTGCTTTGGCCTTTAGCTTTTCTATAGAAGTGATCTGCCACCGGGCTAGAGAAAATAAATAAGCCTATCTCTAACTTAAACCGATAAGAAAGCCCTTTTTCAAAGGGCTTTTATTTTCTAATGGCTTACCGCTTCCTGATTATAAAAGTTCGAATCTTTAATCATAGTCATAAAAAAAGCTCCTTAAAAGGAGCTTTTTTTATGACTATCGTTGGATTAATATCTGTTTTTGTTGAAACCGCCACGGTTACCGCCACCGCTGAATCCACCACCACCACTACGTGCAGGTCTGTCTTCTTTTGGTTTAGCTTCCATTACACGGATGTTTCTGCCTTCAACAGTACCGTTGTCTAACTCAGCAATGGCTTTTCTAGCTGCTTCATCATCTGGCATTTCAACAAATCCAAAACCACGGCTTTTGCCAGTGAATTTGTCGGTGATCACTTTAGCAGAAGAAACCTCGCCATACTCTGTAAAAAATTCTCTTAAGTCTTCATCCTGTACGTTGAAGCTTAAGTTTGAAACGTAAATGTTCATACTTTCTTTTTAAAAAAATAAATAAATAACTCTGAGACGAAAGCAGAAAACTAAGAGGACTAACTAATAGCAGAAAAAAACTTAGCAGATTAATTGTTCACTTATCTATGCAATGCTCATTAACAATACGAAGATAAAGGTATTAGCCGATGTACGAACAGGCTGTATAATTAATTCTATGTTAAGCGAATGAAGCTGCCTCGTCTGTGCGAAAGGCACAGCTTTTGTAAAATCCGTAGTATGAAAAAGATAATCAACTTAGCAGCCATAGCGGGATTGTTTTTTACTTCCTGTCAGAATTTTGTGAAGAATGAAGATGACAATAATCTTGATTCGCTTTCTGCGTACGAAGCCCATGCTTCGAGAGATATGAGCATTACTGCCGAAAATGCCTATTCCGATCTCTTCTTAGATAGTACAGCAGTTGAAGCCTACATTAGTAAAGAAGCTTTGAGCGATACGCTTGCCAGGGCTCTACGTGGTTTTTATAATACAAGAAACTTTCAATACGCCTGGTTTTCAAGTAATGGATTAACAGAACAAGGCCGTAGTTTTTGGTACCTGTATGAGTATAATGATAAAGAAAAAAAAGAGGATGATTCATTAGCCAGGATGATGGATACACTGATGATGGAAGACAGTTTTATGTTAAGCAAATCAGGTTCTGCTTTCCAATGGCTTGAGCTGGATCTCACCAAAGAGTTTGTAGAATACAGGCAACAGAACCGCGATGCACAATTTGCTTCAATGGGCCATCCTGTTCCAGTAAAGAAAATGGATGTTATGCAACTGGCGGATTCAATTTTAAATAAGAAAAAAGACACTGCAGCCTTTGCAAAAAACAAAGCTTATACCGCCTTAAAGCAACACCTTGCCACATATCACAAGCTGGCCCAGGATGGAGGATGGCAGCCTTTGAAAATAAACGTTCAGCCAATAAGAAAAGGCGCCAAGTCACCTGACGTTGTTGCCCTAAAGAAACGCATGCAATTAACAGATGATTATGGAAATGACACGACGAATATCTATAATGACAGTTTAGAAGCAGCGATCCGTTCATACCAACAAAGAAATGGTTTGGCTGCAACAGGCATGGTCAACGATTCTTTGATTCAGTCTTTAAACGTCCCGGTTGAACAAAGGCTTGAGCAAATATTAATAAACCTGAACCGAATGGCATGGACACCTCATTTAGGAGATAGTTCAAGTAACGGGAATTATATCACTGTGAACGTTCCTCAGTACATGCTATTTGTGTATGAAGGTGATAAAAAGTCATTTGATATGCCGGTAATTGTTGGTAAAGAAGGTACCAATACGATGATGTTTACAGGGAATCTTAATCAACTTGTGTTTAGCCCCTATTGGAACCTGCCGCAGAGCATAGTGGAAAATGAGATCATGGCGGCAATGAAGCAAGATCCAGCTTATTTGAAGAAAAGGAACATGGAGATTGTAAAACAAAACGATAGCATTCCGCAAATACGGCAATTGCCCGGAAAAGACAATGCATTAGGTAAAGTGAAGTTTTTATTTCCCAACAGCTTTGATATTTACCTGCACGATACTCCGAACAAAGAGCTGTTTAACAAGAACGACAGGGCATTAAGTCATGGATGTATACGTGTGGCAAATGCTGCTAAGCTGGCTGAATACTTATTGAAAGATCAAAAAGAATGGACGCCTGAAAAAATACAGGTAGCCATGAATAGCGGAAAGGAACAAACTGTAAAGCTGAACAGCTCAATACCTGTTTTGATCACTTATTATACAGCTTGGACAGATGAGAACGGGCATTTACATTTTGGACAGGATGTATACGGGCATGATGCCAAAACAGCAGCCATGTTGTTTACCTCCAGCAGATTAAGCAATCATCCCGGAACAATGCCCGGGATGACGGATTCAATCAATAAAAAGGTTGATACTACAGCTAAGCGGAAAGCCGCTTAGCTGTTCTCATCTTCTGATTTAGCTTCTTCTCTTGTCATTTCATCTTCCTGGGCTACTACGTAATCATCATCAAAGCTATCTGCTCTTGATGCTGTATCTTCCGCCTTTCGAATGGTACCTTCCCTGTTATCCAGTTGTTCCTCTGAATAATTTTCTGGATGACTGGATGGTCCTGTTGATTCTGAAGGTGCTCCTGCGTTGGTATGTTCACTATCTCTTTTCATAAATAATATTTAGAGTACTGTGCTAAAACATAATGCCAAAAGCTGGTGCAAAACTTTATTTAGAATTTAGAAGAATTTATAAAACTGTAGCACAAGAATTGTTAGAGAACAGCGTTTAACTTCCATCTATGCACATCCAACACATCCGTAATATTCATTTTACCAAATTGCTGAAAGTAAATGGCAGATTGAGAGAATTTAATTTCAGAAAATTGCCTGGCAACGATCTTTTTCATTTAGACGTGAGTGATGACAGGGGAAACCGGATCATTACCAAACTACAAAGAGAGGAAAACAATAACTGGCGGTTCGTTGAGCCCGACGTTCATCCCTGGTTGATTGAGACCGAAAAGAAATTGGGAGAGCTGATCAACGAAGAGCTTAGCATGGCTTCCTAAAATTATTATATGCCTGAAAAACTAAAAGGATAATGAATACTCATTATCCTTTTTTTATTGATGGTTACTTCTTTTTAATTGTTTAAGCTCGTCCCATTTGCTTTAAAAAAGCCACATGCGAGGCTATTGCATACCGGGTTTTGGGATAAACGATGTAGGGAATGCCATATTCTTCGCATGCCTGCCGGATGATCTCACTGATCTTAGGATAATATACATGCGAGATCTTTGGGAAAAGATGGTGTTCAACCTGAAAATTCAATCCACCAACCAACCAACTGATGAATTTATTTGATGGAGCAAAATTAGCAGTAGTCTTTAACTGATGTATAGCCCATTCATCGTCCAATTTGCCTGTTTCCTCAGCAGGCATGGGAAAATGCGTATGCTCTACTGTATGTGCTAATTGAAACACGATACTGATAACAAACCCGGCCACAATGGCAAAAGTGAGGAAGCCTATCACCCACCAGGTAAAACCAACTGTATAAATAGGTAGTGCGATGAACATGAACAGATGCAAAGCTTTAAAGAACCAAAAAGTAACATGATCTTTCAAGGTCATCTTCTTTAAAGGCAGGTTACCGATCTTGCGTTTAAAATATTTATTGTAGTCTAAGTAGAATATCCACGCCAGGTATAATAAAGCATATAAAAACCAAAAGTATACATGCTGATAGCGGTGCATAGCCAGTTTGGGCTGCGTAGTGCTCATACGCATGAGCGGTTGTATGTCTATATCATCATCAACCCCATCAATATTTGTATAAGCATGATGGATTACATTATGCTTCATATTCCACATAAAATGACTTCCACCCAAAATATTTAAACTAAAGGCTGCTAATTTGTTTAATGCAGGATGTTTACTAAAGCTTCCATGGCCCCCATCATGCATGATGTTAAAGCCAATGCCGGCCACTACAATTCCAAGCAGCACACATTCTAAAATGGCCCAAATGGCTGAAGGCGTAAAAAACACTAAATGCACATAAAGAAAAATGAAAGAAGCACTAAGGATAATTGCCTTAGCATATAATTGGGCATTACCTGTCTGTTGCTGCCCAGTGCTTTCAAAATACTCGTTGATGCGTCTCTTTAATTCAACATGAAAAGATTGCTTAACTGCTGCGAACTTTGGCGTAACCATAAATAACTTCAAACTAAATCCTTTTCTTTTTTATTCAGATTGCAAATGTACGTCTTAGATACCGGACGAGATGTTAACCAATACAGTTTGTTTAGAATCCTGCGTCTCTGTCATTGTTTTCCCGGCTCACCCCACCAAGCACTGCATCACATTCGGGACATCGGACTTCCTGATGTCGCGACAAACCATAAAAGTCAATTACAATGGTATCATCCCCTCTTCCTTTCCAATCGCAACGTGGACAATTCATTTGCTCATCATCAAACGTTGCAGGACTGAAAATATCCACCATACATTTTCTTTCGAAGTCTTTTGCAAGCATCATACCTTTTTTAAAAGGAAAGCAGACTGAAGAATTTTATTTTAAAAAATTTTGACTCATACATTTGCTGCCGAAACTGCTGTTTATGATCAGTTATAACCCAAAAGAGTGGGCACGTTTTATATTAAGCTTTCACAAAGCCGATACAGTAAGAAAACTAATGCCCTTAATGATCATTGTTGGCGTATACGCTTTCCTTATAGGCTATATAGAAATGGAATACCTTAAGCTAAGCGATACAAACAAGTTGAAGAACGTTTCTCTGCTACATACGCTATTAGGCTTTGCTATTTCGATGTTGCTGGTCTTTCGCACCAACACCGCTTATGACCGCTGGTGGGAAGGCAGAAAACTTTGGGGTGCTTTAGTAAATAACAGCCGCAACCTGGCAATTAAGTTAAATGCTATGCTGCCGCATGATGATATAAAGAATCGAAGCTTTTTTTCTAAAACGCTTTCGCTTTTTTGCCAGGAGTTGAAGAACCATTTATAAAGCGAAGAAACAAGATACGCACTGGATACAGAGGCGCATCCAGAGATCCCAAACTTCGATCGCAACAAACATGTTCCTAACCAGGTAGCCGGGCTAATGATGAGCCGCCTAAACCTGCTGCATAAACAGAATCAAATTACAGGTGAACAACTGATTGTTCTTAATAACGAGATCACTTCATTTCTAGACATCTGCGGAGGATGTGAACGAATTAAGAATACACCTATTCCTTATTCATATAGTGCTTTCATAAAAAAATTCATTTTCATTTATATCATCACCCTGCCTATTGGATATGTTTTCAATCTTGGTTACTGGATTATTCCTGTAGTGATTCTTGTTTTGTATGTTTTAGGAAGCCTTGAAATTATTGCAGAAGAAATTGAAGATCCTTTTGGAAAGGATACAAATGACTTACCCATGCAAAGGATATGTGAGAATATTGGGAAGAATATGAGAGAGATATTAGGAAGTTAATCAATTCATTTTATAGTTTACTAGTCTATTTAAACGTTGCCATTCATCACAATCCGTGTTAATGGGTATTGGCAAACTGAGGGAGGCATTTTATTTTTCCATCAAACGCCACCTCATGTTCATTGTCGTCAATCACACCATATTTAAGACAGAAAATTTTTGGTCATCCTCACAAGAGCTGGTTTCTAAATTACCTCATAATGGAGTGAGACGGCTTGTAAATACTTTTCCTAACGAAACCATGGACCGTTGCATTTGCATCTGGGAAGCAGAATCTATCGAATGCCTGAATGAATACTTAACCAACTTTATCGGTGAATGGAGCCGGCAATCCTACTTTCAAATTAATGAAGAAGCATCTGTTGGACTGAACAAAGAGTTGCTTAGTTGATTTATCCAAAAGAACTTGATCAATCATTTAACGCATTCAACTTTGGCCTTAGACGTTTCGATTTATTAAAAATATTCCTGCCCTTATCTATTCCCTTTCGTAATTCTTTTTGCTGCTCTATAGGCAGGTGAATAAACTCCTGGCATTCTTTGCTGCAACAGCCTTCATACTTCTTTTTGCATTCTTCGCATTGAATAAATAGTAAATGACAAGCATCGTTGATGCAATTTACATGGGTATCGGCTGGTTGGCTACACTGGTGGCATTTAGCAATCACCTCTTCTGTAATTCGCTCCCCCAACCTGTTATCAAATACAAAGTTCTTCCCATGAAATTTGCTCTCCAGGTTCTTTACTTTTATCTGGTTGGCATAATTGATAATGCCACCTTCCAAGTGATATACGTTTTGAAAACCATTGTGTAGCATATAAGCACTGGCCTTTTCGCAACGGATGCCACCCGTACAATACATAATGATGTTTTTGTCCTTCGCATCTTTAAGCATGTCCACTGCCATGGGCAATTGTTCCCGAAAGGTATCAGAAGGCACTTCAATAGCTCTTTCACAATGTCCTACTTCAAACTCGTAGTGATTGCGCATATCCACAATGATCGTTTCAGGATCATCCGTTAATTTATTAAAGTCCTCGGCATTAATGTACTTGCCTTTGTTCTCCATGCTAAAGGCTGGATCATTGACGCCGTCTGCAACAATCTTTTCTCTTACTTTGATCTTTAGCACCCAAAAAGATTTGCCATCATCGTCAACAGCAATATTCAAACGGATACCATTCAGTGGTTCAATAGAATAGAGATAGCTTTTGAAAGCTTCATAATTGCTTTCCGGCACACTGACCTGTGCATTGATCCCTTCATGAGCAACATAGATGCGGCCAAACACTTTCAATGCATTCAGGTGCAGGTATAGCTCGTCCCTAAAAGCCTGTGGATCAGCAATAGGGAAATAATGATAGAAGGAAATGGTCTTGCGGAATTCAGTTTCCTGCAATAAACGTTCTTTCAGCTCTTTTTGAGAAACACGATTGTGTAGTACAGCCATAATTTGGAAATTTTAGGGACACTCGCCGGGTGAACAAAATTTCGTTTCAACGGCTGCAAAGATAGGAATAGCAGACTACAGGCGAAGAACCACAGACTATGGATAATTGTTAAACCATAGCTGTGGAGACAACGAAATATAATAGTCAGGCTTAAATCTAACTTATAGAATAACGAAGCTTGTGAGATAGACCTGGCTGGTAAGTTGCCTGGCTTCTAAATCACTCCTGCAAGGATTAATATAAGCGCAACCAAAACCACAACCAGTGCAGCAATTTGCTCAATGAATAATAAAGCCAGCAGGGCCACACCCAATAAAATATAAATGAGTGTTCGGTCTGAAACCGCTTTACGATTGAAGAAAGATTTGACTTTTAACTTCATCGCCTTCCAGGCAAATTGAAGTTTAAGCCTACGCAGCTGTTTTTTGCTTTTTCCGGCTGCATAAACAGACAGAATCAACATACTTAATAATCCGGAAACATCAGTAGCAGAAGAAGGTTTAGCAATCGGAGCAGAGTCTACCGGCTGTACAATTGTGGTGTTTAATGCCATAATATTTCTTGTTGGTTATTTGGAGCCACGAAGGTAGGGAATCATCTTCTATTAAAGAAAGCACCATTCGTTCCGAGTCTTATTCCCGTTCTTGCCTTGCCGTTAGGTTCGTAACCATTAATAAAATCGAGTCGCAGCATCTTGAAGATGTTTTCCAATCCAACAAAAGCCTCGGCATAGTAGTTATTGCGGGTTACAAAAAAAGTATTGCTTCCGGCCACCAACGTCCAATTCAGTTTTCTAAACAATGGAATTTTATTAGTGAGAAGGCCATTAAAATGGTGTTCAACATGAGCTCTTGTATAAAAACTTTCTGTATTACTGTATTTATAATAAGGAGCCAGTTGGAAACTGTTCAGGTAAGCAGATGCAGTTAAATACAGCTGATTGCCGTTGAAATGCGTGTAGTCCGGAATTTGTACGCTATCCCTGTTAATAAAGCCACCTGCTTCTATTCTATAACTGAAAGTACCGCCGAGTTTAAGGTTTACATCGTCCGTAATCCCACTCTCCCATTTTGCGTAGCTAATATCGCTGCCCAAAATGCCTTTAAAGCCTTTTGTAATGCCAGCTGTAAAAACAGGATACTTTGATCGGGTTTGAAAACGTCGCTCGGGCAATTCTATATATTTTGTACCTGGTTGAAACCGCAAGCCGATGCGAGCAGTGAATGCCTGGTGACGTTTCATAGGCTCAATAGTTAGCTCAACAGGATAATTTGGAGTATAGGTTCTTTCATCTTTGTTGCGCCATACATAATCGGTTGTATTTACTAAAGGCTTCCGGTCCTGATATTGCACTCCGGTTAAAACTGAAAAACCTTCACCTAATGAATTCACCATACCTAAATTAAAAAAGTCGGCACTGTAAACTTTCATATAATTCCGCTCAAAGTATAGGGTTTGAAATGTGTTGTCCTTTTCAGCAATCGGTTCAGCATTATTAAATTGAAATACATCTCTTCCGCCACTCACTGTAATGCTGCTGAAGGTTTTGCGGCCAAATGCATACCGAAGACTTGCCGATGGGCTAAACAATTTATTGCTGAAGCCATATCTTAACACCGGGGTTATTGACAGACTTCGCCAGCTATAAACAGAACTATCTAAACGCTTAGTAATAGTAGGATTAAAATCAAATACCAGGCCTTCCACTGTATTAAACTGTACCATTTGCAATGCACCAGGTATGCCATAGGTCAAACGCTTTTTTCGTTTCGTAAAAGTCTCACCGGTAAGCAACAATCCGCTAACACTTATCTTATTGGCCTTTCGATCTATTGAGTCGAGGTATCTTGGGTTTTTGCGTACAACTTCAATGCTATCCTTCTTTTTGTAATCTATTTCTTCATCTTCCTGCAGTACTAACGGTCTTGATTGGTTCCAGTATTCAGCCGTCTTCTTATTAGAGCTGTCCAGGTATTTCATAATTGTTTTGTCAAAAAACCCTTTTGGAAAGTCAGGATTGAGGTTGTATGAAGAATATACATTCACAAAGTTTCCGTAGGTATCAAAGCCGAATATTTTAATTGTAGGATAAATAATCTGGCTTCTAACCACCCATTTATCTCCCGCCGGAATGTAAAGCTGTTCCAATCGTAAGGAATCTAACAGATCCATCTGCGATTCTTTCGTCAGCAGCAGTTGTAAGGAGTGAATGCGCCATTCATCTTCTATAATATTGATATGCCCGGAGAAGAGCGGCTCCCACTTTCGCTTTGGAGTTACCTTGATTCTGCTAACCAGTCTGCCCTCTTCATGGAAACTACCCTCATACTTATAGCGGTAGTAATTCAATGCATTATCTGCTATTGGAGAAATGAATCCCCGCGGATTTAAACTGGCGCCAAAGGATAAATTGTTCTCGTAAAAATTAATGATCTGGGGAGAACTTAATCCATAATCACTGCTCCTGCCACTTACTTTAGTTGCAAGCACTTCTATTTTATATTTCGGATCATCAACAGAATATTTTGCAATGGATTCGGACAAATACATAATGCGGTTTTTGGTGCTGTCATCCGGGTCTTCTTCATCAATATCTACTTTCTTTCCCATAAACTTCTCCGGAAAATCCCTCAACCTTGTTTGTCCTTTTGTATAAACTTCAACTGTAAACTTTTTCAATTCATCCTTATGCTGCTTTCGCTTCTTTATTGTATTGCGGATGATCTCATAGGCAGGGTCCTCGCCTCGTTTTATCACTACTTCCTGCATTACAAAATCCTGCTGGATCAATCTAAAATCCACCACCACCTCTTCATTTCCTACAGTGATGGTTTGCTCGGTTCTTTTATAATTTACATGCTGGCAAACCAGAGTGTAAGTACCGGGCTTTAGTTCTAAGGAAAATCTGCCCTGTACATTAGCGGTGGTTCCGATAGATGTTCCTTTAACCAGTATGGATGAAAAAGAAAGTGTTTGACCGGAACTATCGGTTACGCTGCCACTTACTTTACCGGCGTTAGAAGTTGAAAAAGATAAGATGGCAAACAGTAGTAGAATTACTCTCAAAGCAAAGCATTTAGAAGTTTAGTTGATAAAGGCGTTGCCTTTATACGTTTAAAAAACAAAAACGTTACTTCGAAAATAGAATGGACAGTGCTCTGTCAAATCAGGATGATTTGTTTTGAGTTTAATTTAACAGCTATCTTCTACGCAGGGATGCACCACTCATGGCAGCAAAACCTCCTACCAATCCACCTACCAATGCTCCAACCAGTAGAAGCAACCCGGATGATCCGCCTAAAGGAAATAACTCTGCTATTTTAGATGAGAGAATGCTTTCATTATTAATATCAATCCACAAAGCAATGATCGTCCATAAAATAAAAATGCCCAGAAAGCCTGAAAGAAAACTTTTTCCTAAGCCCTGAGGTAATAAAAGTGCAACAACAAATGCAACAATAGCTATGCTCCACCAGGGCAAAAATTTTCCTGCAATAAAACCTAATGCTGCTGTCAGTAATATGGTTAATAATAATCTCATAATTCTATCCTTTTGTAAAGGTCATCTTCCATTTAATGCGGTTATCCTCTTTCTCCGTTGCTTTCATCATCCATAGCTGGTTGTATTCGCCACTTGCCCAGGTGTCTACATAACTATCATAAAAACGACTGCCTGGATTACCACTTTGCCCTCCCGGATAAATACCGTAAGCTTCTGTTTCAGGAGTTAAATGAACAATCATGCGCCAGCTTGGACCATGGCTTTTTGTAGTAGCATTTATTATGTTGCGCCATCCTCCTACTGCTACTTTCCGTGCAAAAGGCATCACGGCATCTCTAAGCAAATGATAAATCGTAGGATCCTTATGTTTTGTCCATTCCAGTTTTCCTGCCTGCTCTGCTCCTTTTAATGCCGGTGCGGCTTTTATCAATGCCTGGTTTACCAATAATGCAATTGTTTCTTTTTGGGGTGTGTTAATGTTGTCAATAAAACGGAAAGCAGAATCTTTATTGATCCATTCTAATAAAGTTTGTTCGTCGGGTAATCCAATTACCAACGAATCTTTATCCCACTCATCCTTCCATACTAGTTGCTCAAGTGAATCATACCAGCTTTGAAAAACAGTAGTAGCTGTTGAATTAGGATGAGCATAAAGGTCCCAGTTCCTTACCATTTCAACATAGCGTTTCGCATCCGGATTCGCATCTAATTCATTTTGGCTGACATAGTTTAGCAACATTGCTCTTGCGTCCTCCGCAAACACATGAAAGTTGTTGTTCTGCAAAGCCATCATGTCTTTTGGTGTGATGTTTTGCATGCCACCTAATAACCGATCAATAGCAACACCTCTTGCCGTAATGTACCCTCCGGGTATGAAATAAGGATACGTAGAATCAACCGGACGTTGATTAGCACTCTGCAAATAGCCGGTATCAGGATTGAGCATGTGCGGGTTCTCGGCTTGCGGTATATATCCCTGCCACATATAACTTGAATCAATTCCCGGCATCAGGTACATACCCTGGCCATACCAACGTGCAGGAAAACGGGCTTGCTGCCATATAGCAATATCACCGGTTTTAGAAGCAAACACAAAGTTTTGCCCCGGACAAGTGAAGGTTTTAATAGCCTCTAAATAATCATTATAATTTCTTGCCCGGTTAAGCTTGTAAAAAGTAGCTCCTTCATTAGAAGGATCGTGAGCACTCCATCTAACCGCAATGGCCTTGTCCGGCGCCAACTTAGTGGAGAAGCTTTTATCATACATCACGGGACCAAACACGGTGTACATTACCGTATCCCTGATCTCTGCCCCGCCTCTTACTTTAATAAGCTCAACACGAGGTTTGGCTTTTATCCAGTTACTGTCAAACAAATATTCCCGGCGGCTATCATCCCTGAATTGTATCTCGTAAAAGTCCTTTACATCGCGTTGGGAATTGGTAACGCCCCATGCAATATCATTATTAAAGCCTATGATCACACTTGGCGAACCAGGAAAGGTTACACCGTATACATTCATATTAGGTGTAGTGATCTGCATTTCGTACCAGATAGAAGGCAGGCTCAGTTCAAGATGAGGATCGTTACATAAAATAGGTGCGCCACTTGCTGTTTTTTTTCCGCCAACAACCCAGTTATTGCTTCCATTGTTCGGATCCTGTTTATTGTATTCTTCAACTGCAACCGTATCTCTTTTTCCAAAGTATAAAGAATCGGCAGTTGCAGGAGTAACAGGTATTATTCCGGGAGTTTCGAACGGAGTTCCTTTTGGAATAATGGGCACTAAGGAATCGTGCACCTGCGGATCAAGTTGCATCATTTCATCAAAACTGAAAGCAACTTTAGTTGTGGTATTCCTAAGGTCGGGGCCATAATCTGCAAGCGTTTTACTCATTTGCTTTAAGAACAAAGCAATTTTAAGATTGCTCCACGGCTCGGGTTTGTAATCGAGCAGTTTATATTCTAGCGGCAGTGTGCTTTCTGTGAGCGAATTAATATAAGCGTTTACTCCGGCTGTATAGGCATCGCATGCGGCTTTTGATGCGGGTTCTTTTTCAATTTCCCTCAATGCATTTTCTGCAGCATATACCATTCCGGCCCGACGTTGTTCTCTATCGAAGTTGATGAACTTAGGATCATTACCCATCTTCTCACTAATTCGGCCTGCTGCTGCAAAGGTTTGCAGCTCCATTTGCCAAAGACGAAACTTTGCATGCAGGTAGCCTTGTACAAAGTAGGCATCTTCATCATGCTCGGCAAAGATGTGTGGTACCAGGCGATCATCAAGATACACTTCTGTTTTGCCCTTTAGGTTTGGGAAAGAAAATGATGTATTGAAATCGTGATCTGCAGGTTCGGCGTTTTGCCAGAAGCCATGCTGCGGACTTAAAAACCTGCCCAGGGGCGGAATACCTCCCCATTTTGTATCGAGTGCGAAAGCCAGTGCTGCTGTAATTACCGTGCTGATGATAAAAGGAACGATGCGCATAAGCAATTAGATGAGGGAAAGATAAAAATAAATAGTTAGAAGATGATTGCATACTGCACCACCAAAGTTTTTATTCTATAGACATTCGATAAAAGTTGTATAGCGAGCAACCTTTCCAACAGGTTAAGGCGGTGTTATCAATCAAAACAAAAGGCTGATAACCCGATTAATAAGACTACCTTGCGTATAGTTCATTCTCCCCTGTTAAATCATTACCTCACGTTGTCTGTTAACAGCAAAATGGATTCCCTGAAAACACCATTTGATCATTTAAAAAAGCTGTTATGGCCAGAGTATTCACTACATCCTTCGAGTTCAATCATCGCAAATACGATGCGATTGTAACAATTATCACCCATGATCAGCAACTAAACTTTACGGTTAAATTGTTAGATACAGATCTTCACGACATCTTTCCTGACGGCAAAATTGCATACTCGGGTGCTGATGGTTTTGAAACCATTGAAACGATTAATAATACAGTAGCCCAATCGCTAATGCGCAAAGTTGGGGCAGCCATCACTCAACACCTTACTACTAAATAGCCGCATGGTTACTATATGAGCAGCTATTTTTTATACGCCGAAGACGATGCGGATGACATTGACATCCTGCAGGATGTGCTCAACATTCACTCGAAAGCGAAACCAATGGTATGTGTTGAAAATGGGTTTCTGTTGTTACAGCACCTTCAGCAAATAAAAACCGGGGAAACCTATCCCTGCCTCATTATCCTGGATGCTAAACTGCCTAAGCTTAATGGAATAGAAACGTTGCAACTTTTGAAAAGCGACGATATGTATTGTCTTATACCGGTTGTCGTGTTCTCTTCTAAATTAAGCGATGCTGACATACAGCTTTGCAAGCAGCTTGGTGCAGATGTCATAGACAAGCCTTCGTCTTACGTACAATGGCAAGCTACGCTAGACCGCTTCATTAGTTACGCAGATGAATGAGAATGGCACATTTGTTCAATCAATCTGTTATGCATCTTGCATCTGAATTTCTACAAAGGCGACTGTTGCGTTGGCTTACATCACAACATATCTATAAATCATCATTAACGAGTTATAATAACCTTATCCTTAACAAGGTACATGGGCTAAATAAGCTATCTTCATTGGCAAATTACTTACACCCTTATGTCGAAAAAAGGATTTATTGATGAACTCTTGCAGACACCTTCTTATGGCTGGCAAGATGAGTCTGGAGCATTGATCGTACCTACTACAAAGCAACTTTGGTCGGAAGCGTTTTCAAGGATCAACATTTTTAAAACCAGGAGAAACTGGATTACATTGATCAATTGGCTGATGATGGCTTGCATGTTGCCTCTCTTCTGCCTGTTTCTTTTTAAATACTTTTCATGGCTTCTGGTGGGTGCTATTGTGGTTTATAGCATGATGATCATGGGTACGCATGGCACTATTTGGTTTCATCGTTATTGCACACATAAATCCTATTCGTTTAGTCATCCTGTTTGGAGATTTATCACTCAAAACCTTGTAATCAAAACATTTCCTGAAGAGATCTATGTTATATCCCATCATGTGCATCATGTAAAATCTGACCTGCCTGGTGACCCTTATAACCCTCAAGGTGGCTTCTTGTATTGCATGTTATCTTATATCAATCATCAAAGCATTAATAAGAATCTTTCCGAGGAGCATTATAATAAGGCAGTTCATTTTATGAAACATACCGGTGTGCAGATCAACTCTTATCAACAATATCGTAAATGGGGTTCTGTTGCCACTCCTGCATACACCATTGGCATTTGGTTGTTGAACTGGGCCTTTTGGTATGGTGCTTTCTTTTTAATAGGAGGCCATGGGCTGGCTTGTGCTATGTTTACAGCAGCCATGTTGTGGTTTGCATTGGTACCCGCTTTTAACTATACAGGTCATGGAAAAGGCGAAGTAAAACATAAGGACGGGATAGACTTTGACCGCAGTAATCTTTCTATTAATCAGTCAAGGCCTGGCTTACTGGCAGGCGAATGGCATAATAACCACCACCTGTACCCGGGCAGTGCCCGTGCAGGTTTCCTGCCTTCTCAAATAGATCTTGCCTGGATTTATATTTATGTGCTGCATAAGCTTGGTATGGTAAACTCTTATAAATGCTCCAGGAAAGAATTCCTGAAGAAATATGTTATAAAGGGTCATTCAAGAGACATGATACCACTTGCAGGTAAGGCTTATACCAAACAGCACCTATCGCAGATATCCGGCAAACTACCGGAATAGAAAAAGCATCAAACAGTTTGTTATCTTAAATAGTAACAAACTGTTTGGTTACATTATTACCACCTTAGCATTTAATCATCTATCTTCGCTGCCTCTTATTAATTGACTTAGATAAATTTCTTCCCTATTCCGTAGAAGCTCATCTGGTCCTTCTGAAGAGACCAATGCTCACCAAGAGCTATTAAAAACGAAAACAAAAATTTTACATGTTATTTCAAGAATTAGGTTTGACAGAGCCATTGATAAAGGCTTTGCAAAAAGAAGGTTATACAACACCTACACCCATACAGGCACAAGCTATTCCGCATGCTTTGTTGGGAAAAGACATTTTAGGGCTAGCCCAAACAGGCACAGGAAAAACAGCAGCTTTTGCTTTACCAATACTTCAGTTGCTTAACCAGCAAAAAGAAAGAAAAGGTTACAGACATACGAGAGCTTTGATCTTGACACCAACAAGAGAACTGGCTGTTCAGATCAGTGAAAGTTTTGAAACATATGGGCGTTATACGAACGTAAAACAGGAAGTGATCTTTGGCGGTGTATCGCAACATACACAAACCCTTGCACTGCGCAACGGGACGGATGTACTGATTGCAACACCAGGAAGATTATTGGATCTGATGAACCAGGGTTATGTACATCTTGACCATTTAGAAATGTTTGTATTAGATGAAGCTGACCGTATGCTGGACATGGGTTTTATAAACGATGTGAAAAAAGTGATCAGGGCATTACCGGTACAAAAGCAAACAATGCTTTTTTCTGCCACTATGCCCCCACAAATTGCACAACTGGTAGCATCGCTTTTACACCAACCTGTGAAAGTCGAGGTGACTCCTGTGTCCTCTACTGCAGAAAGGATAGAACAGTTTGTTTATTTCATTACAAAGCAAAAGAAACAAACATTGCTGGTACACCTGCTCAACGAAAAGAATCTGAATCGCACATTGGTTTTTACCCGTACCAAGCATGGTGCAGATAAGATTGCAAAGGAGTTGAAAAAAGCAAGTATTCATGCAGATGCTATTCACGGTAATAAATCGCAAACAGCAAGGCAGAACGCTTTGGCTAATTTCAAACGGGGTAAATTAAAAGTGCTGGTTGCTACCGACATTGCTGCAAGAGGCATTGATGTGGATGCATTAGAGCATGTTATCAATTTCGACCTGCCGGATGTGGCTGAAACCTATGTACACCGTATTGGGCGTACAGGCAGAGCCGGAGCAAATGGCATTGCTATTTCTTTTTGCGATGGTAAAGAAGAAATGGGCAATCTGAAAAGCATTAATAAGTTAATCGGACAAAAGATTCCGGCAGTAGCCCACCCTTTTGAGAATTAAGCAGAACTTATAATTGGAGATCCTTCATCAGAAACGGTGAAGGATTTTTTTATTCAGCAACAGCCTCTGCTACTACAGGCTGAGGAATATGCCTGATGGTTAATTCATACTTAGGACTAAGGCTGAAGAAAAACTCATTGGATTGAGTTAGTTCCCGAACTACACTGTCTTCTAACAACACAGTAGCAAGACTTGATGCCAATGGTATATCAATGATCACATTCTTTAGCTTGCCTTGCTTAATGCCAAACGTAAATTTATATCCCGATTTGCGTTTCATTCCAGCCCTTTCAAAGTCAGGCGCATTAAGAGCAAGCATTTGCTCAGCTGCTAATGACCTTTTCATAACAATGCGAATAATGGGGAGATACTTTGACCAGACATTTGTGTACATAAAGCATTTTTAAAAATGAAACAGAGATGGTGGAGAACTTGGTAAAGGTGCGATTTTAAATGCCAACGCCAGCACAATATTTTCATACTACATCAAATAAGCCAAAGAGAGCCTTGTAATTGCCTGAAAACAAATCTGTTCTTCTATTTAAGGCAGGTACACAACATTCAGCTGAAACATTAGTTTGCTTACATGTTAAGGCCGAATCAGTACAGGTGCATATTTTTTACTACGCTTTTTCTCATGCTGATAAATTACCTGCCCCAGGTTTCGCATGAAGGGGAAACCAACCGTGTCGTAATCATATTTATCATCGTTGTAAATACCATCGCTATTACAATGGATGGTTGCACTGAGCATAAATTCAACGCCACTATTATAATCGACTATGTAGGCTACATCGGTTAGAAAACCATAAGCATCTCCCACCTTATTAAAAATGCGGATGTTGCTGTCAGGCATAGGTCCTCCACCGCCAAACATCAAAAACTTCACATAAGCATCAGTATAATGAGAAGTATCATACCTGGGATAATCAGATTCTCCTGGCTTCATTGACATATACTTATAAAGAAACCGGTAATCATCATTCGTTAGATTGAACCGCTGCTTTTTAGATACAGCTTGCGGAAAGATGACAGCCTTCAAAATAGAATGCAGGTCTTCTAAACTGATTCGGTTTTTATTTGAAAAATCAAATGGCTTTTCCACCAGCTTACCACCGCTATAATAGCCTTTGCCATAAAATGTTTGCCTGGGTTCATAGATAAGCTTGCTGTTCACCAGAGGTTGTTCATATAAAAGCTTTGAGTTTTCATCGTAGAATTTAATAGGGTTGGTATGCCTGTTTTGTTCGTCACTCATATTTACACTTAACCGATGAAGCATTTGCACTGATGAATAACCCATTCTATGTAGTGTATTATTAAAATACTCCTGGCCAAGAAATTCGTAAAGGCGGTTATGAGCATCATTATCACTAACCAAAAAGATCTTTTTAATGTAATGTGCAATGCCTGGTTTTCCGTTAGCACTGGAAGTGTCTTTTATCACGGCAGTATGACCAGGGTAAGTTGCTTCGGTTAGCATTACAGAGTTCTTGTTCAATCCGGGTATGCCCAACTCATTTAGTTTATGTAATGCTAAGAAAGCAGCAGGCATTTTCACCGTGGAAGCAGGATAGAAATAACGATTGGGATCAACATTGAAATAATAGTTTGTAAAGTGAGGCCGGTTGTTTTTGTCTCGGTCAATTTGCGTATAGATGATTTGTATCTGCCACTGGTTATTTTTTTTCATCAAACTGTCAAACTGTTCCGGATGTTGCTTAAGAAGATTCTCAATTAATGGTTCGTCCATAGTTTGTGAAGCATTTTTATAAGTTGAACAGTTGAGCAGGAAAAAAGTAGAAAAGACTACACCAACAAACTTTATATTCATCATTCAAAATAAGAAATCAAAACAATTGCTGAATGCATATTTATATAAAATCGGTATTAGCCGGTTTACTTGGCGGAGCACTAACCCTTTTTGTTTTGAATTAACGCCAGCAGAAACTGGAGAGAGCATCTGGTGGTATTAGCGGCCTTTTTAATGGCAATCAAATGCCAACCTACAAAAGCCGTTATCTTATCAACATCCAATCCTCCACCTCTGTGCAAGAGCACCAAACCCTGGCATTGCTAAATAAAAGGTTTGGATTGTTGGGAGATTCAGCTGCCATCATTAAAAAACAACCTGGGCTTTACGAAATCCACCATACCACTACTGACACTTCTTTGAAAGACCTGCTTTTTACATCTTATGATGTTTCTTTTAATGAAATGTATACATTAAAAGATTTGGTTCCTTCTTTGGAAAAGATCAGGCAATTGTGCGATACTGTACCCAATCAACAAACGAGATCTGATCTACTATCCGACCAATTGGCCTACGAGGAAAAAAAGAACCTTCCGTTAAGTAAGATTCAATTGAGTGTATATAGTGATGGAGAGCTTCAAAATACTTCTGAAATTGGTGCCATTGCAGTGAAAGACCTTAGCTGGCTCGATTCGGTGTTTTCCATTCCTTCTGTAAAAAGCCTGCTGCCTTCAGATATGTCTCTCCTTTACTCAGTGAAGCAGCCTTATACCGATACCACAAAAGAGTATAACATTTATGCTATAAAAAAAAGAGGTCTGTGGGAGCCGGGAAAAGATCATATAAAAACAGCGGTGCAAACATTTGATCCTTATGGTCGTCCTGTTATTTCTGTGGAATTGGACAACTACGGAGCTTTGGCATTCGAAGCACTTACTAGCCGGAATATAGGAAAGCCCATAGCCATTGTTTCCAACAGGGAAGTTATTTCCGCTCCCGCTGCAAACGAGAAAATTGTTGGCGGGCAACTTGTAATAAGTGGCAATTTTTCGGTAGAAGAAGCCATAAAGCATGCTTATAAGCTAAAAGCGGGTAGCCTGCCTTCTGAAATAAAGCTGGTACGTTTTGAATGGGAGCAAGTTGATAAAAAACTCTCCTCATCTACTAAAATCGTTCTGATTTCGGCTTTTGCATTTCTACTCTTTGGCCTTGCGTCCTTTTTCATTTTCAGACTCTTAAAACCTTCAAAAACTCGGTAAAATAAGCTGTTTCGGGGGTCGGAAATCCGCCTCAAACGCCTATATTTGCCACCTTCTAAAAAAACCGTGTATGCAACTAAAAGGCTTGGTCCGCTTTTTTACTGTTCTCCTTATCCTTTATTCTTTCTATGAATTATCGTTTACCTGGGTGGTGCGTAGCCACGAAAACAAAATGGAATCCAGGGCCAAACAATTTGTAGCATTGAACCATGCCAATGCACCTCAAAATGTAAAGGATCAAGTTTACAAAGAGCGTTTAAAAAGATTATTGGATAGCACCAGGGATGTAACTGTTCACTACGGCCCTACCGGCGCCATCTCTTACGAAAAAGCAAAAGCCGAGGAATTGAACCTGGGTCTGGATCTGCAAGGTGGTATGAACGTAACCCTGGAAGTAGAACTTTCCGGTTTGCTGCGATACCTTTCCAACAATTCAACCGATCCTAATTTTTTAAAAGCATTAGAGAACGCCAATAACCGTAAGGCTAACACCAGCGCTAATTATATCGATCTGTTTGTAGAAGAATACAAGAAACTGGCGCCAAACTCTAAACTGTCTGGTTTGTTTGCAACGACTAACCAAAAAGACCTTAAGGTTACAGCATCAGATAATGAAGTGATTTCTTATTTGAGAACCGCAGCGTACAATGCGTTTGATAATACCTTCAAAGTTTTACGCAATCGTATTGACCAATTTGGTGTGGCGCAGCCTAATATCAATCCTGACCGTGACCGTGGTACTATTACTGTAGAATTACCGGGTGTTGACGACCAGGAAAGAGTTCGCAAATACTTACAGTCATCTGCCAATTTACAATTCTGGGAAACGTATAAGATCACTGAATTAGGCCAAAGCATTCAGGCAGCCGATGTTCAGTTTAATAAACTGATGGGTGGAAAGCCTGCTGCCGATACAAGTGCGAAAGCAAGTACCGATACCACTAGAAAAGATACTACCGGCAAAGGCGGTGATACCTCAGGTCTTCTTTCCAAGCAAACGCAGGCTAAAACAGACACCGCTAAGGGGACACAATACAGCTTGTGGCAGTATATCTCTTTCAATGTTGATCCGCAAACAGGACAAGCTGGTGAAAACGGGATTATTGGTTATGTAAGAGTGAGTGACACTTCTATTGTAAGAAAATATTTAGGACAACTGACTAACAATTTCCCATCTGATGTTTTATGGGCTTATGGTATACCAAACCGGAACCAAAGGAACATCCTTCCTTTATATGCCATTAAAACAGGTGGACGATTTGAAGCTCCTATTGAAGGTGATGTAATTACAAATGCAACTCCTACTTACGACCAGCTGAATGCAAGCCGCCCTGTTGTTAGCATGCAAATGAACAGCACCGGTTCTGCTGCATGGGAAAAGATAACCGAGCAAAGTGCTGCACAAAAAATTCCAATTGCCATCGTTTTAGATAACCTGGTATACTCTGCTCCTATCGCCAGCGAAAAAATTGCTGGTGGTAACTCTCAGATATCAGGCGACTTTACAATTGATGAAGCAACTGACTTAGCCAATATCTTAAACGCCGGTAAACTTCCTGCACCTGCTAAAATTGTACAGGAACAAACCGTGGGACCAACTTTAGGTGAGGATGCATTGCGCGGTGGCTTTATGGCCTTTATCATTTCGTTTGCAGTGATCTTCTTATTGATGCTGGTTTACTACAACACAAGTGGTTGGGTTGCTAACATTGCTTTAATACTGAACTTATTATTTACCATCGGTATCCTTACCGGCCTGGGTGCAACACTAACTGCTCCGGGTATTGCCGGTTTGGTATTAACCATCGGTATGGCCGTAGATACCAACGTATTGATCTACGAACGTATCAAAGAAGAATTGACAAGAGGCAAAAGCTACCAGGCTGCCATCAATGATGGTTACCGCCGTTCGCTACCTCCTGTTCTGGATGGTCACATCACAACGTTATTAACTGCTATTATCCTCTTCTCGTTTGGTTTAGGCCCGGTGAAAGGATTTGCTACTACACAGATCATTGGTATCTTATTATCTCTGTTCTGCGGTATCCTGGTAAGCCGTTGGGTAACTGAGTGGTTTACTAACAAGAAAAAACATTTAGAATATTTCACTCCATTATCAAAAAGCATTTTCAAGCATGCTAATTTCAAGTTCATTGAAAAAAGAAAGATTGCTTATGCCATTTCGGTTGTAGTGTTACTTGCCGGTATCGGTGCTTTTTTCAACGGCTTTGATCAGGGTGTAGAATTTAAAGGTGGTCGCAGCTATGTTGTTGAATTCAACAAAGCGGTGAATATTGAGCAGGTACGTAACGATCTGGAAAAAACGTTTGCCGGTCAAACTCCTGTTATAAAAACAGTTGGAAGCAACAGTCGTTTAGACATCACGACTTCTTATCAAATAGAAAATGCAGGCCTGGAAACTGACTCAGTTGTTAGAGCTGCGCTATTTGCAGGTTTAAAAAATCACTTACCTGCTAATGCAGATCAACGAGCCTTCATGGCAACCAACCAGTATGTCGTTGGTTCAAACAAAGTATTGCCTACCATTTCTGATGACCTGAAAGATGGTGCTAAATGGGCTACCTTTTGGTCAATCCTTATCATCTCTATATATATCTTCATCCGCTTCCGCGACTGGAGATATTCTTTAGGTACAATCGCTGCCTTGTTGCATGACGTATTGGTAACATTAGCCGTGTTCTCGTTTGCAAGAGCTATCGTTCCATTCCCATTAGAGATTGATCAGCATTTCATTGCGGCTATCTTAACCGTAATCGGTTTCTCAATGAACGATACCGTGGTGATCTTCGACCGTATTCGTGAGTACAGCCGTAACATGAGAGGCCAGTCGAAAGAGAAGATCATCAACGCCGCGATCAATGACACAATGAGCCGTACCATCATGACATCATTAACAGTGTTCTTAACCATCCTAATCCTTTTCATCTTTGGTGGTGAGGTTACAAGAGGTTTCTCTTTTGCCATGTTGATCGGTGTACTGGTAGGTATTTATTCATCTGTGTTTGTTGCCGCACCTGTGTTGGTTGACTTAGGTGGTAAGAAAGTATTAGGAGAAGATCTTGTACCTGAATCAAAAACAAGATTGAAACCTCAGGCAGAAACAGCTAAACACTAATCTTAATAACTAATAATTGAAAGCCCTGTATTATACGGGGCTTTTTTTATTCTCAGATACATTGTCTTCATTTTTCTCAATAACACCTAACATTCTTGCCACAACTGGTAAAGTAGTGCCTTGTAGCAAAACCGAGGTTAATGAGATAAAGAACACTACATTGAAAATGAACTGCGCATGTTCAAGCCTTGCCAATAATGGGTAAGTAGCAAAAACAATAGGTACCGCTCCTCTTAGTCCTACCCAGGAAAGAAATACAAGTTGGTTGAGTTTCATTCGAAAAGGAGCAAGACTGATAAACACACCGATTGGCCGGGCAACAAATATTAAAATGGCTGATAACAAGAACCCTGGTCCTATCAATGGCACTAATTGTTTGGGGAAAACCAATAATCCTAATGTAAGGAACATCACAATTTGCATGAGCCAGGCCTGGCCATCATAAAAACGTATTAACTGCTTCTTTTGCACAAAATCCTTACTGCCCAACACAACTCCTGCGATATACACTGCCAGAAAACCGTTACCATGAATAAGATGAGTTGCCGAGTAAGTAAAAAACAAAAATGCAAGTAGCAGAACAGAATATAAACCGCTTACTTCCAAATGAATTTTATTGATGACCCATACGATGGCAAATCCCATAAACACCCCTGCAATAGCACCTAAGCCCATTTCAAGCACAAAAGAACCAGCAAGCTGCAATGCATTGAGTTCTGATGTCTGAATTACCTGGATCAATGCTATAGTAAGAAAGTATGCCATAGGGTCATTACTTCCGCTTTCCAGCTCCAGTGTAGGCTCAAGCGATTTTACTAACTTAACCTTACGGGTTTTAAGTATAGAGAACACAGCTGCAGCATCGGTTGAAGAAACGATAGCTCCTAAAAGAAACCCTTCTATTAAATTCAGCTCCGTCAGCAAAGAGGCAAAAAAACCAATGATAGCTGCAGTTAATAAAACACCGATGGTAGATAAGGATATTCCCCGCCATAAAACTGGACGGATCTGTGTAAAACTTGTCTCCATACCACCGGCAAACAGGATAAAGTTCAATGCAATAACGCCAAGTGTTTGTGCAAGTTGGGGATCATCGAAATAAATGCCACCAATGCCGTCGGAACCGGCAAGCATTCCAATGAAAATAAATAAAACAAGAGAAGGTATTCCAAGCCTGAAAGATGTTTTGCTGGCTATGATGCTTAGAAATAACAGAACAGAACCAATCAATAAAATATACTCTGGCGACCAACCCATGTTTGCATTATACCAAAAATTAAGTAATTGCCAATGCATCAGTAAAAAAGTCCACTAAAAAACTGCTACTGTTTGCGTTTGGTCTGTAGTAACTAAAAAGAGTCTTCACTTATTGAAGACTCTTTATTTATCTGTTGAATGTTCTTATTTTCTCCTATCTATCCAGCCCTTTCAATCGAGGTTAAGATCAGACCGCAAACGAAGTTCCGCACCCGCAAGTTGTAGAAGCATTCGGATTAGAGAATGTAAATCCGCGGCTTTTCAAACCACCTTCCCAATGAACTTCCATTCCATACAAATACATTTCATGTGCTTTATCCATAATAAAATGCAATCCTTCATACTCATACTCTACATCACTATCTTTTTTTGGCTCAAAGTCCAACACATAGGAAAGGCCCGTGCAGCCACCACCCTTCACTCCTACACGCAAATGCTTATTCTGATCAAAGCCAGGTTCATTCATCAAACGTTTTACTTCATCAATTGCATTCTGAGAAAACTTTACAGGAGATTGAATCATTGTTTCCATAACATCAAAGTTAATTCTCTATCCTTCAACTTCGTGCCATACTAATGTCAACTGACAGAGTTTCACATTAAATTTGCCCACCTAAATCCACTTCATGCAAGAAACGACCTTAAGCCTGATACTGGCAGCTATTGCCCTTGTTATTTCGATCATGGCTTATTTCAGTAAAAATTCAGGAACCGAACAACCAAAGTCAAACGATATTTCTGTAAAACCTTTGCAACTGCAGGCTTATGAACGATTGGTGATCCTCACAGAACGTATTGCTTTACCCAATTTGATCAGCCGACTGAGCCAGCCGGCTTTTTCAGCAAGAGAAATGCAGGTAATGCTGATTGAAACCATTAAGCAGGAATTTGAATACAACTCTTCGCAGCAGATCTATGTAAGTCCGCAGGCCTGGGATGCTGTACGAAACCTCAGAGATCAAAATATGCTGATCATAAACACTATTTCTAAAACGCTTCCGCCAGACGCCTCTTCGAGTGATTTAAATAGACAGTTAATAGAATCCATGATGCGGGAGGAGAAAGAAGCTTTACATACTTATGTGGCAAATACATTGAATGCAGAGGCGAAAAAAATTATGTAGGCCCCATCCGATCCCGCCTAAGCGGGACCACCAACACACAAACCCAGCTTAATCACTTTACACTATTATTGCAGCTTAACCTATTATTATGAGCAAGCCAGTTTTTACAGACTCTGGTATTGAGATAAGAACAATTTATAGTCAAAACGACCTGCCAAAAGCCCCTCCACCGGAGGGGTTTGGAGAGGCCCCTGGTGAATTTCCGTCTACAAGAGGCGTTCAACCAGACATGTATCGCGGTAAGTTGTGGACCATGCGCCAATATGCAGGCTTTAGCACTGCAGAAGAAAGCAATAAAAGATATCATTACCTGCTATCGCAAGGTGTGATGGGATTAAGTGTTGCCTTTGATCTTCCCACACAAATTGGTTACGACAGCGACCATTCTTTAGCCGAAGGCGAAGTAGGGAAAGTAGGTGTTGCTATTGATTCATTAGATGATATTGAAACGCTTTTCAATGGCATTAAATTGGAAGATGTTTCTACTTCCATGACCATTAATGCAACAGCATTTATTCTTCTCTCCTTTTATGTTGCACAAGCAAAGAGACAAGGAGCTGATCTGAGAAAAATATCAGGAACGATACAGAATGATATTTTAAAAGAATACGCAGCAAGAGGAACTTATATCTATCCACCCAAACCTTCCATGCGCATCATTACCGACATTTTTGAATGGTGCAGTAAAGAGTTACCAAAGTGGAATACAATCTCTATTTCGGGTTATCACATTCGTGAAGCAGGAAGTACAGCAGTACAGGAAATTGCATTCACATTAAGCAATGGCAAAGCGTATGTACAAGCTGCACTGGAAAAAGGTTTGGATATAAATGTTTTTGGTAAACGTCTCTCCTTCTTTTTTAACGCACATAATCACTTGTTTGAAGAAGTAGCCAAGTTTAGAGCAGCAAGAAAAATGTGGGCTAAGATGATGAAAGATTTAGGAGCAACCGATCCCAAAGCGATGATGCTGCGCTTTCATACACAAACAGGAGGTAGCACACTAACAGCACAACAACCGCTCAACAATATTTCAAGAGTAACCATTCAAACACTCGCTGCTGTTTTAGGCGGAACACAATCATTACACACTAATGGTTATGATGAAGCGTTGAGTTTACCTACAGAAGAAGCTGCAAGAATAGCTTTACGTACACAACAGATCGTTGCTTTTGAAAGTGGTGCACCGGAAACAGTGGATCCTTTAGCAGGATCTTATTTTGTTGAAAACCTTACTGCCGAAATAGAAGAGAAAGCATGGCAATTGATTCAGAAGATTGATGCTATAGGCGGCTCGGTTTCTGCAATTGAACAAGGTTTTATACAGGATGAAATTGCACGTAGTGCTTACGATTATCAGCGCAAGATTGAAAGTGGGGAAAAGATCATAGTAGGGCTAAACAAGTTTGCGGTTAAAGAAGAAGGCTCTATTCCTGTTTTTAGAATTGATGACAGCATCCGGGATCAGCAAGTGCAAAAACTGAAAGCATTGAGAGAAAAAAGGGATGCAGAGAAAGTGAAACGATCGCTTCAACACATCAGGCAAAAAGCAGTTGAGGGAGAAAACCTGATGCCTGCTGTAATTGATGCGGTTGAAAACTATTGCACTCTGGGTGAGATCAGCGATGTATTGCGAGACGTATTTGGTGAGTATAAATAATCATAAAAAAGAAAGACCCGTTTCCGGGTCTTTTATTGTATCATGCTTTCTTGTTTGTAGTTTTTGTTTTGGGTGTTGCTTTTGGCTTTTTAATGGTTATAAACTCATACCCTCTTACCGGACAATCTCTTGCATCAGATGCTGTAGCAGTAATAGTAATCTTATCCCCGTCCTTTTTGTTTTTTGTATCAATCGTTACTGTTTTTGTGTTTTTTCCTTTTGTAATTACGGCATTTTCTGATGTCCAGTCATATGAGATTTTACCTTGAAAGCCTGTTGCTTTTGCTGTAAGCACTATTGTTGTTGCATTGCTATTTACCTGCTCAATCTCAAGGTCTCCGCAGTATAACTTATACGGTTGAAACTCACATCCATGTCGAACAGGTATATAAATTACTTCGATCAATCCAGTTGATCCGGCTTCTACATACACACCAATGTTACCATAAGTACCTTTCTTTTCTATTTCCCTCACACCTAAAACCCTGGGCAAACCATATTTTACATAAGATTTTCCATTGAATGGTATTTGGTCGTTGTTAATATACCATGCTTCCCCGGCTGCATAATCTTTACCTGTTGTTGGGTAAACATCAGTAAAGTTTTTTCGAACACCATTTACCACAATTGACTTATCACCGTTTTGTGAATTGTAGTCAAGTTGGATTTCTTTTAGAACGCCTTGATCAATTATACATTCGTTGATCTTTACCAGGTTTTGAGCAATGGAGGCATAAGAACCCGAAAGGAATAAAAGAAAGAAAAAAAATTTCATAGCAGTTATTTTAACCAAAGGTAATCCGAGGTACTATTTACAACAATACCCACTGGCACTTATAAAAAAAGCACCGCTCATTGAGCAGTGCTTTTTTTAGTGTTCAATTACAATTACATTTTAGCCTTAATTGCTTTGGCTGAGTCCAAATGCATTCTTAAAGTAGGTAATGTCTTTGTTGCCCAATTTTTCAGGTCAGCATCATTTACATTCTGAGAAGCTTTTTCGAATTCTGCTACATCTTTTTGATGTGCATCTGTCATCATTGACATGTAATGTTGATCGAAGCTTTTGCCTTTCATGTTGCGCATCGCATCCACATGTTTGCGATGTTCAGGCATCAGGCTGTCTGATAACATCAAACCTCTTCCTGAAGCAAAACTCATTAGCTCCTGGTTGGCAGTTGTATGATCACGAACCATCATAGCCGCAAAATCCTTAACTCTCTGGTTGGAGGCATTTTGCTGCGCCAAATTGCCGGCTTCCACTTCCATCATTCCGCTGCTTGCCGATTTTTTTACAAATTGCTGATCCATTTCGTTTAGCGGTGCGCCTGTGTTTGCATTGTTGTTTCCGGTATTATTAGCTGTGTCATTGGTACCGGTTGCTGCATTGTTACTTGTAATGGTACTGTCGGCACTGGTTGTATTGCCAGCATCATTATTACAAGACCAGACGAACAAAGCTCCAATTAAAAGAAGAGAGGTCAGATTCTTTTTCATGATGAAAATTTTAGCAGTTCTTCTATAAATTTTATGCCACTGCAATTCATCAATTATCCGATTAACAAACAACGACTTACCAGACTTCAAATCTGAAACACCCTACCTATTTTGTATGCTGTAGAGGAAATAAATCATCATTCTGTTTTTTGGTGTAACATTGAAATACAAAGTTGTCTTTATGAAAGGATTGTTCTCTCTTCTGCTATTGGCCAGTAGTTTTTCTTTTGGACAAGCACCTGCGTTTATAAAGGATAGTTTGGATAGTTATATAAACCGGGGGCTGAAAAATTGGGATGTGCCAGGATTATCTATCGTAATAGTAAAGGACGGTAAAGTTGAAGTGATAAAAGGATATGGAGTAAGAGACATGCAAACTAAAATACCAGTTGATACTAACACCCTTTTTATGATTGCCAGCAATACTAAACTATTTACGGGTACTGCACTGGCCTTGCTTGAAACAAGAAAAAAGTTGTCTTTAAATGACCCTATTACAAAATACTTCCCAGATTTTAAATTATTCGATCCTGTTACAACAAAACTGGTAACCATCCGCGATATGCTTACGCATAGAATAGGCACAAAAACATTTCAGGGTGATTTTACTTTTTGGAACACCACTTTGAACCGCGAGCAGATCATGAATAAGATGCGTTTCCTAAAACCATCTTTTGTATTCCGACAAGATTATGGCTACTGCAATAGTTGCTTTTTAACGGCTGGAGAAGTGGTGCCAAAAGTAACCGGCAAGACTTGGGAGGATTTTGTAAGAGACAGTATGATCATCCCATTGGATATGAAGCAAACAATGGTGCTTTCAACAGGTATTGCGCAAAAGCCAAACGTTGCCACTCCTTATACAACATCCTTCACCGGCCAGCTTAACCAAGTGCCTTATGATAACTGGAACAACTTAGCTCCTGCAGCCAGCATTGTAAGTAATGTGTCTGATCTTTCTCATTGGCTGATGATGCAGTTAGACAGCGGACGATATAATGGTAAACGAGTTTTGCCCTTTGATGTGTTATTAAAAACAAGAGACATCAATATTGTAACAGGTTCAAGAAAATCATCCATTTATCCTATTCATTTTCGTGGCTATGGATTAGGATTGTTTGCTGCCGATTATAATGGACGTGCAATTTACTGGCACACTGGGGGTGCAGGCGGAATGGTAAGTAACGTTTGTTTTGTGCCTGAAGAAAAGTTAGGAATTGCTGTCCTTACCAATAATGATAATCAAAACTTTTTTGAAGCCCTTCGTTACCAAATACTGGATGCATACCTGGGTGTTCCTTATGTAGATAGAAGCCATCAGCAATTAGCTTTCTTTTTGCCTGAGATGAAAGTACAGTTGGAAGGAATAGAAAAATGGAAGGCCCGGATAAAGAATAATAAACCCGAGTTGCCGCTTGTTTCTTATGTCGGTAATTATTCAAACGAGCTTTATGGCAACATAACCATCACTCAGGAAAGCAACAGGTTAAAAATCAAATTTGGAATCAAACCCGATTTGACAGCGACACTTGATTATATGGATAATGGCGAATGGTTGCTGCAATACAACAATATTGAGTATGGTATCTATTCTTCAAATTTTGTTATTGATAAAGGCAAAGTAAAATCAGTTAGCATCCAGGCAAATGAGTTTGTCGAATTTGATCCGTACATCTTTACTAAAAAATAGCAGATGCGATTAGGGTTTGTTTTTGTTTTGTTATGTGTTTCTTTTTCATCTTTTGCTCAGAAGAGAAAGGTTGGAAAAGTTGAAAAGCTGCCTTACTGTGGAGTGCATTGGAAAGACACAACACACATCCGGATGGAGTTGCAGCAGCAATTTGACTTTTTGAAGTTGCAGCCTAATGATACCATAGTGGATATAGGTTCCTCTAGTGGTGTTTACAATGGTGCTATTACTTCACTTAGCAATCAAAAACTGCATTTTGTTTTGGTAGATATTGATACTGCCTGCCTGAACTCCCGTAAAGTTGCCAGCATGGTAAATCATTTCAATTCTTTAAAAGGTTCATCTATCAACAGCAGCTTTCAAATTGTCAATAACACACCTGACAGTTTATGGCTACCGGCAAACCGCTATAAAAAAGCATGGCTGATCAATGTTCTACATGAAATACCTGATCCAGGCAAAATGGTGAAAGACGTTAATGAAATTCTGAAGCCAGGCGGTGAGCTGATTGTATTTGAGATCATTCCAAAAAGATCGGGACAATTGCACGGAGGGTGCCGTATGCCGCTGCAGTCAGTTGTAAGCTGGAAAGAGATCATGAATAAAAACGGCTTTCAGTTTACCGAAGAAATTGAAGTCATAAAGAACCGCGGCAAAACCCGCATTGCTATGATACGTTTTATCAAAGCTTAAATTCATTCTGACCTCAAATTGATTCCTTTCGAGTTTGCATAACTGTTCACTTTCTGCACAAAGGAAAAATCCGAAATGATCGCCTTGATCTTGTTGATGTCTTCTGCAAAAATTCTGTCCTCCTCTGCAAAGCCAACAAACTCTCTTACATAATCATGTGCATACTCAAGAACAGGGCTACTTTTCAATGGCCTTCTGAATTCAATTGCCTGGCAGGCACTCATTAATTCAATGGCCAGAATAAACTCCAGATTATCTAATACACGATTTAACTTTCTTCCGCTAATGCTTCCCATGCTTACATGATCTTCTTGTCCTAACGATGTAGGAATGCTATCAGCGCTGCTTGGAAAGCAAAGTGTTTTATTTTCTGTAACGAGTGCAGCTGTTGTATACTGAGGTATCATGAATCCACTGTTCAATCCAACATCATTCATTAACAACATGGGCAAACCCCATTTGCCTTCTAACAGCAAGTAACACCGACGATCAGAGATGTTTCCAATTTCTGCTGCAGCAAAGCATGCATAATCCAACGGCAATGCCAGGGGTTGCCCGTGAAAATTACCACCGCTTATCGTATCATCCTCGCCCAAAACAATTGGATTATCTGTAACGGAATTGGCTTCAATTTCAGTAAGCGTTTTTAAATGCAGCCAGGCATTTCTTGATGCACCATGTACTTGCGGCATGCAACGTAATGAGTAGGGATCCTGCACACGGCCACAATCTATATGGCTTTGCATGATTTCCGAATCATGCAGTAACATTCGCAAACGGTCTGCAACAATTTTGTTGCCTGTAAAAGGCCTTAGTTGGTGCAATCGTTCATCAAAAGGTGCTTTTGTTCCGGTTAATGCTTCCAGACTCATAGCACCAATAATATCCGCTGCTTCCAAACAATTTTGCATTCGCTGTACAGCCTTTATTGCATAAGATAAAATGAATTGAGTTCCATTGATCAGTGCCAGGCCTTCTTTTGGACCAAGCTGTATAGGTTGCATTTTGAACTCCTTTAGCACTGTGCGTGAAGGATAGATCTTGCCCCGATGATATACTTCACCTAATCCAATCAAGGGTAAAAACAAATGAGCCAATGGAGCCAGGTCGCCGGATGCGCCAACACTTCCTTTCTCTGGCACAACCGGTATCACTTCATTTTCAACATGCCATAAAATACGTTCGATAGTTGATAACTGCACACCCGAATAACCCTGCGCCAATGAATGCACTTTAGTGATCATCATAAGTCGGGCAATTTCAAGTGGCACCGGGTCTCCCACTCCTACACTGTGGCTTTGCAAAATTTTATATTGAAGCGTTGCTGTATCTTCTTCGCTGATCTTTGTATTAGCTAAAATGCCAAAACCTGTAGTAACGCCATATACGGTTTTACCCTTATCGGCCATAGCCTGTACATACTGTTGGCTTTGGGTGATCCTTTGTTTTGTTTCTTCATTCAGCAATCCTTCTGTTTCCCCTGCAGCTATTGAAATGGCTTTTTGAACCGTCAGTTTATCGCTTCCGTAGAAAAATTGTGGCTTCATAATTACCGCTCGAAAATAAATTTTATCTTACATCCACAAGCCATCATCTTTCTACTATGGAAAACCTCGTTTTTTTATTATCTGCAGTATTTGCATATAAGCACACTACTTCTCCAAAAAAGTTTACGCCGTATTTTATTGGTAAAACCGGCGCATCTGTTGTACTGCCTTCTAACTTTTCGGGATTTGATCGGACTAATACCAGTCACCGGGATACATTTTATCTCGGCGAATGTTTCGCTGATAAAGTGGGTTATGGGGTATTGTATATTGATCTCCAGGACGAATACTCTATAGAAGATGCCGAAACCATGTTGATGTATTACATCTCCCGTTTACAGGAACCTTTTGGCATTGCTCATAATACAGGCATCGGCTACTGTATTTCTAACGAAGGAATGATAGAAAGAAGAAAACTGGTAGATTACTGGCAGGACGACCGTGGCCACGACTGGAAGTTAAAAGGCTACACCAACGGAAAATACATTGCCGTTTTATACGTTCAAAACATCTCCGAAATTGAAGTTGAAAAACAGGATTTTTTTCTCGATAGTTTGAGCTTTAGCTAACCACAATTCCCGTGACTTAATCCAGATCAAGCCGTCTTGGCAATAAGGCACAATAGTTGTCATACTTAGTGTATGATTCTATTTAGTACTGCCATAAAGATCGGCGCCGATACGTTTCTTTACAAGGTATATCAAAACGGCTTTAAAGCTATTGTGAAGGTTGCTGAAGAGGCAATTGAAAACTTGCCAGTACTTTATATTCCAAAATCAATTGAAGCAGATTTTCTACAAAAGTTCAGTCACGACCTCAACGGTGTGTTGACTTTCTCAAAAAATGAGGCGGTTACGGAATCATCGGTAAAAAAATTCTGGAACAGATTATTAAATTCCGTTTCTCCAGTTCACGCATGATCTACACAAGAGCTTAAACATAAAATCCTCATCATGCGATGAGGATTTTTTATTGTGATCCGGATTGGATTCAAACCAATGACCTACTGCTTAGAAGGCAGTTGCTCTATTCAGCTGAGCTACCGGACCTTTGGGTGCGCAAAGATAGGAGAATCGAATAATTTTTGAGTAAGCGATTATAGGATTTTTGATCGCTCTTCCTCAGGTCAAACAATCTTTAAGCACATTTTTTTTATCAATACCTTCATTTTAAAACAAAGCATTAATGAATGTAAAGATTGAGCATACCTGGAAAAAAGTGCTGGAAGATGAATTTAAAAAACCCTACTTCAGGCAAATAGCTGATCACCTGAAAACAGAAAAAGAACAAGGAAAGATCATTTACCCGCCTGGCTCTATGATCTTTAATGCCTTTGATAAAACTCCAATTGATAAAGTCAAAGTCGTGATCCTGGGACAAGACCCATATCACGGTCCTGGGCAGGCACATGGTTTAAGCTTTTCCGTTCAAAAAGGTGTGGCGCCTCCACCTTCACTAATCAATATTTTTAAAGAGCTGCATGAAGATGTAGGGATGCCTATTCCCAATCATGGCAACCTGGAAAAGTGGGCCAACCAGGGTGTCATGTTGCTGAATGCGTCTCTTACAGTTCGTGCAGGTGATCCAATGAGCCACTCTAAAATTGGCTGGCACAACTTTACCGATTGTGTTATCAGTAAAATATCTGATTTGAAAGAGCATGTTGTTTTTCTGCTTTGGGGCAAGTTTGCACAACAAAAAGTGGAGTTGATCAACACAAAAAAACACCACATATTGAAGGCAGCACATCCCTCTCCTCTTTCCGCAAAAAATGGTTTCTTTGGGTGCAGGCACTTTTCAAAGACGAACACCTACTTAATGAAACATGGTTTAGATCCTATTGATTGGGCATTGTAATTTTTCTATGAATCTTTTTAAAAACATTCTGGGACGCATCTGTGCTTTTTGGGCTGCTTTAGTATTTGTCAGCACCATGCTATTATTTTTAATCCCTATCTGGATCAGCGGTCTATGGCCCGAACCTAAAAAGTCTATCTATTTTATTGCCATATCGAGAGTATGGATGAAGCTCTTTTTTGTACTAAGTGGCGTACGGCGGGTGATTAAAGGAAAAGAGCATTTTAAAAAATCAGTCAATTATGTTGTGGTATGCAATCACAATTCATTTATGGATGTACCGCTTACCAGTCCCGGCATACCCGGCACAAACAAAACGATTGCTAAAATTGAAATGGCCAGAATTCCAATATTCGGAATTGTTTACAAACGCGGCAGTGTGTTAGTAAATAGAAAGAGCGAAGAAAGCAGAAGGGCCAGCTATCAAAAGATGAAAGAAGTATTAGCTATGGGATTGCATATGTGCATTTATCCGGAAGGCACCCGCAATAAAACTACAGAGCCTCTACAGCGTTTTCATGATGGTGCTTTTAAGCTGGCAGTTGAAACTGGAAAAGATGTAATTCCTTCGCTAATCTTTAATACAAAAAAAGTGTTGCCTACAGACAAAACCTTCTTTTTTTGGCCACACAAAGTAGAGATGCATTTTTTACCTGCCGTTCCCGTAGCAAACAAAACGGTGCAACAGTTAAAAGAGAAAGTGTTTAAACTGATGAGGGATTATTGCGATAAGGCCAGGAGTTAAGGTTCTTTTCTTTCACATCAAAAAGGAAAAACGCTATTTCTATAACCGAAGCTCACTGAAAGCCAACAGCATCATTAACACAAAGAAGTACCATCTTCAATCTGTGCTACATAAGCTGTAATTTCTTTTCCCATTGCTTGTTTATATGCGGGACCTAATTTTTGTATCAATTCATCAATAGCATTTTCTTTTACAAGATTAATAGTACAACCACCAAAACCTCCACCCATCATTCTTGCTCCTAGTACGGCTTCTTCCGATCGAACAGCATCTACCAGGTAATCCAACTCCTTGCAACTAACTGAATAATCTTTACTCAGCCCATCATGGGTTTGAAACATCTTTTGCCCTAAAGCTTCCAGCCTTCCGGTTTTCAGATCGTCACAACCAGTTATAAGCCGCTCGTTTTCTTCCACTACATATTTGCAACGGCGATAAACAAGATCATCCTTAGGTTTTACATGCTCGTCAAGCATTTGCTTAGTAACATCACGCAAACTGTTTACATCAGGATGATGTTCTTTTACCCAGGCAACTCCCTGCTCACATTCCTGTCTTCTTTTATTGTATTCAGAAGAAGCTAATGAATGCTTTACGTTGGTATTTAATAAAAGAATTTTGTAACCCTCCAATTTCAGCGGCACATATTCATATTCAATTGATCTGCAGTCCAGCTTAATTACATGATCTTTCTTTCCAAAAACAGAATCAAACTGATCCATAATGCCGCAAAGTACTCCGGCAAATTCATGTTCTGCTTTTTGAGCTATAAAGTCGAGATCTCTTTTACCAATGTTTAAATTGAAGAACTGGCTCAGGGCAAAAGCTACTGCACATTCCACAGCTGCCGATGAAGATAGTCCTGCGCCAATAGGTACATCTCCATCAACCACCATGCTAAACCCTTTTATGGAATAGCCTCTTTTCTTTAATTGGTCTACTACTCCTAACACGTAATTAGGCCATCCTCGTTCGGTTGGATGAATATTATCAAGGGTTGTCTGGTAAGCTTCATTAAATTCTCCCGAAAACAAATGGATCGTTTTCCCATCTTCTGATTTTCCTATACCAACATAAATGGCCTTATCAATTGCTGCAGGCAAAACAAAGCCTTCGTTATAATCGGTGTGTTCACCAATGATATTCACTCTACCCGGCGACCGGACGATAAGAGGTTCTTCGCCAAACTGCTCAACATATTTTTGCCTAACGCTATCTGCCAAAGCCTTATTCATACCGAATATTTTTCTTTAAAACTGCTAATTGAAAATCGCTTTAATTCCTATAAAAATGATGCCTTAAACTACTGGACACCAATAAACAGGATTTCGCCGATAAAAACCCTTTTTAACACGAATTGGGCTTTTCTTTTTTTTCATTTTTATCTTATTTTACTTCTTTAATTCATTAGATAATCTAATCATCCTTATTAATTATGCTAGCCGCCAAGATTACGAATCCGATACCGGTTCACGACCCCGAATTAGCCCACAGATGGCCCGAATCAAAAGCACAGGAATGGTTTGACAAAAACGGATGGGTTGTAGGTTGCAACTTTGTTCCGAGCAATGCCATTAATCAATTAGAGATGTGGCAGGAAGAAACCTTCTCACCAGAGCTTATTGACAAGGAACTGGGATGGTCTGCAAGTTTGGGATTCAATACCGCCCGTGTTTTCTTACATCATTTATTGTGGGAACAAAACCCAACTGGTTTTTTAAACCGGATTGACCTTTACCTTGATATTGCTCACAAACACGGCATTAAAACCATGTTGGTTCTGTTTGATGCTGTATGGGATCCGTTCCCCAAATTAGGTAAGCAGCCGGAGCCTCGCTTTAATGTGCACAATTCAGGTTGGGTACAATCTCCTGGTTTTGATGTTTTGAATGATCCATCAAAGTACGAGAGCCTTAAACAATATGTCCAGGGAATCGTTTCGCATTTTAAAAACGACGAAAGAGTTTTGATATGGGATATCTTCAACGAGCCCGACAATATGAACCTTGCCAGTTACAAGGATGATTATTATGTTGCTCATAAGGCAGAGCTTTCCATGGCGTTGTTGAAAAAAACCATTGGTTGGGTAAGGGAAATCAATCCGATACAGCCTATTACCATGGCGCCATGGCAGGAGAACTGGCATTGTAGTCATAGGGTTTCGGCTTTAGATGATTATATGTTTTCCCATTCGGACATTATTTCTTTCCACAATTACGAGGATAAAGAAAGTTTAGAGGAGAGAATTGTTTCTATTAAGGAGCGTTATAACAGGCCAATGCTTTGCACAGAATACATGGCTCGTCCGTTTGGCAGCACCTTTCAGGAAATTCTTCCCATTTTCAGAAAGCACAATATTGGTGCGTATAATTGGGGATTGGTTGCAGGTAAATCGCAAACCCATTGTCCATGGGACTCCTGGGAGAAAGAATACAAACAAGAACCTGATCTTTGGTTCCATGACATCTTCCGTGAGAATGGTGAAGTGTATAAACCAGAAGAAGCAGAGTTTTTGAAGGAATTCATTAGTCAGCACAAAAACAACAGCTTGCAAAAAGTTGCTTAACAATATGCTTTCAATAAAAGCCGCTTAACGAAGCGGCTTTTTTAATGGAACAAGCTTTGTACATCTATGGCAAAGCAGTTTATGGAAAGCAACCAGTTAACGGAAATACGACCTACAAAATTTGGTAAAGGCGTTTTCGCTATTGCGCCTATACAAAAAGGTACGAACTTGTTCACTGTAGAACATACATGGTTGCATTTAAAATTTGATGACACAAAGAGGTTGGGCCGCAAAGAAAGTTATGCTCTGCAAATTGGAATAGATGATTATATATTATTAAGACCACCTGTTCTGTGTCTCAATCATTCCTGCGACCCAAATTGCGGCTTTAATAGTCAGCTTCAACTACGTACTGTTAAAAATATTAAGCCCGGTGAAGAACTTTTTTGGGATTATTCTACTTCAATGTTCGAACACAGTTGGAGTATGAAATGCAATTGTGGCACTGCCTTATGCAGAAAAGAAATAAAAGATTTTGATCTGCTTCCGCATGAGCTACAGGACAAGTATCTGAAGATGAATATTGTATTACCTTTTATAGTTGACGTCATCAAACAGCGTCATGCCAAAAGAGCGTAATGACAATTCCATGAGGATGAAATTCTACAAATCAATCTGAACAATTTCAACTAGTTACAAATTCTATCTCATACAACACATGGCATGTAAATAGCAATATTACACGCATGATTAAGAATATTGAAGATGTTTCCTGTGCGTTTCTGCACGATATTGATTTAGTTTGTTTCTCTCACCTCAGATGGAACTTTGTTTTTCAGCGTCCGCAGCATTTATTAACTCGCTTTTCAAAACATCAACGGGTATTCTTTATTGAGGAACCGATCTTTCATGATGGTGAAGAAAAAGTAGAGATAGAACAAGTTAATAACGTTCACGTAGTAGTTCCTTACTTAAAACATGGATTACCGGAAGACGAAGTGCATAACCGACAACGAACGGTGGTGAACAACCTGATTAGCAAAATGCACATCAACAAATTCATTTCGTGGTACTACACTCCTATGGCGATTCCATTTAGTAATCATTTGGCGCCAGAGCTGGTCGTATATGATTGCATGGATGAATTATCTGCATTCAAATTTGCTCCTCCTTCGTTGGCGATTAATGAAAAAGATCTCTTTAAAAGAGCAGATGTAGTATTTACAGGCGGCATGAGCATTTACGAATCAAAAAAAGATCATCATCACAATGTTCATCCTTTTCCGAGCAGTATAGATAAAGTACATTTTGGACAAGCAAGAAAAATCAGAAAAGAACCAGAAGATCAAAAGAATATTCCTCATCCAAGATTTGGTTTCTTTGGTGTAGTAGATGAACGTTTTGATATTGAACTATTGCGTGAAGTAGCAACTAAAAAACCTGATTGGCAATTTGTAATTCTTGGTCCGGTTGTAAAAATTGACCCCGCTGATTTACCAAGACAGGGAAACATTCATTACCTCGGTAGTAAAAAGTATGAAGAATTACCACACTACATAGCCAGTTGGGATATTGCAACAATTTTATTTGCAATAAACGACTCAACTAAATATATCAGTCCAACAAAAACACCAGAATATCTAGCAGCAGGCAAACCTGTTATCTCTACGCCTATACGTGATGTAGTGCGTCCGTATGGTGATAACAATCTTGTGCATATAGTAAACAATGCAGAGGAATTTATTGCTGCTGCTGAAAAAGAGCTGGCAAAAAAATCCAGAACAAGCTGGTTGAAAAAAGTAGATGAATTTCTGCTATACAACTCCTGGGACAGAACCTGGAGCAAGATGGTTCGGCATATTGAAGAAGCATTAAATAACAACTTAAAATCCACTGTGAAGGAGCAAGCGTATGTTTGATTATTTGATTGTAGGTGCCGGCTTTGCGGGCAGCGTATTGGCAGAAAGATTAGCAACACAAGCCAACAAAAAAGTATTGATCATTGATAAAAGAGATCACATTGCAGGCAATGCATATGATTACTATAATAATGATGGCATCTTAATTCACAAGTATGGGCCTCACATCTTCCACACCAACTCAAAAGAAGTATTTGAGTACTTAGGAAATTTTACAGACTGGAGACCTTATGAACATAAAGTACTGGGAAGCGTTGATGGTCAGTTAGTGCCTATTCCTATTAATCTCAACACCATCAATAAACTGTATGGTTTGAATTTGTGCAGTGCCGATGTTGAGGCATTTTTCGAAGAAAGAGCTGAGAAAGTACAACGAGTAAAAACATCCGAGGATGTTGTCGTGAGCAAAGTAGGAAGAGAGTTGTATGAAAAATTCTTCAGAGGTTATACAAGAAAGATGTGGGACCTGGATCCATCTGAACTGGATGCAAGCGTTACAGCTCGTGTGCCTACAAGAACAAACAGGGATGACAGGTATTTCACTGACACATACCAGGCAATGCCTTTACATGGTTACACGCAGATGTTCAGCAACATGCTTTCGCATCCTAACATCAAGATCATGTTGAACACGGATTATAAGGACATTATTGATTTCATTCCTTAGAGAACCTGATCTTTACAGGCCCTGTTGATGAATATTTCAACTACTGTTATGGTAAGTTGCCTTATCGTTCACTCGAGTTCAAGTTTGACACAATAGACGCTGAATATTTCCAGCAAACAGGAACAATTAATTATCCTAACGAGCAGCTGTATACAAGGATAACAGATTTCAAATATCTGACAGGACAGAAGCATCATAAAACAGCAATTGTTTATGAGTTTCCGAAGGCTGAAGGAGATCCTTATTATCCAGTACCAAGGCCTGAGAATGCTGAACTCTATAAAAAGTATCAGCAACTGGCAGCCACTATGACAAACACGTATTTTGTTGGTCGCCTGGCTACTTACAAATATTATAATATGGACCAGGTGGTGGCGCAGGCCTTAACAACCTTCAAAAAAATTATGCAGGCTGAAGCAGGCGAATCAATTATTAACGGACAAAAATTGAACGGAGAGGCTGTTAACGGAACAACGCTAAATGGACAAACAAATACCATATTGCAATCCTGAGATATGGGGCGGCATTGAATGCACCATCAACCGGGTTAATAATGATTTTTTTGACCAGTTAGAATATTCTCAACATTATAACAGACCTGATGATATAAACCATCTTGCAGAATTGGGTATCAAAAGAATACGATACCCGGTTCTGTGGGAAAAACATCAGCCTACTCAGCATACAATTATCGATTGGAGTTGGATAGAAAGACAACTTCATTTGCTGAGAGAAAAAAATGTTGAAGTGATTGCAGGACTCACCCATCATGGTAGTGGTCCTGCATTTACTAATTTATCCGATCCTGACTTCCCTTACCTGTTGGCACAATACGCAAAAAAGGTTGCCGAACAATTTCCCTGGATCAAATATTATACACCAGTAAATGAGCCACTAACCACGGCAAGGTTTAGCGGTTTATATGGCATTTGGTATCCCCACAAAGCCAATGCAAAATCGTTCATGCAAATGCTCGTGAACCAGGTGAAAGGAGTTGTGCTTTCCATGCAGGAGATCAGGAAGATTAATCCCGAAGCACAACTAATACAAACCGAAGATTTAGGCAAAACATACAGCCGTCCCAAATTGAAATACCAGGCCGATTTTGAAAATGAACGGCGTTGGTTAAGCTACGACCTATTATGTGGTAAGGTGAAAGAAGGTCATGCACTTTGGAGTTATTTCGATTTGATTGACTTTCCCAAAGAAGAACTGGAGTTTTTTACTGAAAATCCTTGCATACCGGATGTTTTTGGTTTTAATCATTATGTTACCTCTGAAAGATATTTAGATGATCGGCTGCATTTATACCCACCCCATACGCATGGAGGCAATGGCAAGCACAGATATGCTGATGTGGAAGCAGTACGTGTTGAATTTGATGACGACTGGGGTCTGGATGTATTATTGAAGGAAGCATGGCAACGTTATGGCCAACCTATTGCCATTACGGAAGTGCATTTACATTGTACACGAGAAGAGCAATTGCGTTGGTTTAAGCATGTATGGAATGTTTGTAAAGATTTGGCCAAAGAAGGAGTCAACATCAAAGCAATAACGGCTTGGGCTATGCTGGGTTCTTATGGGTGGAACAAATTATTGACACAGCCTAATGGCGAATATGAACCCGGTGTATTTGATTTACGAGGCGGCAATGTTCGCCCAACGGCTTTAGCCCACTTTATTAAAAAGATCAACGAAGAAGCTTCACAGCATCCTTGCATCAATGCAGATGGCTGGTGGAAGCGACATACCCGTTTTCTTCACGAACCTAAGGTTCAAAACAGCATTCAAATGAAAAAAGGAAATGAACAAGCACCTGTACTGATCATTGGAAAACGGGGCACATTAGGAAAAGCTTTTGCCAAAGCATGCGAAGACCGTAACCTGGCTTACAAAATAATTGGCAGAGACGATTGTGATATCAGCAGTCTGCAATCTGTTGAAAGTGCTATTGAATATTACAAGCCCTGGGCTATTGTAAATGCAGCAGGTTATGTGCGGGTAGATGATGCAGAGAACGAATGTGATAAATGTTTTAGCGATAATTCTACCGGTCCAAAAAACCTTGCTATAGCTTCAAACCGATTGGGTGTTAAGCTCATTACTTTTTCAAGTGATTTGGTATTTGATGGCGCAAAGAACAGCCCTTATGTTGAAAGCGATCACACCAATCCATTAAACGTTTATGGTAAGAGTAAAGTACAATGCGAAGAGTTAGTAAAGCAAAACAATCCTGATGCACTGATCATTCGCACCAGTGCATTCTTTGGTCCATGGGATGAATACAACTTTGCCTATTATGTACGTAAAAGCTTATCGCAGTTTGAAATGATCAATGTTGCAAAAGACATCCTTATTTCTCCTACTTATGTTCCGGACTTAGTGCATGCAAGCCTTGATCTTGGAATTGATGATGAAAAAGGCATTTGGCACCTCGCCAATAAAGGAGAAATTACCTGGGCAGACTTTGCTTATGAAATTGCTGATCAATTTGGGCTTGACAAAAAGTTCATTAACCCCTTGTCTAAAGATGAGATGCATTTTGTAGCGGCCCGTCCCTCCAATAGTGTTTTAGGCAGCGAACGTGGAGACATACTACCTTCCTTTGAAAATGCACTAAGCCGGTATTATAAGGAAAGTGAACACATTAGCCTGTTGTCTAAAACGGCTTAATTGGTGAAAGAAATCAATTGCCGAACAATGTTTAATAGTATTTCCTTTTGAAAGGGTTTGGTTAGCACCTCATCGGCACTGCACCCATCAATATTTATCGTGGTAGGCGACTCTTTATCAGCCAGTAGCAAAATGGGAATTTGAAAGCTGTCTTTCACCACCCGGCAAACTTCTTCCGCATCAAAATGCGGAAGGTCAGCATTAACAATCAAAAGATCGGGCCGAAACCGATGTACCCTTGGTACAATTTCCTTCGCATCAATACTGGCTTCTACTTCATAATTCTTATGTAGTAGGTCAAAATAGATGTTGTTTAAAGAACTAAGCTCATCTAATACTAATATCTTTTTCATGTAACCCTTTTTTGCGCATCTGTAGTACAGCCAAAGAGTTGATCATAGATTAGAAGACACATCAAAGCTACAATTACTAATTGGTTTTATCCGTCGGGTACTTCCCTATCTTTGCGGCGAAAAAAATAAATCGATGAGTAACAGAACATTTACTATGATTAAGCCTGATGCCATGAGGAACGGGCATGCAGGTGCTATTTTAGATAAGATCATTAAAGCCGGGTTTCGTATTGTAGCCTTAAAGCAAACTAAATTGACGAGCGAAAAAGCTGGTGAGTTTTACGCAGTACATAAAGAGAGACCCTTTTACGGCGAGCTGGTTGAGTTTATGAGCAGTGGAATTATCATTGCCGCCATTTTAGAAAAGGACAATGCAGTAGCTGATTTCAGAACATTGATTGGTGCAACAGACCCTGCAAAAGCAGATGAAGGCACTATTAGAAAATTATTTGCTACTTCTGTTGGAGAAAACGCCGTTCACGGAAGTGATAGCGATGAGAATGCAAGAATTGAGGGAAGCTTTTTCTTCTCAGGGTTAGAACAATATTAAGATGATAGTTGAATGATGACAGATGATGGATATTAAACTCTATCATCTGTCATCCAACATCAGCCATTTATATTTGCTTTGTATTCGTCTTTATCATTTCGTTCTTTACCGGCTCTACTTTATAGCCGGCTTTGCGCAGCAGATCAATCACTCCTTTATCTCCTGGCAAATGGCCTGCTCCTACTGCAATTACTAAAGACCTGTTTTTCATTAGATCCCGCAATTGGGTTACCCAGGCTGAGTTTCTATTGTAAAGAAGCAGATCGGTATACTGATCAATGCTTTTATCACTCTTTGTCATCTCCAGCATCTTGTTAAGATCCTGGCTTTTATAGGTCTTGCCAAATAAATCCATGGTGTTATCCTCACTTTTGCTTGTATCGGTAGCCATCTTTACCAGCGACTGCGCCTGCACTTTGTAAGGTATCTTATCAAAAATGCTCAACTGAAAATCGATCGTTTCCAGGCCGTCAATTTTCTTGTCGTGCTTTTTAGCTTCTGTCATTACCAGTTGTTCCATAACGATCATATTCTCGCACTGTCCGCCTTGTTCCACCATCAAAGCCTGGAGGAAAAATGGCTTCATCTTTTCTAACATCGCAAAAGGAAGCATGCTGGCAGTACCGGAACTAAAAAAGTTTTTCACCGCTTTATATTCATCGGGTGATAAGAGGTCAGACAGCGAGGTATCTCCCCGCATATTTAACTGGCCTGGATTCATCATGATCTTCATCATCATACCCATCATATCATCCATGTTCACTTCCAGGTATACTTTATCTGAATTTTTGATAGCAGCACTCAGGCTATCGCTAACAACAATATCGCTGGCGCAGATCATATGCATGGTGCCAAACAGGTAAGAAGGTTTGGTTAAACCATTACCGCTAATGCGCCATAATAAAGTGTTTTCATTTGCAGCACCCTTATCAGAAGATTTTGTTTTAGCAGGCTGACTGCAGGCCACTATTCCAAACGAAGCCAGCAAAGCAAAAAGGAAAGATCGTTTCATAAAAGCAATTTACGTAGCGGAAATGAATCCGGGATTGAAGAACGAAGATTTAACAGGTTTACTACTCATCTTATGCAAACCAATCAAGGGAGTACCTGTAAGATTCATTTGCTACAAAGATTCGTTAGGGAGACTCCGCGGGGAAAGGAAATTTATACTATTACCTGAGACTCTTTAGTGTGCAGCCGTGTCTCTGAAACGACATGGCGATCTTCCGTTTTTAAAATCTCCATGTCGCTTCGGAGACCCGGAGCGGACGTTAAGATTATTCCAAACTCCACAAGTCTTTAATAGAATGAATTTCATCCCCCGGCAGATAGTCTGACCATTTGAACTTTATCAGAGCTGTGTCCAACGCAATTATCTTGCCTCGAACGTCCAATACTATGGGAGACGGATACTCCGCAATCATACTAAACCTTGGTGCAGTTGTGTCATAAATAATTAATACCGTGTCTTGCAATGAGTGTTTCTCGCCTTGTCGTCCTTGGTATACTTTGCCTTCTACCGTGTATTGATATCTTGAATACCAGCTATCGTCATTCCACACTTTTATGATAGTTCCGTAAGTGTATCCGGCATTTTTCTTCATTGAATTATAGGTTGTAATGTTCCGGTAAAAAATGGAAGCAAAGAACAGCACAACAATGATCAGTAAAATAATTGCTCCCTTCTTAGATTTCATGCTATTTCTAAATTGTCATTAACGACAGATTGTTGAAGTGACGCACAACGTCCAAAGGCTTCCCGAAGTGTCAGTATTTCGTGTTCCTTCAGCTTAGCCCTTGTTCTGTTGTTGACGATTGTTTTACTGCTTCAATTTAGCAATTGGCTGCCATTTTGGGGAGCCTCCGTTAGCTGTCGTACTTCTTTCGTGATGAATGTTCAAATATTGAATTAGCCAACCTATAACCCAAAAAGAAACCAGTTGCTCTTAATAACCATGTCAAGGCAATTTCGATAATTCTATCTTCCCTATCGTAGCCTTCAGTGATAATATTGCTGATCTGATAAATCGTATATCCTAAAGTCACTACAACGACGGCAATGGCTACATAAAAGAGAACCTTATAAAGCTGTCTCCTACTATCATTGCCCGCTAAACCAAAAAACAGATAAAAACAACTGGTGCTTACCAGCAGGTGGCGGGTAGAAAGGAAAAGTATTGCTTTCCAAAAATCTTCCTGAATTAAATGCCCTGCCCCTTTCATGTAGGCTTCGCCTCGATACTCAAAATTCTGCTTTAGATACAGGTCAGTTAGATAAAACGACAGAAACAGAGTAATGAAGCCAATGAGGAAAGGCCAAATATGAAACGCTTTCAATCTGCCTGTATTTAAGTAAGGTTGCATTTAGTATATCAGCTAACGTTTATCAGCTTTGCGAAGGTTGGACATTCCATGTTCGTCTGCCTAACACTTGTACTAAAACTGATAGCGATTCACAGTTAAATTTAGTTCGTCAGCCCAACTTTTGCCAAACTGCTGTTGGTGGCTAGCATTAGTCGTTCTATCAGCATTCAACAAAGCCGGGTTGGTCGTCGCTGATAAATTTGTCTATGCTCACTTTTACTACCGGCATTTTATTCAAATTGTTCTTCAATATTTGCTAAGATCTCGCAATCACAGAAGCCTCCTTTGTCTGCCAACCACTCCAAAATTTGGTCAACGTTAGTAGCGTTAATTTGGTTAAGAAATGTTTTGGTTAGACGGTTTGTGTCATCGCAACCTTTGTCATTTAGTTCAGTGTCCAAGTAATCGAATAACTTTTCGAAATTATCTCTGCTCATGGGAAGAGCACTTTCAAAGTCTTTATCGGCCTTTTTACGCAGGTCGTCCAGTAATTGTTTACGTCTTTCTTTTTCGGTCTTGTCAAGCATGGTGATAATTTGAAGTGTCGCTTTAAGCTTGCCCCCAACACATAAATTTATGCTATTGATACAAATAGGCGCTTAAACTAACGATTGGTTATAGTACGAGTTTTTAGTCACTTGTCACGACTTGTGATCTTCACTTTGACTTGCTTTCAATGACAAAAGCTTTCAATTCAGCCATCTTACCATCGCGAAATCGCCACACGTCGCAGTACAAGTACCGAGTTTCCTTACCATCTTTGTCCTTCAATGTTATGTCGCCAAGTGCGGTGACGAAATCACCTTCAGCGATCAGGTTTACGGTCGTAAACTTTGGAGGCTCTGTGTATGTTTCTGCCATGTATCTGCGAACGGCTTCTTTTCCATTAAGAATCTGGTCGCCTACAAACGTCCATTCCGTGTCTTCGGTACAGAAGAACAAGAACCCCTCATAGTCTCCTTTAGCGTTAGCCGCATTTGCCTTTTCTAATATTGCTTTGTTATTCTCAACCATGCCAACAACTTTTGTTTGATGTTTAAACCCCTCTTTTGTGAGATTATAAATTACCGCCAACGTGAAAGCCTTGGCGATGTGACGATATTCATTGTTCGATCAGCCGATAGCCGATGCTGAATAAATGTAAAAATGTTCATTGATTGTTTTGAAGTTCGATAGCGTTCGGTCACACTGGAACAAAAGCTGATTAGTGCTTTGTTGTCGATTGCTACTGAGTCACCTCGCCATATCGCCAATGCAGTGTTAGCTGCTTTTATTCGTCAGTAGTAACTATACATGAACTCCTGAACTGTATTGCCATGCATTATGCTTTTAATAGTGCCGTTGTCATTATAAGCAACAATCATCTTAACTTTTTCAGTACCGTCACCATTGAATACAATCTTTTCAATTTGCTCGCCTTTTTCATTCAAGACAGCTTTTGATTTATAAGTCCATTTTCTGCCGCCATTCATTGTCCTTTGGATAAAACCTGTAATGCTGTTTGGCTCATAGATATAGCTGATGGTTTCTATTAATGAACCGTTTTGGAACTTGCTTGTTGCTTTCAATCTTTTTGAGTTATCAAAAAGCAGTCGGTGTTTTTCATCATTCACCACTTTGTCTTCCACAAATGTTTCAACCGTTACGGTGTCAAGAGTAACTGAAAACCGGTATGTCTCCTGCTTATTCCACGTCGGGTATTTTTCATAATCACTTGGGTCTGGCAAATGTGGGTCTGCCCCAGGTTTAAGTCTTTTTGCAAATTGATAGGCGTCTCTCGAATACAAAAGTCCCTGCGTGTTGTATTTCCATACGGTCATTACGCTGTCCTTGCTATCTTCTTGGGGAATGCCAATCATTTTCAATTTTCTGTTGCCATTGTACAGATACTTATAAGTCCCCCTTACCGTTCCTTCAAACCAAAAGGAAAAGAAGTCGTTCTCATCTTTTATGATATTTCCGTTTTGGTCAAACTCAATTTTCCTGACTACTCTGTTGGATGTACTGTCTTTTTGGATGATTTCACATGCCTTAACTCTTGCAGCTTGAACAGCAGTTTTAGGAAAATAGTTCAAAGTAAAATTTTGAGGTCCATCATAAATCAGGTCCAAAGTGTCGAGAGAAACGCCTTGGTTGGAATTTATAGTCTGACTTGCAATATATTTTCCCTTGTTGTCGCTGCAAGACAAAAGACTAAGCAATAAAAACAAGAAAAGCAGATTGGGTTTTGGGGAGTGCATAATCGCAGCTAACGTATACCGGCTTGCTGCAGTACAGATATTTGAAATACTACTGCTTCCAAACCTTGTTGTCGATGATTAAAGATAGAAAAGATTGGTTGATGTTCTTCCGCCAGTATTACATAAACATGCATGTTGTAAGCCGTTTTTCTCTCCTTGAAATTTGACGGGTTCAATTTCCCTATTGTCTTCTTAAATAGTGTCTAAAGCCGTGCAAATTTCACTCTGCTTCATCTTGGCAGAATTGTTTGTATTTGCGTTGCAAAAGGTCAATTGTCAGAAAAAGGCATCTTATTTATCTTTTAGTCTGTAATACCACCGAACAACCAAAAGTCCTGGAATTAAAAAAATAAAGAAGGCAATAATAATTCTCAATAGTATATCATTAAACGAAACATCGGCATAATCTCTTTTTATGTAAATTCTATACATTAAGGTTCGTCCGATTGCAGAGAACAATGAAAATAGTATAATCAGAACATAGCCTTTTCTCATTTTTATTTGAATTTCTCCGTCCCTACCGAAAGGTATTAATTACTGAAGTAGTTGTTGTAGTGTTATAAGGCGTGCAAATAAAATGGCTTACAACGTTTGCATTTGCGTATTAGACGAAACTAACTATTTTTCTAAATTATTGATATTCTCAAATCTTTTACGCCGTTGTTGGTGTTCCTCCGAGCCTTTTGTGCCAATGTCTGCACCAACAACAGGTGTTGTAAGGAATAATACCACTACAGTACTAAATTCCTCACAAAGCCAAGCTACAGTTGTTGGTGAAAACACACAACAACGGCTGGGTGCAGGGGAACACCTGCAAGGGCGGAAAAGATTCGTTAGGGGAGACTCCTCGGGGAAGGAGATTGTTAGCGGTAGTGCTGATGGGGTTAATCACTAATTGGAGTAATTGACTTCAAGTCGTCTGATAATTCTATTTTGTATTTAGCTGCTAATTCAGCGATATGAATACCTAATATCTTTCTTAGTTCTGAAAGCGTCGTTACAAATCTTATCCAATCTGAATTACGAGGGTCGTATCGTAAATTGTCCAGGTCAACAAGGCTTAAATCAGAAAAAAACTTGCGACAGGCAGCTTGCATTTGTTCAACTTTAGTATACAAAGTTGACATCTGTCCAAGCTGCTTTTTAACTCTCGTTAATTCTGTCCGAATTTGAAGAACTGATTGCATGCCATGTCTTGGTATTTCTTTTTCAAACAATTCATAAATAATTCTTCTGTCTTCGAAAAAGTCAATAAGTTGTTTGCTTAAATCAATTTCTACTGTTGTAGGCTTTAATAATTCAAGAGTTGAAGCATAGCCTTTAAGTTGAAGCGTTTTTATGAAGTTCTCATGGGTTTGTTTCCACTGCCTCAATAAAACCGCTGGATATGCTTTGTCGTCTTTGTCAACAATATCACTACAGTCGTGACACAACCAAATTCCATTGCAAATATCTTTTCGTTCCTCACTTGTCTGGTTTGGGTCATATCTTATTGCCTTTTTCCCGTCTGATGCTCCGTTAATGTGTGCAGCTACTCCTGTAATAGTTGATTTGTCAGGGTCGTCATGTGGCCTAACCGTCATCTTTCTGCATTCCGGATTGCTGCAAATAAAATGTGCTCTTTCCGCAAGTTTTCTTTTCACTGCCAGCGAAAAGTCGTCTCTTTTATTTTGTTGAGGTTTTGTCATATTGCATCATCGTTAACGTCCATCGACTTGGCGAAGTCAGGAAATAGAATTACGTCAGCATACACCTGCACCGATGTCGAATAAAGATAGAAAGTTAACCTGTTCAACAGCCCTGCTTTTGCCAAGCCCCTGTTAGTGGTAGCTAAGCTTATTGCCCTCCCTTCGCCACGTGATTGGCAACCAAATGGTCTGCTTCAATTACCAAATCTCTGATAATCCTCGCCCTATTAATAGGCATATTGGCTTCCATTAGTCTTGCCGTTCTTGATTGAAATTTGTCATAAGTCTCCTTAACAAGTTCCAATGGTGCTCCATTAGTTGTTGCCTCTTTAAGCCTCAAGAAAAGTTCTCTCGCTCTTATATATTCTCCTTCATACGAGTGATGGGCAGTTTCTCTTCTAACAACTTCTTTTTCGTCTATCCTTCTTAATGTCATACGAAAGTCTGCTCTTAAATCATTCATTTCCGACATAACAATTTGTAACATTCGTGCAGCGTCATTATCTGTAACTTCTTTAAGTGAAGCAGGGCTAGATAATGAAAGAAGACCAACAATAGAGTTTATACCTTCGCCTTTATCTGTAGCTTCCTTCGTTGCTTTTAGTGCATCGGTAATAAAGTCTTGGTCCTCTAACACTTCTCTGTACTTTAACTCCTTTCGATATTCAGTATATCGTAGGGGTGAGATATCAAAGATTTTAGGAGTACCAACTTCCTGTACTAACACTGTCGGCTTGTCAAACGCTTGCCTAAGCCCAAGTTCAAATAGGACGTTAGGGTTTCGGTTGCTTAAATCGCAAATTGCCATGGGGCTTTCAATCAGCTTTTGCAAAATATCTAAGTGAATTAGATTTGTTTGTTTTACCTCGTCTGCACGAACAGGAGTAAAACCTGACTTTTCGCAAGCTACTTTGAAGATATCTTCATAAACTTTTTTGAAATGTCCCTTTTCGTAG